>ERZ773173.42-NODE-42-length-127187-cov-15.071249_pt1 | contig 127187 bp, 129 predicted proteins | sample MGYA00580535_ERZ773173 | MGnify/ENA primary metagenome ERZ773173 (study PRJEB29015, sample SAMEA2737856) | human gut metagenome | biome: human gut; feature: human-associated habitat; material: faeces | place: China | collected 2012 ...
CCGTAAATGTACACGGACTCCCCCGTAAATGTACACGGACTCCCCCGTAAATGTATACGCTAAAAATGATAAAATGTTGTAAATCCGCTTATTTACTGGCTTTGCAGCACTTTGTATGTTGGCGCTATTGACAAAAAATTAAAGCTAATATATTGTTAGATATAGCTAATATTATAGCTGTTTTTGCTTTTAGATGCTTATATGGAAATTACTGGAATGGCGGTGCTTTCTTGTGATTTCCATAACAGTGAGAGAGTGGTGTCTTTCACTTGCATTTAAGGGCAGAAAAAAAGCAGGCTGGTAACCTGCTTATAATTTCTGGTAAAAAATTAAAAAAATTAAATAAATTAAATAATAAAAAACTAGCGCGGCTATTTGACTGGTAATCAAAGAGCAATATGCGGTAGTTAGCGGAAGCACGCCGAATATCTACGACACGCTCGCTACATTTATATAGTAAATTTACCAAGCCAATATGTCAAGGGCTTTTGAATAGAAAATTTTGTAGAAAATTTTAAAAATAAATAAAGAGATTTTGTAGAAAATTATGAGAGGAGGTAGAAAAATGAAGATATATGCTACAGTTTCCAGAGCACACATTTATCAGGCTATAGGCCTTCGAGACCGCTACAAGGAATACAAACATTCTGATGAATGCTCTGGCTGTCCATATAGAGATGATAATAACTTTGACAGCTGCATCCGCTGCAGGAAATTGAAAGTAAATTATATAAATGATGCGAATCGTTTTGGTTTCAGGCACCGACTTAATGCAAACAGTCTGAAAATATTGCTGTATCTGCACTTTCTAAATCCTGACAAAAAAGGAAGAGTACAGGCTTCTATATTTGATTTGTGTGATAAGATCGGCTGTTGCCGGGCATGTATTACTGACAACCTTAATAGACTTACGAAATATGGCTATATTTCTGTTTTTAAGAATTCTCCTACTGTGTTCTACATAACTATAAACAATTATGAGCAGCTTTATCTTCCAGCAAAAGAGGGCGGGAGAGGATACTATGTTATGTCCTCAGATGTATTTGAACAGCTTAAGAACATATCGAATGTTACGAGTTTGCGTATATATCTTAGTGAACTTCTCTCTTTAGATTCTGCAGAGTCTAAAGGACAGGCTACAGCAGAAGAGCTTAAGATCGTTGATATAAGAAGGTATCTTCCAGCATACTGTAAGCGCAATGTTATAATTAAAAAGCTGGATGAAAACAAGTTATACAATGGTGACGGCTTTATGACCTTTAAGCATGAGACTGGCTCTAAGGTACTTCGTATAGAGCTTAACCCTAAATACAAAGCAAGTTTAAATAAAGAAAATATGATTAACAGCATGGAAGAGAGAGTATATGATTTTATTTCTTCCTTTAACCGTAATGTTCCATTTTATAATAACAGACTTCCAGTTGAAACCAAAATGATACATATATTTAATGAAATTAGTACCGGTAATGCATCTATTATTACTGCAAACTATATTCTACATGGCACATTTGTTACGGACTTTTCGGGAATGGCAGTACAGTATGGTTTTGATCTGGTTACCAGCAGTTTTATTAAGATGTATAATGATTATATTATACCAAACAGGCTAATAAAAAATCCTGGGGGACTTCTGAGAACAATTGTGGAGTCTACAATTAAAGATTCTTTAAAGACCGCTTAAAAACGGTCTTATTTGCGTGTTTACTTTTTATTTTTCTTTAATATTACTGATTTTTCTTTCTTATTTTCTATTTTATTTTCGTACTATATCATTATAAAATCACAATTATTCATTTAAACCATCATAATTTTTCTTGCTTAATTTTAATAAAAGTTTTATGTTATTTTTAATTTACAATAAAATCGCCCAAATAAGTATTAAAAACATCCAATAATTGTATATAAAATTCTAATTTTTATCCTTAAAATCCTGCAATTCTATTAAAATGAGCTATGAATTTTTACATAAAAATCTATCAAAATGTTTTACAAATGCAGTATTTATGCACCTTTAGCGATATCTTATTTATCAATATCTGTTATTAATGTATTTATATATTATATTTATATCATTGATGATACAAAATCATTGACATTAATCATTACCTGTCTCACAATCTAATATATGTTAATGCGGTGAAAGGATACCATGATGAGTGATTATTTATATGACAGTAATCAGCGTACAGATTATGATGATAATATGGAGCTGGATTACCAGAGATATGTTGATGGAATAGAGGCGGAAGAATCAGATGGTGAGTCTGACAAAACTGAACAGGAAATAAATAAACAAAAAGGTTTTAAAAAATTATTTAAGGCTGTAGGAGCAGCATTAAAAGGGAAAATAGAAGAAAAACTGATTATTATATTATATGTTATGACAGTTGTAAGACTTATATCAGACATTGTAAGGTTCTTCATTGGTGCAGTAACGGTTAATTTCAATGTTGTTCCACGTAATTTTATTTACTATTTTTTTGCAATAGCAGTTCCTTTTGGAACATGGATTTATTCAACACGCAACAAATTTAAAAAATTCAGTTATACTTTCACAAAAATGACAGGATTGTTTATTGCCATCCTATCATTGTGCGCAGTTATTTTGGATGTAGTTTTTCTGTGCTGCTGTATTTTTATTGTTCCACTTGTCCTGCGAATACCAATATCTCAGGATATTACAGCTTCAATGATAACCAGTCTTGCCATGATACTTGTAATGGTACCTCCTCTGGTATTCTTTTTTGCAGTACTTAAATCATCTATTGATATTATTAAAAGAAAAGAAACTGTAGCTCTTATTGAAAGATTCATGATTGACCGTAATGTGGATACACGCAAGGATAAGGCAAATGCTTATGATTACGGTGTTGCCATAAACATGAAGACAGGAAAGATATACAATGTAGCAGAAGGCGTGAGAAAGATGCATATGCTTGTTCTTGGTCCTACCGGTGCAGGTAAAACTTCAATGGCTTTCACTACGGCTATTGCGCAGGATCTTGATAAAAGAACAGAGAATGAAACCAGGCTGAAGAAGAATATGGAGAGAATGCTTACTGAGAAAAAAGTAGTTCTTACCAGAGATATAAGCGATAAAGAATTTGACACAAAGTATTTCCGTCCTATTAATGAAGCTGCAAAAAAAGAAATAAAGAAGGTTATCAAGGAATCACCTATGTGTGGAATGACACTTGTTGCTCCAACTGCTAGTTTTGGTGATGAAATATATGAGCTGTGCAAAAACAGAGGCATAACTAAAATTAACAGGGTTGATCCGGTGCTTGATAAAGCTACTGGAAAGCACAAGGAAGGGTTTATTGGATTTAACCCATTTTACATAAATCCTGATATCTCAGAATTTGATAAGCGTATTGAACTTATCAACAAGGCACGAATTTTTGCAGATGTTCTTCAGATGATATATGAAGCCGGTGGTTCTGTTGATACATATTTCTCAGGTCTTAATAAGCAGATAACAAGCTGCATGTGTACCCTTATAATGAAGGCTTATCCAATACTGCATGAAAAGTACCCGGATAAATATCCTAGAGAACAGGCCTGTCCACAGCAGTTCTTGGATGTTATTAATGACTTCTCACTGGCAAAAGATTATGTAGAGGTTATGAATGAATATATCAGAAATCATCCTGATGAAAGACTCGATTATGAAAATAAGATAAAAAGAATTGAATATGATCTGCTTGGCGATGGTGCCAAGAATATGAGGGAACAGGCCAGAGGTCTTGTTAATATAATAAGTGATATTTTGGCTAACCCGCTTATCAGGGATGTATTATGTGCTGAAAACAGCATGGACCTAGATAAGAGTCTATCTGAAAACTATGTTACCATTATAAATTACGAGCTTAGCATGGGAGAAAGTGATTCAAAAGGTTTTGGTGATTTCTTCCTGCTTTCTTTTCAGACGGCAGTATTCAGGCGACCAAAAAACAACAGACCTATGCATATGCTTTATGTAGATGAGTTCCCAGTACTTTTACATCCATCAATGGAAAAGATGTTTTCTCTGTACAGACAGTTTGGTGTATGTGTTGCTGTTGCAGTGCAGACATTATCACAGTTTGACAGACAGGCAAGCACTAAGTTTATGAAGAATGTAGTACTTAACAATGCCCGTACACATATTGTATATGGAGGACTTGGACCTGAGGAAATGGAGTACTATGAGAAGCTTGGTGGAAAGGATTTCTCTGTTATGGTTCAGGATACAACTTCAGAAACAGCGTTATCTCTGGAAGAAACACAGCAGTCCGAATCATCAAGAAGCTCGGTAACGACAGACAATACATTTACCGGAAGACAGTTAAGATATAAGGACTTCCAGCAGGCTACAATGATTACTATTGATGAGAAAGGAAATGCAATGGACGCATTTCCTATCCGTTTTGACTTCATCGATGATGAAGGTGTCAAAGGTCTGCAGCCTTACAGGGTTAACTGGCACCAATATTTTGAGCAGGAAAGTGCAGATGGCACAGAGGTTATTAATGAAAGCAGCAGGAATGTCAGTGCTTCAGATATTATGAAAAATGTGCAGACAAATATGGCAGCGATGGTTAATGTATCAAACGGATATCAGATGAAGAATGAGGGCATACTTGATGATACATTGACTGGTTTTGATGTTAAGAAGGGCGCTACAGTTATTCACTCAGAGCTTACCATGCAGGATCAGATTGACCGGATAAGGAAAGATATAGAGCAGAAAGACAGCGGAGAAAGCATTGAAAAAGATGTGGGCGGTGCTGCGGCAATAGCAGAAAAAGCGGCAGATATACAGGTAAAAACGCAGAGCAGTGCTTCAGATAACCTTCGCAGCAGTGTCATGGGAATATCTTCTATTTTGGATTTTGATGTTGTGGGTGATGTGCCACAGGAAGCCGTGGAAAGACCAGAAGATGCAACAGCAAAGGATAGTGATAGTAAAAATGAAAATGCTGATGGGAACGTCATAAAGGAAGAGGCGTCATCAGGAAGCGTAGATGTTGATGAGCTTATGAATAAGCTTAAAAATTTGTAAGGCAGGTTATTAAGTTATTATGGAACTGAAAACTAGGGAAAAAGAAAACAATATGCAGTCACCTTTTGTTTTTCGAAAAAACATGGAGCTAAGATGTGACAACAGGGGAAAAGAGTTAAGCCAGGGAGCGTATCTTAAGCTTGAGAAAAAGGAAGTAATAAACAGTTATGACAGGACTGTAATAATGAATCTTCTCAATATGGGATATGCAACGAGAAGAACTTTGAATATTGCTATCCGTGAAGATAAAGACTGCAAAAAATCACTTGATAAGCTTGTGAGAAATAATGTAATTAACAAATACCATTATGTTTATGATAATAATGGTACAAGTGCAAAGACAGTCTGCTTTTATCACTTGTCAGGAGCTGCCAGGAAGGTATCAGTAATAGGCTTTAGAAATGCAGTAACAGAGGGTGTGAATAGGATCATTAAGTCTGAAAGCTATAATAGTGATGATGTGATATCGGCACCTGTTAAGATACTTAAAACGCTGGAGTTAAACAATTTTAATGCGTCGTTCTGCATGGATTACGAGGATAAAATTGAAAAAAAGTATGATGGATATGTGTTTAAGGACGGGAAGATATCATATAAGCAACAGTATATGTATAAGCTACAGAGGAAAGATAATGAAGAGTATGCTGACAGTTTAATGGTTATTCCGGTATGTGCAAGGCGAAATGCAGGCTGGAGAAAGGAACTCTTTTCAATTCTAAGTCATATACAGGTGTGTATGGATAAGGATTTCAAAGGGATAAATCCGGTATTTATTGTTAATACGGAAGATAATGCTATGGCTTGTGAGGCCGAGGAAGGAAGAAAAGCATACGCAAAGCTTAATCAGAGTACCATATTTTACATAAGTGACTGGGTTGTTAATAATTCCCCAGTTTTGGATAATCTGGTGTATGTAACTGGTGCTGGAAAAGAAAAATATGATATTCTCAGTTTGATAGTCTAGGAAGAAAAAATTAGATACTTGTTGTCGGGTAGTTCACTAGCTGCATTGGCTGTAATATATTCGTAACATTTTTTGTTATATGCGTCAATTGACTATTGATATAGTATAGGTTAATCTTAAAGAGAAAAAAATTATTAGGAGGAAAACATATGAGAATATATCATGAGACATTGTATTTAATAGGATTTGTAATAGGATTAATAATGATGATTATGTCAATTATTCTTCTTTTAAAAGTGAAAAAACCTAAGTTTGAAAGACTGTTTTGTGTAGGTATTATACTTGGAGCAATAATACTTGGAGGCTCAACTGTGATGTTAGGCAGGAATATATTAAATCCTATAGAAATTAACAGAATAAGTGAACAGAGCACTGAAGGCAGAACTTTAATAACTATGAAAGAAAAAATTTCTAATATGAAGCCTGGCAAATATACAGCCGAAATGATCCTTTATGACAGAACAACTAATCAGCCTGTGATTAACGATAATGGAGAGATAGCAAAGTCTGTCTTTGAGCTTACCGTAAATCAAGATATCATAATCAGCGGAGAGAGCCGTTGCGATATGGATATCTATGTCGATGATATTGATGTGAAAAAGGTTAGAAGGGAGGAATATGGTTCGGTGATTAAGATATACAATGATGACGGTTTCAGTTTTATTAATAATTATAATTTTTCAAAATGTTTTACCAGCGAAAATTAATAACGAGGAAGGTATTATATGCCATTAGACGAATTTATGTTCCTGCTTACTGCAGGAACAACTATCATTGCGATTGGTTTACTTGTAGCAGCTGCTGTGCTGACAAATAAGTATGGAAACAAAGTTCTGATAACCCCTGTGGCATTTATTGTAATTATGATTGCGGTAGGTGTTTTTGTATGCTTAAAGGTAAATAATGGTAAAATGATGGTTGAAGCAGAATTTTACGATTCAGTATCAAGCTCTTTTTTTGAAGACGGGCGATACCACACTGTGACGATTGATTGCGAAAATAAAAATATAAAGCGGACAGCATGGTATGGCAGCCAGACGATAAATGTTACAGTAAAAGATCAGGAATCAAATACGAAATCATCAATTGTCAGAACAAGGAGAATCTGGGGAGCATTGTATGATGAGGAGATAGAGCTTCAGGTTTCTCAGGATGAGTATGATAATCAAATTTTTAAGAAATGATAAGGATATAACATGGTAAGAATAAAAGTATTAAAGCATTCAATTGTAATAAGCGGAAAATCATTTGATGAATGCAAAGCAGAATTTGACAGAGTTTGCAACGGCGTAAAGAAAGACTTTTCTGTTGAATGGCTCACAACCAACTTATGTCGGATGTAGTTTTATTGCAACATTATTGTAATAGCAGAGATAGTATTATGATTAAATAGGTTGTGAAATATGAAAAAATATATATTTTTTGAAGGAAAGAGTTATGAGTCAATTGCAAAATTGGCAGATGAATTTGGTATTAAGCCTGTAACATTAAGAACTCGATTGAGAAAAGGGCTAAGTATTGAAGAGGCATTGAGTCAGGATAAATTAAATTGTAGGAAGGTTACTTACAATAATGTTGAGTTTTCTTCAATAAGGGAATTGTGCAATACATTAAATATTGACGAATCCTTATTAAATAATCGTTTGAGACAGGGATGGAGCTTAAAGGAAGCTGTTGAGGCTGACAAAACAATAACGAAGCAAGGAAAAGTAGTATTTATTAACGGTAAAGTGTACAATTCCATAAAAGAAGCAAGCGAAAAGTTAAATATTAATGAAAGTAAGTTAAGAAGGATTCTAAATAAAGATGGCAAACATATCGAAAATAAGGGACATTATATGATAAATGGCGGGGAGTTTGGAAAATACAGAGTTGGAGGAGAGTAGTATGAATGGTGTAAGTAACAGGAAGAAATCGTTTCTTGATGAATTGATACGGAATTATGCTAATTTTATTATGGTATTGGCAGTTATTCTGTATTTTACTATTGCGGGTATTATAGGGAATGCATTATTAAAAAGTGATGATATAATCACAGGAGTAATTAAAGGAATGGTGTGCGGGTTGGTTATTATATGCCTAGCTGGTATTATCATCTATGCAATTGAAGCAATTGAAAATGCACGTGGGAAGATAGAGGCAATAAAAAGTTATTGTTATCTGCCATTCACGGAGGAAGAACTGAAGCGGAAAATTGAAGACGGAGTATTTGAAAACTCGGATGATTATATAGAGTATATATGTAGGAAGTTAAGGTATGGGTTTGAAAAGACCATTTATTTTACAAAGAAAGACATGATTCAATTGTGCACTGTGTTTGAGAAAGTATACAATAAACCAATAGTGCTTAGTTATGAAAATTATTTAAATATGGATTTAGATATACTTCCGTTTGGGTATAACGATGATATTAGGAATCTTGTAGAATATATTTGTCTTCCGCATAACTACTTTGTAATATTATGCACTGATAATGGTTTAGCTGAATCTGTGATAAATGATTCAGATTTAGAGGATGTAAGGTATATAATTTATAATGTTTGCACTGATAAAAAAAGTGAAAAAAAGGTAGATAAAGTAACTGAAGTAGAAATAAATTCCAAAATATTTACTGGAAAAGTGGGCGGGGGTAAAACCACAGAAATCATTGACGAATTGGAAAGGGTGATAAGCAAACGTCCTCAAATAAAAATATATGTGTATGAGGAACAGCCTGAGATTAAAAAAGCAATAAATAAAAAAAATATTGTAAATAAATTGGAATATGATACTGATTTAATTGTGATTGGACAGTGCGAGAATTTACCTATGGAAGCAATCAGGTCCAGGATTTATGATAAACCTATATGGTTAGAACTATGTACTGCTATGAAATTAGAAGTTGTAGAATGCAATTCGACTTATTATAAAGATATAATATTTGGAGAAGGAGAAAGAGATGAGAAAAACTAGCAAATTGTGTGTTTTGAAAGATAAAATTGGAAATCTTGATGCAGATATCGTTAAATTAGCAGTGTGGATATTCACAGCTGGTGTTCTTATTTTTGTTGTAATAGCTAACTTCTATAATTTGTATACTTATAAATAGTTTTTGCTACAATCTAATCAAAAATGTAACAATTTTTATGAAAGGAATTTGTATATGTTTCCACCAGAATATTTTAAACAAACAAGCCTTTTGAATGGAAAGGTAGAAATAATGGGAAATACAGAGGTAGCAGAATCAATAAAGAATATAGCATTTGAATGTATCAAAAATGATGTAGAGCTTTACGATGCTCAAGAGCAGATTAAAACAGCTCTTATTGATAAATATGGTGCTGAATGGTATGAACGAAGCGGAGAAGCCGTTAATTATATTGTTGAGAATAAATATTGTGATGCGGAAAGAGCCAGAAATCCATTGTTAGAGTATGATTTTGATGTACCCCATCATAATGTTTTGTATTAATAGAAGAGGAATAGAATTGACATAAATGTTGACTTTTGGGGTGAATGATTATATTATAATACTATATTATTTTTATCGTTTTTGAGTGCCTTGGCATTCTGTCCCAATAGGGAGGTAGGCTTTGTGTGTTCGCTAAGCATGTAAAACCTACAGCTGGTATTAAATAATATTTGATATTGGCGAGACAAATAGTCTCTGCATGGGAGTTTCCGATTAGGAAACTCTTTTTTTTATTCTAAAAAACAACAACAAGTACGAAAGGAAGGAGGATTTTGTTATGGCAAATGGCTACATTGAGGTTACAAAGAGAGAGCCGTGTCCTATATGTGGAACAGGCGATTATTGTTGCCACATACCTGCAGAAGATGGTTTTGGGGATGTTTACATCTGCAAGAGATATCTTGATGGCAGGGTTATTAATCCCGGCGGGGATACCCCGTCAAAAATAGATGGTGGATTCTATCTTTTGTTGTCCACATCAAATGACGGGTGTAACGGAATATACCGCGAAGCATCTAATGTTAAGGCTGCCAGGGATGCCGGATTTAAAGTATGGCAGAAGGGTGCCGATAACAAGGATGCGCTAAGAGGTCCTGGCTCTTCCGGAAAAGACCTTGTTCCTGTTGGAATCTGCAACATTGCGGATGATGCAACGCTTGACAGATTTTACAGAGCCTTGATTGCACAGTACCCTCTTAATGAGGAGGGCAGGAAATACCTGAGAAAAGAAGGGTGGCCGGAAGAGCTTATTAACAGCTCATTGCTGTGTTCTTTTCCAGTAGAAGACTGGAAGAGGGGCTGGCACAAGAACTGCAGGTATCTTCCAGCTGATAATTCAGTCAGAAGGAGTACTGCTGTCTGTGAGGTCATCCGACAGTGTGGTGAACCAGAGGGAATTCCCGGTTTTTATATTCATACTGACAAAAAGGGTGAGCGCTACTGGGATCTGTACACCAGGAGCGGTATAGGTTTTCCTTTGTATAATCAGGCTGGTCAGATTGTCCGTATCCGTGTAAGAATGAATTTTCTTGATGTGTCAAAGGAATACAGCTTTGACAAAGAGAAAGGGCTTTATTTTACCGGAGAAGACAACAAACGCCGTTTCGTATCGTGGAGCGGTGTTAAAAGAGAGGAGTTTGATGGTTCACTTGTCACGGAAAAGGACAAGAAATACCGCTGCTCCGGAAAGTACAGAGGATTGTCTTCTTACGACGAAGTACGGGACTATGAAGCTGGAACCCTTACAAACAGATTTGAAAAGGGTACAGAGGGTCCGAGCATCGTGGGTCTTGTAGAGAGATCGGAAGATAACAAATTCATGTGTATATTCACCGAGGGGGAGAAAAAAGGTTACCTGGGCAATTATACACTGAGAGCGCCTTTTGTCATTGTGCCGGGTGTTAATTCCTATGCTAAACTCTTTGATACGAGAGTAGGAAAAAATATATTGGAACATCTGATTAAAGAAGGTGTTGAAGTCTTTGCTGTCGCATTTGATGCGGATAAGGCAGAGAATGAGATGGTTCTGGCATCTGAAAGAGGCTTCGTTAAGAGGCTTTTAAAAGAAGGTGTCAAGCCTGCTGTCCTTAACTGGGATAAATCATATGGAAAAGGTCTGGATGATTGCATCATTCATAAAGGCCCTTTCAGTTGTAAGACTTTTGATTCTGTAGAACAGATAGAAGAGTATTACAGCAATTACGGCAAATAGTTTTTCTTTGCAGTAAAAATCCTCTTCCAGAGGTTGTCCTGTGCAGACATATTTTTATCAGTATGTCCGCACAGGGACATGCTGGGATTGGAGAAAACTATGTATAAAATCAAAATAACTACATTTGCTTATGAGAAGAAAAAGGGAGCGTGGAAGAATGTCGGTGTGGGCTTTTCCACAGAGGAGTATGAAAGTCTGAAAGAGGCAGAAGATGCCTGCAGAGAGCATGAGAGGAATATCCCAGGAGTGCTTAAAGTAAGATGTACTCCGGTTTCCGAAGAAGAGTATGTTATTGCGGTTTAGTGAGGAAACTGTCAGGATGCACATATGTGTATTCTGGCAGTTTTTTGTTTCTCTGTATCTTTGATACAATATATATCGTCTGATAGAATATACAAGGATGCTGCTAAAAACGGTAGGATGGTTGCTCTCCATCTGGGAGTACAAGCCCAGTTTACAATAGATGGTAAATTGTGCCGTAGTTACACAGATAAGGAGAAAGCTTATGATAACTTTGAGCTATGAGGCATTGTTCGCACTAATCGCATTATGCGGTGGTGCCGGATATATGCTCGGCAGAGATATACATAAAGCAAAAAAGTAATCGTCCCATTGCAACGGAATGACGATTACTTTTTTGTAATTAACTAAATTCCAGAGCAACCGTCTTGTTTTACGGCAGCATCCTTTTCAAGTTAATAGTAAAACAATAGAATAAAATTGTCAATGGATTGATTTCTTTCCTTTCTTGGCTGTTCGGCTATATCTTCCCTAATAAAGTATGTCTGATTTGAAAATGTAACCTCAAAAATATTTCTGTAACATTTTTTGTGCAGTCTGCTCCTTGAAAAATACGAAAATATCGTATATTTTGTAATTACAGGATAGAATCCCACAATTAATCATCCTGTATAACAGTTATGGGTATATCTTCACTACTAATAAGCGAGGGTATACACTATGATCAAAAAGAATTTATTTAAAACCATGACACTTATTGTGTTATGTACAATGGTATTTGCCGGATGCGGCAGAAAGAAAGTAACTGTTGATACAAGTATTCAGCAGGAGAGCAGGGCAGGTGATAGTAAGGACGATAAGAAAAAGGTTGCTTCTAATCAGGAGCAGGTAACGGTAGCAGTAAAGGATGCTGATGGTAACACGGTAGAGGTTGCCGGTATCGTGGAAACTAAAGATAATGGAGAAAAGGTTGTTGTAGTAACCGACAGCGATGGAAACAGAACAGAGATTAGTGCCGGAGGATTCATAACAGAAGAAAATAAAACCGTAACAGTAACAGATGAGAAAGCCTCAGAAGCTATTTCATCCGCAGCGGCAGAGAATAAGGTACCAAAGGCTGATGAAATTATTGAAATTCCTGATAATGGAAATAACAATAATGGCAGTGGTAATGACAGTGGTAATGGAAGCTCTGGAAATTCTGACGGCAACGGCTCTTCATCTGGTAGCAATAACGGTGGAAGTAGCAGTAATGGCGGCAGTTCCGGCAGTGACGGCAGTGACAACAATGGCAGCAATAATAACAACAATAACAACAACAGTGGCAATAACAGTGGCAATAACAATGGCAGCAACGGAAACACATCAACTCCAGACACTCCTTCTCATACTCACAACTGGAAGCCGGTATACACGACAGTACACCACGAGGCTGTAACTCATGACGAGGATAGGTGGGTTGTTGATAAGGCTGCTTGGGATGAGGCAGTATATAAAACTGTATATATTTGCAATAATTGTAAGGTAGGAAACTGCGAGAGATGTAAGAATTTGGGAATAACTAATTTCGAATATGATTCGGGCGCAGCATTAGATGAACATCAGTATGGTTGTTTAGATGATGGTGGAAGTTGTATGTTTAATACAAAGGTGAAACGATTAGATCACTACATCCACCACGATGAAGAAGGTCATTACGAAACAGTAACCATAACAGACAAAGAAGCTTGGAACGAACAGGTAATAGACCACTACGAATGTGACTGCGGAGAAACCAAGTAATAACCACTGAATACAATTGAATAATAAGTGATAAAGAACTGTTGAAAAGGGATTTTTCTGGCAGTTCTTTTTTATGTTAAAAACTATTCTTATACTGATGTAGAAATATGTAAAAAATTGTCAGGGGGGGTAAAAAATACTAGACATTTAGTTTGACCTGCGCTACTATAACCATATGCCATAATGACTAGAAAGCTAAAACACGAACTGTTGAGAATGTTACCAGCTTCTTTACGGACACCACTCGTGAGGGCTTTATAGTCTGGCTAATATTGTGGGAAAGGAGAAAAGATGAAAACACGATTAAGAAAAGGAAAAGATTTTCTTAAGAGGATTAGTGCAGGTGCCGCAGCAGCTTTAATGGCTGTTGTTACAGTCATCTCGAACATGGAACCTCTGGTTGCGAAAGCAGAAGGATATACGCTTGTCGATTATGATAATGGTGTATCATATGCTGATGTATTCAGCGGTATTGATAATGGAATGGGTGACTGGAAGAGCTGGGAATTCAGTGTTGAGGAACCTGATGGGGATGTTGTTAAGGCTATGTGTGCAGAGCCACACAAGACGCAGCCGAGTATAGGTTCGACATTTACAGATGGCGGTACATATGTCAATGATACAGTAGCAAGGGTATTTTTCTTCTCGGTCGGAAGCGGAGCATCACGAGGTCCGTTAAGTGATTATGATTATGACTTAAGATGGATTATTGCACATCATACTGTCGCTTATGCACTGGATGATCCTTCGTGGAATGAGCCGGCTATTGGCGGTACATTCCTTGGCGGTCCGGGTAGTGCAGGATATGACTTATGCATGGAGCTGTATTCATATGCTTACAACTTAAGCAGTGGTGATTACGACTGTTATGCCAAGTTCCTGTCAAACGATGATGGTGTAAACCAGAGTTTGTGTATCTTCTGGGATGAACCGGCACCGGTTTATTACAATGGAAATTTCCGATTCAGGAAATACTCATCCAATGACAGTATCAGTAATAACAACAATTGTTATAGTCTGCAGGGTGCAGAAATCTCGGTATATAACGACGCTGAATGTACAGACCTTGTAACAAGGCTTACAACTAACAGTGATGGTTATACGGATACCTACACGACAGGTGATATCCTTGAAGGCGAAAGCAGGACTTATTACTATAAGGAAACCGGAGCACCTAAAGGATTCCTTATTAATGATTCTGTCGAGTCAGTAACAATTACCGGTTCTGACACAGTAACATGTGATATATCGGATACACCAGAGACTGACCCTGTAACAATTCTCTTAAGGAAAGTAAACAAAGAGACAGGTTCCGTATCTAACGGAGCAGGTACTCTTAAGGGAGCAAAATATGTCATTAAGTATTATGATACAGATATGACTACCGACCCTGCGACTTCAGGAAAGACACCTAAGTATACCTACTATGCTCAGACAGGAGCAGATGGCAGGATTAATTTTAGAAATAGTGAAAACTACATAGGTGGAGATACATTATTTAAAGATGAAGATGGCGAAGTTGTTTTCCCGATGGGAACAATAACTATTCAGGAGTATGAAGCACCAGAGGGATATCTGCTTGATGAGACAGTATTTGTAACAAATATTTTTGATAAGAGTTGTTATGTTAATGGTGTAAAGCAGACCAATGCCACCTCTTACCAGGAGGCGGACAGTACAGTAATCCATCTTGAGCAGGAAGTCAAAGGAAAGGTATCACTTACCAAGAAGATGACAGCAATCAAAGATGGTGGAAGCTATGTAAAGACAGCACAGAAATCATCATTAACAGAGAATGTACCGGAGGAAGGAGCAGAGTTCCAGATATACTATAAGGGAGCTGGAAGTTATGACAATGCGACAGAAGCCCAGAGGGATATCTTAAGAACAGGGGCAGATGGAAAAGCAACATCGAAAGACCTTCCATATGGCAACTATGTCATTCATCAGATAAGCGGCGCGCCAAACTGCACATTTATGGAGGACATGGAAGTATCAATCAGTGAGAACGCAAAGACCTATGAGGTAAGCGCAACTGATATACAGAAATTAAACAAACTCCGACTTTATAAGAAAGGTGAAGTATTAACCGGATACAATAAAGACACAGGATTTGTTTATGAAGAGCGATACATCGGCGGATGCTCTTACCAGGTATACGCAGATGAAGATTGTTCAGACGCAGGCTTTATAGAGCAGATCACATCGAAGGATGGAGGATATGCAGAATCAGCTTATGAGTATAAAGCCGGAACATATTATATAAGAGAGGCTAAGGCGGCAGACGGCTACATGCTTGACACCACGGTACATAAGATAGAAGTTACAACTGATGGCGACAATGTGGTCGGATTTACAGATGTAGTGAGAACAGACTCAAGACAGAAAGTAAATGTAACAGCACATAAGAAGGACAAGGAAGATTCAAAGCCACTCGCCGGAGCAAAGTTTGGCGTATATGCAACATCAGATATTAAATCACGCGACGGAGCTGTCCTTGTAAAGAAAGGCGACCTTATAGAAACAATGACAACAGGGGAGAACGGAGCTGTATCATCAGCATATGATCTTCCTATTGGATATGTATATGAGGTCAGAGAAGATTATTCTCCAATCGGATACGGAAACACATTTGAGACAAAGAAAGTAAATGCTTCAAAGGTATTAGGCTATGGAGATGTTCCTTCACAGGACTTCGATATGGTATTCGTTGATGATAAGACGATAATCGTTAAGACAACAGCTGCAGATTATAAGACCGGGGATAACCAGGGTTCATATGATGAAGACTTGTCTTACAAAGTCACTGATAGCGTATATCTTGACAACTTAATGCCGGGAAAGACATACACAATTAATGGTAAGTTGATGAATAAGGCTACCGAACAGCCATTCCTTGATGCTAATGGAAATGAAGTTACAGGAACAACAACATTTAAGGCTGAAAGCAAGGAACAGATTGTTAAGGTGGAATTCAACTTCAAGGGAAATCTAGAAGGAAAATCCACTGTTGTATTTGAGGATTTAATAGAAGAGGGCGTAACAATATATACACATGCTGATATTAAAGACGAGAATCAGACTGTAGATTACCCTAAGATAAGAACAAAGGCACAGGATAGCAAGACTAAGGACCATGTAGGAACGATTGCTGCTACATCATCCATTATAGATACAGTAAAATATTCTAATCTTAAGGTTGGAAATACATACAATGTATCAGGATATTTGATGGATAAGGATACCGGTAAGCCATTCCTAGATGCTAATGGAAACAAGATTACAGCTGAAAAGACATTTACAGCTGAAACATCAGACGGAAGTGTTGATATGACATTTACATTTGATTCATCACTTCTTGAAGATACGACACTGGTTGTATTTGAGGATGTTTTCTATAACGGTGTAAAGGTTGCAACCCATTCTGATATAGGGGATGAAGAGCAGTCAATTCATTACATTAAGTTAAGAACTACAGCTAAGGATACAATAACAGACAGTCATGTTGGTACTGTCTCAAAAGTAGCATCAGTTATTGATACAGTTAAGTACAATAATCTTATTATTGGAAAGACATATACAGTAAGTGGTTATCTGATGGTTAAGGAAACAGGTAAGCCATTACTTGATGCTGATGGAAACAAAGTAACAGCTGAAAAGACATTCACTGCAACAGAAGAGGATGGAAGCATCGACTTGATGTTTACATTCGATTCAAGACTTGTTGAGGGTCAGTCAGTGGTTGTATTTGAAGATATGTATTACAATGGTGTTAAAGTCGGTACTCATTCTGATATAAATGATGAGGGTCAGACTGTTCACTATCCAAAGCTTAAGACAAGAGCTATAGACAGTGCGACAAAGGATCATGTAGGTACAGTATCTAAGACAGCTACAATTATTGATACAGTTGATTACACAAACCTTATTGTGGGAACTACATACACAGTAAGCGGTTATCTTATGGTACAGGAGACAGGAGAACCATTACTTGATGAAAATGGCAATAAGATAACAGCTGAGACAACATTTACAGCAACTACAGCCAATGGTGCAGTTGATATGGTATTTAAGTTTGACTCATCATTACTTGGTGATAACACTCTTACTTGCTTTGAAGACCTTATATACAATAATGTGACTGTAGCAACTCATTCTGATATTACAGATGAAGAGCAGTCGGTACACTATATTGATTTAAAGACTAAGGCTATTGATAAGAATACTGGAAATAATGTTGGAACCGTGCAGAAGAATGCCACAATAATTGATACAGTAAGCTATAAGAACCTGATTGTAGGCAAAGAGTATACTGTATCAGGACATTTAATGGTTAAGGGCACTAACAGTCCTTTACTTGATGCTAATGGTAACAAGATAACAGCAACTAAGACATTCATTGCTGATAAGAAAGATGGTACTATTGATATGACATTTGAGTTTGATTCGTCATTACTCGGTGGAGAGACTATCGTGGTATTTGAAAAACTTATACACAATGGAATCGAAGTTGCAGCACATGAAGATATTAATGATGAAGATCAGAGCGTGCATTATCCTGTATTAAAGACAACAGCTAAGGATACAACAACCGTAGTTGATGCCACAAAGAGAACAGATGATACAACTCCTCTTCAGATAACAGATACAGTAGAGTATACAAATCTTATCCCAGGCGTAACATACAAGGTTGTAGGTAAGCTTATGGATAAGGTTACGGGTAAACCTCTTGCAGACGGTAAGATTACATCTGAAGTAACATTTACTCCGGAAGAAGCAGATGGAACAGTTGATGTAGTATTTAACTTTACAAGAGCAGAGCTTAACTCACTCAGTGTAGTAGTATTTGAGGATATATACGACGCTGCATCTAATGTACTGGTTGCAACTCATTCAGATATAAATGATGAGGGTCAGACGGTTACATTCAAGTCTGTGGTAAATATCGAAAAGCTTGACTCCACAGGAATAATCAAGCAGCTTGATGGTGCTACACTTGAGATTTTAGATTTAAAGGGTAATGTAGTATATGGACCATTTGTTACAACTGGTACAGCTACAGAAATACTTGGACTTCTTCCGGATGTTGAATACATCTTAAGAGAGGTAAAAGCTCCTGCAGGATTTGAGCTTGCTAAGGATGTTAAGTTTACATTAAAGGATTCTGCAAGAATTCAGCATGTATCCATGACGGACGAGGCAATTATCGGATACCTTAACTTTGCTTATAATTCAACAAACGACTGGAACAAAGCCGGAGAGGTTGCAAGCAATGAGGAGACAGTCAAGACAGGTGATTCAAATACAGATATGGTGCGTGTATACGCTGTCATAATGTTTGTATCTGCACTTGGTATGATTCTTGTTGCAATAAGAAAAAACAGAAAAGGTATCGTAAAATTATTTGGAATATTTGCAGTGGTTATCGTGGCTGGTTTGGCTTTTGTCACAACCGACACATATGCTGCAGAAAGCTATAAGGTAACAGAAAAGTATACAGATAAGGACGCTAAGAAGGAATATAACTTCGATAAGACAGTAGAAAAAGATGGCGTTACATATCAGTTATCAGATGTAAAATACGACGCGATTGAGAAAAAAGTTCCTGCTGATGTTACAAAGACTTTAGAAATGAAGTCAGCACTTACAACATATGCTGATGCTGAGTTTGGCGAGACCATTGAAAAAGATGGTATCACTTATAAACTCACAGGCGTAGAAAAAGATGCAACAGGTGTAGCAGGCAGAACTCAGTACCATGAAGAGACGGTAAATTACAACGAGGTGACTGGAGATAAGGCTATCTCAGATACAATTAATACTACTGTAACTGATCCGGTAACGGGAAAGGATTACGGAGTTACACTTTCATGGTTATCAAAGAAGGTTGTTAAGTCAGCCATCTCTGATGAGTTTAAGTTTGATATTACTTTCTATGTAACTAATGGCCGTTATTTCAGATATAAGGATAAATTAGTAACATATAATGAGAATACACCGGATGTAATGCAGTTTTCCGATGAGATTCTTTCAGATTTAAACCTTGACCCTGAACTCTATAAAATAAATTCTATTGAATGGGACGGGGAAGCTTACACAAACGAAGATGGCGTGCTCTGCCGCAAGGCTGCTGCTGTTGGAAACAGGGTTATAAATGATTATGAAGTTGTATATGGTGGCGACTACAATCTGCCTGCAGATGCAAATGCATATAATTGGGTAGGAAAATATGAAGCTACTGTAAATGATCCTGTTGGTGGAACAGAATATGATATCACTGCAACAGCAACATATACAGAGTATATTGCTGGACAGGTTGAAGCCAACGAGGAAAAGGCAAACCCATCTGGATTTATTACATTTGTAAAAAATCATCCAGCTGCTTTTGCTGGTGTGTCTGTATTGATTATTGCAGCACTTGTTATTGTTTTCTTATTCTTCTTAAAGGTAAGAAAGAGTAACAAGTATCCACAGGAATAATCTGCAGAAATGAATATACCCCCGTCCGGGTTTAGTCCGGACGGGGGTTTGTTAAAATAGCGAGGGAGAAAAGTATATGAAAAAACTTGTAAAAGGTATGTTTCTGATATTATGTTTGGCACTTGTATTTACCGGATGTAAAAAGAAGCAGGAGAGAACTCCGGACATTCTTGAGATGGAGGATTTGAGAGGAAGTCAGCCGGACGCAGAAAATCCGGATACAGATGGAGATGGTATCACAGACGAGGATGAGAAGAGGATTGGGACGGAACCAGAGAAAGCAGATTCGGATGGAGATGGTATTCCTGATGGGCTGGAATTGCAACTTGGACTGAATCCTCTTAGAAAAAAGTCGGATGGAAAGACTAAGGATAATAAGAGAAAGTTTGAACAGGAATACACAGCAGAGAAGGTTAAGCTTAATGTGAGTGGGGATTATAAGGTTGCGGATATTACATTTCAGGAGAGCGATGGGGTGTTTAACATACCTGTTGCTGTAACGCCTGTATATGAAATATATATGGAGAATCAGAAGTTTGATTCTGCAGAAATTAGTTTTGATTATACATCAAAGAACAATCAGAAAGTAGGTGTGTATCAGTATCTTGATGATGGCAGTTACAGACTTGTGGCAGAGGGAACACAGGTAAAGTTGGAGCATTTTTCAAGATATTTTTTAGGTCAGATTATCGAGGATAAGGAGAGCTTTCAGCCTGCGTTGGATATAGCGCTGGTGATTGATAACTCTGGTTCAATGTATTCACAGGAGCAGTGTGCTGGCAGTGCTGAGAATGATGTTGACTTTAAAAGAGTTGATATGGCTAAGTCTCTTGTAGAGAAGGCTGCACAGACAACAAGATTTTCGTGTTATACATTTACAAGGGATATAACAAAGGTAACTGGGCTTACATCAGATAAGAATACATTATATGCAAGCATTAATTCAATTAAGGATACTGTTCCTAAATTTAATGGAACAGCTTCTAATAATGCAATAAAGAAGGCTTTATCAGACTTTGAGGACGATAAGACAAGAAGACACTATATAATTCTTTTGTCTGATGGATTTGATAAGGGTGGACTATTTGACTGGGATGAGAGTACAGATTCCATAATCGCTAAGGCTGCCGAGAAAAATGCTGTTATCATTTGTATTGGACTTGGAAATGAAATTGATGTAAAGCATCTGACTGAACTTGCAACAGGAACAGGAGGTTTCTATAGATATGCCCGCTCTGCTGATGATTTAACAGATTTGTATGAGCAGATTAATGGTGTACTTAATAATAACTATGTTGATACAGATGGTGATGGAAAGACAGACAGTATACTACTTGCAGATTCAGGATTCAATATTGATACAGATACGCTTCCTTTCAATAATATCCGAATAAAGGATACGGAAGGTGTTCATAGAGACGGCCAGTGTTATGGAATGGCATCTCTTACTCAGTTATATTATGTTGGAAAGCTGCCATTTAAGTATGGAGATGTGGAGAAACACAAGTATAATAATGTACCATGGTCTGCAAGTCTTATGTCAAAGGCTTATGACTTCAAGGATTCAAAGTTTTTTGAAAAGAGCGGAGAGTATACGGCAAATTCTGTTGCACTGCGTGAGTATTCAGATTATAAACATCTTTATGAACTATTATCAAAGCCTGCTAAGGAGAAATGGAATGTAAAGGACGGGGTGGCTTTATTTGTTCCGGAATTAAGGGCGGAGATTGAAAAGCACAGTGAACTTATGGAGATATATATGCTCGATGAAAGCGGTACTCTGAATGGTAAGAAATATAGCAAGGTAGAGTTTTACAGATATAGACTTGATAATGGTGAGCCACAGAATGATGAAGATAAGTCAATGTATGAAACTATAATGGCAATTAATAATCTCTATTCGAGCCAGACTGCCAGTGGTAATAATATGTTCCGGTTTGGCACATCGGGTAATGCTGAGGTAATGACAAAGCTGGTAAAGTATCTGTCAGAGGGAGTGCCATTGCTTATATATGGTGAGTCACATGCAATTAATGCAGTGTCATTGTATCGTGATATTGATAATCCTAACGAGTATAAATTGTACTGCTACGATAACAATGACAGAAAACAGTTAAAAGTACTCACGATAAAAAGGATTAAAACATCATTCATCAAGGATGGAGCAACTGCCCTGGAAACAGACTATATGTATCGTATCTATGATACAGACGGAGTATTTAAATATGAGGGTAATGAAATTAATGTGAACTTTGATCTCGCGAGAGGTCTTTCAGCGTAAAATTGTAAGTTATATTATAAGGAAGAGGTGGCTGGTTATGGTTCTTGCTATAATTTTGATGGTGGTGATTCTCATAGTGTTCGTCATGGCTCTTATGCGAGTAGCAACATCTGTAGATTTACATAGGGAGCTGGAAGATAGCAGAGAAAAGCCCTAAGTAAGCTGAATGCACGCTGTGACTGAAATAAGACCAATGGATAAGTGTGTGGGATGAGTCTGTCACAATGATATAAAAATCGCACAATTACATTGATAATTTAGCACGATTTTGATATACTATAATCGAAGCATTAAGCATTGGTATGGTGGCTTTCGGTTCAGAAAGGGGATGATGTTATGTCTATTACTGCGACGGAACTAAAAATTAATCTTGGCAAGTATCTTATGCTTGCAGAAACTGAAGATATATATATAACGCGAAATGGAAAGGTTGTTGCAAAGTTGACTAATCCATATCAGGATAGAGTGGATATAGCGAAATCATTGTTTGGAATTCTTCCAAATGATATGACTTTGGAAGAGGCAAAGGAAGAAAGGCTGAATGGAATATGAGAGTTTTGGTTGATACTTGTGTTATTATTGATGCATTACAGTCTCGTATTCCATTTGCGGAGGCGGCACAAAAGATTTTTATTTACTCTGCAAATGAACAGTTCGAGGGGTTTATTACAGCAAAGTCTGTAACGGATATATATTATCTGACGCATCGATTAACACATGATGATAAGGAAACACGAAAAATTTTGAGTAAGCTTTTCTCATTGTTTCATATATTAGATACAGGCTCATTGGATTGTCGAAAGGCATTGTCTTCTGAGATTAGGGATTATGAAGATGCTGTTATGGTTGAGACGGCTATTCGCACAGAAATGGATTGTATAGTGACGAGAAATGTAAAAGACTATTCAAAATCTCCAGTTAAAGTGTGTGAACCCTGTATGTTTTTGAAATTGTTAGAAAAGGGAAATAAAGAAAGTTAGTCGCTGCTACCAGTAACATTAATGAGATTTTTGCTAAAATAGTATCTATTTGTGATTTAAGGAGGCATGATTTTGAGGAATATTTTACTTTTATGTGTATTTAATATAGGATTTGTCGCATTTCTTTCAATGGCTAAGGATTGTGCTGTTGATATAGAGGATGGGAAGATTAGTAGGCGTAAAATGCTGGCATTTCGTTGTTTGGCATGGGGATTTTTTCTTTTTAGTGTCATTGTAGTAATATGTATGTTTCTGGAATTTGTGTATCCTGTAATTGTTGATATGATAAGCAGAACATGATTTTGCGGCAACGGGCAAAGGTTATATTACAATAATTACAATAATTTTTCAAAATACTTGCAATTTATATACACCTCTGTTAACATACATTTAGTACTTATTTTTTTTGTTTCGCATTTAAAGAAACGGTTTCTATTGCATTATCATGTGAAAATGATTGTGTGGTAAGAATGGGCTGCGTGATTTGAGCAGGTATCAGGCATGTGTGTAGGCACATGCCTTTTTTAGTTAAATAAAAAGTTTATGCAGCCCTATGGGTTGCATTTTTTAGTTTAAGGAGGAAAAAATTATGAAGAAAAGAGCAGTCAATGTCGTGTTAGGTTTAATATTATTCGGTTTATCTTTCTTGATGGGGTTTGGGTTATATGGTGTAACATCAGCTTATGAGAAGAATGCAGAGATAAGTTATGAGGAAAGAAAAGATGATGCTCATTCAGAACACATAGAAGCCCAGGTAAGTGCAGATGAGGGACAGGTCTTAGAACCAGAAATAGGAGATGTCACAGAAGAAGTTATAATGGAAAGGAAGTAATGAAATGAAGGATATTAGAGGAAAAGAAAGACTGGAAGAAGATGCCTTTAACCAGCTATTAAAGCGCGATAAATTGGTGAGTATGTGTTTTGCTTATTCTTTGCAGAATATAGCAAAGGATAGCAAAAATACAAGAAAAGCTGGTTGATGTAGGCTGTGTATTAATGATATACTGAACATGTTTGAGTGCTTCATATTAAGCGTAAATTAAAGTAGATGGGAGAAGTAAAAATAAACTATGGAAAAGAGGAAAATCAAAAATATAGTAATAGGTTCAGCAGTGGGAATATTTCTTGTGGTATGCGTAGTTGTTATGACAGTTGTAACACATAATGCCAATAAACCAATTGATGGAATAGTTGGTGTATGGAAAAGCGTTGATGAAAATGCATATATTTCAATTGATAAGAACGGCAAGACCATTAGATATGTTGTTTCTGACGATGGTCAGATAACTTATGCCACTAAAGGCAAAACAACAGGACATGGCGGAATTACTTTTACAAGGTATTATAACAGCAAAGAAAGTGATAAGGTATACACCGATATAAGGGATGTAGAATATATAAAAACATATCTGCCAGAAAGCGTAGATTATCACGATAAAGAGACTATAGCTTATAATCCATTTAGGGATGATGGGAAAGTAGATAATAAATGGCATTTTTATAAAAAAATAAAGTAGAATAGACAAATATGTGACAACTGTGAGTAGTTCATATTGTCTTTTTAATACTTCTGTGCTAATATGTTAATGTATTATTTTATTGTTTTTTCTGTCTTAATGATTGACAGTGTTGCCATTCTTGTGCGATTAGTGTTTATTATTCGCGGAATGAGCAGGTTGCTATTATCAGACATATAAGGATTTTAATGAGCGTGTGGCTTTGCCACAGGCTCTTTTTTTTATGCCTTATGTGACTGTTACATAGATAAATAAAAAATAGGGCGTGAGCCTAGAAGGAGGTGCCTATGGCAATTAATTTATGCGGGCAGATGGATTTATTCTCAATGCTTGGGGATATCGGTGGAAAGCCATATAACAATATGACAATTTCCGCTGATATGCCATCTGCTTTCTCTGGGAAAACAGAGAATGAAAATTCGGATAATCTTGACGATTATCTGTCAGTGGAAGAAAAGATTCTTACACTGCTAAAAAAGAAAAAGGAGATGAAGCTTACAACAAATTCTGAAATTTACTCAATTTTTTCAAAGAAAAAGATTGAGGAGGAAGACATGGAGTATATCAGTGATAAGCTGGAAGGTTATATGAGAGAACTTCTGCTAGATTGTGTGTCAGATGATATGCAGGAGGAAAATTTCAAGCTAAGTGATACTCTTGAAGATTTAATGGGGTATTCAACAGCGGCAGATTACATTCGACATTTTGATTTTATTAATAGGGGAAATATGGCCTGCTCACAATTTCAGATTGTAGGAACGAGAGGAGTTAAGCCTTATTATCAGCTTGTTGGATATGAATCATATGATGATTTGCCTGTATATCTTTCTATTAACAAAATGAAAAAGAGGTCGCGTGGCAGATGCTATTATCGAACCGGGAAAAAAAAGTATACCATGGCTTATATATCCGATGCCGCTTTCTGTATAGCCAGAGCCGTTATGTTTAATGAGGTTGTTAAGGTTATGGAAGAGGATGCATCATTTAAGGATTACATTAAATCTCTTCTTAGTAAAGAAGTTGATAAGCTGCTGGATGATGGTCTTGTAGCTGCAGATGATAATCTGCTGGAGAGGATATGCCATGCTCTTGGAACGCAGATATTAACGGTAAAATCCACTGCATTTTCATCCAGCAGAAATCTGTCAGGAAAGACGTACACAGGCGGATTATCTGATATTCTACAGACTAAAGTTGCATATTCAGATATGGCTCTGTATTGTCATCTGCTTGGGATTAAGGTTTCAATTTCTTATTTTCATAGGAACACATTGTATGACAAAGCACTTGAAAAGTTATACTGTCGTATTCTTAAGAGAAATGTTCAGATTGAAAGGATGGCGCAGTATAACAGGGCACGGGAAAGCGATTATGCCAGATCTTTCCAGACAAAGAAGGGGATTCCGGACAAAGTACTTAAAGCAATGAAGGAGTCACAGTTTAATGATTATTTCGGATACATCGAAATGGACGAAGAGTGTGACACAGATAGAGTAGCTGAACTTGCAAAGGAATGGAGTGCTTTGAGCGAGACTTACTTTGGAGGAAAAAGGTATGCAGATGTGTCATTGCGCTTCAGAAAGCTTGGAAATCATCATGCTATAGGTCTGTATTATTCATATTTCAGATGTATATGCGTGGATGTGCGAAATCCTAAATCTATGGTGCATGAGTTCATGCACATGATTGACGATGGTACATTGACAGGAATCAGGAAAGATTATCTTAGTATTAAAGATGATTTCAGTAAGATTCTTAATAGATACTGTTATTTCATTGATAAGTCTGTAGAGAATTTATCAGGAAAGTATAACAAGTCATATTATAAGACACCTACTGAAGTTTTCGCTCGGTGTGGAGAAATTTATGTTCATAGAATGCTGGGAGTTAATGATTCCTTGGTCGGTGACTGCCAGGGCTTTGCATATCCGGATGATGAGTACCTGAATAGGTATATCAGGGAATACTACGATAACTTATTTGCAGTTGCTTTCGGAAAAGAAGGTGATTGCGATGAATAGGGTGAGTTCCAGCCAAAGGATATGTGAGTTTATTCAAAGATCTGCAATTAAAGAGGTATTCGATGAAAGGACAGAGTATGATATGGCTCTGGAGTATCTTTCAATCAGTCAGGATTATGTGGGTGATTTGACTGAAAACGCTAAGGTTGCAAGAGCATATTGCAAGGAAGTGCATACCTACATTTTCAATCATGTTCATGTAAGTGAATTTTATCCTCTTATCAGGAAATTTATAAGAGAATTTTCAGGTTATGATTTTGAAGGAGATCTTATGAATTACCTTAAAAGTCAGACAACGCTAGATGATTACAATATAACAGTTGTCATTAATGCCTGGAAAAAACAGTTTTGTTAGTTATTAAAAAGCGCTCAAAGCGCACAGGAGGTTATTATGAAAACAAAGATTTCACAGTTTGATGATAATATCGGTAAGGATATTGAAGGTTATTATTTTCTGTCTGATTTCAAGATCAGTTCAGGTAAGAAAGGCAGGTACGCAAATGTTTTTATAACAGATTGTACAGGCAGTCATACCGCAAGAATGTGGCAGGAGACTATATCGGAAGATGGAAGCCGTGAGGCAGCTCTTATCGGTAAAGTTATTCATGTATATGGCCGTGTTGATGCTTACGATGGTAAGGGTTCACTTATTATTGGAGCAATGAATGAGGCGGCAGAGGCAGAGTATGAAATGTCAGAGATTGCAAGGTGCTTAAGCAAGGAATACTTAAAAGGTTTTACAAGGGAGATAGGAAACTATATGTTACAGATTAGTGATGAAAATCTGGCCTTGCTTGTTAAAACCATATTTAATGAAAATTATGCAGCATTATCACAGCTTCCGGCGGGTTTAAAGATGCATCATAACTTTAATGGTGGTCTTCTTATTCATACATGCGAAGTGTGTGAGCTTGCAGTTGATTATCTTAACCTGTCAGAAAGAATGAAGGCGGTTAAGGAGTATGGACCTGTTATTGACAGTAGGACAAAAGACCTTGTAATTGCCGGGGCATTATTGCATGACATAGGTAAGGTGTATGAATACCGTGGTTTTCCTAGTGCAAGGATTACGAAGAAAGGCGAGCTTTTAGGACATCTTGATATCGGTGCTGACATTATAAGGAGCACTGCTAAAAAGACTGGCATGACAGATGAGGACATGATTGATGAATTGTGTCATATAGTGCTAAGCAGTCATGGCGATGAAAGCTGTATAGCCCCTAAGACATTTGAGGCTCTTATTGTTTCATTTGCGGATAATTTTTCTGCACAGTGCGACAATTACGGTGTTTTGTTATCTGAGGATAAAAGGATATGTCCTGATGATCCTGGCGATTTCTTTTACAGTAAAATTAAACAGAGAAAATTCTTAAGAAAGGAGTAAGCATGGAGATAAGGTATCTGGTTAAAAATCCATATGGGGGAGTTATCTTCTATGGTAAGGATGGCACTGGTGTAGTGTCAGATGCTATTCACGCAGCTGAAGAAGTTGCTAATTATGGTGCTGAAAGTCAAAAGACTTTTGATGAACATCCCGACTGTTATTTTATCGAACTTATTCCTGGAAAAAGAGAGATAACACTGGAACAGATAGAGGATATTAAAAGACACCAGAATGTTATCCCAGTGTTTTCAAGAGTTAATGTATTTGTAATTGCTCATGCAGACCGCATGAGCATTACGGTACAGAATGCATTGTTAAAGGCACTGGAAGATGGCAGTAGTAATAACTGCATAATTTTATGCTGCGAAACAAGACTGATTCCTACGATAATGAACAGGTGCAGCTGTCTGTTTGCAGGACATGAGCTGACAGCTGAAAAGGAACAGAAAAAGGCTGCTGAATTAAAGCTGCCTGTATGGGCAGTACATGAGCTTGCGTGCGGAAGAGAGGAGTGGCTTAATGAGCCAGACTTTCCAAAGGTTTGCCGGATGTTGTCAGAGCTGGAAAATATTAGCAGTAAGTGCGAGGTGTTATTGTGCTTGGATGCTCTTAAAGAGAAAAATGAGCAGTCGTTCATCAAGAACACTTCTGAGACAATGGTGATAGCACTTATGATGGCATTAGAGGATATTATTCTTAAGGCGACACTTAGAATAAGAGGCTTGGAGCATTGTGTTGTTCCTGAATCTGTTCTAAGCATGTACGGGGATGAGCAGCTTAATATGAAAGCGTTGAAATCACTGGAGAATGCACTGGAAATGTGCAGGAGAAAGACTTTTACGCATAATGATTATTTTAATACAATAAGGCTGCTTGCAGCATAATGGAGGTTTATATGAGTGAAGTTGACAAGTATAATGGACTGGAATTAACAGAACAGGAGTGTAAGGGTCATTATGTATTTAAAAACATTAATGTATCATGTACACAGGGCTTTGCATTATTGTTTGGTGAGCCAGTGGAGATTATAAGAAGATGTATGGATATGATTAATAAAAGATATCCTGAACCTGATTATTTACAGGTTTTCAGTTATAATGGCGTTAAGTTTTATGCAATTAGTCCATGTGAGGAGGACAAACTTGAAGAGCTTCCGGAAGAGGAGCGCAGGGTTCAGTTTCTTCTTGCTAGTGAGTATTAAAAAATAATTTAAAAATAATTTACTGGAGGTGCTTATGGCAATAGTATTTAATGTGGACAATATATGTCCAATGTGTGGTAGTTATAATCATGTACTTTTGTTTGACGGAGAGGTGGATGGTCTTGAACGATATACGAATGAAAACAAAAGAGTATATCTGCAGGAAGCTTTTCCTCAGACTGAGGCAGATGTCCGGGAGTTTATAAAAACCGGATATTGCGGAAAGTGTCAGAAAAAAATCTTTGGATATGCTAGTGGAAGGATAAAAGCTGGCGAAGCTCTCATATTTAACTATATGCAGAGTGAGGTGGAAACCAGGGAATATGCTCATCAGTGCGATAGTGATGCCATGTCACTTATGGCAGAGCTTGGAAGAGATGATGTGTATATGTGCACTGATAGTGACTACTGTGACGAAGATGATATTGTCGCAAGGAAAGGAAATGTCGTAGCAGAATTGTCAGACTAAATGTAAAATGGTGTGTCAGGATTAGTTTCAGACACACCATTTTTTTTCGTTAAAACCTTGCTGTTTAAGGTTTTCGCGAGGATAAATTCCCAAAATGTAACTATTAATTTTGAAACATATTAATTATCAATTATTTACATCCCAAAATGTAACTATTAATTAAAGATGATATTAATTATCAATTATTTACATCCCAATATGTTTCTATTTACTGTGATTATAGGTGTACTTTCTTGAAAAGTCAAGGATTTTCAGTGAAGTATTCGTTGTCCAGAATTCGTTTTAGCAATCCAATCAAATATGGCGGTGATTGCTTACGCCCCCTGTTCCCATTCTTGTATGTTTCTTGCGGAAATGTCAAAATAGATGGCAAATTTGATCTGACTCATTCCTGTTAATGTTCTTAATTCTTTAATCGTCATGATTTTTAAATGTTTCTGTTTCATATTTAAAGTGTAAATAGCTTTTTCTATATTTATAGAGAATTTTTTTAAAAGGGAAAAGTAGATTATCTAGAGGAAGTAATAAATGGCAGAAAAATATAACCATTACACTTGATGCGATCATAAACCATCCCATGATTTCTAAGGTTAAATGTTCTCCAAAAGCAATATAATATACACCACACAAAAAAACTAATATAAGGCAGATTAATTGGTTTCTTTTCTTTTTACGTTTTTTTTCAAATTCATCTAAATTTTTATTAATTTGTATTTTCATAGCTTATACCCCCTATAATATTTTTTTCATTATACACTATATTTATGGATATATCAAATATATGTTCGATTAGAATAGTATAAGAATGCAGGTATTTTAAGTTACGATAATGACGACGAAACACGAAAAATATCTCTTGCGTGTGGAATGGCTCTGTGATACTATAATCATGTATTTATTTTATTGTTTTTCTGTCTTAAAAATAATTGACAGTGTTGCCATCCTTAAATCAAATTATAAGGGTGAGCAGGGTGCTATTTTTCAGAATTATTGTGTTAAATGAGCTTGTGGTTTTTGCCATAGGCTCTTTTTTTATGTTTTTTCGTAGTTCTGATTAAATAGGTTGAAGATGCAGGAAATGCATCAAAGGAGGTGCTTATGGCAAAGAAAAATTTAGAAAGGAGGGATTGCAGATGGTAATCCAGGATGCACTATACAATGTGGTAAGACCACAGAAATTTAGTGAGGTTGTTGGCCAGACCAACACAATTAAAGCAATTAAAACAGCTTTGACAAAGGGAGTGCTTGAGCATTCCCTTATTTTCTACGGGCAGACAGGTGGTGGAAAGACCACAACTGCAAGAATTGTAGCCAAATGGCTGCAGTGTGACAGTAAGGTGGATGATGAGCCTTGCTGCCAGTGCGAAACATGTAAGGCTATTAAGGCTGAAACATTCGCAGACTATGTGGAGCTGAACGCATCCACAAACGGAGGAAAGGACGACATAGACCGATTGCTGGAGAATATATCATTTGCTCCACAATATGGTAAGTGTAAGGTTTATGTAATTGACGAGGCACACTGCCTGACAGATGGCGCGTGGAAGTCACTCCTTAAACCACTCGAAGAACCTCCGTCACATGTTTACTTCATTCTGTGTACAACAGATTTCCAGTCGATACCGCAGACAATCAAGAACAGGTGTGGTAAGTATGAATTCTCACGAATTACCAAAGCAGATATATTAGGGCTGCTTGGTGATTTGAGAATAAAGTATAAAGCTGCATATACTGATGAAGCTCTTGGTCTGCTTGCGGAATCAGCAGATGGCTCTTTACGAAATGCGGTCAATAACTTCTCACATATCTCCATGCCTTTTGAGGAAGGAGAGGAGATTGGCGAGGATTCCGTAAAAAAGTATCTTGCGCTGGTGGGACCTGAAACAATGGCAGAGTATGTAGGCGCTCTTGTTAAGAAAGACCTTGGCAGGGCGTTAAGTATCATACATGAGGAAGAGGAGTCGGCGGTAAATCCCGACAACTTCCTTAAAATGATACTGAATGCGATAAGTGATGCTCTTACGGTAAGCTGTAATGCGGCTCTTAACAGGGAGGTTTCAGAAGAGTATATGAAAACTCTGAAAGAGATATCATCGTATGGCATGATAAGGCTCTCTGGAGTTGCCGGAAAGCTGAATGAGCAGTACTCAAAGCTGACATGCAGGAATTACTCTTCATTGAGAATAACATCTGCAGAGATATGTATGCTGAGTACAGGAAGTGGTGACAGTGAGTTGATTAATGAACTGTTAGCCAGAATTACAGACTTAGAGCAAAGAGGCTGTGCAGCGCTGCCACATGAACAGGAATCACAGTGTCAGGGTTCTGCTAAAGAATCCATGCAGGCAGAAAGCGGGGAAGAAATCCAGAGTATCGCAAATACCGGACAGGCAGATAATGAAGAATCTTTGGAACAGCCATTTGATTTTGTTGGGGCAGAAGATTCTTACGATGAGGAAAATCCATTCCTTAATGAGCCGGGTGTGGAAGAAAGTATTGTATCAGACTATGATACAGTACCTAGAGAAGATATACCGGAGGAAATGCCTGTGTCAGATAGCGAACCTGAACAGGAATTATCATTCTTTGACAGTTTTTTTGGCTTAGAAGAACCCTCAGAGGAAGATGAATGGGAACAGGCTGAAAAGGAGAATGATGGCGCGGCAGAGGCGGCTGTAGAAAAAACACAGGATTTTGGCGGTTATGCAAATGGTATTACATTTGATGATGCCAATGTTGCAAAGGCGTACGAAAAGTCTAAGGATACCTCTGTAAAGACAGCTAAGGCACTTAAAGCAGCATGTGAGGAGATCCCGCTTTTATCGCAGTTATGTAATGAATGCTGTACATGTGATAAAGCGGGAGATGGTATTGCACTTGCAACACCTTTTGGACCTGTAGCGCAGGTTATTAAGGTATTGCTGGAATATGCATCTGTTAGGAATGTATCTGTATTTCCCGTTGATGGGGTAAAGATTGGAGCAGAAAATGTTTGATATTGTGTACGGAAAAGATAAGACAATATTGCGTGTCAAAGATACTTTTGCGTTGTTGAGGACAGGTGTTTTTGATGGTGACGAACGTTACCTTGAAATCAGTGATAATACTATTAGAGTTGTAAAGGATGTAAGAAATTATAGCATTATCATTGGTTCGCCTGTCAGGACAGATATACAGAATATAGTTTTATCTGCACTAAATGAAAGTAGACAAAAATGAAAAACTGCTTAAAGCAGTAGGAGGTAGTTGATGAGAGTTAATCGTTATGAGCTTAATCAGAATGAGGGTATACCTTGTCTGGTTAAGGGCAGCGGGGTTAATTATCCAGAAGAAAAAAATCTGGATGGACCAGCTAAAATATCGAACATGATGCGCAAGGTTTTTGATGCTGACAAGAAAGCTGAAGAACATGTTTGGCTGTTGTCAATGGACAGCAAAATGAAACTTCTTGGCATTTTGGAAGTATCGCATGGAACTGTTAATACTGCATCAGTTGCACCGAGAGAAATCTTTATAAGGCTTCTTCTAACCGGAGCTGCAAGTTTCGTCCTGGTGCATAATCATGTGAGCGGATGTGTAGAGCCGTCCAAGGAAGATGTTGAAACTACCAAAAGAATGTCAGTGGTGGGTGCATTAATGAATATACCATTGATGGATCATATCATAATTGGAGGGCTTAATCAGTTCTCGTTTAAGAAAGAGAAAATGTTAGATTAAACAGGCAGAAGAAATGAAGGGAGGTTTTTCTATGTGCATGGTTAATGAGATTGTTCTTTGCATGAAATTAACAAGTGATGAACAGATATATTCTTTAAAGTCAGTGGCAGAGGTAAGGGATACATTCTCTCAACAGGATGTATCTGGAATAACGGGAAATTCATTAAAAAATGAATATTATGTCACTGAACATAATGGGTATACAGAAATGTATAAGATATGTTCATCTGATACAGAGCTGAAAGAATTTTTAGATAATACTGAAAATGGCATATTTGCCAACAATGCAAGGGAGCCTCTTATGTATGCTTCACTGCTTGTTAATGATCTAAAAAGACTGATTACATACAGAGAGCCAAATGGAGGTACAATTTAATGGTTAATGGGGTAAAGAAACTTATTACGACACAGGACTATATGGATGCACTTGGGGTTGATGACGAAACAGCTCAGATACTCAGGTTTTATCAGGGTACTGGTGGTACACAGCTATACTATGATGGAGGTGTGTTTGCTGATGGTCTGATTGGTGGAAGAATGTATATGAGTACAGAAGATATTCTTAAAAGAGCAATAGATGGCATGAATGGAAATATCTCAATATACTCAGAAATTCTCTATCAGGATTCAAGCAATAATGTTGCTTCAAATTTCATGGTAATGTATGGGGATTATGTAAATACCCTTTTATGCTCATTAAGGAAATTGAGGTCTGCACAGGCAAAGAGTGCAAACAGGCTTGCATTTGCTTAAATAGTGGCATATATTTGTGGTAAAAGTAATAATGAGTCTATAAAAAGACTGCTAAGCAGTCATGGAGGTTCCAAGGGAAATTAAATGGTTGTTCATTAGAAGCTGCTTAAAGCAGCATGTTAGATAAAAACTAAACGGAAAGGAAGCAGTTAGTGCTTAAAGGAAAATGTTATGGTACACATTACCGAGTCATTTCTTAAGGAAGTGGAGTTGTTAAAACTCATAAATAAGTCTCACAGAGCTATGCACTGGGAGATAGTACCTAAGGAATTGAAGTATTCTGATTGTGGAGATGAGCTGTATGCGAATAGTTATGAGCTTATACTGACAGATGACCGTTTTGGTCAGGAGAAAAGTAATGCGCTTAATGTTCAGGAACTTAGCGGAGATGATTACAATGTCTGCAGCATAGTGTACGATCTTGAGTATGAATATGTGAAAGCACATCATCCGGAGATTGAAATCGACGATGAAACAGAGCTTGAGGATTACATGCCTTAAGATGAGGTTGTAATCGTTAGTGCCATGGCCCAGATGATAGTAAGCAGAAACATTGCATCATATGCAGCAAAGATGGCAAGACAGGATAGTGATGTTAATAAAACAATCAGAATATATGCGGGAAATAAGTTGTTGATTAAGGATAACCCGGAAGAAAGTGGAGAAGAGCAGTATGTACCGAATAAAGAAAGGGTACGCTGTGCATTGGAATCTATGTACTTTTTCATTCCATCAGCAGCTATGATAGACTTGCGTGATACAATAAACGGCAAGGATACTTCGCATATGTCACATAACAGATGGTTAAAAAATTTATTGTATCTTGCAGAGTGCAAAGTAAAAGATTGCTAAAGACTGCAGTTAAGAAAGCAAATCTGCCAGAGGTAGAAATGGAGGTTGTATATGAATTACAAAAAAGTAAATATAAAAGAGACTTTAGAGAGGGTTATAGAAATACCTGACCCGGATAATTCTCTTACTAATGAAGAAGCAGAGCAGATAGCTTCGGAGATGTATGATTCATCAGAGGTGATTCTTGATGCTTCAGATGTTAAAAGTCTGGAAATTACTGTGCTTGAGGATGAGGCAGATAAGGAACAGGAATATGGTGAGATAGGCGACTATCATTATATTCCGTCTGCAACTGCCGGAGATTATTCGCCAAGTCATCCTTGGGACGCTCCGGGCATGAGTATTCATGACTTTATTTAAAAAATTACTGCCAGAGATTTTTCTCTGGCAGTCTTTTTTTATTTTCTGATTGTTAAATTGTATTTTTCTAACAGAATACTTTCCAACTGGTTCCGGGATTTATTGCCCAAATTATGGATGCGGTTCAGGTCATCTGTTGAACATAGCACAAGTTCTCTTAGTGTACATATCCCGGATTTTTTTAAGCAGTTCTCAATTCTGCTTGGAAAGCCAATATCTTCTATCGGAATATTGTCGTAACTTAGCAGCTCATCTGATATACCGCTGTCTAAGAATACGAATTTTATTCTTTCTATTATATTTTTCTTTGCTTTTTCCATCTCATCATTAATTATCTTTTCAATTTTACCATCGATACAACGCTGCATAAAATCCCCCATCATTGGCACTCGACCTTGTTAACTAGTATTTTAGCATTGACTTATTTTTTTGCAAGGAGTTGAAAAGGATTTGCAAAATTATTGCCATATAAATTGAGCTATGATATTATAATATAGTATTTATTTTATTTTTTTTAAAATTCCGTTTGGAATTTTGGTTGCACGCATATGCTTATGTATATGTGTGGCAGGGTGCTATTTACAGACATATATGTGTGATTATAAAGCTTGTGGCTATGCCGCAGGCTTTTTTTGCTTTTATATGTGTGTCTGTTTAATAGATTATATTAAACAAGGGCGTATATGCTCAGAAGGAGGTGCCATATGGCAGAATATGAAAAGAAGAATGTCTCTTCAGGAAACACATTCTTCCAGTCAATTACTAATGTTGGAAAGCTGGGGTATTACCCGACAGACCAACAGCACTGCAGGAAAATAGCTGAAATGCTTAGATGGCCTGCAGGTGAGGTAAATGTTTTAGAACCGTCCATTGGAGACGGAGCAGCGCTTAGGACAGTGATTTCCAACGCTGACAAATCAAAGCTTCACACATTTGGAGTAGAGTTAAATGTTAACATTTACGAAAAGCTTAATGAAGTGAAAAAAGAAATGAAGGTTGATTATCTGATCAATGCAGATTTTCTTCATGGAGTAAAAATCAGTAATAATAAGTTCGGGTTCTGTTTCGCAAATCCACCGTATGGGGATGGTGACGGATGCAGACTGGAGCAGGAATTTGTCGAGAAGATCTTTGGTTATTTGAGAAACAAAGGTCTTCTCGTTTTAGTTATTCCGTATTACCTGCTTGCAGACGAGAAGTTTGCAAAGAGTTTTTATTCCCGATTTGACCCACTTGGTGTGTACCGCTTCGATGATGCAGAGTATGCCAAGTACAAGCAGATTGTTATTTTTTGTAGGCGCAGAAGCTGTTCAGGTTATTTAAGAGATAATCTTATCGAGTGGCTGGGGTATCATAGAACATTGGAGATGATACCTTATCTGTCTGAGAGCGAAGAGATGTACGATGTTCCGGCAAGTCCGGATAATGTTGAATACTTTACTACGAAAGACTTCAACGCAGATGGATTCAGGGATGCACTTATTACATCGCAGCTTGCAAAAGATATAAGTCTTGCCGGAGCCAAGCCGTATACGGCTACAGATGCAGGTTCGCCACCTATACCATTAACAAGTGAGACATCTCATCTTGTTGCAGTGTGCGGCGTAGGAAGCGGATTTGCTGGAAATGAGGCTGATGGGACATTGCATCTACAGCGAGGTGTTGTAGAAGTAAGGGAATTTGAAAAGGTAGTTGAAGACAGCACTGGCGGAAGTTATGTGGAGGTTACGCAGAGTTCCATAACAACCATGAATATACTTGATTCAGATTTCAATTACATTAAGCTGGATGGCGATGCACCGGTAAACAATGAAGATGGTGAATCAGAGGATGATGAGTAATTTTTAAATGTGCTTAAAGCACAAAGGAGGTAACATGAAAAGTTCAAGAGTTAATGCAGGTGGTGTAAATGCATGGCTTCACTTTGCTGTATCGGATATTGGCGAACCGGGGACTGCTTACAGTGGTTCTAGAAGATGTGTGCTGATGAGTGTGTATGACAGAAGCAAAGAAACAGTTAGTGGTTTCTGGGCAAATGCACACAGAGGCATATATTTAAATAATAATGTTATATATGGTCCAACGGACGAACCATATAAAGGATTTTTCGCTCAGGTTGTGTCAGGAAAGGAGACGGCATGGAACGGGTATCTTTACAACTGCACACTTGGTAAAAGCGCGTTTGTTTGCAGAAAGGGCGAGGAAGAAGAGTGCATGTATTCATTCTTAATGAATACATATAAACTTCCGTTGCTTAAAGAGTGGATGCAGCCGCTTTTAAGAAGAATGAAGGAAAAATTTCTTGTAGCTGTTGGAAAAGAACTTATAGGAGTTTCTGAAGAAGAAGCGGAAAAAGTATCAGTTGACCTTAAGGAATGTGGCGGTGTCTGCAGGCTTTCAGATATTGAAGTCGTAAGGTTTGCTTCTACATTTAATGAGCAGGTATTATCCGAAACTTTAAAGAAGCTTCACAATGATGGTTATATCAGTATAGCCAAGACACCGCAGAAGCCAATGTATGTTGAGAATTTGGATGAATATTTAAAGACATACGGAAATTCTGTTGTCGAGAATATGAAAAAGGTTGTAAAACCTCTTACGGAGCTCAAAGGAACTACAGAAAATATTGCCCTTAAGAAAATGAGACTGTATCCTCAGCAGCTTGCAGTAGTTAATGGTGCGCAGGCAGCGTTAAAGAAGCACAGCTTTGTTTTCATGAATGAGGGTATGGGTACTGGAAAAACCATTCAGTCATTAAGTGTAATTGAAGGATTTGAAAACCAAAAATGGCTTGACAGACATCCCGGAGCAAATCTTACAGACTGCTACATGAGTAAAGATAATGTAGCATACCGTACCATTATCATGTCTCCTGCGCATCTTGTTAAAAAGTGGGCATCAGAGATACGAAATAATATTCCTTATGCTCATGTATATGAGCTGGCTTCTCTTGATGATGTGATTGCCATAAGTACGCGTCCAAGAAAGGCTACGCAGAAAGAGTTTTATGTCATGGGAAAGGATTTTGCAAAACTTTCATTCATGCAGAGACCTGCTGTGTCTAAGATAGGAGTACGACCCGTTGGAAAGTTCGTATGTGACTGCTGCGGAACAGAGAAGACGCAGAGAGGTGCGCAAGTTTGCCCTAATTGCGGTTCGACACGATGGGTATTGGAACATAGGTATGTGTGTTCCAAATGTGGGAGCGTCAAGGGTGATAAGACAGGACCATGCGAATGCGGCGGTAACTGGCTTAAGAAACCATTGTCAGCATTTCCTGTTGTCAAGACTGGTCTTATATGTCCGCATTGCGATAATCTTGTATGGCCATATCAGTCAGAGCAAAAATGGAGCGAAGAGGACTGGAATCCACTTATGCCGGAGGATTTTGACAAGATGCGTCAAATTAACAGTAAGTGTTATGTCTGCGGAGATAATTTGTGGGAGCCAAGGGTGAGCAATATTGGCGGAAGCAAGGAGAGCAAATGGGTATCTATGAATCATTATTCAAATGCCAAGCATTCTTCAACTTCTACATCCTGGGTATACAGGGGAAGAGAAAGAGAGTTTAAGGAAAGAACAGGTAGAATGCCGATAGGTGAAGTAGCCGAAAAGAAAAGCAGGAAATACAGTCCGGCTTCTTACATAAAGAAGCATTTAAAAGGCTGGTTTGATTATGCTGTCTTTGATGAATGTCACCAGTACAAAGGCGGTGGAACAGCTCAGGGTAATGCCATGGAAGCTTTAGTAAAAGCATCAAAGAAGCAGCTTCTGCTTACTGGTACACTTCTTAACGGATATGCAAATGCTATCTTTTATCTGTTATTCAGGGTTGCTCCTGGCTTAATGTTAAAGCGTGGATTTGGCTGGTATGATGAGATGAAGTTTGCTAAAGCTTATGGAGTTGTTTTAAGCAAATTTGAGTTTAATGAACATGCTTACAACAAATCGAGCAGAGGTAAACAGCTTGACCAGCCTCGTGTTAAACCTGGTATTTCACCTATGGTAATTGTAGATTTCTTACTTCCATATCAGCTTACATTAGACTTATCGGACATGAGTGAATTTCTTCCACCTCTTAAAGAGAAGGTTGTACCTGTTGCACCTGATCCTGATATGATATTTGGATATAAGAATGTAATAAGCAGTTTGAATTCCATGATGTACACTCCGCAGGGTGCAAAGTGTGGAAGTGATAAGCTACAGTTTGCATTGTCTTATCCAGATAAGCCGTATCTTAGAAACAATATTATATCATCGGTGGATGGTTCTACTCTTGCGTGGGTGCCAGATTGCTCTAAGCTTGTGGCAAATGGAGGATTGCTTAGCAAAGAACGGGAGTTGATAAAAACTGTCAAGGCTGAACTTGACGAGGGAAGAAATTCTGTTATTTTTGTTGAGTTTACTTCATCACCAGATAAGATGATTACATACAGGTTAAAGGAAATCTTAGAGGATAATATTCCTGAACTTGCTGGAAAGGTTGCAATCATCGAGAGTGGTAAACCCGTAGCAAAAAAGAGGGAAGCATGGATGCATGACCGGGCAAGGGAAGGCGTAAAGTGCTTCATAACTAACCCTAAAAATGTTGAAACCGGGCTTGATTTTGTCTGGAATGAGACTGACGAATGGGGTATAACAACTAAATACAATTATCCGACACTGATTTTCTATCAGTGCGGATATAATCTGTTCACGTTGTGGCAGGCATCGAGAAGAGGCTACAGATTGTGCCAGACGGAGGAATGCAGGACATATTATTTTGCATACAAGGGTACAATTCAGATGGATGTTTTGCAGATTATGGCTGAGAAGCAGACTGCAACAGCAGCCATACAGGGAAAGTTCTCTGCCGAAGGGCTGGCAAAGATGAGCAAGCAGGTTGATCCAAGGGTCAAGCTTGCACAGGCTTTGAATAACAATACTAGGGTAGATGAGGATTCGCTTAAGAATATGTTTGATGTCCTTAACCAGAACAATAACGCTGCAACTGATAATGAGAAGGCTATTATGGCTGATTATAAGCCTATGCCTTTATTTGAAGAAGTGGTTGGCGCTCTTGTGGCAGAAGAAACAATTAATGTGGAAGTAACTTCCAAGCCTGATGCTGGATTTACTTCTGAATATTCAGGAGAAAACTTTGAGAACTTCCTTGAAATGGGTGAGTTCTTCGGTTGGTTTGCTCCGAAGGAAAAAGAGGCTGTTGAGACAATTACAGCCGATAATGTCTTATTTACTCTGGATAACAGCGCAGATAAGAAGAATGAATCAGTAGGACAGGAAAGCCTGCTTGATTTGTTATTTTCATAATATTAAGTGGTGGCTTCAGGCGGCCATCACTAATAAAAAACAACAAATAAATTATTAAATTTGGAGGATATGATTATGGTAAAGATTTTAGTTGATAAGGAAAATTTAACAAAGGCTGTCAGAAGAGCTGTAACAGCTGTAAATGGTGCTTCATCAAAGGGAGCAGAAAAGATTAACTTTTCTGTTCGTGAGAACAAGCAAGGAGTTCTTAAACTTGGTATATGTGCCAACGGGGGATTCTTTGCGAACTTCCTTATGGATTGTGAAGCAGTCGGACCTCAGGGCGAAATATCTGTAAATCTTGATAAGGAGATATTAAGGGTTGTAAATGCCCTTGCTCCTCTGGGTGATGAAATTGAGCTTGGATTTGAGGATACTAAGGTCAGGGTATCATGTGGTCAGGGAACGGCATATGTAAATTACATTGCTGATGATGGTAAAGCACCAGAAATCCCTAATATGGTACCTCTTGGTAATATCACTCTTAAGATTGCTGACTTAAAAAAGGGCATTGCCAGTGTAATGCACGCTGTAAGCGCTCATATTAAAGGTAAGGAGTATGGCTGGAACAGCTGCGTTGGTATCTGCCCTGTAACATCTGATGATGTTGCACAGCTTTTATTTGTCGGATGCTCAAGTGCTGTAATAGCCAGTTCATCAATGGATGTTACAAAGAGTAACATACAGGGTGAAATGCCAGCTTTGAGCGTGCCTAGCGATAATTTAAACACTGTTGTTTCTTCTCTTGATGGTGAGTTTGTTGCTCTTAACATAATGGGAAGAAAGACGGATAATATTGCTGAAGCTTCAAAGCCTGTTGCAATATGCCTTATGGACGGAGAGGGTGCAAGCTATATCATCTCATTGTTACAGCAGGCATATCCGGCAGAAATCGCAGGAAAGATTGAGGAATACTGCACAGGTGCAGGATTCAAGGCAAAGGCAAAGAAGAGTGATCTTCTTAATGCTATCAGAGTTGCGAACATTCAGAAGACAGAAAGTTCTAAGTCAAGACTTGGAGTAGGATTGTCTGTTGACGATGGAAAATTAAGGCTTGATTCTTACAATGGTGAAAACCATGTATCTCTTGATTGCGGAATGCAGGGAAATACGGAAAGAATAATTTTAGCACCATATTTCCTTGAAAAAGCTATAGGAGTTTGCGGCGATGATGTAATCATCATAACAAATTCCACATCAGGAATGGGAAAGAAGAATCCTAGAATTGTTGTTCTGGCTGGCAAAGAATGCCAGACACTTATTATGCCTATTGATACTGCAGTAGTTGAAAAGTCTCAGAAAGAGGCTGTTGCTGCTGCTAAGAAGGCAGATAAGGCTAAGAAGCAGGAAGAGGAGGACTTGGAATCTTCTGAAGGAGCAGACGAAGAATAACTTATTAATTAACCATCTTTTAGGGGTGTCAGGCTTATGCCTGATGCCCTTTTATTTTTTTGCTTATTATGAAGAAAATTTGTAAAAATTTGTAAAAATAAGTTGACTTTAAGCCTTACCTAACTAACAATATAAGTATATAAAAAACAAGTTAAACAGGAGGTTTAAGGGAGAAATGAATATAACGGAGAAATGTAAGAAGGCGGGGACAGCCTTAGGTGTTGCAGCATCTTCAGGACTTGTTGCATTGACATCATCAATTACAGCATTTGCAGATGTTGATGTTGACGGGGCTGTGGGTAAGCTGAAAAATGGAAGCGCGGATGGTGGCACCTTTAAGGATTTAATTGGAAAATTAACAACGGTAGGTTCGGACTTGTATACACTTGCCGTAACAATAGGTATTATAGGCATTATGCTGTGTCTTGTTATAATAGGTATTACTATCGCGGCAACAAAGAATACTGGTAAAAGAGATGAAGCAAAGGGATGGATTGTTGGAATCATTATCGGAGGTTTGCTGGTCTTTGGGGCACCAACACTTACAATTATTATTGCCGGCATTGTAAGGGCTATTTAGGGTGTATTCTATGAGAAAATCGATTGTATTCGGGGCATTTAGTGCAAGTGATGATCCGTGGGATTATTTAGGTGTGACTAATGTGCTTGATGGTAACAGCACTGGCTGGCAGGTGTTATTGGGACTTGCACAGGACTGGTATACATTATGTTTTAGCATAGGAATTATTGGATTATTGATTAGTTTCGTTATTTTTGGTCTTAAGATCGCTGCATCAAAGACACCAAATAAGCGTGCTGCAGCAAAAGAAGTATTAACAGGGAAATTAATAATATCAATAATGTTGTTTGGCATAACAACTATAATCGGTGCAACTGTATCGCTTGTTGAAGCATTTGTATGAGTTTTATGAGTCACCTGTTTTTAGGTGGCTCTTTTATTTTATTATGAATTTTATATGAAAAGGAAGTGAAGATTAATATGTCAATGCATGAGGTGCCAGGCGAGTTTAAAGATGAGGAGCGATGGCTGAAATTTTTCCCAACACGAAGCGTTTTAATTCTAGCAGTGATGGGAACATTTACAATAATATTTGCTAAAATTCTTTCATTATTTAATCTTATGATTCTGGGCTTGGTAATCGGGGGAATTATTACTGCTGTGAGCGTTGTGTTATCCATGATACCAATATCGACTACCGAATATATGAGAGGTGGTGGACTGACAGTGGATAAATGGATATTTAGAAAAATTCATCAAAAAAAAAATAAAGTCGTTTATATAAAGCACTATAATTCAGATATTGAGTATATAGAAAATAAGGAAAAGGAAAGAGAAGAAATGCTTTTAGGAGAGGAGAATGAGTAATGTCTTTACAGGCTATAGTGAAGATTGCACAGCTGATCGCAATAATCCTTGCTGTTATAATTGTGTTGGCTGGGTTGTATGCATACTGGTACTTTAAGGTTAGAAAAAAGAAGAGAATAAAAGAAGAAGAAGTTAATTATGATGAGCTGGTCCATAAAGATAGTATTGATTTCTGCAAGTTTGATGATATAAGGGATGATATGATTATTACTGATGGTGGTACTAGGTTCATAGGAATAATTAAAGCGAGAGGCTTTGATTACTTCCAGTCAAGGGCATCAGAACGCAATATGACCGAGGGTGGTTATGGAATGTTCATCAACAGTGCTATTGAGCCGATAACTTTCAGACAGTATACCAAGGCTGTTGATCTTGATAATGTCAGGGAGAATTATAAGAATGCTTATGATAGAGCGGAGCAGATGCTTTTTAATCTTAATGAGGATTTTAACAGACTTACATCACAGTATTATGATTTGAAGAGTGAGGATAAACTCACAGATGAAATTGAGTGGGAATTACTCAGTCAGTGTGAAAAGCTTGCATCGCAGATAGAGGTGTATGATTACAGGCGACTTCACCTCGCTGATAACTTAAATTATATCGACCAGGTATCAAGGTCTACATCTCCGGAAAAAGTTCAGACTTATGTATACGATTGGACATACGACCCGCTGATGGGGGTTACCGATTTAACCGATGAGGAAATTCATAAGAAAGCAATAACCGAGCTTAAACGAAAAGGTGATGCTTACATTCATGCACTTGGTAACGCAGGTGTACGTGCGTCGAGGGTAAGAAATAATGAACTCGTTCAGATGATGAGAAGACATTTTCATCCTCTTACAGCTAATGTTTTCACAGAGAAAGATTTTGAAGCAAGTAATTATTATGAAGAGATAACCTCCTCATCCGGTTTAAAAGAATCGGATTATGAGCTGGCTATGGAGGAGGGGGTGCTTGAACAGGTTCAGGATCAGCAGGATAAAGTCTACAACGAAATGATAGAGCGTGGTGTTGAGGCTGAGGTTGCGGATAAGATTTCGCAATCATATGATATTGAAGCACTTGGAGCTTATGGTAAAGAGGATGAGAGCAATAGAACTATTACGAGTGGTGATATTGAGGACAGAAAGAAAGAAATTCTGACTAATAAATTTGAAGAGCGCGAAAAGAAGCGCATAAAGGAAGAAAAGGCAAGGGAAGAAAAAGAAAAGAGAGTTTCGCAAATGGCATCCACAAAGGAACCAAAACAAGAGGAACAGAAAGACCATATTTTTACAGGTCTTAGCCTTGATTTTGATATTCCTGAGGAGAAATAGAAAGGGGTAATTATGTCTAAGCAGTTATCGTTGGTACTGCTGATAGGTGTTTTGTTAGTTATAATTGCGGCTGTTGTTGCCCTGATTATATTGATTGCAAAGCCTGCAAAGAGCAGTAAACAGAGTAAGAAAGAAAAAAATAATTCAGGAAAAAAAGCTGATGGAAAAGCAGATACTCTTTCATCTAAAGAAGTTGACATGGTTGATTACCTCTCAACTGGAAGAAAAAATGCAAAGGACATATGCTGTGCTGATGGTATTGATACATCTCAGCTTGGATATGTTGTAATTAATGATGGAGGACGTGATGTATATGAATGCGCATTGTATGCGGATAAGCTTCCAAAAAGAAGTACCTTTGCAGTTACATATGCGGAGCTTATGAATTTTCCTAACTGTACCACATCGGTATTTTGGAATCCGATATCATCTGCTGAGTCGCAGAAACTTCTCGATAAACGAGTAATAGCACTTGGATCGGAACTTATTGCTGCAGAGGGAAAAGACCCTAACAGGGCTCGAAGACTTTCAGCTAAGCTGACAGAGTGTGAGGAATGGGCTAAGGTAATAGAAAGTGGTCTTAATGTATTCTTTAAGGTGGCTTTTCTTTTTGTTTTAAGAGCAGATAGTCTTGAGCATTTGAATGATGCGTGTGCAGACCTGTATTCAATAGGTAAGGAAAAAGGAATTGATATTGTTGGATGTTATGGTGCTCATGCTGAAGGGATACTTGCGGCAGCGCCACTTAATAAGATGATGAAGGTTGGTAAAGGACCGTTTAAGGATTTGATTGTAAAGTATCATATCATGGATAAGACTTCTCTTGGAGATACATTTAATCATACAGAATCATTTTTCTCTCATAAGAATGGTATACTTGGCGGTAGAAATATGTTTACACATCAGCCAGTACTTATTGATCCATATGATAAATCGCATTCCGGATACAATATGTGTATTTCTGGTATAACAGGTGCGGGTAAATCTGCCGGATTAAAGATGTATTCATCACGATGGATGGAAGTGTTTGGCTACAGAATGGCATTCATTGATTACGATTCACCTAATGGAGCAGAGGGGGAATATGTTCCTCTTGTTCGTACAGAGGGTGGTGTAGTATTCCAGCTTAAGCATGGTTCTGATAACATCCTGAATATTTTTGATATCGATGTAGAACTTGAGTATCTTCCGTCAATAAGAAAAGAAGTCCGTAAGCTTAATCTGATGGAAAAATGTGCAGATTGTACCAATATTATTCTTTCAATGATTAAAGATGGAAGAGAGGTCGATTCATTTGATACAGATGTATACCTCACTAAGATTGTATCTGATACAGTTGTAGGCTTATATGCTGCTAAGGGCATAGAAGAGGGACATCCTGACAGTATATATGAAGATGGACAGGTATATGAGGGAGGACGTATTTCGTCCGGAAGAGTAAGGAAGGCAATGCCTACATTACACGAATTCTTTATATCTCTTCTTAATAGAAGAAGATTTAACACGGATGAGCTTCAGGATAAGGCTTTCTCAGTTGCTTTAGCTGGTATTCAGCCATTCATAAAAGAATGTTATTATTCTGAGAAGTCAGTTGGGGAGTACAGTGTAGAAGAATATAATAACCTGCCTGTAGATGAGAACGGTCTTAAATATACAGTTATAAATGGCGACAGGGAGCGAGTATATTCTGTTATAGGTGTTAAGCCTTACTATGATGGTCAGTCAACGCTTAGGGTTTCAGAGGAAACCCAGTGCATGGATATAGACCTTTCACAGCTTCCACCTGCTGATAAAAGAATTGCTCAGCAGATCGCATGTAATTTCGTAAATGAATACTTCGTTAAGAAGAATTCTAATAATCCACATAAACTGCAGAAGTGTGCAGTTGTTGTTGATGAGTTTCATAATACATTTGCATTCTTTGAGAGCCGTAAATTCATTGAAAGTATGTACAGACAGGCTCGTAAGCGTTTTGTTTGTATGATTACTATTACACAGGCGTTGGCCGATTACAATGCTTATGAGGAAACAAAGGCTATCGTTAAGAATACTGCCATGAAAATTCTGTATAAGCAGGCAAAGATGGATGCGAACTTTATCAGGGAGGTTACTCCTCTTACAGAATCACAGTTAGATCAGGTAATGCGTCTTGGTGGTACTGTGGATGCTAACGGCGATATTGATAAATCGCGAAAAGGAGAGTGCTGTCTTATTGATAATGAAGACACTGTTGTATTCATTAAGGTTGATTATCTTCGTTCAGAGGCAAAGATTTGCGAGACTGATCCGGAGAAGATTGCTAGGATGATGTCAAACAGGAGAGCAGGATAGGAGGATTGATTATGTCTGGAAGAGGAAAAATTCATAACAGAACTATAAAAAACTTCCTGAAAAAGACAGTCTGCATACTTGCTGTTGCATTATGTATGGCGAATATAACTTATGGTATAGTTGAGTCCTCCACAATAGTTGCACAGGCTGGCGGCTTTATTGATAAGAATTCAGGCATATATAAAACAGGAAATGATACACAGAGGACAGAAAATGCAACAGCAAAGGAAGCTAAGTGGCTCGAAAAGCAGTTTATTGGACTGTTGCGAGCACCCGGAGATATACTTCTTGGACTTGAGGAATCATGGGGTATGTCAATGGATTCTATTGTATATGGAAGAATAGCACACAGTGGAACAAACTATTATGGATTTGAACTTACAAAAGGCAATCCTTATGGAATTGTTGGCGCATATGTCTACAATATGTTCCGTCTAATCTGCTGGGTTATGATATGGTGCATATTCATGGGACAGCTTGTAAAGGGTTTGATTTTCGGAAATTCAGTAAAGAACAGGGAGGAAGCAAAATCTTCATTAGATAAGTTTATTATGATATCCCTCTTTCTTTACCTTATGCCATATGTGGTTGATCTTATGATATATGTAAGGGATATTTTTTTGTATCTTATAAATTCTATGGCTTCTACTGTTTCAATGACGGGAAGTGATGGAGCAGCAGTGGGCCTTGAAAAAGGAATTGCAGATATATTCAGTGGCATGGCTGATAACTCATGGATATGGGCAGTTGTATTCTCGGCTTCAACAGTTCTTGCATTATACTTCTCTTATGTATATGTGGGTGTTGCTCTTGGAATGACAATTTATTTCTGTCTGTTTCCAATGGTATGCGTTATGAGTTATACAGACAAAAATCTGCTTAATAACTGGTTTAAGAATGTATTGTCAGCCTTGCTTGTGCCGGTAATTGATTCCATTTTATTGTTGCTTCCGGTAACTGTCTATAATGTAGTGTACGGGCAGGGCGTACATATCCTTGCTGGTTTATTAACTCTTATGATATGTATGATGCTTATACCTACAAGAAGAACAGTGGGACAGATATTAGGTCTTAACATGGGCGGTATTGGCGCTATGGCCGGAGCTGCTATGGGTGCTTTGGCATTAGCAAGAAGTGCAGGTGCAATGGGTAAGGCTATAAAAGAAGGAAGAGAACACAGGGCGAATGCAAGGGCAGCCAATGAAGAAGCAGACATGCTTGAAAAGATGGGTGCTGCTGATGAAGCTGCACAGAATGGATTTGGAAGAGTAAATGGTTCACAGGGGCTTGAAGCACTCGAAAATGGTGCAGAGGGCGGTTTTGAACCTAGCGAAGATGCTGAAGGTTTTTCTGGCGGTTCCGGGATGCCCGCACTTGATAATGTTGAAAACGGTCAGTCTGCAGGTAATGATGGAGCTATGGCTGGCGCTGGAATGGGCGATATGGAAGATTTACAGGGAACAGCTGGCGCTGGAATGGGCGATATGGAAGATTTGCCGGGAACAGCTGGTGACGTATCGGCAGGACTGGCAGCTATGCAGAATACTAATTCAAAAATGGGTCCGGATTTCAGAGGTCAGGCTTCCATGATGAATATGCCAATAAGTGCAAAACAGAATCAGGATAGAGCTGTCATGGAGCAGGAAATGGCAGCCGTTAATGCGGCAAGGCAAAGACTTAACTCAGGAGAAGTGCTTGACGATGAAACAAGGAGTCAGCTTGAAAATACAGTATCAAGTGGTGAAGCTAATATTGCAGCGGCAAGAAGCAGAATAAGCCAGGGAACCGCAGCTATGGATTTGAACAACATGAGAGGTGCAGTAAGCCAGGCACAGCTTGCACAGGCAAGACAGCGTATCATCGACAGTTCTGCAAATGTAAATAACCTTAACAGTGCAGCGTTTAGCGGCATGTCAAATCAGAGAAGGGCACAGTTGTTAAGACAGTATGCCAAGAGGGAAAATACAAAAGCATTTACGTCAACAGCAGGAGCAGTATTTGGTGCTGCATATGGTGCTTCAGCGGGATTATTCTTTGGTCCTACTGCCATGACAGCTATGGCAGCCGGAGGTTCGCTTATGGGTTCCCATGTTGGTACAGCGGCAGGCGGAGTGATAGATTCTGCTGCAAACACACAGGTTGGACAGGCTACGGGAAGACTTGCCTCTGCAGGATTTAATGCTACTAAGGCTACAGTAAAAGAAGCTGTTTCAATGTCAAGCTATGGTCCGGCAGCACAGACTATGGTTCAGACTGGCAGAAATGCTGTTAATGGTGCAAAGAGTTCATATAGCAGAATGAACGCAGGTATGAATGGGAAGGCAGAACAGCTTAATGATTATACGACACGCACCAATGAGCGTATGAGGGATAATGGGTTTGTATGGTAGAGATATAGTGAAAGAGGTGAGAAAAGTTGCTAGATAAGCTGGCGGGTGCGCTAAAAAATGCTGTAAAAGAGAAAACAAAGTCGTTAGTGAAAAAGATTTTTACAGGCTCAGTTCCTACATTAGTAGTGCTGATAGGGGGCGCTTGTACTGTAACTGCTTTGGTTGGAGCTATCGTTGGTATTGTAAGCGCTGTATTCTCCCCTTTCACTAATAAATATCAGAAAGATGCAGCCTATACACAGATTTCATCATATGGAGGAGCATATAAGGCTCTTGATGATGGTCTGCTTGAGTTGGAGAAAAGCGGCGTAAACTATAAAACAATATTTCAAGCATTCAGCTATGAAGCAAGCTCATATGATTCCGCTGCAAGTACTATAACGATACCGGATATAAGTACAGGCGATTATGAATCATATGCCGGAGGCGCAAATGACAGCAATAAGGATGTTAGTGGGGAACAGAATACAGTGGAGGTAAACTGGGACCAGTCATCTTTTACATATCAGTATAGAATGCATTGGCAGTATCTTCTTACGCTTGCGTGTATATCTAAATTTGGTGATGATGCTGCAATGGAGAAGCAGATTGAAGCTGTTGCAGAAAATATGAATGATGATGGTGTTGTTGAGAATCCGGATAAGTTAGGACTGAGCCTTGTAAGTGCAGATGATATAACCAATATGGTAAAACAGCTTAATGAGCATGGGCTTAATACTAATGTAGAGTTCTTTACGCAATATGTATCAGACGATGTGCAGAAGTGGATAGAAAACGATGGGTTGGGAAGTACTGTAAATTTTACAACTGATTCAGATGGTGGACAGATTGGTGATCCTACTTACAGCTATGCTCTTTCTATTCGTGATAATTATAGTAATAAGACTAATGCAAGAGGTGAAAAGATTTTTAACAATACAGATTACCTTGCTAAAAGCGGCTTTCCATATTCGGCTTACTGTTATCCGGCATGGAACAATGGTTCAACTATTTATAATGGGGTAGACAGAGGCAGGACGGACAGATATCTCTCAGGTACGAATGTTTCTACCAACATGACATATTCAAGTGATTATACATATTTAAAAAATAATAAATATGACAGAGGTACTTCTAAGGGTGATTACTCATATGTGTACTATGATGGCAAGGTTTACCCTGTGTGTCTTGTAAGAGAGGCAAGCAACTGGCTTTGTAAGTGGTCGGATTTTGAGTATGTAAAAGTTAAGGATGATGATAAGAATACTCATTATGAACTGGTAAGCTTTAAAAAGACTTACAGAATAGGAGACCTTATCAAATGTTGGGAAGATATGGGAATTGATTCATCACTGTATCAGTTTATGTTTGATATCATGTCACAGATAGAAGATGTAGTTGGTGGTACGGTTGGTGCAGAATTTCAGAAGGCTTATGATGCTTATGATCCACAGACAGGAGAAGAGCTTACATATCAGTATAAAAACCCTTCTTATTATTCTGGAACTATCAGTGAGGAAGATAAGGAGTTTACGAACAGCTCAGCTTATGCAAAGGTCCTTAACAATGCAACAACATCTGTTAATCTTGAGGGAGAATTACAGGCTATATATGACCAGCAGACAACAAAGTACGTTCCTAGTGCTAGAATAGGTCTGCAGGTTGCTACAGTTATGTATGATGGTAAGATGTGCTATCAGAGACCTCATTATTATGATGGTGAAAATAAGCTTAGAAAATATGGTTATTACGCAGGACTATGGAGCTCTTCAACAAAAGGTGCAGATTATTACAGACCTAAAGTGCCTACATCAAATATTACAAAGGAAGGTTTTGGAACTATGCTTCGAGACGGAAATAGCTCTAGGAGCAACGGATTTGATGATGGGGAGCGCATAGGTTTATGTGCAGCAGGTTTTGTAAATTTTATTTTGAAAGATTCCATTTTTCAGGAAACAAGAAATGCAAATAATGATTCGCATTATTCAACAGCAGAAGGCATAAGAATGCTTGATATATACAAGGAAGCGGATTACAGATTTCAGAATCCTGATGAACTTGTTGTTGGCGATATAGCACTTTTATCAATTGTTGAGGGTAGTGATGCAATAGAAGATGAAAAGAATAATGTAATAGCATACTACGCAGGTATTGAGGGCGGAAATCATATATTCTATGCCTGCTTAAATCCGGAAAATCCATATAGTGATTATTATGGAGAAAAAACATCATATGTGCAGAAGATTTCTCTTGAAGACAGCGCAAAATACACAAAGGTGGATTTAAAGTACTTCTGCAGATATTATTATGGATTTACAAAGGAAGACGGAAAAGCAGATGCTTATGGGTATGTAAAGGTAGTTAAAGAGTTTTCTACTAATGGTTCTACTCTTACTAAGCAGATGTTTAACATTTATTCATCCGTAAGCAAAATGACATCAGAATACCTTGATTCAAGTCATAAGGTAAATACTGGTACAGGAGATTATGTATTATGTAACGTAAACAGAAAAGATGAACTGCTTGAATATATGAATAAAGCATCACCTCAGCTGTATGGTGACAGAACATCCGAGGTGTACGAACATATATTGAATGGTATTCTTGAGAACGGAACGGGTGATGATGGTTATTGTGGCATTGATTTTGAGGATACAAAATATATGACAGCTTATAAGAAGCTCTCAACTGGAGTTATGCAGCTTCCGATTCATTCTTCAGATGGATTTACAGGATATATTACATCATGGTATGGATGGAGGTCTAACCCTACATCAGATGCACATGAAAGAGCCTTCCATAACGGAATGGATTTGTGGACTACGACGGGTGAGTCCACTAAGGTATATGGTATCAGTGAAGGTGAGGTAGTAGATACTGGATATAATAATTCATGTGGAAACTATATCATTATTGATTATGGCGACAATATTAAATCATCATATTTCCATCTGAGCAGAGTTTTGGTTAATACAGGAGATAAGGTAAACAGTGATACCGTGTGTGGTTATATGGGAACGACAGGAGATTCTACCGGAGTACATCTTCATCTTGAATTAAGAGATGGAGAAATCCATGAGGGTACAGATCTGTATGCTCATCCTGACTGGGGAGCAAGACCGGATATTCAGTCTCGAAAAGAGACGATAGACCCATACCTGTATTTCCCAGAACTGGATAACTGGAATCTTTCAGGTGACCTTGAAGGAACCAGACCGGATATTACAAGAGGAGAATAAACAATGGGTAAATCTGAGGAAATAAGAAAGAAGCAGACTAAAATCATAAAGAGAATCCTTATTTGCACAATTACCATACTTGTGATAGTGGCTATTTGTCTTATAGCCACTATCGTATCAAGTAATAAAGAAAAAGAAGATAATCTTGAGGCAGACGCTTCAAAGATTCTTGAGCAGGATACCAGGGCAGAAGCCAAGTTAAGATATGGTGCAGATATGGATACATTTGAGGAGTTGAATAAGGTTGTAAGTACATACCTTAATTACTTTGAAGATGGTGACTATGATTTAATGTGGCTTAAATGGGATGAAAGCCTATTAAAATATTATGGGTACTCATATGATGAAGAGAGCTTTTCAAAAGAATACCGCAAATTCAGAGACCAGCTTCATGCCGGGAAAGACGATCCTCAGCATATAAGCACAGGTTATAGTGCCGCTACTTACTTTGATTATGGGCAGTACTATCTCTTTGTTTTTAGATGGATTCATTCATACTACGATGATACAGGGAAGGTTGTCAATGTGACGGATGAGTACACATATACAATAACAAAAAATGTATATGGGGATAACACCTACTACAGCATACTTGACTTTAACATTCAGGATATCGGTACTCAGGAGGGAAGATTTGTTAATCTGAAAGCAAAAGATAACAATTCCGGAGTTGAGGTTTCGCCAGGTATATATGTGCCTGATGCGGCACAATCATCTACAAAAAGTGATTCTCATTAAAGGAGGTTAAGATGTACGAAAGTTTGAATAAATATTCCGTAGTTGATGTTGCAAGGACACTGATAAATGAGATTAATGAATACAATCCAACTAATGCGCAGCTGGTAGATATATTTGTAAAATATATAGTTATTCCGTTCTTTATCTTCCTTGTGCTTGAATTATTTTTGTTATACATTTTTAAAAAGATTAATCTTAAAAGTATCATTGTGGCTGTAATTGCATCAATATGGTTTGTACCGTCGTTAATATGGTTGATTATAACAAGTCTTATGGGTGTATCATTTATAGTTGGTTTTACACCAATAATGCCAATGGTAATATGTCTGGTTGTCAGTTTACTGATGAGATATTTTAAATGTAAGAAAATGGCATAAAAACGGTAAATGTATGTACTCGGCCTTGGTAAATATTCATAGAAAAAATTCTTGCAATTATTGGGCAGATGTTGTATATGTGTGTTGTACAATAAACACTAACATAAGATGTATTGAAACATGTTTTCTGAAGTGTTCAATTGATAAACAATAACACAAGGTGTATAGCTGTTCATGTAATGGCAGATGTTGGTGTTAATATAATTTCCACTATGGTAGATTAAAGTGATTTGTTAAAAGTACAAAATAAAGAGTGCAGTTCATTCATTGAACTGCACTCTTTATTTTTGTTTTTCAATTGAAAAATATACACACATATGCATATCCTGTTGAACTGTTGGTAGCAATGCCTACGGACATGGAACTGGCATTAAGTACGCCTGGTCTGCTTGATAACATGGAACTGACGCTTGAACATATTGACTTCTCTGAATTTCTTGAAGACATGCAGGAAGCAATAGTTGCACTATTGTTTGTGTTTTCGGATATGAATTTACTGTATGCTGCTTCATTGGCGGCATATATGTCCGCATCTGTAGTATAAGCGGAAGACTGGGATAGTGGGGTTAGTCCATATCCAGCTCTTACGGAGTTTATTGTATCAAATACAGCACTGAGATAGTCAGATGTGATTACTGTATAATTCCCATCAGGATACGATAGAGCATTAGCTGTATTAGCTTTTGGGGCTGCCACAATTTCTGCAGGTTTGTTTTCTGGCGCAACGGGCTGTTGTGGTTCCGTGCTGTCATCAGAACTTATGTTGTGTGAAATTGATGGTTCATCCGTTTTATCGGAGTTATCGCCTGAAAGACTTACATTTGAAGTTACTGTTTCGGCATGGGTTTCTGTGTATGTGTAAGTTTCATAGGTGTCTATGTTAGAGACGAAATCATACTGTACACAGCCAGTCGTTGTAAGTACTGATAGAAGGGCTGTAGCTATACAGCCGTATCTTAATTTATTCCTCATATTGCTTATTATCCTCCCCGCGTTCTTCCTCTGATTCTTCCTCATATTCTTCGATTATGTCAGGAGCCTGCTTGTGTATGCTGCTTATGAAGTCAGCACGCTTCTCTAAATTTTCCTGTTCTATTATAGCTGCTTTTCTGTCATATTCTGCTTTGGCTTTAAGCGCTGTAGCAGATTCCGCTCTTTTATCAAGTACGATTATGAGTAGTATAAGATATATAAATACGATTACAACAGTTCCCTCGGTAAGAGGTTCAAATACAGTAAGATTTTCATATACTAAATCATCTTTTGAGGATTTAGCGAGTTCTTCTTCAATTTGTGAGGTTGAAACTACTCCTACATATGAAGCACCGCCTTTTTTGCTGCCTACGGCAAATCTGTATCCATTGTTGTGTATTATTACCATACAGATAATGCCTGATATTGCAATAATAGTTAGGAGAATTGAGATCACAGAGTATATAAGCTTTCTCTTTTTATGAAAATGTTCGTTTATAAGTCTGTCCTGGCTTATGTCTGTACCAAATAGGGCATCCATATTCAGTCTGTATTTTTCTTTTCGGCTTCGTGTCATGTCTATCTCCTTTAGCATTAATCTTATGCGATTTATTATCATTCAGGTATGTATTTAAGTCAATAGAGCAGTTAGTTTTCATCCGCAAAATTCCTGTAACAATCAGTGAGAGCTTTAAGGCGGGATATCTTATGTTGCATTGTGTGGTTAGCTGGGGATAATATATTTATTATGGTAAAAACCGATTCTTTAAAGAAATTACGGAAATGGCATATTGCATCGTCGTCGTACTCCTCAAAATCGTATCCTATAAGTTCAGCCGGATAGTCATCATCAATACTCATAATAAAAAGTTTTTTAAGCTGGTTATACAGGGTGGATGGGCTGTTATTGTACCAGGTATAGAGCATTACATATTCATATGCCAGCAGCATCTCCTCGTTAGAGCAGAAATGGCTCAGATATGAGTTTATAATGCTGTTAGATTGTTCGCTATAGGCAGGATATAGAAAGCCATTTTTTAATGCAAACGATTCAAACACTGTATTTAAGCTGCTAAGACAATTCTCCAGAGATTCAGATAACTCATCATGTCTGATTGTCCATTGCGGCAGATGAAGTAAAAGTGCATCAATGATGCTTGTAACGTATGGGTTCTGTGCTTTGCTTAAAAAGAGCGCTTCATTATTATCCACTATAGATAATACAAGTGAACCATTATCAAGGCTATTATTGTAAAATATGCCTGTATTGATACGGGTATTGCCATTGTGAGCCAGCATGATATCAACAGAATCTTTGTAACAGTCAGATATGCATAGTAGCTGGATTCCATTTTCAACGAGATATCGGAATATGTCAGTTTTGCTATTCTCAGTGAAGCTTTCAATAAGATGCAGGGCATTATCCTTGTAATCGCGGATATTTTTATGAATCTGCATACATTTAGCAGTTAAGCTTGCATCATCATTTATTGGATAAGAAAGGTCATTATTAAAATCATTTGCTACGTCCTTGTAGTTATCACAAAAGTTTTTTACTTCATGTTCGCCAGAAAAGTAAGTGTACGGTGAATTTTCATCAAGATAATGCCTATCCATTTTTGAATAGCCTGTTTCCGCTAACTCAGCAATATTTAAAAGAGAAGTCCAGTCTACAAGCATTATATTAGTAAAGGGTGTTAGTATATATGAATCTGTGCCTATTATATAGTTCCGCCCTAAGTCTCCAGCTAAATTATACTTATTATCTTCTGCTTTGTTGTAGCTTCTTAAAACAGATATTCCCTTGTTAAAGTAGTCACGGAACATTTTTATATGTTCGTCTCCATAATCACGTTTAATAAAATCCTCCATTGGTGCATTCAGGTTAAATTCCCTGGCATTTATGCAATCAAGCAGCTCAGAGGCATATTTATAAGTCATATACGCTGATATGTAGGCAATGGTATCCTTAAAAAGAAGTAGTGCCTTAAAGCTTTCTTTGTTTGGACTGTGCAGCAATTTTTCAATAGCAAGACAGTAAGCATCTACATGTCTCATTACATCTGATTTACTCTGTATATAATGAAAGTGAGACATAATGTATTCCTCTGATGATTTTATTGTTTCTGGCAGCAGGGGTTTTATAAGAATGCATGTATTTGAAATCATGTACGGTGTGATGGTATCTTTTTTTCTATTAACAATGTCATAATGGATAAGTCCCTCTGCTCTGGATATTGTAGGCATAATATTAGGGATGAATGGGGTGGAGTAGAGTGCATCCGAGAATTCATTTGGTGCAGCACTAAGAAACATTATAAGGGAGTGCAGAATATCGCTCCAGTCGCCATACAAAGAAGCAGCAGTTTTTGCTGGTGAAAATGTGCATACGCAGTTTTGCAGTATTTCGTGTGTATGAGAAAGGAATATCTCAGTTAATGGTGATGTTATCTTTTTATTATAGTTCTCAACATTATTATCGAGCATGGCATTATCCTCCATATATTTTATAATAGTGGTGTGGCTGTAGTATAGCATATGGTGTAGGGTATTTCTATTAATAGAATGAACAAAAAAGATTACAGAAATATTACAGGGAAGAGAACTGTTCAGGAACAGGTAACCGGGAACCGCACTAAACTCGTAAACAAAAAATATAAAAAATCAAAATAAGATAAAATGTATTGACTTAAAGGGCGACCTGTTTAATCATATTTGTATGTGTTTAGTTATTGTAATGAAGTAAGAGGGCTCTGATTGACATAAGTTGGTTGTGAGCAGTTCATTTGGAGGTTGATATGGAAAAAATATTATTTGGTCTTAATTTGAATAATGACATGATAGATGGAGTAAAGGGCGAGATTGCGAATTTTGGTGTCGAGTTTGCACCAGGGAGAGCAGAAGATGATTATAAGCGTACAAAGGATGCGGTCATTAGGGCTCTTACAGACAAAGAGTGTGACTACACAGTGTGTATATTGTCAGAGTCATTACAACGAAGTGCGCCATTTACAACTGATGATTTTGATTATATACGGACAGAGAATGAGAAAACTCTTATCATTCCTATAGTAAGAAATAATTATAAGGGTACTGATTACATGAAAAGCCTTGAAGCTGTAGGAATAACTGGAGCTTTGTTTGATGCAGATGCTACGATGGCTAATATTGCTGCAGTTATCAAAGACAGGGGTAGGTCAAGAAAGGTATGCAAAATCTATTACAATATAGATACGAGCAACATAAAAGAAGCGAAAGAGGCTGTATCTTCTTTTGATCCTGTTGAATCAGTTGCTATTCTTAATGATATTTCCGGGAAGCTGTCTGCAACAGAGCGTGCAGAAAAGCTTATGTCCAGTTTAACGGCCGAACAATTTGCCATGTGTCTTTCAAAGACTCTTCCTGAGGTTAGGGATGAGCTTATAAGTTCAGGGAAATTCGACATGTATTTTCCTGAGGAGATAATTAAGCGTAAAGTGGAAGAAGCAACTGCCAGTAACAAAGAAAAGCAGACAAAAGAGCCAAAGGTTGTTGTCAAGGAAGTAGAGAAGGTAGTTGAAAAGGAAGTTATAAAAGAGGTAATTAAGCATGATGTGCAGTTTGTTGATGTGTCAGAGACGATAGGTATAATAGGACTTACTGCAGAATCAGGAAGCACATTTGTAGCATTGAACCTTGCAAGGGAGCTTGCTACTAAGGGCCTGCATCCTTCTCTTGTGCAGCTTCCTAATACAGAATCAGATTTGTACGAAAGGCTTGACTTTGCTGAGGTGTTTGGTACAGATTATGTGTCACATATTTCAGAGGTTGCATCTGGAAATCAGTGTCCGGATAAGACAAATACATTTTTTGATATTAATTTCTGTGTTCCTAATTCATACACGGATTTATGGACGGGTGACAGCTGGGGGAATGAGGAGACATATAGATTATTATTAGCGCTGTCGTCTCCTAAGATTATAGATTTTGGTTCTTATTATGCTGCTGACGGATGCCTGGAACTTATACCTTATCTTAAACATCTGATTGTAGTAGTTGACAGCACTATCGCAATGAATGAGGATGATTTCCTGTATGTAAGGGATCTTAAGAGAAATTATCCCGGAGTGGATATATCTTATGTAGTAAACAGGTGTACAGATGGAGTTCCAGAGGACTTGAAAAGATATATAGGTGGGGATTATAAGGTTGTGGCTCTGCCGGTACTTGAGAATGCAGTGTTTGAAAAGGCTGGGAGTGACATGATATATCCTTACTATCAGGGAGAGTTGTGCAGACTTACGGAGTTATGCGGGTTTGGTGTCATGGAGCAGGCTGGTGAACCTGTTGTAGCAGAAGAACAGGTTAAGAGTAAAGCTGAAAGAAAAGAAGAGAAGAAGCAGGAAAAGAAACTCAGGAAGAGCAGAGAAGCTTCATCTGCTAAAGTACACGATAGAGTAAACATGGTAACTGTAGAGATTGGCGTTGGCGGCGTATGCGGAGGTGTGGGAACTACACATACTGCTCTTATGCTTGCGTACTCTCTTTCATCGAGTTATAAGGTTGCTATTGTTGAGCAGAATCACCCGTATGACAATGCAAGAGGGGGACATGTTCATACATTTGCTAATATATATAGGAATTTATACCCTGATACATATATTAACAGTAATGTTATTCCAAGATTTTCGTATAAGGGAATGGACTTTTATCCTTATTGCAATTATGCTCAGTTTGCCGCAAGGTTCAGAGATGATTATGACTTTGTAATAGTGGACTATGGAAATGAGATGGCAGATGAGAATTTCTTCAGGATGAGCAAGAGGATTGTCGTCGCATCAGCGTCAGAGTGGAAGATTGTTGAACTTAAGCGATATGTTAAAGAGGTGGCTTTGAAGAACAGTCTCGAAAGTTCTATTAATTATCTTATTACATTCATGTCAAGAAATAAAATGAGTGAGATAAGAAAGATATGCAGTGTGGGTGGTGCAAGAGCGAATGTATATGAAGTGCCTATATGCCCGGATTGGGATATGCCGTCAAAGGAAATAGAAATCATATTTAATGATATTATGACAAATAACCAGCGAAAGAAAAAGAAGATGCTTTTTGGATTGCGAGGTTAGAAGAAAGGCAGCAGGAGTAAATTTATGTTTGAGGTTGTTAATGGAACTGCGACAAAGTATGTAGTGTTGTATGGCTATGATTTATTGGATATAACCATGTATATTGCTATTACTCTGAGTGATTGTGATAAAAAGGTCATAGTGTGTGATGTAACAGATGAAAAGATAGTATATTCATGTGTCAAAAGCAGTGAGGGCGAGATGAAGCCTGTTATTATTGGCAAGGTAAAGTATTGCGCAGGATACACAGATGAGTGTGCAGATATTAAGATTGTGTGTGTGGGTTTCTCTGGTCTTTTTGAATTTAAAGATAGTCTTAATATGATGGTTCTTGGTTATACTGGAGGAAAAATGATGGAGGCAAAGCGGTTTGCATGTAATCTGACTGCGTTTGATCTTATAGTTAAAGGAGAAAAACCTGCTTCCGGCCCGGATGTAAATGTTATATCATTCATCGATAATGTTAATGGAATACATGTTAATAATGTATTTGAGGTTGGAATTAACAATGACGCATCAATAAGAGTTGAATTTTTTGGTATTACAGACCATCATCTGATAACAAAAGGATTTAAGGAAATGTTGAACTATGTGGCTAAGGAATGTGGAATAGATGCTTTTTCTATACATAGAGTCATCAGTGGGAGGTAGTTTATGGTATTTGAATTTGATAGAGGGATGTGGATAAAGCATAACTTTTTTAAAGGTAAGAGTGCTGTAAAATTGCTTATAGCTGTGGTTGCATCTGTATTGATGACAGAGGGTGCTGGTATTGCCGTGGTTTATAGTTTTAAGACGGAGATTAATATGGCAGCAGCGATGGTTTTAGTTGCTGTGATTGTTATAGTTTTTGATATTTGCATTTATATGAGAATAATGAATGAGAAGATTATCGCAAAACAGAAAGTAAAGAAAAAATCATTAACATCAGGAAAGCTTGATAAGTATGTGTCTAATAACCTTAGGAAGAATTATTCGTATGTAAGTGTTTCACCTGAGACAAGGGAACTTATGTATAGGGATGTTGTAACTGACAGCTTCGGACAGGGAAAAATCTCTACATTCGGAATGGGTTACTATCATAAGGAAGTAGATTACAAAGTTACTGAGATAACAAGTGTAAAGAGAGAGAAAAATGGATTGGTTATAACAGGGAATGTGCTGGCTAAGTATATCGTGTTGAGAAAAGGTGTTCTTACAGATAGACCATATACAGCAGAGCTTAATACACACATGAACACGATGAGTGTACTTAGGATTCCTTTTGAATTTAAAAAGGTCAGAGAACTTGAGTCTGTTATAGCAGGATGGAAAGAAAACTCTATCTGACTTTATCTCAAATAAAAAACCGCTGCACCGTAATGCAGCGGAAACAACAACCATTACTAAATTAGAAGAATTTAATATTGGCATAATAATTATATGTCAGGTGTGTTATATAAGGCAAGAAATTTTGCAAGAAAATATGATGATATTGTTTGGCATGGAAAATTGACAGTTATCGTACCTGCTGAAATTCTTTTGTAACATTTTTTGTGAACTTTGTTGCTTGCACAGACTATTATAGTTGTGTATTCTATATTTGCGTAAATAAAAATTAATTACAAAGCGGCTAAGGAAGGTAAAATTTATGAGTGAATATGGAAATAGAAAGGTTATGTGTGTGCCATCTGCACTGCAAATTGAAGATGTAAGGAAGCTTATTACGGAATCTAAAGAAAAATCAACTACAAACTGGCAAAACGCTGAATATGTAAAAATAAAGATTGGGCAATATATAATAAATATAATGTTTTTTGGGATATATTACATAATTATGTGTGGCTTAATATTTTATAATGTAACATTCCCTATTTCGTATGATTTTATGATGTCTGGCGAGTATGGCGCTTTGTGGTTTATGTGGTATGTATTTGCCTGGTTCATAGTGATGATGCTTATAAGGAGACCTTTTATTAATAAAAATCGCAGAATCTATGAAAAATGTGTCAGGAATGGCAGTATAGTTGAAAATGTGTTTAAAGATTCTGAGAAACAGATATTAGATGTGTATGATAATGTTATGAAGTTCATTGATTCTTATAGGCATATAGCTGATGATACAGGGTACACATATAGTTTAAATGAAACAAATGATACATTGGTTGTTGAGCACTCTATTCCAATAGGCAAGAAACAAGAGAAATATTATTTTGGACCTTATTTGGCACAAATAGTTGATGAAGAGAGCGGAGTTATCGATTTTTCAAAGTTAGATGTGTTATATGGTTTGATATAATTACCAAAGATAGGTGAAGTATGTCTTGTAAAATATATACAGTAAAATAAATGGAGGAATTATAAAATGGTACATATTTTATCAGAAATTTTTTTAGAGTATGGTGATTCTATCTGGGTGATACCACTTGCTGTATTTGCTTTGGTGTTAGTAGTAGTAGTTATATCAGTAATGGGAATTATGGCAAAATATAAAAAATATTCTAAAATAGTGAGTCAAGGTTTAATTATCATTTGTTTTTGCTTTGCTGCTTTCGGCGTAATAATGATAACACGTTCAGAAGTTTCTAATATTAATGTAAGGAAAGCTATTAGAAACGAATATACAGATGCATATTTTATAAAAAAAGCTGAAAGTAAATTTATAAGTAATGATAATGTGTATTATTACACTGTAAAAAATAGAAAAATAGTGGTGTATACATTACAAGATTCAGCTAATGCAAATATGAGGGTTATCGAATAGAAGATAGGAAAACAGTTATTATGATATATATTTTGGATCATTATTATTACATAGACCATAAAAAAAATTGCTTAGTTGTCAGTATGGATAGAAATGTAGATGAAGTTATTGAAATATGCAGCTCTGTCCAGTTTTTATTGGAGGATACTGTTGATGTTTCGATTGAGTTGGATGAACAGTGCTTATTAAGTTGTCTTGAGAAGTTTTATGATGCGCATGATGTAAAAAGTGGGTATAATGAACAGTTTCTTAATAAGTTAAATCTACCGATTGAATCCAGATATCAATATTTGGGGAATGATACGTACATTATAGATTTGTATGAAGCAAGGGAATATTGTTTCGTTTCTGATTACAAAAATATGATGAATAGATATCTTCCAAAAGGTGAGCAATTCATTCAGATGAAAAATATTATACAATTTAATAATCCGAGTTCTATAGAAATACTTGTAAAGCGGGCATTTGATGAAAGATATCCGGCATATAAAGATGAATTTAATGTGAGTGTGGATTTCCCTAATAATAAGTTTATTATTGAATTTAGAGGGCATAGAGTAACTGATACTGAGCAGAATGGGTTAGCGATTTATGGTTTTAATGGCTGCTTTGATGAGAAGGATTTTTATCTTAATCTTAATAGGATTTTTTTAATTTTGTTTGATACTTATAAATGTAACTAGTAAAATATGGGGTGATATAGGTGACAGAAATTGTCTGTTTGGATTTTCCTTCAGAATTGATTATGAAAGGGAGTGTGTGAAAATGCTGTATAGTGAGGTTTTTAAAAATTATTATCCTGTAAAAGATGCTTCAGTTTTGTGGTATATGTCACAGGTCGAAAGAGAGAAGCTTTGCGGATGGATGAGTAATATTTCGAAAGAAGTGGCACTTCGTAATGCTTTATTGGCGAAAAGGCGGTTAATAAAAGGTTATAGAACAGTTTGCGTGTGTACAATAACATATGATAGAGAAATTCCGTTATTAGTAGAAAAGATACGTCAGATAAGTAGCAGTGTCTCAGATATAGACGATTATGACATTGATTTCATAAATGATGTGATATATAATCATAAGTATAGTATAGGGTTGTTGCGTGATATGGCATTTCCCATAAGAAAAAAGAGAAGTTAACATATATTAAAGAGGAAGTAAACCAACATGAAAAGATATAAAACATTTGCAAGGGCTATAGTTCAGCATTCGCCAATAGGTGTTTTTATGTGTTGCATTGCGTTATATATTATAATTGCAAGTACTATAGGAATTAAGCTGTCATTAGGGCATTCTGTTACCCGTTCAGCCCTTTTAGGAATTCTAGGAGGAATAATTTTACTATGTCTTATAATTATAGCTTTTCTGTTTCTTTATCTTGTAGTTTTCTGTATCAGATTTGTTATAGAAAAACTATTAGCCATTAAGAGATACACATGTCTGCCACTATCAGCAGATGAGGTTGTAGAGTACATAAATAATAATGTTTTCGAGGATTCAGAGGGATATTTTAGGTATATTTGTGAACAGATGCGGTATTGCTCTGGGATTTGGAAGTATCAAGACTGGTTTTCACTTAAGCTTTCAAGAGATGATTTATTTAAACTTTGTATGGCAAGTGAGGAGGTTTTTGGAAAGCCGATAATGCTTGATAATGCATTGTATTGGTATCTTAAGAAATATGGTGCGGTTTTTCCTATTTCCATAGTGGTAGACAGATATCGTTTCGTTGATGATACAATTGCTGCCAGGATTGATGAGAGAGGAGATTTGATGATTATAACGACTAATTCATATTACGCGAGAGATATAATGGATAAGTTTGGGGAGTTATCAAAAATAACTGTAATTGATTTAGGAGATGGAAGCGTTACTTATAAGACAGGAGAGGCAAAAGAAGCATAAAGATAATTTGTAGATTGTGGTTGATATTGATATGTATTCAAAACACAGGATAAAAATAAGAGTTCCCTTAGAACTCTTATTTTTATATAATTTCAAGTTTACATTATTTGTCAATTTTTGTGTTGATTTTATAAGAATAGTATGGTAATATAATCAAGACAAAGGAAATTTGTCAATTTAATATTATTTTTCATTAAACTTGCTGAGTGCAGGTAATTAAATACTGCTATTGGATTTATGGTTACCAGTCTGCACTTTATGTTTAATGAGAATAAATGAGCGTGAAAGTTATTTCTGGTATTGGAGAATCAGGGATAGCTTTATTTTTTTACAAAAAAATGAGAATCAGACCTCAAGCATCAGCGGGAGATATAAGCTTTGGAGGACATGGGATTATGAAGGAAGTAAGGAGTAGAAGAAAAAGAAATTATGAAGAGCCAGATGCTTGCCATCTTGATAAGTTAACATATGAGCAGGCTAAGAAAGTACCAGTAAAGGGAGATGTCTTTATCTTGAACTTAAGATGTGAAGGTGGCTCAACTGGGTTATATCGCGAAGTAACAGAGATAAGGGGCTGTTATAGAGTGGTGGATGATAGTCACCCTAGATTTATTATATGCGATGAGTTCCGCAATGAAAGACTGACAGGAAGAAAAGCACTGCTGAGAAGTGATTTTTATGCGGGTATTGCGAAAGTGAGATTGGTTGATCGTATTTATTATAAGTCCGGTAAAGATGGTCTTACATGGGAACAGTTGGCAGTTGAAAATTTTTAGAAAATTGTTGTTGTTATAAGAATGTCAGTAAACAAGCAGTTTACTGACATTCTTTTTGCTTGTTTATGGTTGTTATGTCCTTGCTTCCAATTTATTCTGCAGATAGAATCCTAATATAGTAATAAAAGATAGGGGTGATTAAAAATGGACATAACGATGTTTGGGAAGGGAGTCTGCTCATATTGTGCAAAGCCAGTGGATATAGATAAGGCAGTATTAATTGATGATAAGAAGTATTGTTGCGAGGATTGCTATAGAAAAATTTCAGGAGAAGATGAAGAACCTGGGATTGAGGTGGAATTGTCGCCAAAGGATATATATGACGCATTATGTAAGAATGTGTATGGGCAGGAGAGAGCAAAGAAAATATTGAGTAATGCTGGGTATCTCCATCTTAAAAGAGTTGGTGGAGAGCTTGAGGGTATAGATAAGTCTAATGTTCTTCTTATAGGAAATAGTGGGACAGGTAAAACATATCTTATTAAAACTCTTGCCAGTATATTGAATGTACCATACACTTGCGTATCAGCAACAGCTCTTACAGAAAACGGCTATGTTGGTGCAGATGCAGAGTCAGTGATTAAAAAGCTGGAGGTCGCTGCAGGGGGAAACAGAAAATTAGCAGAAAAAGGGATTGTATTTATTGATGAGATTGATAAGCTTTCCGGCACATCAAGCAAAACGGCAAGCGGTTCAACTGTTATTGGCCGGGAAGGAGTGCAGCAGGCTCTTTTAAAAATAATAGAAGGAGATATGGTTGATCTTTCTGAAAGCGGCAACGGAAAGAATATGATAGATACAACGCAGATTCTTTTCATATGTGCCGGGGCATTTGACGGTCTTAGTGATATTATAAACAGAAGAGTAAATAAAACATATTCGATAGGTTTTGGTGGAAGCCTTAATGAGCGTGAAGATAGCAGGTGTCTTTCAGATGTAACTACTCAGGATTTATATGATTATGGCATGATGCGTGAATTTGTTGGAAGATTTCCTAAAATCGCTATAATGGAAGATGTTACTACAGAATTCCTTGAAAATGTACTTGAGATGGATAATAGCGTTTTAAGACAGTATGAGAGAATTTTTGAGAACGAGGGTGTTTCCATGCAGATAAATAGTGAGGATATATGTTACATAGCAGAAAAGGCATATATAAAAGATACTGGCTGTAGAGCATTGAGGAGCGTTTGTGATGAGTTGTTGGAGGATGTTCTTTTTAGAATAAAGGAGCTTAAGGGTAAGAGAATAAATGCAAGAGGCGAGGTGTTAAGCGATGTTTGTGAGGAATACCAGGAGTAAAAGATATATTGAGAAATATAATGAGCTCGATGTTGATGAGAAAATGACATATGAGTATACATACCCTGAATTCCTTATGTTATATTTTGACGCTTATCCAGCATGGATAAGGCTTACAAATAAGGAAAAGTCAGAATTTAAAGATTTCAAGCAATTTCAGTGGCATTTGAGAATGTATGGTATTATCGAGCTGGCTACAGTTGCATTATTTTTTATGATATTTTTTGGGGTAAAATACATGCTTGGATTGTAATTGTTGGAAAAATGTGTTGACTTATAGAGATACCTGTTTCAAACTATATTTATGCAATTCAAATAAAGAGGTATAGGTTTCATGAGACAGTTTAATAAATATATCTTATATATTATATTGTCAATTTTGATTACTTTCGCATGGGTTGCTCTTCCAGTATGTATAATAGTGGCGCAGGAGCAGGAAAGTAGTCAAAGCTATGAAGAGGAATTGGAACAGAGGGCCAATAGCCAAGCTGATAATGCAGCAGGGGATGTGGGAAATTTCTCTCAAAATTCAATAGATAAAATAAGAAGTGGAACGGCCAGCATAAACAGCGGAACGGGGAGAAGAGTTGCGACTAGTATGCTGAGGAGTGTGTATCAAATTTATATAATGCTCAAGGCGACAGCTAAGTATATCATAACGGTATCTATTTTCATTGGCGTGCTGCTTATGGTAATATGTCGTAAGAACAAGAGAAGAAGAAGAACTGGACTGTATTTCTTTATAACAGCGGTTCCTGTGTTTATATTCGTTCTTGTTTATGGCATTGGAATATTGAATGGAATATACCTTGATATAGCAGGAGAAACATATGCTACGACACCAATGTATGATGCAATGGTAAGCAGGTATGCAGGATATTCTCCAGCGGGTAGTTCGTGGTTTGTTACTGCACTTAATGCATTTCACATTGCATATGGAGGAATACTTGCAATGACACCTGTTATTATTTTGATTTTTGTTTCACTTGGGCTATTAAGGGTATTTTTCTGTAAATATGACAACAGGAAAAGAGATGTAGGTCTTTATGGTTACTGTATAGGTGCTCCGGCAGCACTTGTATTAGTATCTGTAGGTGCTGAGGTTATCGGCAGAGTATTTATTTAAAATTGCAGTAATGCAGAAGGAGGTAGGAACAAAGGTTCCTGAAAAGTGTTATGGTAGATTATGAGGGAATATTCGGACATATTGAGTCCGCGGAGGGTGAAGAAGAAATAAGTACCGGAAGTATAAATGATCCGGGAGAACTGAATGAGGCTACGCTTGCAACCCTTGAGAAATACAAGGGAGCGCAGGATAGGAAAGAAAAGGTAAACATAAAGTTTACGGCAATATCAAAGAAAAATAATGCATTTGCCATGGAAGATGGCGTGAAGATTGTATTGAGATATCCTCTTATGTCAAATGAGTTAAAACAGAGGGTTGCAAATGGTCCTGTGGATGCACTTAAGATGCTTGTAAAGGGTGTTGATGTTATGATTACTGGAAGCAGTCTTCATGGAACAGTGCCAGTTGTATATGCAAGCTGCACTAAAATAAAGGACATGAAAAAAGAAGCTGGAAAGGCTGCTTTGGCTGATATGCTGTCAAGACATGACCTGACTCCACTCAGGGCGGTTGTCATTCGTGTGGATAAGGGAAGCAGGACAGTTCTTCTTGATATTGGAGGTCTTGGAATTAAGGGTGTATGCCGTATGATTGACTGGTCTGATTCCCCAATGACAGAGGTTATGATGGATACAATTAAGCCAGGATTAGAAGTAATGGTTAAGGTAACTGGAAGGACCAGCAGAATTATAAAGAAAGACGGACAGCTGGATAAAGTAAATACGGGAGCATACAAGTGTGTAAGACGTTCTTATAGTGACCCATACGAAGGTTTGTCTGCTAATTTCCCTGTAGGCACATCCGTAATTGCCAAGCTTGTCAAAATGGAAGGAAACATGTGCTTTATGCAGATAGATGGATTTGACAGGTTACATATTCTGTGCTTCAAGCCTTGGTTAAGAGATGAGGGGCATGAGAATACGAGCGGAGTTAATAAAGTCATTGTAGGGCATGTTTATACAGTTGAAGTAACAGTATGCGATGAGAAAAAGAGAAAATTCAGAGGCCGTATTGTAAGGGAGCATCCGACAAGAACAGATAAAGGACTTGAGAGCTTTATGGAGTATAAGGAAAAGGTTACAGGGGGTGCTATAGTGGCATCTGCATCATCAAAAGAGGAGGGCAGATAATTATGGGATTACCAGGGAAAGCATCAGACGTAATAAGTACATTAAGCCCACTTGAAAAGATTGTCTTGCATAATCAGTACTTGCTGCATGAGCACAGTTCTTATACCTTTAAAGAGGGCGACAGATATATGTTATCTTCATCAAGTGACCTGACAAACTCATATGGTGTAATAGAGTCAAGACTTCTGCAGGGAGATATTGTACCAAGTGATTTCTTTATTGCATATGCAATAGCAATGGTAGGTACTACGGATTTGGAAGTACTTACGGCATATATGAAGTGGATGCATAATGCGTATCCGGACAAAATAATACCCTATAATATATCTACAACATCACTGAGAACAAGGCTGGAGAAGCTTGCAAGAGCGGGTGTAATCAGATGCTTTAGCATTGTGCGTGAAGGAGAAGGGAAAAAAGGATATTTTTATGGCATATCAGAGCTTGGGGCAAAGGCAGTGAGGAGAAGACTTGATATAGCTTTTCTCTCATATGATACATGGCCACTCGTGGATTGTGAGCAGAGGGTTTGGAGAAGACTGGCTGCTAACAGACTGGGCGCTGCGCTACTTACGTTGAATAAGAAGGAGCCACCTAAGTTTTATACTGAGCTTTACGATAAAGACTATAAGGCAAAAGTTCCTGTATATGTAAGACATCAGTGCGTGTATACAGATTCAGAAGGAAAACTTTGTAAGGCATTTCTTATAGTAGAGCCTGTTTCATTTGTAACAAACAAGCTTTTAAAGACAGATGAAGAAGTGTTGAGTGATGTAAAGAAGAGAATTAAAACACTTATGTCGCGTATTGATATTGCTAGAGGTAATGGAGCAGAAACAAGAAATTCAGCCGATGTGTGTGATACTGCATTGCTGCTTTTTGTTGCAGATGATGTTGATGCAATCAAAAGAACTGCGGCGATAGTCTATGAATATTCTGCAACTGCTCTTGATAATTGTCTTTTTACTACGGAGAGAATAATCGCCGGGAATAAAGGAAAACTCTGCAGATGTTTCTTTAGTGCTAAAGCTACACAGAAAGAAGATGGTAGTATTGTGGTGAAGCCTGCATATGATGTAAGTCATAGCGAGCTTTTTGGAAAAGATGATTATACAGAGTCGGGACTTAAGGGCGAACATCTTGTTAAGCTGGGACTTGCTGTATCAGCTGAATAGAATATTGATTAAAATAGCTGTCAATGGTACAAACTGTGCCATTGACAGCTATTTTATAATTAAGAATGCAAATAGAAAAAGTATTAAAAACTCTGATATGTATGTAAGCATACTTGTGAACCTGTGCAAGTTGTTTTTGCTTACAAGTTTGTGCAGCAGGGCAGTAATTATAAAAAGTATTGAAATGCTGCCAAGGTATATACTGTCATTCTTAAGCAGAAGAAAGAATGGGGCGAGTACGGTCATAAGAAATAAAAAAATATTTTCAATTAAAACATGTACTGCAGGGATATATGAATATGAGATACATTTGTAAGTTTTTTCAATATTATCATCTGATATCTCTATGCAGTAGGCGGTGAAAGATATATTGTAAGCTGGCCGGAATAACCGGAACAGAATTTTTGAATCTGTGGAATCATCGTACATAACCAGTTCGATTGTTTTTGTGTCAGCTGGTGTAAAATCAGGAAAATCGAATTCCTGAATCAAAGCATTATCAAATGTAAGGATGTGTGATTTAAAAATCAGGGTAATAAGCAGTACTGTAAGCAGGACTGACATAATAACAATCAATATCAGATTCCTGGAGAATATGCTTCTGGTATTGATGCATAGGTTAATGATGAAAGCGGTTAAGCTGGCTATAAGCAGAAGCAGTGAATAAAGTCTCTTATTGAGAATAATGCACTCTATAGGGAAATTAAAGGCAAACACATATATAGCCAGTATCAGGCATTCTATTGAGAACAGATTGAGGAATGTTGTAGGCATGATGCAGCTCCTTTAACTGTATGATACAGGTAGTATAACATCATGCGTGAAATAATCAAGGAGGTTGTAACTTCTGAATTTTCAATGCTTCTGAATTTATAATATTCAAGTGTTGACAAAATAAATAAGCTGGCTGATAATATAAGTATATTATTTTTATCTTTTTTTTATCCGTTTGGATTTGTTTGACAACACTTTGATTGTTGTTCTGGAAGGTATATTGCTTGTAATAAGCTTTTATGGCTTGTTAGCATAAGATTTTATTACAGGCAATATGCTGTGCTGCAAGACGCAGTAACCAGTTAAGAGCGTGATGCTCGAAATTTAAAGATAAGGGGTAAATCCTCTATAATATTTTACGGTGGGAAAACAGCTGATACAGGAGCGCGCGGCCTGTAGAGGCTGTTTTTTCGTGTGTTTATATGAAGAATCTGAAAGGTGGTTGATGTTTGCTGGCAGGAGATTTTTGTGCCGAAAATCATCCGGGAAATATTAACATATTATTATAGAGTGATATTTGAAAATGATATCCAGAGTACGAATTATATTTAAGTATGGAATTATTTATAATTGATTTTTTTATGTGAAAAAATATTGCTGAAAAACTGTCATATATAGTGTAAGGCAGAAATGCTTTTTATCATTAGTGAAAGGAGATTTTTATTATGAAGAAAATCCAGAAAAACAATAATTTCAATCAAGGAGGAAAAAATATGAATGAGTTGTTAGAAATGATTAAGAGATGTGATGCGTCAGAGGTTAATGAGGCAGCTAAGGAGCCAGAGGTAGTATGTGATAATCTTGAGAGGGTTATAGCAGAGAGCAGGGATGCGTTTGCATCAGAGTCAATGGAATTGTTACATGTATATCTTTTATATGAACCAGTGACAGGCAAGACATATGGACTTCTTGATTACGGCAGATATCCAATAGATACGGCTGCTATAATGTTTGGCAAGGGTGTTGTAATAATAGATGTAATGAGCCAGCATTTCAGTCCGGTTGATACAGCGAAGATAATACTGGAAAAGGCTGTAGCCAGTATCAAAGAAGATGTCAATGCAGCGATGGAGAGTTGCGAGCATCCTATTTTAATGACAGGTACAAGCGGATGTGGCGTACATGTGGGTTATGATCTTGTAGAGCAGTGTCAGGTTACTGTAACAGGATATAAGACCTATAAAGATACTGCAAGAATCACCAGAGTAAGAAATGGTGTGGTATCTGAAACGGAGTTAATCAGCCTGAATGATGGAGAATATTCTGTTATATTCCCATCGGATGAAGTAGCAGACATGTGTGGGCTTTCTTTGCCAACGGACTGCCATATAAGAACAGCGTATGATGAGTGGGTAAAACGACCTGTTAAGGCAGCTGAGCCAGAGGTGCTTGCTTATTGTGAGAACAGGGGTAATGAAAAGGAAGCATATACAAGGGCGCTGAGAATAGTCAATATGGACCGCAATGGTTTCATAGAGCATATTAGCGATGGAATGTATATCGGGCTTCTTGAGACATGTCTTGAGAGATACGAAAAGGGAGTGCTGCTTGGAGTACCGGAAGAGACGCATAAGTATCAGTTAAATGACCTGGAAAAACTGCTTGAAGAAACAACTCTTTAAAACGGGAGGCGCGGGTTTATCTGAAAGGGTAGCCCGTGCTTTTTTAGCATTTGAATTTGACGGAATATTTACTATATTCCCGTCATTTATGCTTAAAAGGGTTCTCTTCCGGACTCCACACTTCTTCTTAAACTTCCTCCCTGCCTGCTGCCACCTTTTTTCACCCTCTGCTTATCTGCTGCCAGACAGCATCAAAAAAATTCCTCCGTGGCTCCTTCAGGATCATACGCAACCATACCTTTTCTTACCCAGAGATTCCCTTATCTAATTTAACCAAATGTAAATCCTTACCCACTACTTTAATGCCGCCTCTCTTCCCGCTTCCTTTCTTGCTTTGAGATGAAGGCTGTAGTTTGAGTGGCAACCCTTTAATATGAGTGGCGTAATATTCTTTAAGAGAAGTCGCCTGCCCTTCCTCCTTCTTTTCTCCTTTTCCCTCCTCATTCCTTGGAAGCTGAGTGCTGTATGGGGATTGAGTGGGTAAGGTTTTACAATTCTAAGCCGGAAGTGAAAATGACTCTGGGAAAGAAAGAATTTATAGTATATGAAAGAATCCGGAAGAGTGATGCTTGCGGAGGTGCAGCAGAGTGGTGGCAGCAGGCGAAGCCTCTGAAAAAGGAAGAGAGCGTGAAAGCGAGCGCCAGCGTCGCTTGAAGATATGTTAAGACAAGTGGTGTGATGAAGTGGCGGAAGAGTTGTTCTGCAGGAAGAATATGAAAATGGATTGAAGAACATCTGGAAGAGTGGCAGCAGAGGGATGAAATGTATGTCCGGGAGGAATGGAGGAAATAAAATTAATACGGTTGAAGGGGGTGATGCTGTCCTTTGGGTATACTGTCGGGAATATAATAAATATTCCGTCAATCCCTTGCTATTAATATCTTACTATGTTATACTTAATTTATCGAATATCTGTTCGTTTATTATTAGGGAGGTATTTATTGCTATGAATAATGAAAGCTTGGATTTTATATCTTTTTCGTTTGAAAAAACTTTTACTAAACTTCACAAGATTTTCTCTCAAAAGGGCAATGCGGCTTTGGCAAAATACTACGATAAGCCTGCTAAACTGTTTTCAGACCTGTATTCTACCGTTCTTGGTCGTCCTCTTTCCTTTTATGGAAAGTTTCCATCCTCTGAATATGACAGGTTTTTACGGATTCTTACGGACGCATTTTCGCCCCAGATTCCTTTTTTGACTTCATATGCATCTGAAAACGCTGTTAAATATTATATGTTCTGTCTTAAGCTGGCATCTTCGGATAAGGCTTCTGACGCTGCATACAAGGCGTATAAAAGAAACAAGGAATATTATGACCTCTGCTACAAAGAATTTCTCTCTTACAAGCCTTTTAGTGATTTTGAGAAGCAGGCTGGGATTGTTGCTTTTAATTTTAATTACAATTCTGAGCGCTTTGGCGGCTTTATATTTAAAATTCTTATTCCTCATGTTTTTGATATGCCCAGCCGCATTCAGGGAGACCTCCTTGCCGTTGTAAACTCGATTAATCCTTTTATTGGACGCTTCGTTAAGAATACTCGCGGTATTGACATATATAAGTTCATTGACAAGTATTCCCTCGATTATGACCCGTCCCCTTTTAATCACGATTTCATCCAGCTGTGCATTGCATTTCGTTTTTGTGCAGTCGCATATCATCTTGTATTTGATACGTCTGACAATTTTAATGCCATTCCTGAAAATACATGCGTCAGTGATACTTTAACCAGCTTCATTACCGACATGACAGGATACAGTTTTTCTTTTAACCGGAAATATATCCCTGAATTCAGAAATGCTCCTGACATTGCCTTTAGTTACTCAGCTCTGGATTACACGGTTAATTGTGATAATCTTCATGAACTTTTTGATGCAAGTCTGCCTATAGCTGATATGCCTGAATGGTTCAAAATTTTATTGTCACGCACATCATCAGAATTAATAGGCATGGTTTCATTTGAAAAATGGGATTTAAGCTCTTTTATTGATATGGCAGCAGAATGTTTTTTCGATGTAGCAGCAGAACTTCCACCTTTTGTGCATTCACCTCTCACTGATGAATCACAGGATAAGATACTCGATGTCATTACCGGTTATTATGAATCATGGTTAATTTGTCCGGAACTTGATTTCATTCCATCCCAGTATGCAGGCAAACAGGATATTACAATATCTGAATCAAGTATACTTGAAACATTCTGTCTTGCTGTCAATAACTGCTCTTACGACTTTGACAGGGTAGAAAAGCTTGACTCTGTTGATCTGTGGAACTTTTTCTCTGATTTTGTCAATGATTTCATGCACGCTCTTTTAAGCAGGATAGCTTTTAAGGAATACTTCGACTTAAGAGCTTCCGTGCGTTTTCAGGATAAGGAGTGGGATGCCCTATATGCGGAAGATGAGCGGGATTCATCTGAACCTGTCGAGCCTGTAACTGTAAACACTGAGAACGCTGACAGTAGTAGGGATTATCTCGATACAATTGAAAAGCTCAAATCCGAACTTGCCCGAAAGGACAAAATGCTTTCCTATCAGGCACATGAAATAGCATCCCTTGAAAAAGCGAATGAAAAACTCAGAGCCACTATTGAAAAAATGGCATCTGTCCCATCCAGTGATCCGGAAGATAATGAACCAGATGCACTCCAAGAGCCGTCCCTGGATACTGACAGGATGGCAGATTATATAAATTCCCTTGGTGTTAAACTTCTCATTGTGGGCGGCCACGATGCCACTAACAGAAAGTTATCGGAAATGCTGGTTAATCTGACATATACATCATCAGACAAATTCGATGAAAAGCTTATATGGAACAACGAATTTATTTTTATTAATTCTTCTTTTATCAATCATCACATATTTTACAAGGTTGACAGATTATGTGAGAAGGCTGGAAAATCATTTGACTATCTTAAAGGCTCAAATGTATTTATTACTATGAAAAAAATATATCAGTGTGTAAAGGAGGTACAAAATGACTAATCTTTTTGAAAACACAATCTGGCCGGCTTTCAGCCAAAAACTTAAGTCAGATAAATCCTGCAGAAACTACCGTGGCATAGTAAATGAATTCTACCGTGTTACCGGTAAATCATTTGAAAATTGTACAAAAGATGATGCCCTTATGTATGATAAATACCTTTCAGAACTTGAATATTCTGATTCTCCATCACGCATTAAACATTCTACACATGTTTCCCGTATAAGCTGCTTAAGAAGCCTTTCGGATTTTATTGTTAAATGTAATTTTATTGATGGGTATGAGAATCCATTCCTGTACATTGTGATTAAAGCTGAAGACTCTGAACTTGATGAGTACGATATTCCTACCTTAGAGGATATGGAACATCTTTTTGATGCTGCCGCATCTTCTCCGAGGGATTTTCTCATATTTCTTCTTGCCGGGAAATGTGCGCTTTCAACTTCACAGATTTGCAGCCTTAAAATGTCCGACCTTGCTTATGACGATGACGGGGAGCTGTCCGGGCTCACGCTTAGAAATGGCAGTTACTCTCATACAATACTACTTACTGATGATGTTCTGCCGGCACTACGAAACTATCTTGCCACAAAGACACCTTCTGATGCTTTGTTTTTCAATAATGCACATAAGCCTATAAAGCCAAGAGACCTGCAGCGCTTAGTTAAATCATATACTACAAAGCTCAACGGTTTTCTTTGTAAAAAAGATTTTACCATTGCAGAGCTTCGTCATGCCGCAATCAAATATATGTTGATGGGCGGCGCTACAGATGAAGAGATTGCTTTCAGCACCGGAGCTGCAACGCCTGGCATGTACTCACGATACAACAAGGTATCACGGGATGATATGGCCAAGGCTGTGTCATATTCTATTCTGTCTGTCAATGGTGTTTCGCAGTAAAAATCGTTATATAACCGATTACCTATTGACATTAAGCATATTTATAGTAATAATATATATGTATTTATTTTTATTTTTTATTTCTCTTTAGAGAGAATGTTTTCAGCTTACGCTGATGGTCCAGACTGTACCAAGTTAAACGGTTAATTATTATCATATCTGCTTTAAGCAGATAATTGGAGGTGCCTATGGCAAAAAATTTTAAGAACCATCGTAGAATGGTTAAAAAAATCGTGTTTCGTATTGAAACAATGTTATGTTATTGTGTTTGTATCCTCGTTTCTTTTACGTTGATACAGAGCTGGGTAGATATTACTTATAGAAATTATCTGCTTCCTAACACAGGGTACTCAATGATAAACATACTGCTCATGTGCTTACATGCAATCATGCTTGTCATTGACATTTCTTCAGGTTTCTTATTTGGTTATATGGCCAAGGTCGGATTTGAAGATTTTAACTCTTATGTTGGATTAACAGGAAGGAAGGTACATCATCATGAGTAATATGGTATTTTTTACCGAAGATGGAGCAGTATACGAGGTTAAGGATCACTGCATTAGCGGCGGTGATATAACAACTCCGTTACATTATGTTAGTGGAACAGGAAAGGTTTTCTTTGGTGAACCCGCACAGTTTAAACTAACAGATGGCTCATATTTTACAACAAAGTATGCCGTAACAAGGGTTATGGCACATTAATTTACAAAGACGCTCAAAGCGTCATGGGAGGTGCCTATGGATGCACATAATAATTCTGCCGGCTATCTGCTGGAGAATAGGGATTTACCAGATGGCAGCGATATGCTGTTTTGGACTGCTTTTAAACTGGCAGTCCAAAATCTGATAAATCTGTAACTTTAAGCATCAGGTCTTCCACAGACCTGATGTATTTTTTATCGTAATGTAGCAAGAAAGCTCATCCGACGCTGGTCGGTTGTGAGTAGTTCATGCGTCGAATATTGGGATATCTACATTCTCTTGCTTTAATGCTGACACTATGATACTATATTAATGTGTTATTTTTATTTTTCTTCTGTCGTATGACAGTGTTGCCATCCCATAATTTTATTTCAGGGGATGAGCTGGGTGCTATTAGCAGACATATATCAGTAATTATGAGCTTATGACTTGTCATAGGCTCTTTTTTTATGCTTTGTGTGTCTGTTCTATAGATATTATTAATGGGTTATATACCCAGAAGGAGGTGCCATTTATGGCAGAAAATGAAAGGATTGATGTTACAACATCAGATGTCGTTGCATTACGGGAATGCAGGGCAAAATATGAGCTGAGTTCTCTTAACCTAAAGAATAGTAAAAGTAAGAAAAAAGAGCTGAGTTCTAATGCGTTTGCAGCACTTAAGACTGCAATAATTAATGGTGAGGATATCTCTTCATCAATGAAAAAATTTACCGATACATGCATGGAAAAGGAGTGGTACGATTACGAATTTTCTTATGAAAGCGCAAAGAAGCGTGTACATGCTTTATATACGCGACTTGGAGAGTATCTGGTAGACAGCATTGGAAAAGACATTGTTTCATATGATATTCAGTTATCATATCCTTTCGGAATCAATTATTACAAGGTTCCAATACGAAACATAAAAACTAATGCTGACATGATAATCAAAAGGGATGGCTACATTGAAGCTATTATATTATCCAGTGGAATTTCCACTGTAAGCAAGGCTGCCAGAAAGCCGGAAAATCTTCCGGAAAATGACCTGGCAATATCTGTCATGTATGCAGCCATGAGACAGCTTTATCCGGACGATATCATTAAAGTATCTGTGTATTATCTTTCCTCAAAGGACGACAAGGGAACTAATTATGTTCTTTATGAATACAGAGAGGGAAAGAATATTGCAAGTGCTACTTTTGACACAAGCGTGGATGCGTTGCAGCATCTTAAGCATGTAATGTGTATCCGCAAAGAAAAACTGTGTCAGTTCTGCCATCAGATTGACTGCTGCCAGATTTCTCCGTTTGTTAATGAGATACAGGAAAAGACTGAATCAACCAGTAACGGTAAGAAATTTAATTTAACGCCTGCACAGGAAGAAATCGTTAATCATATTGATGGACCAATGCTTGTAGAAGCGGCTCCCGGAACTGGTAAAACCGCATCCTTGGTTAATAGGCTTCTTAATATGATTAACAAAGGTATTGACCCTAAGAGCATTCTTATGATTACCTTTACAAAAAAAGCAAGAGCGGAGATTGAAAACCGAGTATCAAATCTTTTAGGGAATGAGACTGTTATGCCTGAAATCCAGACATTTAACGGTTGCGGCTATAATATCCTCAGAGATAATCCTAATATACTTGGTGAATTGAGGCTTGCAGAAGATTTTGATAAAAAATCTCTCATTGAACGGGCATTATCTGACTGTGTAAAGGAGGGCATTGTTATTAAAGGTGTAAACTATTCCGATATGAGAAGTCAGTTCGGTCTTGTTAATACCATGTATGATTATTTCGATAAACTGGAATCTTTCGGCCTTGAACGATTTACAGAAATCTATTCATCGAAGAAGGATGTGGCAGGTATATATTCTGTTTATTCTAAATATGAGCAGCTTTTTGAGGAACTTAACTATATCAGTTATGATGAGCAGATATCTCTTGTCAACCAGCTCTTTCAAAATCCTGATGTGCTGTCAGCATATCAGCAAAAATGGAGATATATCATGGTTGATGAGTTCCAGGATGTCAGCCTTGACCAGTTTAATATGATCTATTCTCTTTCAGAACAACACAGAAACCTTGTTTGTGTTGGCGACTGTGACCAGGCTATATACTCTTTCAGAGGCGGTTCTAACCGCTTTGCCCTTGAGTTTAAGGAGTATTTCCCAGATGCACAGATTGTGTACATGGTGGACAATTTCCGATGCACAAAGCCTATTGTTGAAGCGGCAAATACTCTTATTAAGAATAATGTTGAGAGATTTGATAAAACTATCATATCTCATAAAGATGGTGTTCCTGTCCTTTTGTATAGAGATTGCTTTGATGGTGAAAACGGCATCTATTCGTCACTTATTTCAGAAGGTTATGCTCCAGGGGACATAGCAGTTATAGCAACTACAAACAAATCCCTAACATATTTCGGAGAAAGAATTGCTCCTGATGGTTCACTTAAGCCAAAAGATTATGTTATTAAGGATTCTGTTTTTCTTGCTCTTCTTGATATCCTTGACCTTCACGAGAATGGTCTTGACAATGACAGGACTCTGTACAGAGTCCTAATCTTAGCTGGTGCAACAAGAAATGACTTATTGGATATGAGAAGAGATACCAGTATACCATTATGTAACTGCAGTGAAATACCGGACCTTACTCTTAAACCTATCGAAAACCATAAGGATACTCCGCTATGGAGAGCTGGTTTAAAGGTTAAGTCTGCAATGCGTGAGTTTGCCTATGCAGGCAAGATTGAGGATATCCTTACAAACATATGTAAAGATATGTTTGGCATTACAGAACATCCGGTAATTAACTATCTTGTAGAGAAATGCGATGAAAGATGTATCAGTACAACATCGCAGCTCTTGTCGCTTATGCTGGCCATGGTAACTTATAACGATAGTGCCAGGGTAGGCTACAAAGAGAACTGTGAAAGAGTAAACCTTGTTACCGCACATGACAGCAAGGGAAAGGAGTTTCCTTGTGTTATTGTATATGGCGTTGAGAACTTCAAAAATGATGAAGAAGGAAGGCGGCTGTTATATGTTGCTCTTACCAGAGCAAAGGAAAAACTCGTTATTATAGAGTCTTTCCGTAAGCAGGACAGTATGGTAAATGAATTTAATTATATGTGCAGGGAAGTACTGCAGGGAAGGAGGAGTCATGGTTAAAGCCTTTGTTGGTGATATGTATCTTTGCAATCACGCATTATTAACTGAAATTCCAGAAAATGTACGCAATAATTCGCTTACATATATGGAATCTGACTGTTTTGGTACTGAAGAACTTGCATTTATAGGTTCTCTCGGTTTTTTTGGTACAAATACACTTGTTTATAAGACACAGCGACTTGAGGCTAATGATGATTTATTGGCTCTTCTCGAAAGTGGTACTGACAATAATCTGTATATAATTACTGAACAGCTTGTTAAAGGCAGAAAACTTTACAATAAGCTGTCTGCCATGAAGTGCATAGCGGAATTTAATGTTGATTTTAAGACATTTCAGGCGCTTCTTAAAGGCAGTACGCAGGATAGACTTGGTCTATCGGATATTGAGTATATTGCTAAGCGTTGTGGATTCCATGATAGGGATGTAACTATATCAGCCAGAGACGTAATATCCTGGGGGGAAAGATTAATGACAGTAGGTGTATGCAGGGAGCATATAGATGAAATTGTACCCAAATACACTCCTGATAATGTATTTCTCCTCAAAGACTGTCTTATGAAAAGACAGTCTAGTACAGTCATGGAAATTGCTGACTCTATATTAAATGCAAAAGGCTCTGCTATAGGCGCTCTTTCTGCAGTTCTTATTGATGTCAGAATCCTTCTCAAGCTCTCTTATTTCAAAGGAGATAAGATTTTAACTGATAAAGCAGTAAAATCTATGGGGATAGGTTCAAGGCGTGTTAATAACTATAATTATTCAACAGAACAGTTAAGTAAATGTTATGACCGATTATGTAGAGCTATCATTAATCTAAAAAGTGGCTATATGACAGATGTCGAATTTAAAAATGCATTATCGGACTGTCTGTTGTACTTATCTTAATGTGTATATCTGCTTTAAGCAGGAAGGAGGTTAATATGGGAAAATCTTTTTCTACTGAAAGAGGAATCGTGTATATTGATGGTTATGCTGACAGTTCTGAAGAAGCCATCGCAAAAGGATACTGTTTCTCTTTTAGAACTTATAAAAATGAAACTGGTGGCATTGCGGACTTATATGGCAAATGCTCGGACGAGCTGCATCATTCATTTGTAGTTGTCAGACAGTAATTAATAATACTCCGAATATGTCTTACAAAAAGTAGACATATTCGGAGTAAATTTATTTAAAGATGCTTAAAGCATCGAAGGAGGTTCTATGAATGTGAAATACAGTGTAGGTCAACATGTTGTACTTAATACATGTGATGATACTTACGACGGCACAATTGATACTGTGCGACCAGGATATATTATTATTAAACAATCCTGTGGCAATCTTATATCAATAGATACGGCTGACATTCTTCATTGTGAGGTGTCCTTATGATGATAGATGAGCTTTTGGAAAACCCTTATATGGATGCACCAAAGGCTCTTCCCAAAGTCAGATATATAAAAGATACTGACTGCACAAAGGATACCCCTGTTAAGTTTGGTTTTAAACCGGACAGGATATACGGCAAGCATAAGCAAATATATCCAAGAGTACAAGGCAGAACGGACACTAAGCATTTTTGTGATGTTTACCTTGAGAATCTTTATCCGCTTGAGGACTACGACAAGATTATAGTCCTTTTCAGTGGCGGAAAGGACAGCCTTGCCTGCTATCTGTATCTTAAAGAACTTGGTGTTAACTTGTCTAAAATAGAATTGTGGCATCATAATATCGATGGCGGTATCGAGGATAATCCTTATGGGCGTAAGATGGATTGGCCCGTTACTCAGAAATACTGCAAGGCGTTTGCAGAATATGAGGATGTCCCATTGAGAGTGAGCTATCGAGAGGGTGGCTTTTTTGGAGAGCTATACCGCATAGGTGCTTCTGGTCTTCCTGTATGGATTGATCCTGATACAGAAGAAATTATTAAATGCAAGCCATCTAAGGCATATCTAAAGTGTGAGGAAATCCGCAGGCGTAACCTTCCGGATGTAGAAACACAGCTTGCCCAGTATGGCAAACGGGGAAAATTTCCCGCCAAAGCAGGTTCACTTAATACAAGATGGTGTTCCGCATACTTAAAGATAATGGTTGCAGACAGCGTTATAACAAATCTTGATGCGATTGATGAACTTATTGCTGCTGGAGGAAAGCGAGGTAAATTTCCGGCTAAAGGTAGTACACATCAGGGCAGATGGTGTTCCGGGGCATTAAAAGCATCTGTTGCAGACAGCGTTGTATCCAATCTTGAATCGACCAGTACTAATAAGAAAATTCTTATTGTATCCGGTGAAAGAAGAGGAGAAAGTGCTGGAAGAAGCCATTACAATGAGATTGAACTTCATCGTACTAATGCCGTAGCAAAGCGGCACAGGGAAGTACATCAATGGAGACCTGTTATAGACTGGTCTGAAAGAGATGTGTGGGAGATTATAAGTCGTAACCATATTAATCCGCATCCATGCTATCGTATTGGCTGGAATAGGTGCAGCTGTATGTGCTGTATTTTCTCCACACCAAAGTTTTTTGCCGGAATCAGAGAGTTGTTTCCAGATGTGTATGATGCTTTAAGGCATGACGAAGAAGTGCTCGGGTTTACTCTTGACAACAGATGTGACCTTGACACCTTTGTGGGAAATGCTTCAAGCTGTGTAAACAAGGCTGATAAAGAAGCTCTTCGACAGACTCTTGAGGGAACATTCAATGCAAATGAAATATATGTAAAAGACTGGCAGCTACCTTGTGGCGCTTATCATGGTGCAGATGGCGGCCCTTGCTAATGTAAATGCTAAAGGCATTATGGAGGTGTTTATGAAAACAGATTATAATGAAATTGGTGTACCTGCTCATGTCAGTTATACACCGAAAGATATTACAGGTATTTCCACATATCCTTGTCCATTCTGCAAAAACAGCAGAGTAGGAGTGGAAATTGATTTCGTAGAATATACATTTGAAAATATTCTTACTACTGTGCGATGCAAGTGCTATTTTTGTGGCACTATTGGTCCTATGCGGACAGTCGATTCGTCCGGAATGACCAATGATGCACTTTGCAAAGTTGCTGTTTCCCGCTGGAATCAGCGCTGATTTTTTCGGACACATGGCATATGCTATGTGTCCGTTTTTTTTTGTCCATTTTTTAATTTATACTTGTTTATCACATGTATCTATGATACTATAATAAAGTATTTTATTTATTTTTTTTTATTCCTATATGGAATTTGTTGCACACATTTCGTGTCGCAGGGTGCTATTTACAATCATGTGTCTGTATTTAATGAGCTTGTAACTTTGTTACGGGCTCTTTTTTTATGTGCTTAATGATACATGATTGTTTTATAGAAAATAAAAATATGAGCTTATTGCTCGAAAGGAGGTGCCTCATGGCAAAAACCATTCAGGGAAAACCTGAAAATGAAATCCAGAAGGAATTAATGACCATTCTAAAAACTGAAGATTATTCCATTATGGACGTAACTAACAAACCTTACTTCAAAGCTGAAACCTTGACAAGTAAGGTAAGGAACCTGTTAGGTTTTAATTGGGAGACTGATCCGAACATTTTAAATTCTGATGGTGACATGTACAGAATTAAAGAAGAATTCGGACAGGTTATTGTCTCAGTTAAGGTTACTTCCATTATCAAATATGATGATGGAAGCATATGCAACAAAACATCCGCCTTTGGTATTTATCAGCTGGAAAAGCTGAAAATCGGGGATGGATACCAATCCATTGTTGATGCAGTCAAATCAGCTCAGACAGTGGCAAAGAAAATGGCTCTTATGGAGTTTATTAATACTCCAGAGAAACCAAAAAAAGAAGCTGTTAAAACATCTAACAGCGGTGAGTCCTTAAAGAAAGCGACTGTGCAGATTACTCAGGCTGGCGTTTATCTTCGCAACAAGATGATAAAAGTCCCTTGTATACACAACGGGCAGCCTAAGGTAATAACATTTTACAGTGAAACTGTCCAGAAAATGTCAAAAAAAACGGGGATTTCTCCTGAAGCTATTGCTGTTGCATTTAAACCCGGCACAACTGTTGAAATCACATATTCTTCTGAAAAGACATATGGAAATGAGCAGCAGTTGATTGCCAATTACACAGATGGACTTATTCCCACTGAAAAGGATGCAAAGTCCGCATTTTATAATGGCAGCGTGGTAGTAAGCAGTGCTGCTATTTTGCTTGCAAATGGAACTATTAAAGTACCTTGCACCTGTGGAAAGGACAGCCTTGTCGTAATTCTTAATAAGAACGAGGTTAATAAGTTGTCTAAGGGTGGAGACCCAGCTAAATTTAGCGAGTGGTTCTCTACAATGATTGGTAAAAAATGGCCAGTAGCGGGCTTATGCAGGAAGGTCGGTGAAGAGAATCAGTTATTTTATGGAAGAAAGGAGTAAAAATCTATGATATTTGATGAGTTATTTGAACAAATTGAGTTATCCAATAATCAAAGTATTACCCCTAGTAATCCTGTAAAGACAGAGCCTGCCGGTTCTGTTTTTCCTGAAAGCTTCACAAAAGCCTGCTCGCAATACTTTAATGATTATCTCGTTGCAGAGGGATTGGCTGAGCGCATCAGTTATGGTGAAGCTCTTTTGGATGATCCTGTTGTTGTAAGTGTATTTCGTTCTCTTCCGATATCTTACGGGATATACATAAGTGAACGGGAGAAAATTGCAACAGGAATGCCTATTACGCTTAATAAGATAGGTATCATTCCAAAAAACGAAAAGATGGTTGCAGAGGGCAACAGATTAAAAGGAATAGGCATGAAAAATCATGATGTTTCTTCTTACGAAACTGGCATGTGGTATATCTGCTGCCAGCAATAATTTCATACATGTAAAAATAGGAGGATAAGGTATGAACAAGGTTATTTTAATGGGAAGATTAACAAGAGACCCAGATGTAAGGTACTCACAAAGTACAGACAGTTCTATGGCGATTGCCAGATATACACTGGCAGTAGACAGAAGACGTGGAAAAAACAGTGACAATGAGCAGTCTGCTGATTTCATTGGTTGTGTAGCATTCGGAAGATCTGGAGAATTTGCTGAGAAATATCTTCATCAGGGAATGAAGATTGTTGTATCAGGAAGAATCCAGACAGGAAGCTATACTAATAAAGATGGTCAGAAGGTCTATACAACAGATGTTGTTGTTGAGGAGCAGGAATTTGCTGAAAGCAAATGGGCTTCAAATAACGGCAATTCAAGACCGGAGCCAGGTACGGCATCTGGTGACGGGTTTATGAGTATTCCTGATGGAGTAGATGATGAAGGCCTGCCTTTTAACTAATATTTCCCAATAGAAAGGGGTGTTTGTATGCGAAGTTATATGTTTACCATTTTGTTTGACGATGGCGAAGTAGACTACTTCATATACAAAGCATACTCCGAAGAACAAGCTATTTTCCTGCTTGAACTTGACGGCATAAGCCGAACTTGTATCATAGACAGTGAAGTGGCATAGTACGCGCTTAAAGCGTGATGGAGGTGCTAACGGCATGTGTGTGCCATCGTCCTCCTGATGAAAAACACACAACAATTACAATTTAATCAAATGCAGGCAGTTTTAACTGTCTGCATATTATCAAATGTGCTTAAAGCATTGCAGAGGTATAATTATGAATATTTATAAATTAAAAAACAAATTAGCAGAGAACAATTTTTCCATAGTATATGAGCTTATTTCTGATGAGTTAAGGGAGAATGTGACAGGTATCGCATTTTCTCATGTTAAGAAATTAAATGACGAATATGATGCATTACAGATCAAGCTTAAAAATACATGCATTTGCCCTCAAGTTAAGATTGATGCATTTGAGGGTGGAATTTTTGATGTCAAGAAAATGCTTGAACATTCCATCAAGGAGGCTCTTGGTATGTCATTTGAACCTGAGACACGTCTGGTATTAGATGTTGTTTCTCTTAATGACCACAAAGATCATCTTAGAGATATACCTAAGAGATTTATTGGTGAAACAGGCCTGGCGTTCATACTCAAGTGGATTTTTGATGAGAACGATCCTGGTAGGGCTATCTCTATTGTAACCGATGATTTCTTAAAGAATGTTGGTCTTTCTTTTGATGAAGCATTTAATTATGCTGCATCAAATACCAATTACAATGATATTTTTTATAAAGACCTTGATAGTGTACTTTCTTTCTTTATTGGAGAGTCCTCTCCTCTCTCTCCTCTCATGGTTGTAACTAATCCCAAGTATGTGTATGGAAGTGCATATGCTCTTAACAATAAGAACATATGGAAAGAACTGTCAGCGGAATTGGGTTGCTCGGACCTATACATATTGCCTAGTTCAACACAGGAACTTCTTGCTTTATCATCTCATGTTGTAGATGATGTAGCAACACTGGAGAACATGGTGCGAGAGGTTAATGAAACACTTGATCCAGACATTCTTCTGTCTAACAAGGTTTACTACTATAGTGCGGAATATGATAGCATTACAGTATGCTCAGTTCCTGGAAAAGCTTTAGCATAGCGAAATGCGTATATGGAGGTGCCTATGGCATATGATTTAACAGTTGGCTGTACGGAGATTTCCAAATTAAAGGGAATGACACTTAATGTGCTTTTCCCGGAATTAAAGTATAATCCGGATAATTTTTATTTATATTTATCGGGAGGAATAGTTTACCATATAGGTAATTATTCAAAAAATATTAATGGGATTTCTGTTTCATGCCAAGATACTCTTTCATACAACGATACAGGGTATATAACTTTACATCAGGTAAGGATTTATCCCGAAGGTATTAGAAAGAGTAAAGACAGACATTTTCTTAAATGCCACATAGTGGGTGCAAGAGTGCCTGGTGGCGCTTATATTAAAGCAAAACAAGAAGATGATTGGTTTTAAATGACAGGGGAATATGCTTTTTGCATATTCCCCTGTTTTTTTCTTGCTTATATGCTGCTCCTATGATATTATAATAGAGTATTTATTTTATTATTTTTTATTCCTTTTAGGAATTGTGTTGCACATGTATGCTGGTTGTATATGTGTTGCAGGGTGCTATTTACAGACATATATATGTGATTTTAAAGCTTGTGGTTATGCCACAGGCTTATTTTTTTGCTTTTATATGTATGTGTCTGTTTTATAGATAAATTTAATTAGAGCGTACATGCTCAGAAGGAGGTGCCGTATGGCAAATTTAAAACAGAGGAACTTTGACTTGTCTTATCTGCAGGAATCAGCAGAAAAAACAAGGAAGGAAGAAGGTGGACAGAAGGAGTATTATGAGTTATTGTCCTTGGTCGCATCGATGAAAAACACATCTGAATGCGATTTCAGCGTACTTACTCCGGAAAAGCTATATCAGTTAGCATTATTCGAAGTAGAAAACGAGGAGAAGTTGAATGTAAGAGTTCATTTTGCATATAACTTTATATCTAATATTCAACATTTGTCCCATGTTCGAAGCCACCGTTATGTGGCTTGTCTGTAGGAGGTGATTTCAATGCAACTACAGGCAACAATTAATGACGATGGTTCTCCTGTCCGTGTTATTGCACAGGATGGAAGAGATCGTCAGGTTTACAAAGTTGAGCTTGCAGATTTTATTATTGCACTCACTTCCGGAGAGAATGCAGATATGATGGAGTACTTTCCTGCTAATAACGGAAAATTACCTGCTACACTATATAATTTTTGTTTTGCAAGAAACGCTGCACGTTTTTCTTGCAAAGCCGTGTTCAGGTTTCCGGCCGGAAAATACCTCATTAATTATTGCAGAAAAGACTACTATGTAGCTCTCCCTGAGCTGGTATTTTTTCTTACAATATCAAATGAAGAGGTGCGGCGTGATGAGGCATATGTTTTTGCTGCAAAAGGCGATACACTTTATCATGCACCACTTTCTAATGTTTACTCAGAAGGTAAAATATGCTGGGGAAGTATTAAACTTCCTAAGTGCAAGAATTTGGTTGATGTAGAACGAGTGTGTGAGATATTCCTTAGTGCTAATGGCAATTCAGACTTGTCATTAGCTGCATCTAAACGATACGGAAACATGGGGAACATGCTTGCCGCATTAGAGAATGTGGATGTATTCCCGGAAGAGGATTATAAGCCATTGTATCAGGAAATTAAAATTGATGAACTATTAAAAATGTAAAATCGCTTTAAGCGTACAGGAGGTAAAAATTTATGAATTTATTTGACTTATTTGATGATGACGGTCTCAGTGTATATGCTAAGACATTTGCTGATGAGAAAGAGGAGAAAAAGAAGGCAACTAAAAAAGAGACCAAGAAAGACTCAATGAAATCTTCAGACAAGGTGGCAAAAAACAGTGTAAAGCTTCCATGCAAAGTATATATGTATATGCATGATACTATAACGCTGACAAAAGAACTGCTTGAATCTGAATCCGATACATTAACCAATGTAGATGTTGAATCTTTCCTTAAGGATAATTTTAAAATTGCTAATGCTCTGGACTTCAGCTATGAAGCTAATACTGTATATGGTACAGTTTCATCGCCTTCTAGTGATGATAAAATCACAATAGAAGAATCTGATGTTTTTATTTTTAATTCCGAAGAGGTAACATTGTCTGATATGGAGGGAACTATATCAAAAGAAGACCTGAAAAAAGCTCTCCATGAGCATCTTGGTGAACTTTATCTTGGGGAATCAGACTTAATCAAGAAAGGGCATATAATTCTTCCTGTTTTCAAAGAGGTTAAGGATTCTGATGCTACATCAAAGCTGTTTGGTAATGTAACCATCAGCCTTTATGGTTACAAAGACATCACATTCTCGTCAGAAGGTAAGATTACCGTATCAGCATTAAAAAAAGCCGTTGAAAATGAATACCCTGATTTAAAGAAACGAATTTCCATTGTGAACCTTGATGGAGTTGGTAATTCTGTCGGAGCAGTTATCTGCTCTAATACTCCTTTACCAGCAGCTAAGACCAAGGATGTGTATAAGATAGACGAGGATACTGAGATTAAGTTTTTCTCAAACACACTTCCTAAAATCCCGGCTGGAGAGTATTCGCATAATGATCTGTGCAAAGAGCTTGCTAAAGTTGGGGTTGTTGAATGTAACACTCCTAATGCAATTATTATTAAAGAAATTGCAAAACAGAATTTGTTTATTTTAGGATTGAAATTTGGTGGTTCAAAGGGGGCTTATTAATGGTAAATGTGGACTTAAAAGACTATGAAACTTACTCACATATAAATGAGTATGGGTTCATAAATGTTCAGCCTGCGTATGCCGTATATGTGTCTGGAGGATATGTAAAATTTTCTTTAAGGTTGCCAAAAATTCCTGCCACAATTTACAATAAAATTGTGAGTCTTTTTAAAAAGCAGGCCCAGTTATTTAACACTGAATGCCTGGCACGGGTTTTTTGGGACATAGAGGAGGAAAAGTACTGTATTTCTGTACCGGTACAGCAGGCAAGTATTGCCTCTGTCTATCCTTTGAAACAGGAATATGATGACTGGCTATTGACACATATTCCGGTTTTAGAAGTTCATTCACACGGAATAGCGTTTAATGCTTTTTGGAGCTCTACCGACGATGCAGATGAAGTCAATCGAAATCTTTTATATGGCGTTTTTTCTTTCAATCATGGAATAGATGGGGAAGAAATGTCATTGTTTCGTTGCTGTAATGGCAGTAATGACAGAATCATCAATTTATCAAAAGAACAGTTGTTTGAACCTGCTCCTTTTGAATATGATTCTAAGTTTGTCCGGTCCGTTATGAATTCCGGCAAAATTGTAACAATTTAATTGTTTTCGGGGGAATATATAAATATTCCTCCGATTTTTTTTATAGCTGTTTGTAAACAGCAGGAGGTATATCAATGAGTAATAAAGAAATAAGACACGAATACAAAATAGTTATCGTTGGCGCTGGCGGTACAGGCGGTACGCTTGCTTCGATGCTGGCCAGATATTTGTATTCTAAAAAGACAGATGAAATACGACAGTTTAAGTTGTATCTGATTGATGGCGATCTGGTTGATGAGAAAAATATAAATCGTCAGCCGTTTTCGTCTGATGATGTTGGCTGCTTCAAGGTTGACTGCTTAAGCGAGGCATACACTGAGGTATATGGTATTAGTGTTTTTCCATTTCCAACTTACATAGATAAGGTAAAGGAATTTGAAAATATTGTCGGTAGTGATTGGTTTGGAACATCTCGTTTCTATGATGTAAAACAGCATATTATTCTTATAGGTGCTGTTGATAATCACAGGGCAAGACAGACCATGCATAAATATTTTGACAGCGTTTCGCTCGATATAAATACCGATATCATTTACATAGACAGTGCGAATGAATTTGATTTTGGTACTGTCGTGGCAGGATTCAGAAACTTCTCTGGAGTGCAGTGTCCAGACCGGACTTTCTATTTTCCTGATGTCTTAAAAAGCAGAGCAAAGAAAGCCAGCCAGCTGTCATGTGGTGCAATAAATATTTCTGCTCCACAACACTATGTCACCAATCAGCTTGCAGCCACAATTACTTTTTCTCAAATATGCTCCTTCATTGAAAATGGTGAGTATAAAGATGGAGTAACTTATTTTCATTCTTTCAACTTAAGTGTTAGTAATCGTCCTCTTGAGGACTTTCTAGCAGACACTTATAGAAAATATAATGTTAATAGTTATCCTGATTTACTTGTTGCAATGAAAAATGCGATGAAAAATGGAGGTAATAATGATGGAAAGGCTGCCAAAAATAAGGGAAAAACTGGTAAAAGAGCGGATAAGAAAAATGGATGAGCTTCTTGAAAATCTCTGCCAAACTACTTCTTTCAATAAATTCAGTTCATACGGATTCCTTGATTTCTCATATATTGACTGGACTATATTGCGTGTTCAGATGATGCTGATATCAAATGCTTTTGGTATGAATTTCCCACTGCCTGATATTTCACCTATACTGCTTCAATCTGCTGATAATGCACTTGATGCAAATGTTGAGATTGCTGATGATTATTTCAAGGAGTTGGCACTTGGTATCTCAGAGTATGGATGGTCACTTACTATGTATTCTGATATATCAAAGAAGACATATGATGGTTCATATAGCCTTCCTAATCTAATTTTTGATAACCTAAGCACCAGCTTTATCAGTAATGATTTAGAAGAGTCTAACATTTATGTTTATGAAAATCCGACATTGGGCAAATTCATGAAAAAATATCCTGATGCTGGCAACCAGATCATACAATTTTTATCATCTTTATGCCCATGTCTTTTTTCACACTTAGGAGATTCTATTTTGGAGCAGGGTTCTGGTGTTTCGCAATATCTTATTGTTAGCGATGATAATGTGTACTGGGTAGAGGGGATGGATATAATTGATAATGAATATTATTTCTCTCTTTTTCACCCAGAGACATTTATTGTCTTAAATGAAATAAATAATTATAAAAGCCGCTATGAAGCAGCAGTTGGAGGTGTCTATGACAATGACAAATGATGATGTTGATTACTGTTATAATCTGATGGGCTTGTTTTTTAAAAATGCTCCCTTTATGGTATGCAAGCCTCATTCATTTACTATTGAGAACCTAGTATTTCCAATTCAGACAGATGATGAAGGTTATGTTACTTTCTCGGGAAAAGCAGCAAGGAAAAGAAATATTATATTCTTACTTATACTTTCTTCCCTGCTTAAAGATAATAAGTATGATATACCTGCAGATGAGGAGGAAGTAGGGCAGCTAGCTTGGGAGAAAATGGAATATTATCTTTTAAATCTCTCTATTAAATCATATGGCTATGAGCCAATAATTGACAAAGAGATATATGACATTTTTAAAATTAATGATGTTGACAGACTCATCGAATACTTTGAAGAGGAATTTAATGTCACGATAACAAAAAAAGATATGGAGAAATATGATGAATTTGATTTGTCCGGAACATTTGACTGTCGTACCATGAATTATATCGCGTTTTTCATTCCGACAGGGAAAAAAATCTCCCAGGAGCATATTGAAAACTATGACGACGATTTAACATGTGAAACAATTTTCCCTTATAGATTAAATCCAAGTGTTTTATTGGTTAATGCCAAGCACAAGGGGGTGCAAGGCATATTTCTCTATCTTGCATGGGGAGTTGACGAATATGATGGAGACTTTGTGCCTCTGGAAACATTAGATTTCACGGGACTTTTGTATATCTTACTATACATCTATAGGAATGAGGTGTTGAACCTTGTATGATTACAATCAAATTTTTGTAGAGCATGTAAGAAATTTCCATGATATTGAGATTGGATTTTCTCTGTTCCTTTCAGAAATGTTTAGAATTGCTGATAAATCGTCTATAATATCTGCAGTGTGCCAGATGCGGAGTGGTTCTCTATTATCAATTAGACCTGATATTAATGTTAATATTGAATATGAGAGTTGGAGCAACTTTCTCCTTAAAAAAGAGAAGAAATTGCTATTGCTGAATGTTTCATCCGCTTATGGATGGGAACTTATTTCAGATGAGGTTTCCTCCTCATGCTTGAGAATCATATCTGCTTTGTATTCCTTGGAATATTTGAAAACATATAAGCCTCTAAGAAAACACATTAAAGATTCCGTAAACTCATATCTATGCTTACCATTTGATGAAAGGGTGAGCAGGCTGGTCGAACAGTTTAATAATGTGTGTTTCAATGAATATTTGAGTTTGTATAACTGGGTTGATCATATCTCAAAAGATATGGACGCCACTCGCATTGATAACGATGTAGCAAAATATGTGAAGGAGTGCATGTGTGAGCTTCCTGTCGAAATCATACATAAACTTGCTTCCTTGTCGGTAATTGATTGGTTAGATAATGTAACCATTATGCGCATCCCGAATACAAAAAAGAAAAATATGCCAATTGATTTCTTTTCAAATCTGTCATATTTTAATGTATTTTATGGCTTACTTCCTTTTGATTTGATTAACCTTTATACAGATGAAAAATATTATTATCTTGTGTTTTTGGATTATTTTCTTGATGATTCCGAATGCAGGATCAGCACTAATATTGATTTTGGATTTCTTAATCCTGAATCATTGATGTTGTTTAAAGAATTTAATGCTATCGCCTAGTGCGGTAGCATTATTTTTTTTTTCAAATATTTATAAGTAATTATAATGCTCTGCCACAAAGTAAAGAGTTGTTTCGTGTGAGACAACTCTTTTTCTTTTAATATTATTTGACAAAGGAAATGCAATATCAGCAAAAAATAGCATTAAGTCTGTCAATATTGCATTTCGGATTGCAATTAACATATCGAACATATTTCATATCACCATGCACCAATCACTTCGTTAAACAAGACTTTAGCGAAGTGATTGATTTCTGCTTATTTTCTATTTCTACTCTTTGTTATTTGCAAATAAAAATGCCATATTGCAATACTTAATGCCATTATTTTACTATATTGCAATTAGTATTGCAAATTAGCATATGTATTGATTTATCTAACATCATATAATATAATAATTATATAATTTATTTTATCTTTTACCACGCTATTCTTCGGGATGTGGCATCATGTCATTGTATTTTGACAGATGATGGAAAATCGAATACGATTATCGAAGAAATAACAATTATATAAGGGATGTCCCTTGAATAAAAATTCACAGGGATATCTTAAGATTCCCTGTTTTATCATAGATATCATACAGGGAAAGGAGCTAAGAAATATGAATAATGTTTCAATTACGCCATACGAACAAGTCCAAAAGTTACGTGCTATCGACGACATTATGTTTCAAATGTTGGCAGAATCAGAAAAAGTTTGCCAGGAGATACTAAGAGTAATTCTTGATGATGCTAGGCTAATTGTTCAAAAAGTTACTCCTCAAGCATCAATCGCTAATATTCTTGGCAGATCAGTACGATTAGATGCATTGTGTACGTTAGGTGATGGAACAATCTGTAACATTGAGGTACAAAAGAAAAATGATAATGATGATTTGAGGCGCGTTAGATATAATGCATCAAGTATTGTATCTAACTTTTCAAAAAAAGGCAGTGAGTTTTCTCAGATACCAAATGTTACAGTGGTTTACATTTCTCAGTACGATGTTTTCAATAGTGGCAGGACAATATATCATGTTGATTCCGTTATACGGGAGACAAATACTACTATTGATGACGGGTTGAAGCGAGTATTTGTAAACACACAGTATTGTGAAAAGGATACCTCGGATGTAGGCGCTCTGATGCGTTGTTTTCTGCAGCAGACTGTTACAGATAAAAGGTTTCCAGAATTAACAAAAAGATTTAATTATTTAAAAAATGACCAGGAAGGAGTGGATTCTATGTGCAAGATTATCGAAGAATACGGGGATGAAAGAGCTGCTGAAGCTGCTGCTGAAGCTGCTGCTAAAACACTAGCAAATAATATTGAGACAGCAGCTGCTGAGTTAGGAAGTATTGAGAAGGCATGTAACCTTCTCAAAGTCACTCGTAAACAGTACGATGATGCTAAAGCACTTTTAGGAAAAACTCTTGTTGTTTAGCTCAATCGTATAATTGTTCAAAAGAGGTACACTATGTACCTCTTTTTTAATTATGTTATTTGCAAACAAGAAATTCATCACATTATCCAAGTGTTTTACTCTGCATAAAAACGTTTATTCATTTTGTCAAATTAGTTTTCGTATTATCCAAATGCGTTCATGTTGAAAAAATATTAGATGCAATTTCTTTTCAATACCATAATCTATTATCTTGATGTCAAAATTAAGCACAGGTTGAAATCCTTTTGAGCCAATTTCCGTTGTTTCTCTGTATCCTACAATCTTATATGTTTTTATTTCACCATTATCATCGGGAAATCTTATCTTTAGCGGGATTATTTCTCCTTCTGTAGAAAATGCCGCTATAATATCTACCTTGATATCTCCTTTAGTGAACATCATATTTATTATATACTCCTCTTTCTATTCAAATCTAATCCATTAAGATAGCTACCCAATATATTCTACCCTCAGAATCAGCTTCATAACCGATTCCTATTCTTTTATATATACTATTAGTTATACAAGCATAGTGTGAATCAGAATTTACCCATCCATCTACTATTTCTGCAGTTGTCGTTTGATATCTTCCCATTACCTCACCAAAATTTCCATATTGTCCATAATCATTACATATCGTTGATGCTGCTCTCCCATCCGGTCTTAAATGCCTGCCATTCTGTGCCTTAAAGAAATTATTTTCTGCATTCTCCATTGCTCTTACCTGAGCCATCTGATTTAATGTCCAGTCATACTTAACATTTCCTACTCCCACATTCGCACGTACTTCATTAATTCTTCTAATTACATCGTTTACTGTTATATCCTCTGTCGTATCTGGCCTCTTGCTACTTTCTGTCTTCATTTCAATGCTGTTATCGTCTGTCTCTCGCTCCGTGGTAACCGTATTTGACTCTCTTACTGGTTCTGTTTTCTTTTTTTCATCTACTCTTTGCAAGGTTTCAGCTTTAACTATATTAGCATTCGTCTGTGATTGTTCATAGCTAGATTCAGATTCTATATTTTCTGTAGCGTTTGTCTCCTTCTCATTAGAGAATATATCAATGCTTTTTGATGTGTAGGTGGATTTTGGGGACAGCATACTTTGTGTAGCAACCTGCTCAAATATGTTATCTATTCCAGCGGTTTTAAATGCAACAGCAACTCCAATGCCAAACACTGCTCCTGCCATCGTTATTGTTATAAATTTCATAGTTTTATTTCTTTTTTTCATATCTGTACCTCCATTGCAGTAGGCACAAAGCAAAAAAGACACCCTGCCGGATGCCTCTTTAAAGTTAGAAAATTATATAAGTGTGCAACCGGCTGTCATACTGTTTCCAGTTTAGACCCTTTGGCTTTGCGTCACAACCTTTCGACTGTTTTGCTGATATTAAGTTTTAACGACATTCCTATACCTACTCTTATTTTAGCATGAATCTATACAAAGTAAACATCTTTTTCTATGAATCTTATCTTAATAGCTTCCAGTGCTCCGTCAATTAATTCTGGTGTCATATAACCAAATATATTAGGAATCAGGTAATTTTTTATTTCATCTTCTCTTTCTTCCTGATTATCTATCTCTATTGCGGTTGGACAGCCACCGTTATATAGATTGTATGCAAGTCTTATGATTCTTATATCTGTGCCTGTAATCCATGCATACTCTGTTCCTTTTATCTGCTTCACACACCCTGTAGCATAATCATACAGCATGTTAATATTTTTCCTGCAATTATCTGTCATTCCAAGGGTATAAAATAGTGCTTTATGATAGCAGTCCCTGTTATTTTCTGATATCTTTGCCATATTTTCATTATAAAACTTTTCATGGTTGCTTGAAATAAAGTTCATTCCGTTTTCCTCCTCTTATTTATTGTAACCAAAGTATATATTAATGATATTCTCAAAGCAAGGACTCTTGACTTATAGGCGTACCTATTTCACAATTATATTCATACATTAAAAAGGGGGAAATGAATATGGCTTCCATATTAAATAAGTGTTGTCCTCCCTGCGTACATTATTCAGGAAAATTCCTTAAGAGTATAGCAGTGGGCAAAGAAGGTACTGGCAAGTATGATGGAACTTCACATATTGCCATGGCATACCGCCTTTACAGATGGTATGACGGTGTTGATAATTCTGTCGCTGATTTTATTCGTCTGTATACAAACTGGACTATTTCTGATAATAAACAACATCAATATTACTTCGGGATAAATGCAGGATATAATATTGAACAGAAATGCAAGAGCCTTTGTAATGGTTTTAATAAAAAGAGAGAAAAAAATTCTAAATATTGCACTTCTGGATGTAACAACATTGTATATACATCTGGCGGTGTTGCTTCATTATGCTATTTATGCCCTCTTTCGCCTGAATACATGAATGCCAGAATTGAATATGAAAACACTGTGCTTGGCTATGCCCTGCTTCAACTGGATACGTCGTTTGTCGATATTGTGTTTAATAATGTGGCGGGTTCAGACTATATCTATTATGAGAACATTGCTACTCATTTTACCGGAATGTATCCTGTGTATAATGTAGATGAAATATGCGCTCAACCATATAATTTTAATGCACTTGTAGCATACTTCTTGATTCGCAGGGTAAAGGATATAGAGAGTGGAAATATAGAACCTCGTCTTAAAGAGGTTAGTCAGAAAGCTTTACAGGGTCCTAATGCAATTATTAATACATTTATGAATATTTTGTATGAGGAGTCCCAGACACTAGCTGCTGACAGTTCCGGATATAAACGCGATACCAAGGTTGATTATTCTATTAATGTATCACAGTCTGATGCTGTCTCTTCTTTCAGTAGTGCTATATCATCTATTGTTCTTGCAGGATTATCTGCATCGAAGGAAGATTATGAAGCAGCAGCCAAGGAATTGACAAATGTGTACTCCTACAGTGGATACTTCAAAAAGAATATTGAACATAGTAAGCCAGACAGGTATTTTAGTTCTCTTGGTGTGGGCGATGTCGCTTTAACCGAACATCATAAAAAGACCAAAAAGAAGAAAAATCATAATACAACAAATACAGCCCCGGGTGATTCTGGCGTTTCGTCGTCTAAGGTCTCCAGTAAATCAAAATCAAATACCACTACAGAATGTATGGGACAAGAGAGTGTATTTGATGCCTTAAGCTTTCTCACTCAGGACACTAAAGATCAGTATGCGTTTTTTGTGAAGGATAACGGACTTGTTGATGAAGAAGATGCAACTAAGGATAAAGATATTTCTATTAATGCTCGAGAAGATTCTGCGCCTGGTGTGTTAGATACATTAGCTGAAAAAAATGAGCATAATGATATGAATGAACAGCAGCCTTCCGTCTATGAGAATTTTATTGAAGATATAAAGGAACAACTCACTCACGATGAATCTGCACTAAACGAGGCTAGTACGGCGGTAGTTGAAGTCTCAGGCAGTAAGGATTTAACTAAATCAGAAGATTTGCATACTTTCGATGAATACACGGAAGTTGATAAGCATTTGGAGAATTTGATGGCTAGTTATTATGATACAGACATTGAAGATGATATAGATTGTTTTGATGCAATTCCGGATAGCAGAGAGTTATCGGGTGAAATATCAGAGGATCCTGTTTCTGACTATGATTTAGCTCAGAGCGAAGTAACGCATGAAAAGTCTTTTGCTTCTGATGAGAACAAAGATGCTGTATCAACTCAGGAAAAAGATGCAAAGACAAGCAAATCATTAGGAGATAATTTCACGCTAAGCAGCGGTTTTGTTCCCGAAGATGAAGATATGGATTCGTCTGGTGATGAAGCTGCTTCCATAACAAAAAGTAATGAGGATGTTCCTTTAGTTCATTCTATATATGAATTGTCCGGGATATCAATTCGCGATTATGATTTTGGAGATATTGGTACTGCTTATGGTCTGTCAGATTCCGAGCTAATCAAAAAAACGGCATTATGTCAGACAGAGTTAAATGGTACAGAGCCTATAGTCGTAGAATATGCTTATGATGGCGATATAGATACTTATGGTATTCTTGTGTATACGGGAAGAGAAGAAAGGTTCTGGTTTATTATCGAACAAAGTTATCAGTATGAGAATATTCTGTATAGATTGTTTAGCGGGGAGCGTATTAAATTGTGCATGAATTACCCTGCAATACAGAATTATCTTGGTAGACATGGCTTTCGTTCTAATAACCTTGTTTCGCTTCCTGCTATGTATGCAGCGGCACATCCGGACATTGATAGGCTTTTGGTGAACAATGTCCTTGGCGACATGGTTCATTCTGCTTCACATCCTCTTAAACAGTATATGCTTAATTATAAGGGGTGTTATTACAACCTTAAAAGGATTCTGGATACAGATACGGGATGCTTTGAGCGTTATAAAAATTTCAGATATTTAGACGATGTAATGGCTGCATCGTATGATATCTCAGACATAACCAATATATGTATACCAGGTATAACCACATATAATTACAGCAAGTTATCTTACAGATACAAAGATAAGGACCAGCTTATTCATGAAAGCGGATACTGCGTACTTACGGCTTTGTTAGATAAAGCATGTTTATTCGGTATTAATGGTTCTGATATCATGACTGATATAGTTGTAAGATTGGCTAAGGGACATATATTTTCTCGATACAAAATACGGATACTAAGTGTAAGCGACTGCCAGATAGCTGTTGCTTGTCCTATTTCTGGATATTCTATCGTAAACGATATTATTATTGACTTCATTAAAAAAGCTTGCCGAAGTAGGGATGACAATAAAAGTATCGTTCCAAAAATTACCATTACAAATGAATTAGCTTGATTGCATAAAGGGTGGTGGCTCAAAGCGGGCTTCCACCTTTTTTGATATACTTAATAACACTATATTTCAATTTCATTGCTGAAAATCATCTTGATTCAGCAATAAAATCCGCATCAAAATAACATATACATATCTTGTTTGTGTATTCTTGCTGAAGTGAAATTGTATATATTGTTATTGTATTGCTACCGCACCGCTTGCATACTAGTGCGGTAGTAATTTCTGTTAAATCACTTACAAATCGCTACCGCACCCTTATTTACTGGTGCGGTAGCCATGCATGTATTGTGAAATTCTGTGATGTCCGTGCTTGCTACCGCAAATAAATTAGAAAGCCATTTTTACATATCTTGTATGAATATTTTTTCACCTTTTAATGCAAAAAACATGCAAACTCTTTGAATTGCTACCGCACCCTTGTTTACTGGTGCGGTAGCAATTTCTGTTAAATCACTTATAAATCGCTACCGCGCCGCTTATTCACTCTGTTTCTTTAAGTTTTGAGTATTTTATTTAGAGGCTGCATTTTGCTGTTTCTTACAGTTACGATTGGCTCAGTTATATGAAAAATTTTTCATATAAAATCCTGCTTGATTTTTGCAGAACCCATCCGCAAGACAATCCCAGTATTTAAGCGGTTTTACAAGGCATTTTTTTACAGACTACTATATCATTTTTCTACACATATTCTGAATTACCATCTACTCTCATTCGTCCTATTCTCTTCCAGAGTTTTTATGTATTCCCCTCTCATTTTCCTCTTTTCTCTCTTCCTGATTTCCTTTTTAGCTTTCTTATTTTCTTAAAGCTAATTCTTCCTTTTAATCTGACTAATGTGATTATCTCTTGAAGAGATTAAAATAATTTATAATACCGGAAATTAAATATAAAAAATAAAAAACATAAAATATACGCACAGCATACATATAGCATACATATTGCATACATACGGATTACACAGATTCTTGTTTTGAATCCTTGACAAAATGACATGTGACATGTATTATTATTACACAAACAAGAGGTATACTCATAACTACGAAAAAGGGAATAGGGTGGGATCTATTCCCTTTTTTATTTATGATGAATGAATTTAAGTGAGTGGCAGCAGGTGTATACAGTATACACACTGATTACTTTATGCTTTATTGTTACCTCTTCCAGACCACTCTTTTCCCTTACTTTCCTATTCTTATTCAGACGAACTTCCTTTGCCAAAGACGGTTTCATCGCATCACACTCTTTGGCAAAGGAAGGATTTATCATCGCGAACATATGTTCTATGTAGTAAAAGAGAAGATATTTTCTGTTTTTTCAGGATATCTTCTCTCTTACTATAGCATCATCTTTTACTGTTAATTAGAACCTGATACATCATCATAAAAGCTGCTGCGCATTCCGCTTCTCTCGTTCTAATATCAAATCCATGTGCAGACATTATAGCCTTATCATTTGCCGTGTGAGCTTTGCGTAATTCTCTTCCAGCTTTCTGTCTTTCTTCATACTTACCTGTATCTTGCATATCTCATTGAACTCTTCTTTTAAGTCTTCAAAGAATAAAGTGTCTATTACTTTATGGGTATCCCCCTGGTTGATGTATAATGCATACCGCCTGAGTGTCTTGTCTCTAGAATCAGAGTAGATTTAAAGACAGCTCCAAATACTGTATGAGAGTGTCACTCCAGCTAAAGTCTTCATAGGTTTTATTAAGTATTTGCTACCTTATTTATTTCGTAACCGGAGGTATCTCTATCCTTTCGTCAGTAAATATACCCCTATTAGCATAATGGAACTGTGCAGACTCCTCCTCCAGATATTCTTTTCTTTCTTTCACAAAAATGTCAAGAATCTTGAAGAGCTCTATCAGCACCCTTTTGTAATCCTTCAGATCATGAGATTCAAAATCATAGTTTCCCTTTTCATCTGCCAAATACACCGGATAGAACTAACAAATCGATCCAGCAAGAGCGTCCATCTCCATCCTCTTTCCTCTTCCATGCCATTTATTGACAAACTGGTGGGCAGCTTCCCTTTGTTCCATATCTGTCATATGTGCCTACTCAATAAATTGTTTTACCCTGTTTTGTCGAAATATGATTAATCAAGCATTTACAAAACACTTACATTAGTATAGCATTCATATTTGCACGAAAAAAAGACACAGAATATACTTCCATGTCTTTTACTTCTTATATCATTCTTTTACACGCACTTCTCAAACAGACAATCCGACATCTTACAATAGGTCTATCTCATTGCATCATATATTATTTTACACACCTTTCAAACTCAGTACATGGAATAACGAAGCATTGCGATTTAGTACCCATCATATTTTACACGCCTCTCAAACTCAAAAGGAACAGAGTATGGTTTTTTGCGATTTAGTACTCATCATATTCTACACGCCTCTCAAACTCATACATGGCGCTATTCCTACACATTTCTGTTTAGTGTCTATCATATTCTACACACATCTCAAACCCAACAAAGCCACAAAGAGTAAATCTGGTAGTTTTGTACTCATCATATTCTACACACCTCTCAAACTGCCTATACGACTCCTCACTTCCCTTCCCTGTTTTGTATCCATCATATTCTACACACATCTCAAACACTAATTGTACGCTTTCCTTGCTCTGTTTCGTTTTGTACCCATCATATTCTACACACCTCTCAAACCACTCTACTTAAAATAGAATATATTTGATTGTTTTGTACCTATCATATTCTACACACCTCTCAAACACTATTTATACCTTCAGCTCCATTTCATCTGTTTTGTACCCATCATATTCTACACACTCTCAAACAATGCTGGCTGGATAAAGATATTGATGCTGTAGTTTTGTACTCATCATATTCTACACACCTCTCAAACGTATAGTGTATTGGTAGTTTGTGTTATTTGTTTTGTACCATCATATTCTACACACCTCTCAAACTGTAACGATATTAATTTGTGAGGCTTTCGGGTTTTGTACCCATCATATTCTACACACCTCTCAAACCAAGAAGAAATATATTGTATTCAACAGTACGTTTTGTACCCATCATATTCTACACACCTCTCAAACGATTTAGAGGATAAAATTAATTTGCAATATGTTTTGTACCCATCATATTCTACACACCTCTCAAACCTCAAACGGGTTGTCTACAAGGTGTGTAATAATATGAATAATTCCTATGCTTTAACAATTAAGCATATCGGTTTCTATAGTATACATTCCGGTTATTGAAATTTCAATAAGTTTAACTGATGAAGCTTTGCTAATTGTTGCATTAAGATGCATAAGCCCCACGTTTGCACCCGCTCCTATAACAGACAGGTTAGACACATTCGTGCCCATTCTTGTTAGAAACAATATCTGGTACAATGCCTGCATCTGTTCTTCTAATGACAAACCAACAAAATTATCACGGCAGCTTTCTATTAGATTATATAAAGGATTTCTTTTTCTCGAAAAAATACTGTTTTTATGTTTTCCAAGAATCTCATCGTATAATTCTATATTCCTTTCAGATGTTATATCTTTATCAACGGATTTGAAATCAATATATTTCTCAATTTTACTTATATATCCCTGCCATTCCACGTTAAATACCATAGGGGTATTATTCTTTAGACCATACTGCAAGCCAGTTTTTCCGCCAAGTAAATATCTATAGCCGTCTATTTCCAGCTCGGAGTTAAGCATGATCTTATTTATACGAACATCCGGCTCTTTAAGACCTAATGTTTCCCTGCAGTATTTTTCTATATCTTCTTTGTTCTTAACATTATTGGCAAGATATAATGGCAGGCTGTATAGTGTTCTTATTCTGCTGCCATGCTTGTCTGTATGTTCTACAAGGAAATTATACGCTGTCTTAATGCTTGTCTTTCCACCATACTTTGTTACATCCTTATAACGCTCATCCGACTTTAATGGGAGATATACTCCCGGCTTTGATTTAGCAGCTTTTGAGATTGTTGCATTGGTGAGCGCCCCGTGGCCTTCTGTTATTCTTGTAACGGTTACTGGTGTATTCCTGCTCATAACCTTTTTTATCACATCAATTGTTCCTGGGATATTCTTCTTTTTACTTTCTGCTATCCATGCTATTCTTTCATCTCTTATGATGTTAAAATCATACATCCTGTTAAGGTTATACTCGGACTTTCCTGTCCTGTATTCTTTCTCAATATACCACATAGGTGAAGCCGTGAATTTTGTATACCACACATTACCTACCACAATATTAAGATAAGCATCCTTTGCCAGATAATGCTCGTTAAGCATTGTCATTTTAGGGAATCCGTATTGTCTTCTGAAGTCTGATACTTCAGAAGATTTTGTATATATTACCTTTGTATCTTTTGAAAGAATATTCTTAAAAATGTCAGCCAGCATCTTTGTCGAACTTGACACCTGAGTATACAGTTTTCCGATAAATGCAGCTCTTTTTTCATCAGACATCGGATTTCTGTCTGAAAGTCTTGCCAGCTTTTCTGCACTCATGAACCCATTCTGACGAAGATAGAGCCAGTTTTCATGCATTGTCTGGTATATGCTGTCCGGAACAGGATATATATCTTTCTTTTCTTCTTTGTTGAACCCTGCATTGGTAAGCACTATATTATCCATACTGTCATCTTTAACATAGTGCTTAGGATATATGTGGTCTATGTTGTAAACATCACTTCCTGTTGCTATTACTTCCTTAAAGTCTATATCCTTCCAGGTATACATATCTTTTCCAAGCTGGAGAAAGTACAGGTATACTTTCTTACTCTTTAATGAGCCATCTGAATCACATTCACTTATATGGCTTATCATGGAATCTTTCCATTCTTTTGATACACCTTTCAGATTCTTATACAATTCAATAAGTCTGGTCTTTCTTGCATCTTTCTTTACATCCTTAGGACGGTTCTTGATGGTATTTAAGAATACAGATTCCGGGGCATATCCCTTTATCTTTTCTACTTCCCTTACTATCTTAACTGCTGCCCATATTGAACGCTTCTGTGAAGCTGTCGCATACAGTTCATTAAGATCGTCATACTCAAATGTAAAGATGTTCTTTTCTGCTTTTATTGTCTTTTCTTTTATCAATGACATAAAATCATATCTATTATCATTTATCAGCTCATTAAGACTTAAGTTCATCTGCCACATAGCATCGATGATACTTATTCTTTCCCCTGTTTCCTTATTTGTTCCTGTCATTGTAAGAAACTCTTTAGACAGCTTGCCCCAGTCATTTGATTTAATGGAGAGTGCTTTCTTCATCCTGTCTTCATCCAGAAGTCCCGGATATTTATTTTCAATCTGCTGTTTCACATATTCTTTTGAATCACCGTATATAGCACTCCATAATATTATATCCTCTGCAGCAGCTTGTGTTTCACTGTCCAGCGTACCAAATATATCGGCAAATATCTTATGGCTTGTCATTGTATTGTTAAGCTTCTCATCCATTCCTGTAATGAGCGAATCACTGGTAGCCAGTCCTTTCTTAACGAGAAAGGAAAGAATCTGTTTTCTTGTCAGTTTTTTTCCAAGTGCCAGTTTTCCGTTTACAATCTCCTGCTTAATTTCAACAGGGATTTTTTCTCCGTCCACACGGATACAGTTCATCTCATTTAGTACCATGAATCTTTCATAGAGAAGCGATGATTTTGGCAGAACCCGCTCACCTGACAGGTATGTACACTTTCCTATCATACTTTCAATAAAGCTCTTTGCACTTTCCTTAACATCAATCTTCTCTTCCAGATTCCAGGGCATTACCTTTCCTGCCTCTTTTCTTACTACCCATCCTCTGGTATTGTACTCTGATGTTGGACCGATAAAGTATGGCACAGTAAATGTAAAGACTCTCATTATTCTTTCTGATACTGTAAGACCGGAATCGTCCTTTTCATTCAGAAATCTGTAATGCTCTGCTGCATTATCAAGGATGGCTTTTAATTCAGTTGCATAAAGCTGATTAGGTATTAACCTGTTATCACTGGTACGCTGCTTTGGAAGAAATGTTCTCTTTCCTATTTCATCAAGAATATACTCTGCATCTTCATCATCTTCATCTGCCTTTAACAGAAGTTTCTTTATCGAGCCATATAAGTCATCAAGCGTTCTTCCTTTTTCGGAATTTCGTCTTGTCTTTACTCCATTTGACATACCTGATTTTACATAGGCTGCATATGTGCCTGGTTCCTCAATGTTGAAAAACCTGCTGTATTCCTGTTTGGAAAGGTATCTTTTCATGGTAGATTTAAGTAATTTTAAATCCGCCATATGCTTTTCATATGATGCTATTTTTGCGTCAGAGATGAATCTATGCCCCTGCATGATATTCTGTATTATTACAGCATCGTACAGCTCTTTAACTGCAGATATAAGCTCGTAATTATCTTCCCCTGTGAGCTTTTCAATCTCCTCTGTTCTGTCAAGATAGTCATTATCAGAAAAAGACATGCTTGTTTTCTTATCCTCCTCAGGAAGTGTCTCAAGGAGCCCCGGGAATATATCCGTAATCTTTACCTTAAGACCGCACATCAGCTTGATAAGCGCCGTTTCAGATTTCGTCAGCGCCTTTACTTCCTGCGATACAAGCGTTGCCTTCACCTTATTTGTCAGTGCTGTATTAAGCATATAATCCATGATCTTATCCGTGTCTGCTTCCGGATATAATTGTATATCTGCCTGCGATGCCTTTTCACAGATACCAGCATATATATCTTTAATTGCACTGTCTGTATCTTCCAGATTCTTGGAGTAAAAGTTTCCCCGATGCTTCATTATATTTGCCACAGCAAGGTAAACTAATCTTATATCCACCAATTCATTGTGTTTTGCTAAAAATGAACGGAGATGATATATGGTTGGGAACTGCTCATTATAATCTGCATCCTTATAATTTTCATCGTTAAAAAGCACGTTCCTGTCACCGAAGAGGATTTTATCCTTATCTTCTGCATGAAAGGTGCTGTTATCAAGTCTTGCAAAGAAATTTACATCAGCCTTTTCAATCTCATCGTGAAAATAGCTCCTTATAAGACCTATTCTTTCTTTCTCTTTCTTAATATTCTTCCTTGCTGATCTTGCATTTCTCCTGTCCTGCGAGTTTTCTGCTTCATCAAACTTATATATTCCCCACATATCTTTTCCCCTGAATCTTTCAAGATTATAAGATTCATTGGTAACGGCATAGGCTGCATATGTAGGTCCAACCTCTAATCCTATATAATACGGTTCTCTTTTCATGATTTCCTCCACATTTTTTTCTGTTTTTATTCTAAAAACTTGATTTAATCTTATAATTAGTGTACCATAATAGTGTCATATTTTACACACAAGTTCAAATAAGGGTATAACCCGACAATACGAAAGTTTCACATGGTGTGAATAAAAAGGTCTTCCTGTTGGAAGGCCTTTTTATGTTAATTCCATTTGTACGCTGCATCCTGTTCCCTGTTAGATTTTGCTGGCTCTTGCAGCTTATAACCAAACTTTGAACTCTGCTTCTTTAGTTTGTTGTCGCATATCATACCCTTGTGAAGCAGCTCTTTAATGGCTGTCTTCCTTATTGTCTCCCTCGTTCCCGTCTTGTAGCTTTCGCCATAATTTCTATTAATGAACTCCAGTATATCCACTATACGCATATATTCGGGACAGCTGGCATCTTTTGTACCATCGGGAAGAGTATGTGCTATAGCAAGGTATGTAAGCTTTGTGAGCCTGTTTGGGGATATATAGGATACTTTATTTAAGGTCTTTTCAATCTGCATATAATTATGCCGCCTGGATGCCTCTGCCATGCACTTATCAAGCCCTGCCTGATAGCCTGTCTCCGTCACTTTGTCAATGGCAGCAGTCTCTACTGTTTCACTGCCATAGCTGTCTTTCGTCCATATCAGGCATTCACTGTCCTTCACACTTAGCACGATACCTTTCCGTTGTATATACTCAACTACTGAACCAGCTGTAATCATCTATAATCCCCCTCTCTTGCTATTACACTTTCACGGCTTATAGGTTGAATGCTTTTTCATTCAGCTGTATGTATGCGTTCTTGTCTTTCTGAATGTATATTGCGAAGCCGTTTTCAAGTAATTTATTTCCTAATTCTTCTGCCATATCCTTAAATTTCCCTGTTGAACGTGAGATTTTCCGATACCACTCATTACCATCCCATGAGTATCCGCAGGATTTTACAAGTGCTGTGAATTCTGCATCTTTCTTATACTTTAATGATATTCTGTGATCATACATGTTATTATAATGCTCGATAATCTCTACTATACCATCATGTTTAGTCTCTTTCGGCCATACAGCATTACTTTCTACCATTTCTTTGTGCTGCTGCCTTTCCTTGATTTTTTCTGCGTACTCTTCAATGAAAGATGAATCGAGGTAGTTTCTGTTGTCAATCCAGAATTTCGATTCTGTTTTATCGCTGATGATTGTCTCTATGTCATTCTGACCTTTGCTGTACTCTTCATAGAACTTCATTCTTATAGTATTCGCCCATGCAATCTGCTTCTCGCTTCCGCTTAACTTGGGGAGATTGTTTTCTGCTGCTTTTTTCTCTGCTTCTGCATTAGCTTTCGCATGTTCCTCGTCTTTCTGTTTTTTCCTGCATTCCGGACATAATCCGGCAAAAATCTCATCCAGCCTTTGCATTCTCTCCTCTGTTTTGCCTGTGACATTTTCCCTTCCTTCGTGTCCGCAGGCATATGTTCTGTAATACCATGCCATGACCGTGTTCTCCTTTACTGATTAATTTCTAATTTTTTTCTTCCCCAATTATAACAATCCTTCTCTGGTTAATGTGCTGTAAGATTTATTAACAGGTTAAGGATATTAATTATTATAGTTGCCACAGAACCTACCAACACATAACGAAAGGTCTGCATCTTTTCTTTTCTTATCTTTACATGTAATACCGGATATCCAACCATCCATATAGCCCACAATGCCGTTGTTACCCAGTACAGAATCCAAAATACCAACATATTTTTCCCTTTCTGAATTATTTTAACATATATTTAACTTATTTGGTGAACCGCTCGGCAAGTAAATGCCGAGGATTCACGCTTAATTTCCTATGAACTACTCTCAGCCGACTAATGCCGGATGGTGATTTCTTACCTGCCTGCTATAATCTAATATGACATCCAGCTACTTCATTGACCTTTTCAGGCGTTGGAACTTCAATGATTCTAACACCAGGTTCTGTTGCCTCCGTGCTTGGGAATGTTCTGGAATTAACTACTCCAGCAATATAAGGCTCTTTCTTTCCGTTTACAATTTCTTTTTTGATAATTAAAAATGTTCTCATAATTGACCTCTTTCCGCATTATGCTTGTATTAATTTTGACTAGCGAGCTTATGCAAATGCAAACAACTCATGCTCACACGGAACATACAGCTTACCATTTTCAAGACATCTAAATATATCCATCTGGCTATCGCCTGACGCATCGTAGAATTCTTTCCAGCTGTATTCTGACTTTTTCCAGTCCACATCATAATCGCACATGCCAAGTTCTCTGTCGCTGGCGATATGCCTGCTGAATGTCTTAATATCCTTACTTTCCTCTTTCTTGAGCTTTCTTAATGGTTCAAACTTATATCCATTGTATTCAAACATTGATTCGTCCTCCTTATATTTTTAATTACACTTCAATTACTTCCCATGTCCATTCATACTCACCATCACAAGAAGATAAATATGCAGTTCCATCATCACTTATTGTAAAGTCGATCTGCTCTTTTCCGTTTTCATCGGAATTATTCATTTCTTCTTCATAAGTATTTTGTGCGTTTTTTTTAAGAAACGCATATGCGTCATCCTTATTTTCAAATACATCATGACTTGCAATTTCCTTGTTGTGAACTGAATAACAAATTACTACATACTTTTTCATAATATTTACCTTCTACCTTTCTACAGCTTCCACTGTGCATCCATACATCTTAATTCCGTTATCATCTGATTAATACGCGTTGTATGAATATCATCTAATCCTGAATATATAACAGGATTTCCACTTCTCCATTCTGTAATCTGTGGATCTGTTGGAATGCTATTCATATAATCTCTGTTATTTCCATAGATTCTTCCGTCATGTTTCTTAATAGCTGAAACTGTTGCAAATACTTCTTTTGTATTTTCCATTCCGAATTTATCAATAATCTCATTAATAGTTGTCTTTGGTGTAGCCTCTCTTGTTTCATTAAATGTTTTTACAATCTCTTTCCATACATTTGCAATTTCCTTTGCGTTCATCATGTTATTCACCTTTTCTTTCCAATGAAATGTTGCTTTTTAATTATGCAAACATTGATTTATCCTTCTTATCTTTTTGTCTGCTACTTTCGTGGCAGCAGACGAGTTCTTTTCCACCAGGGGTATATCTCTTTATTTTCTTTACATCAGCCCCAACATTTACAATAAAGTATCCTGTTTTAATACAGAGATAATCTATGTCACCATAGCTGTTTCCTCTGGGAAACTGTACCAGGTGCTTACAGTTAAGGCAGCATCTTTTCTTTATTTCCTTATTTTTCTTTTGTATACTGTATACATTTGTGGTGCCCATAAAAAAAACCATTTCCTTTCATTACCGGTTCACACTTCTACTCTTCTGAAATATATACATCAAAAGCTGCTTCATTATATGATTCTCCATATGTCGCTAATTCAACCCAGCATTTCCTCTGCAAGTTCTCTGCCTTCTCTTAGTGTCATGCATGTACACAGTGTACGCCAAGCATCATACTTTGGATCAAATATTCTTACTTCGTACTTCGGGTTAGACCTGCTTATTTCTTTACCTACATTGAATCTGTCTACTATAGACACCTTTATACCATTTACTTTAAATTCTCTCACTACTTATTTCCTCCTTCTATAATTTCAACTACATTTCCTGTGGCGCTGTTCTCAAATATTCCATCTGTTATCTGTCCGTCAAGTTCTTTCGCACACAGCTCAGCCGTATCTCTTGTGATGGTTACTACTGTATATTCATTCGTTCCTGTAACGTCTGAATTCTCTACTTTGATGATTCTTGTTCCATCACTGCCTCCAGAAAAATCATATTCATATGACTTATTGAATGATTCTCTCTGCCTGTGTCCCTCTCTTCCATATACCTTCCATTTTCTCGTAACCATAGTCTTATTCTTCCTTTCGTGTATGATTTGTTGTTTTTTAAATTACTTTTTCTATTATCAGTATATACTACTCTTTTAATATTGTCAATATATCTTTTTAATTTTTAATAAATATAATACCTACTCCTTGACTCTTATCCATACCTGACTCACAATAGATATGTACCGGAATATTCTGATTCCGGGGTTAAAAGATATGCGGCAGCAGGTAATCCTCCCTCCAAAGCTGTATCTGCTGGTCTGAACCACATATCTTTTTTTCCGTAGATTAAGTTAGGAGGATTTTATGGGAAATTCAATATATGCAAAATTAGCTAAGACAATGGAAAACGATGGGGTAGCTGTTCCGGCTGTTCTGTATGATATTCCGGAAGGCATGTCTGAAAAACCCGGGTGTGACAAAGGGGATGCGTTTCTTTTCAAACTGATCCATTTTTCTGATGAGATATTACCATCAGCACAGAGAAACGAACTGTTGGAGGCTCTTTCTGAAAATCTTGGGAAATCCCTCTCTCTAAGGCTTACCCTCTCCCTTGCACTCATGGGCGGTGCATACAGGGAACAGCTTAATTACCTCGGACTGTATGACATTCTTGAGAAAAAGGGCAAACCTTCCAGATGTAGCGGACGAATTTACGACGCTAATAAAAGGACATTTAATGTAGGCTCATCAATCATTAACAGATATGAATCAAAATTCGAGGACCTTACACAGACTTACTATTATCTTACCGAACTTGGAAGGGAGTTAAGTCTTGATGCCCTTACTCTTAACGGAAGATTCCCCAATGCCGACAGGCTGCTGTTAAGGGATGTCATAAGCACACATCAGGCTAATCTGGAGCATGGCTCCGGTTATAATGACCTTTATGCTTATATACTTGGCAACTCATTATATCCGGCATACTTTGGATTTGACACGGAAGTTGTCGTTAATTACGGCGACGGTTCTCATGATGGTATGACAGACTCATATTTCGTTGCTGATGCGGCAGTTAAAACTTTCTATAATGCAAAAGACGGACTATTCCGCTGCTGTCAGCAGGATTATATTGAGGTAGATACGGGCTCACAGAACATTGATGTTATTGCTGACAAGCTCCACAGGTATTCGCAGATGGTTGGCAGCAGGGTAAACGATGAAGATATACCTTTGACAGAACTTATCTTCCTTTCACATCCGCACGGTCTATGCAGCAGTGTAGGGCGATTAGTGATAAATGACGATGCATTCGCACGGGCAATAAACCACTCACTATCAGACGATGTTATGATTGTGCAGATGCTGCAAAAGGCATACTATCCTGGAGAGAACAGCATATCGTCTCTCTACTATGCGATATTTAATGATAATCGCATGGCATGGGTTACAACTCCGGATAATGCCCTACTGTATAACAGTGCCGCATCCATAAGGACACAGGCATTATCCACGCTTAACAGACTTATTATTATGGGGTTTGGCTCATGCAGCATTGATGCATTGTGGTCTCTTATGGCTCTCAGCAGGTCAGATTCGGCTGTTTCAGCCTATAATGTAAAGTACATAAGGTACTCTGACATATACGAGAAAAGAAAGAGTGTCTTACTCTCTGAGGCTGTTAAGTGTCTAAAAACATCTCATCCTGATTCATACAGAATACTTAACCAGCTGTGTTTTAAGGGATTTTCAGTCGCTTCCTGCTTTGGCGGGGATATGTACCGTACATACTTCACGTTGCATCCGCAGTTTACCGGATGTACTTCATGTCTGCTTGAGGTTCTTGCAAAAAATAAGTATCTTGACAGACTGAACATCGCAAACGCCCGTTTTGCTCCTTTTATCGAGCTTACAGACAACAGACATTCCCTTGTGCTTAAGAATGTACTCGCACTTAAGGACGGCAGTGTTATATGCATTGAGGACATTGATGCCGATTACGGCAGCAGGGTAAGATGTTCTTCCTTTATCTCCTCATACAGCTGGAGCCTTGCTTCTGCAGATATCCGCAGATTTACTCTGTGTGTTATCTGTGATGATGAGTGTAGCGCTTACAATTTCCTCATTAAGCATTGCTTAAGGTCACTTGATAACAGAAGCCTTGCTTCTGCAGATAATATAAGTAAGTGCGGAGATGTGCCATGTAACCTGCCTTTATTCATTCCCAGAGGGCTGTTGCTTGCCCATATGCAGGGTTTTAATTCAAAAGCGGGTATTTTTACATTTAAGAGCCTTAACGCTTATATGAAGCTTAGACAGGCTTACAATGACAATAATAAGATTTCTGGCAGCAGTTTTTCATCTTATTTTGAGAAGAACATCTCTTCTGATGATGTCCAGGCAGACATAGCTTATTTTTAGCAAAAAAGCAGGTTGACATAATGAATGTGTGATATGCCCCCTGTCAAGTAGACAAGGGCATATCACACATTCATTTCCCACCTTATATTTTTATTTAATAAAAGCTTCACAATTCAACCCATTTTTTCTACGCCTGTTAATCATATCGCTCTCGCCTGAAGCTCTATCTCCTCATCATACAATGTTCCCCAGCTTCTCCCTGTTTTAACAATTGATGATTTCGTATTTGATTCTACATTAATTGTCTTTCTGCTCTATTCTGATTACCTGGTCTCCTGATACCCACAGAAAATCAGATACCTTGAAAGGTATTCCGAAACCCTGAGCGTCGTTCCAGTTTCTTACGGCTTCTGCAATCTCAATGCTGCTCATGAATGTTCTGCCATCTTTTAATGAAATCTCAATCATTTAATCATCTCCTTTCAGGAGTTCTTCCGGGGCATTTATTTTCTTATTCTCCGGTAACAATAGGTACAGCTTATGTCCGTTAAAAACCTGACTTTTTAAGCATTCACTATTTAGCATCTGATTTCTCATTTCAAAAAGTTCGGGGCTCTGATCATACTGACTCGTTTGCATGAATCTTTCGTATGAACCACTAAACTTGATGTCTCCTCCTACAAAAAATGTAATCTCATCGATGTCATATTTGCTCATACGTCCTTTAATTACATTTTTTACAACTGGAAACTTAATAGGTGAATCAGGGTCTCGGGCTATTGAAATGTTGTACATTAACAGGTCGCCCGACTGATTGTATATATTTCCAGTAACATTCATCTTAAAAATCTTTCTGCCGGCTTTTATTTCGCTTACAGCAAAGAGAAGACCTCTAATTTCTGCTTCTTCCATTGTAACCTCTTCAAAGGTTGTATCTTTATTCCATCCGTTTAATTGGAATGCATTGGATATTTCATTTGCATTTTTAAAAATTTTCAATGTTATCACCTCTTGTGTGTATTTTATTTCTTTATTTATTACATTATTACTATAACTCTAATTAAATAGTATGTCAATACAATTGTATAAAATTTTTATAATATTATTAATTTTTATAGATATGTAATATGGCTGCGTATTTTGGTCATTTAGCGGTTTTTATATAGATATTGCATATTTCCTTATTCTTCTATGAAAAGCTGAAATATAAAGAAAGCAGGGCTTAATGATATAATCCCCCTTAGGTAGACAAGGTAAAAATCCAAATCTACTTAAGGGGGATCATATTATTGTGACACCTGCTTTTTTGTCTTATATTTCAATTGCGAAAACGATTCCTTCAGTTACCAGTGTTTCTTTTCTCTTTAGCAGAAAGTTCTCATGAATCCTGTCCCATTCATTCTCATTAAGAATGGCATACAGATCGTCATGCTCCACTATTTCATTACAATCTATTTCGACTGTAGTGTATTCATCGTACTGAATTCTCTGTATCATATATGCTCACCTCCTTACTCTTTGAAAATTTAGAATTTTAAAGTTTTCTGCCTTTTTCTAGAGTAAATACCATCAATGAGCATTTATCTGTTACATTGCTATGATCATAGCACATATATCTCACATTGAAGAAAGAAATAAAAATTTTTAAAGAAATTTAATGGTTTTATCACATTAATATATTGGGCAGATATATTGCCCAAATATATTTCAAGGAGGAATATCACATATGTATCGATATTCAAATATGTATTACAGCGAGGATGATATCAGGGATGCTCTAAGCATTGGAGCAAAGCGTGTTATGAGCAATACATTCCCTCGGGACAACTTCATTCCTTCCAAACCAAAAGACATGCGCGATGCCAGTCTGCATCAGGGAAGGGTTGTTATTATTGAAAATGTTCTTTTTGTTGTCGAGGACTATGATAGGGCTCATACACTTATTCGATGCATTGACATCGAAAGCAACCTAAACGGAATTGTCAGGGATGTGCCGACACGCTTCATCGTTGACATATGTACATATCCTCTTGAGTAAAAACAGGCAGCGCATATCGTGCTGGTATGCGCTGCCCATTTTTCATTAAAATATTCTATTTTTGAATTGAAGCTATTACATCAAATACTTTTATTCCTGATACATCAGTAACTATATATCTCGAATTCACATTATCATAGTAACCCAGCGACATTTGAGATTCCTGTTTATGATTTCTGTAATACACCACATTTAGATATGTTCGACTCATGTTGTCCTTATTCCACAGATTTTCTCTTATTTTCTGATATGTACCGTCAGGATTTAGGCCATCTGGAAACACCTCGCTTATTGCCTTTTTTAATTCTTGCCATGTTACTGCATAGCCCTGGGTTACTCCATATGTTTCTTTTTTGTACATTTAATTTTGTGCTGCCTTTCTGTCTCTTAGAAGAACATCCTTATGAATTTTTATCGAAAATATTCTACTTTTTCAAAATTCTGATATAATAAGATTTGCCTATATATTAATTTCACTTAATAACGTGAAAATTCCGACATTTGTTATAGGTATAGTAGGGGTGTATACCCCTATTATTTTTGCATTTTGTCAGCTAATATGGGGTTCTTTCCCCTTATCAATACAAGACAATGTTCAGCTGGTATATCATCCAGCTGTATATTTTCTTTTGATTCCTGATTGAATTCTTGCATTATTGATTCTGCTTGCTTCCGGTCTTGTTCTTCAGCTCCCATATATACAAAAGTTCTAATAAAAGGAAAGATTTTATCATACATGCGTTTTTCATCATCTGGAACTGAGGTGATGAGCTTCATGTTTCGTCTGATGATATCAAAAGAGATATTATGAGTTCTTGATAGTGATAGTATGCGGTCTAAATCCTCAGCGTACTCGCAATCTGAAATATCATACAAGAACTTAATATGTCTCTTGCTTACTTCTTCTTCTCTTGATAATCTTCCCACGAATGACATAAGTATCTCCGTGCTTAACCACTCATTCATATCAGCGCTTTTATCTATGAATATTACACATTTTTCTTCCAGCTTTGAAAAATCAAAACTATTTTCCTTTAGATTTTCGTCTGCTGCAGATATAACTGGTGTCAGTACATCTTTGAGCAAATCTACTATCTCCGTTTGCGCATAACCTGCACTAAGATAAGGTTGCAGATAGTGATATGGCATATTATTTTCTTCTTTTGTTTTGCCGGGCATATCTACTTCTTTTACAATCTCTTCATACTCTTTCATGTTATTTAAAATTCTCATAACTTCTGATAACGATCTGTTATTTGAATAATTCACATATAACATGATGGATTTAAGGAGAAAACTTGTATTTGTCACAAAGTAATTTCCCGATGATTCTTCATACCTTTTAGATTCTTCCTCGCATATGTAAGGAAGCAGGGATTTTATGAATCCATCTATATCATACTTGTAATATTTATCATCAAACCATTCAAATGGACTGTAATCCTGATTATTCTTTATATTCTTATCATTCTCCCAATATCTGTAATTATAGATTTTATATCCATTTTCTTCTAAAGTCTGGTACACTTTCTCAAAATTCTTTGAGTTATGTGTCATTACGATATAGCTTGGTGCGTTATCCTTACGATTGCATCTACATGTCAATTTTTCCTCTATGAAATGCTGTATATCCGTATCCATACTGCTTAATATGAATCCGTTGTTAAAATTCTTGTTCTCAATTACAATAGGAACCCCATTATATTCTTCTGTTATTTCCTTACCCTGTTCTATGGGGTTATTTCTTTTGTATTCTTCCACTGTTGTGAATTTGTTTTTTATCACAACTGGTCTCATTTTGTTAATAATATCAGTAATCAAATTTTGTTTCATAGCTGGTCTCCTTAAAATTAGTCTAGAAAACTACTGCCAATGGCAATGCTTTTTTCATATATTCTCTATGTACCGACATCTTGGAAATGCTGAACATCCATAAAAATTTCTTCCTGCATTGCTGCCTTTGGTTGCTTTTCTTAATACAAGCTTTGAGCCGCATTTAGGACAGTACTTTTCTATTTCATCAGCACCATTGCACTCTTTTTCGGACATTTGATGCTTCCTGGCTGAATATGCTTGTTGCTCTTTCTTAATAAAATTCTCTCCGGCAGCAGTTATCTTCTGGCTTTCCTCTGATACCTGCTTGAGCATGTCCTCATACTTTTTAGAATAGTCTGATCTTTCAGACTTATTCGCATTGAGGTAGAATTCTGCCAGCTCTCTCATTTCCTTTTCAGTATATGTTGATTCCTTTGAAGCATCATTAATTTTCTTAATCGTTGCCACAAGCTGGTCTGCTCTTATAACCTTGTCTCTTAATTCCTTTGGAGCATACTTATAATTGAAGTATGTCTTTGGGTTGGCAAGAACAATCAGTGACTTATGACCTTCATCAAAGAAATGCTCATATGCTGCCTTTGTAATGAAATTACCTTTGGCGGCTTTTCTGCAGGCTTTTAGCACATTAAGATGTCTCTGGTTCTGTGTGACAGGTGAATATATCCCTTCTTTTATCTTTTTCCCGAACATTTCATATGTCCGGATAAAGTTTCCCTGGCTGTCTATCTCAATATTGCCAATAAGATTCTTACACTCAATTATGAACACTTTCTTTCGTGTTATTATAATATAGTCTATCTGCGCTGACAGGTCTTCGTACTCAAGATAAATGTCATGCAGTATATACATATCCATTCCACTGTTTTTCAGTTCGTATGCTATATTCCGTTCACCTACAGAACCATATGAGGCAAGTTTTATCTGCTTTTCTATTTCTTTTTTAAGTTCTGGCGTTGTAGCCTTGTTCTGCAGCTCGTTCATTTTTTCAATAAATGTTGCTGCGTCGCTATTTTCTTTTAAGAAAATAGGTCCTATTTTTTTCTGGAATAATTCCATCTTTTTCCACCTACATTTCTTTTACTTATTTGCCAATCTCATTCCAAATATGATCTATTCTCCAATTTCTGCCATCATCTTCTTAAAGTTGCCATCGCGAAGCTTCTTCTGGGCAAGTTTCTTTTCTTCATCAACAAGCTCAAATTCTCCATTGCTGTACTTGTACAGACAGTATCCTCTATGTCTTATTGAAACATTCCTGATATCCTTATCGTTATCAGCGATCCATTTCTTTGCCTCTTCCAGAGTTTCAAAATTCTTCTTCTTTTCCTCCAGCTCATACTCGTAAGCAACCCTGTACAGCCCATACAGGTATTCGATACATATCCAGCGTTCCTCATTTGAGATTGTAAAGGTATTCACAGGATTTCCAATTGCAACAATGCCTGATGTAACACACTTTACATGCACCTTATCTGTTATTGCTTCCTCATTGGCCACAATCTGCTCTTTCGTTAGGACATTATAGTATAATTCAACATCTTCGTTTCTGAATCTTCTCTCACTGTATTCCTCATAAGCTGCTTCTATATCCTTCTTTCTCAGGCGGATTCTAATTAATTTTTCCCTGACTGAAAATTCGTACATTTTTGCATTTCTATCCAGTGTTTCTCTTTCAATCTGGCTGAGTCTTAATACCGTTCCCGGGCACACATATGGCTTACCCTCACTGCTTATGACAACTGGTATTTTATCATATACAGAAAGGCGCTTAACAGCAGCAAACGATATATTGTTGTGTCTTGCAAATCGTGCGAATGAATCATATCCCAATGCATCGAGCTCCCTGTTTGTATATCTGACTATTTCTTTTTCCTTAACTTCTCTTTTTTCTTTCATACTATCCCCTTGCTGCCTTTCTCTCTGTTTTCTTGCAATTTGTACCAAGGACAAAACTTATTATCTCATCTCGGTTTCCTAATCCATATTCCTTAGCTAACGCATAACAATCCGTCAGCTCTTCATCGTTCAGCCTCAGGCTGTAAAATGACATGCCTTCCCGTCCCACATTAATAACAAGCGCTTTCTGCGTTGCACTCTCGTTGACGTATTGTTTCATTTCTTTGAGGCACTTCTTTATTGTTTCTGTTACAGTGAGAGGCTTTTCCTCTCCCAGCGGCTTTACCACCACCAATTTTTTTAAAAAATTTTCTGGCAAATCATTTATTCTCATCACAGAATAAAAGTTTGCCTGTTCGCGAAAGATTATCTCCATAGCAATCTCTCCTTTCCAGCTTAAAAGCTATATATTATTCAGGATTAACCCCCTGTTAGGTATCTTTTACAGTGCTCTTCTTTTTGCCTGTTCCAGCATCTTTAGAGCCTTATTATCAATATTAAACCCATATCTGTGGGCGTAATCTTCTAACTGTCTGTAGGATGTGACTGGTACAATAACCTTTTTAAAATTGTTGTCCCAGTGGGCATTTTCAATAAATGATAATGCCCTGTTACACAATACCCTTTCATATCCTTTCCAGTCAAGATATACACTCTGCGAATTAAAGCTTTTTACCCATTTGTCATTTTGCGGTATATATCTGCCTGTTTTTATCATGCTGATTATAGTATTGTTAAGAACACTTACTGAATAACCTGCGTTAAGCAGCGAAATACCAAGTTCTGCAGCCCGGTCTGAGTAATTGCCGGTATACTCATTAATATCCTTAATGAAAATATCCTTATCCTGCAGGTATGACATTCCGTTTTCAACCATGATATTCATGAGATTGTCATCCAGTGAGGAGTGTACCGCCCTCATTGTATTGTCTACCAGCTCTATGAATATCAGAACATTCCCTGCTCCCTCCGGCTTTATCATGTGTCTGATGATTTCCTGCTTCTTGGTATCTGGAAGTGTTTCTTTCTTTACACTGCTTCCGGCTTTTCTCTTTCTCTTTTTGTCAGATTTGTATTTCCTGTAGTAATCATTTACAAATTCATTTGAAAATACTTCCTTGTAGTGATCCATCCACCAGCCTGCATATGTTTCATTTTTAATTATATCCCTTACGATATCACTCTGACTGTCTGATGCTGTTTTAACCCACTGACTTATGAAACGCTCCCTGTTTTTGGTTGCCGCTGCAACCTGCTTTTCCGTTCCGGCAAGCGGGACGCTTAATTTATCAAGCTCTGCAATCGTAAGGATTCTGCTGTTGATGTTGGCCCGGCACTTTTCACATTCAGAATCTATTTCTTTAACTGCACTGTCCGGCTTATAGTCAACCACATACTCTTTTTCGTGTCCACATTTGAATCTAACCTTGTATCTATACATGGCACCTCTCCATCATTCACTCTATATGCTGCTTTATAGCAAATCCATTAACGACATCTGCCCATATGCATCTGTACCTTCATTATCCTGCCATTCTGCCGTTTTTTCGTTTTCAGTGACAGATTGCTCATTTGTATCAAAATCTGCTTGATATGAGCCTTGTGCGTTCTCAGGAACTACTGCTGGATGTGCAGATGCATCATACCGCACTCCCCATGATGCATCATATCCTGATTCGTCTATTATCTTTTTAACTTTTCCGTATATGCCCAGCTTATGATCGTCTGTCAAAACGATTACTACACTGGAGTCTGTTGTTACCTTATATCCTGATTTTTTAAGCTTCTCAATCAATTTTTGTTTATCCATGAACCTACCTCTGTTAGAAACCTTGCTCTACTGCAAAAGCATCATAGACTGAATATCCTCATTTCTGCATATGTAGGAGTATACTATTATGTCTATATCCTCTGGTTTGCAGTTGAACTTGTATTCTTCATCACCATACCTAATGCAGTATGACGTATTGTATCTGCCATTATCAATCGTGCAGCAGTATCCGGCAAAATTTTCATATCTGCCATCCTTTAGGGCTGTCGAAAGTTTTCTTGCGATCAGATACTTTGATACGGTTGCTGGTCTTCTGCAGGAATATACTGTTGTGGTTTTATACTTGCGCGTTCCTTCTTTAATCGCTAGTACATGAATCCTGTTACCACAGTAGTCAAAGTCAATATATACCGCCTTTCCTGCTGCGCCAGACCTTGCATTTACCTTACGGCTTTTTATTGAAAAATCAAAGCCTTTTTCTTTTATCATACCTGCTATATCCTTGACAGGAAATTTGTAATCGGCTGTTTCATTCGCCCTGTTTACAGCTTCTTTAACAGCTTTAAGCGCTGATGAGGTATGACATATGTCTTTTATATCATTCATAAGCATTACAATCACCTCTGTTTCTGTTGAAAAACATAGGATATTGCATTCACATATCCTACTTTATGTCAGGTCACCTTAATAGTCAAATATCAGTCCTTCCTTGTATATTATTACTATATAATATATATTATAATATGTCAACTATTTTCTTTTTCTTTCTGTTGACTTTAATTTGGACCTGCTTCACTATTGTATTCAGATACATGATTTATTTGTTTGAGGTATTTATGTTAAATTTTATGGGCAGTTATAGGCTCTCTGGTGATGAGCTGTTAATATTTGATCCGATGGTTAATAAGATTAATATAAGTTCTTATGGCATACCACTTTATCAGCAGAAAAAAATGCTTGTCCAACTGATTGAAGGGGAATATTCTCTGCATGAAGATGGACATGGAAATTTCCTGCTGATTTTACGGGATTATGAGCATAACAAATCTTTAAGGTTTGCATACTCAGAAAAATTTTCATCATCCTTCTCCGGAGTAATCTGCATATCTTCTGTTGATGAGTGCGGCCATACAGTTGATGAATATGTTGAGTCAGCTCGTTTTGATGCAGGCAAGATGTATTCTGCATTAAGAAGGAAAAAGCATATAAGAAGAGATACACTAAACAGGCTTAATAATCAGGCGAAACAGGGAATATATCCTTATGTTTCAGATTACGATGATCCTGTCATAATATCTTCTATTAATTCTATTCCTAATACTTCCTGGAGCGATTACATACTGGAAAAATGCAGCAACGGCGATGTAATTCAGACAAGTGGTGGTATTTCGTTTAGAACATTTGTCGGTGGTGATTTTCTCGGTACTATTATTCAGGATTCCAATGACAGGTCTGTGGGAATTCTTATAACATGTGAAAATACGCAGAATGAAAGTTTTACAATGATTGAGGAATTTTTTTAACTGGAATACATATAAAAGCAGCACAGGTTTTATCTCCTGTGCTGCTTTCAATTTTAAAGAAGTTTAAATTGATTGGCTAATTTTTTCTGGGCAGTATTTCTGGTGTCTTTAACGACCCTTGTTACTTTGCTGTTTTCGCCAGCATTGTTACGCTCTCTTATTTCATTTATTTTATCATCGATATCCTGCTCTTTCTCCTCTGCCAGCTTATCCGTATCATCCTGAAAATATTTAGGAACTTCATTATTTTCATCTGATTTTTCTTTAGCTGGCTGATTCTGTATATCCGGACTTATATATGTCTTCACATTTTCCCGGTTTACTTTGTCAGTATACAGACCATTGGTAATATGGCATATTTCTTCGATATATTCAGCCACAGCAGGATTCATCATGTATTTATATCTGTCCTCTCTATCGGGATAGATAAAAGTCTCCCTTATTATTGCTTTACATATGGCAGACTTGGATAAGGATGTTTTAGCTGCCTTATTTTCAAGTGCAGTTTTAACATTTTTTATTACATCATCAAACTCTGATGTGATCACTACTCTTGCAGGCTTGAACTCCTTTATTTCATCCATATATTTATTCTTGAAATCTTCTGACAGCCTGAATGATGGATACATGGTATCCGCATCTCTTAGTTTCCCAATCATGCTTCTTAATATATTCCAGGCATTTGATTTGCCAGTTTCCTTAATCCACTCATATATATCTGCATCAGAGCTGTCTAGAATTATTTTAATATCACAATATTTACCCATCGTAATCCTTCCCAAAAGTGAACACTTATTCTACAACAGAGTTAGCAAGAACAAGACCTCCGATTGCTACAGAGAATATAGAACCGTTTTCTTCTCTTCCGTACTTTCCTTTAGCGAGTATATATTTTTTCTCTATTGTTGCATTTTTAAAATTGCTCTTAATCAGCTTGCTAAGGTCATTGAAATATAATTCTCCTGCCCCACCAGCGAACAGATAAGATCTCGCAGAGAAAAGTTCTGACCTGTAATTGTCAAGTACATATTTGTAAAGACCTTCTATTGTTTTCTTCAACTCTTTCTCATATATGTCTTTAACATTAATCTCTACATAGTCCCCTGCCTCATTAGCATCGGCAATCATGTACATGTCTTTGCTTGTTGCTTTAGATTCTATGAGTTGTGGTTCAATTCTGTAATTATATTCTTTATAGATTACATCAGAGGTATTCATGCAGACTTTTGTTATTGAGTAGTTTCTGTTGGACTCTCTCTTTTCAGCTAAGTCAAAAGTCTTAGTAATCGTTGCGATTCCAACAGTCTTTCCACCACCGTCAAAAACAAACATTGGAAGCATCTCTGAACTAACCTGGTTTTCGTCATAATCAAGTGATGATATCTCACACACAGCTGCAGCATACACCTGTGAAGTGAATACAACATTTGCTTTCTGCAAAATTTCCGGCACAGCCTTTACTTTGTCAAAACCTTCTATCGAAACTTTATACTGTGAGCTGCTTGCTGGGTTTGTGATGTAATCTCTGATAATTGACTGATAATTGTTTTCCTTTGCAATTGCTTCTGGAAGCTCTACAACTATTGTAAGCTCATACTTATCAGGCTCAATAAGAATATCTGAATACTTTTCTGATATTCCGGCGAGCTTTTCGAGAGCTTCATTTAACACTGAAAGATGTGTTATTGCCATTCCCTGTGTTGTGAATCTCTTATAGTCAGTATAAGCGTCCTCAGAATTTGTATAAAAGTTAGAAACTATGTCGTCAGCTGCAACCTGATCTGCATATCTGTCTTTAGCTGCGTTGCCTATGACATACTTACGCCTTTCAGTAGCTGTTGTATACTCAGCATATAAGGCATCCTCTACAACATTAATAATAGATTCTCCTTTGTATCGTGCTATGTCAGAGTTGTTATGTGTCTTGAATAACTCAATGATATCATCTCCGCTCTTCTCTCCTACAACCGTTTTAAACCCGTTAAATCCCACATCACTGCTAATGACTATCTTTGTTTTTCCCATCTTCATTCCTCCAATTCATTTTAATTAAAATTTCAGACCAAGGCCTGCTCTTTACGCTTTAATGATACTACAGCTTAATATCTAAGTCAAATATTTTATGTATATATCATACATATAACACCCATTTGATACACATCATAAATACATATAACACACATAATCAAATAAATAAAGCAAACTAAACTTTGAAAAATATGTATGCTATATGTATTCTTCATGTATCAGACATGGTAATTATATACATTTGTAATACATATAAGAAACATATAGCATACATAAGACATACATATTTTATCCAAAAAGCTTTTTAAAAAATCCCTTACTCTTTTCTTTCTCAAGTTCATCTTTTGTTTCTGCAAGCTCTTTCTGAAGCTGTTCTATATCCTGCAGCTTCTTTGTAATTTCATCTGTTTTCTGGTCAAAAGCGAGCCTGTCCTCCTGCCTTGCCTTTTCAGATTCTTCAAGTTTCTTATTAAGGTTATCTATCTCATCCAGTTTTACCTTAATATTGTCCATGTATTCGATGAGCGCAATTTTCATCTGCTCGTTTGACCTGGTAATCTGCTGCATCAGTTCCATCTGCTGCTCTGAATTTTCACTTTTCAATCTCTTGTACAATTCACTTGTGTTCTTAGGAGGAATTTTCTCGTTATTGTATTCAGCAACCATCTTATCTACGGCTGCATTAACGCTAAAATCCTCAGTTTTAATTAAATCAACAGCTTTTTTTATAACCTCAATGTCATCATCATTTAATTTTCTCCATGAACCTTTAGGTTTATTAGATGTTGACAGTACATTTCCCTTCTCCAGACCTGTCACAAGAGAATTCATGCTGGTTCTTCCTATATCGAATTTTTCTGAAAGTGTTCCGATTGTTTCCTGGTGCGACAATTCTTTGTAATCAACGTCTAATACAATATCATCCTGATTTTGAAATTTCTCATTTTCATTAATTTCCATATATATCGTTCCTCCTTATATACTTTTAATTAATTATATCATACCTGCTCTTTATTTTGAATATAATCTGAAATTTTATTGAATATTATATTTGAAAGTTCTATCCGTATTTATTTTCGCTATTTTATCTGATATTCACTTTCTTATTTTCTTTTAACTTGAAAATTATTAAGTCAGAATGTTTAAAGTTTCAATTACCTTATCAACCATATATTCCTTATTAGATATAGGTATTTACTGTATATTTGGCTATTAATCAATTATATATTTTGGATTGGTTAAAAATTTTCAAATTGCTTTGTTCAAATGTTATTCATATATCTATGTGTAAAATTCATTTTTCATAAAGTTTCTGATATTTTTGTTTTATATATTATATTTCATTTTTGTTTGAAAGATTTTTATGGTATATTTTGAAAGTTTCAATTTTTGTTCAATATTATAAATGTGCGAAATACCAGTATTTATGTGGCATAGTAGGTTTTGAATTATCAATTAATCGAATTTTTAAATAAAGTTTCATTTGATTTATTCATTTTATTTTGAATAAATCATTTGATTTTTATATTATTTATATAGTTTATATTCAGATTTTATTACTTTAATAAATTTCAATTTTACTTTGATATTATTCATTGCTTTGTTTATAAATTTTCAAATGGATTTTCATCTTTCATTTTTATTATAAACTCAGCATTTACCATTCTTAATAACATTTAATACCCAGATTAATATCACATACAAAATAAACTTTCAATTATATTTATTCATTTTTTGTTCAAATATTTTATGGTAAAAATCCCATAGGCACATATTCAACTAGGTTCTTGAAATTTTGTATATTTTCAAAATTTATTCATTGTGCTATAATTGCCACATAGAAAAATCAATTTACATTTCATATCTCAAACTCAAAAGAAACAGGCTTATAATAGCCTCATTTAGAGATTTTTTTTAAGCACAGGTTATAAACCTATTTACATCATAAAAGTCTCTATATGGCAAAAATACGGAGTATATAGTATAATGTATATTATTTTTTATTATTAGAAGTGGAGGAGTAGTGATATGTACTTTGCTGAGGATGACGAAAATGAGCTTAATGATATCGAGTTCTTTAAAAAATATAATAAAGACAGTAGTATAGAAGAAAAAGAGAGTTCTTATGACAAATGTATGCGTATGAGGCAGGAGTTCATCGAAATGGAACCGGAGAAAAAGGCCGCCAATGATTCAGATGAGATTTCAGAACTTGTTGAATCATATGATGTGGCGGCTGATACCTTTTGCTATAGCTACCCAGAGGAGATTGTAAGTGGTAGTGGAAGACTAGTGAATGTTTTATTTACGGAAGAGGATAGAAGGATGTTCGGAGACGGACAGATACATAATCTGGAGGAATATCAGGATGATAACAATGTTTCCTCTCTGTCTAGCAATATGGGAGTTAAAATGCCAAAATTTTATGCTTCCACAAATGTATCACCCCTGGAAGGTGAGGTATACCGTATTATCAGCTCTTTGCCTATTGCAATGGGCTATGCATCACCAAAGGATATATTCCCTAAAAATGTGTTTTTTGATGCTGAGTACATCTGTAAATACCTAACAAAAAGGTCGGGTAGTAGAAGAAGGGATGGTAACTCTAAGTTGTCTCCAGAACTTGTTAAGAATATTGAAAATGCAATAGAACGTCTGGAAAATACTTTTATATACGTTGACTATACAGAGCTAAAAACAAATGGAATTATTAGTATTCAGGATCGTCTGATTCATTTAAGAAAAGTAATTGTTAAGATAAATGGTATTCACAAAACAGTATATCAGCTTGCAGCTCCTCCTGCACTTTTGGACTATTCTCTTGCAACGAATAATCTTGATGTCCGTAATGTTAATCAGATTCATGTATGTACAAAATACAATTTAAAGCTGATAAATATTCAAGGATATTTGTATACAGTCATATCTGATTGTAAAAAGAGGGGAGTAAAAAGTTGTACTATTTACTACAAGGCACTTTTTAGAAATTGCCGTATATCTTACGACGATAATGATTCTTCAAGAAGAAATAAAATTCAACGAGATAAAGACACTGTAATAACTAAATTTCTTGAAAAATGGGTGGCGAACGGTTTTATCCAAGGATTTGAAGAACACGATTCACTTAAAGAAAAGCGAAATAATATTGTGATTTTTGTTTAAAATTGGATTGTATTTAAAAAAATACAATTTAGGGACTCCCCCGTAAATGTACACGGACTCCCCCGTAAATGTACACGGACTCCCCCG
>ERZ773173.53-NODE-53-length-120291-cov-9.283060_pt1 | contig 120291 bp, 98 predicted proteins | sample MGYA00580535_ERZ773173 | MGnify/ENA primary metagenome ERZ773173 (study PRJEB29015, sample SAMEA2737856) | human gut metagenome | biome: human gut; feature: human-associated habitat; material: faeces | place: China | collected 2012 ...
TCTATATAAGTAATAAAAAATAGTATATATAAAAATGAAAAAATTATTTTTCATAATAGCGGTTTTTTTCAGTACTATTTCATCCGGTTTTGCTGATGGGGTGAAATTTTCTGCTTCGGCGCCGGGACAGGTAATTAAAGGGCAGACATTCCAGATAACATTTACGTTAATCAATGCAAATGGTCAAGATTTAAGAGTCCCGGAATTTCCCGGATGTAATGTTCTTTTTGGTCCGGCAGTTTCTCAAGGGTCGCAGTTTACCAATATAAATGGAAAAACAACAACTCAAACAGAAGAATCTTACACTTATACGTTAAAGGCGATTAAAGAAGGAACTTATAAGATAGGATCTGCAACTATTCGGGCAGGCGGAAAACAATTGACATCCAATACTCTCAATTTAAAAATTTTGCCTCCGGATAAAAATTCCGATGGTGGTTCTGATGATGACAGGGAATATGCACCTTCGGCTCAGAGTTCTGCAGGAACAGACGCAACGACATTTGCCCGTTTGATACTTTCAAGAACAAAGGTATATGAGCAAGAAGCTATATTGGCAACTATAAAATTATATACCAAAGCTGCCAATATGGGACTTGAGAATTATACTTTTCCGAGTTTTGACGGCTTTGTAGTTCAGGATATGCCGATTCAGAATCCTCAGTTTGAGTTAGATCACTATGACGGAGCTAATTATACGACAGTTGTGATTAAGAGAGCTTTGTTATTTCCTCAACGTTCGGGGAAAATAACGATTAATCCCGGTAAATTCGATATGGCATTACAGGTCGTTCGTCCTATGAGAGGACCTTTCGGTATGATGCGAGGTTTGCAGGAAGTAAAAAAGACAGTGCGTACACAACCGGTTACGGTAGAAGTATTGCCGTTGCCTGCAGGAAAACCGGCCTCATATATGGGAGCAGTAGGAACATTTACGGTTACATCTTCTATAAATAGAGAGAATCTGAAAACCAATGAAGCCGTAACTGTAAAATTGCAGATCAAAGGGGTGGGAAATCTTAAATATGTAAAGAATCCGGAGATCAAATTCCCTGCAGATTTTGAGGTTTATGATCCAAAGATTGATGTGAAAACTCAAAATACGATGTCCGGAGTAGAAGGTGTCCGCACGATAGAATATACAGCTATCCCTCGTAATGCAGGAGATTTTGTTATTCCGGGAATCGATTTTTCATATTTCGACGTTCATTCGAATAGCTATAAGACTTTGACAACACCGGAATATCATTTAAAAGTAGAAAAAGGCACAGGCGGTTCTTCATCTCAGATCTCCAATTTTACGGATAAAGAAACTTTGCAAATGTTGAATCAAGATATTCATTTTATTAAAACCGGAAATTTGCATTTGCAAAAATCTCCGTCTATTATGTGGGGAAGTACGGGATATTGGCTGTGGTATATTTTGCCTGCATTGTTTTTTATTATATTTGTAATTATCAATCGGAAGCAGGCTCGGGAGAATGCAAATGTTACTTTAATGAAAACGAAGAAAGCCAATAAAGTAGCGACTCGAAGGTTAAAAGCTGCGGGAAAATATTTAAAAGAACATCAAAAAGAAGCGTTTTACAATGAAGTCCTGCAGGCTGTATGGGGATATTTGAGCGATAAATTAAGTTTACCGTTATCAGAATTGACTCGGGATAATGTGGCTACCGAATTAGCTAAATATGGAGCAAGTGAAGATTTGGTAAATCATTTTATGGAAATATTGGATACCTGCGAATTTGCTCAGTATGCACCTTCCCAATCAGACAGTGCAATGGATAAACTGTATGCGGATACGGTGGAAGCGATAGGAAAAATGGAAAATACCGTAAAAAAATAAATAGAGATATCGATATGAAAAAAATATATAGTATTCTGTTTTTTTTCTGCCTCACTGCTGTTGTTTGGGGACAAGAATTATTGAATCAGGCAAATGAATCATATAGTCGAGAAGATTATAAAAAAGCAGCAGAATTATATGAGAAAGTTCTTCAGGATGAAGGAATCTCTTCAGATTTATACTACAATTTAGGAAATGCCTATTATAAAGATAAGCAATATGCAAAAGCTATATTGAATTACGAAAGGGCATTATTGCTCTCTCCGGGAAACGAAGATGCACGTTTTAATTTGAATATGGCGAACAGTCATATAACAGATAAAATAGAACCGGTAGGCTCATTCTTTTTGACCGTTTGGATTCATTCTCTGATAAATACTTTGTCGTCAAACAGTTGGGCTATATTAGGTATTATTAGTTTTCTGCTTTTTATTGTAGGTATTTATTTGTATTTCTTTACAAGAAATGTATTATTGCGGAAAATAGGATTTTTTGCTGGATTATTATTGTTATTGGTTTCCATATTTTCAAATAGTTTTGCATCGGAACAAAAAGATAAAATAACCGAGCGTAACGAAGCCATAGTCTTTGCGCCGACGATAACGATTAAAAGTTCACCGGCTGAAAGCGGAACAGATCTTTTTGTTTTGCATGAAGGTACGAAAGTGAAACTTTTGGATAAAGTTGGAGATTGGTCTGAAATTTTGTTGGCAGACGGAAATAGAGGTTGGATACCGACAAATCAAATCGAAATAATTTGAAGTAAAAATATAAAGAACGCTTATTAAATTACACAAAACGGCGGAAGCATTTTGTCGCTTTGTGTAATCTTATTTTATAAAGACATTATGCTTGAGGAACTTATCAAGATAGATCAACAAATATTGTTATTGTTCAATCGATATCATACTGTATATTGGGATCAGGTTATGTGGGTATATACCGGAAAATATATCTGGATACCGCTTATTTTGTCATTTGTTTGGGTGTATTTTCGAAAAAATTGGAAAGATGCGTTATGGACAATATTAATGATGATTCTTGTCGTTACTGTATGCGATCAATTTGCTTCGACGATTTGTAAACCTTATTTTGCCCGTTTCAGACCGGCTCAAGATCCGGACTTTTCTCAGTTCGTTACTATTGCAAACGGATATCGGGGCGGAAAATTCGGTTTCATATCGAGTCATGCTGCGAATGCTGCCGGTTTGGTAACTTTTACTGCGTTATTATTCAGAAATAAATTATATACGATTACTGCTATTATATGGGCTTTGCTGACATGTTATTCCCGTATGTATTTAGGAGTTCATTATCCGGGAGATATTTTAGCAGGAAGTGTTTGGGGAATATTGACCGGATGGGGAGGTTATTATCTATATGTTACGGGGCGCAGTAATGCAGTAAAGCGAGGATGGCTTCAAGGGAATCTTTCTCCTTATTATAATAATAAGGATGTTCGTATAATTGTTGCTGTAATTTATGTTACGTTTTTGGCTATATTGATTCTATCTCCTTGGATTAATTTCAGAATAAAGTAAACCCTGTTAATTTATACTGAAAAACTCACAGAAAATTTTCCCTGTGAGTTTTTTTTATTAGAATGAACGATAAAAAAGTCCGATAAATTTGGAAATGTGGATTTTTAAATATAAATTTAATGCGTATTACAAACCATAGCTATTAACCATTTAAAACATTAACGACTATGACTAAAACAATAACATTTAATGAACTTCGCCGTATCAAAGATTGTTTACCCGATGGTTCTATGCACAGAATTGCAGATGAGTTGAATGTAACAGTACAGACAGTACGTAATTATTTCGGTGGAAATAATTATGAATACGGGAAAAATTGCGGTCTGCACATAGAACCAGGTCCTGACGGTGGTATAGTCGTATTGGACAACACTACTATATATGATATGGCGATGTCTATTCTTCAAGAAGAGAATAGCATGGCCGAAGAAAAATAGAAGTAAATAATTTTTAAACTTTTGCGTTATGGGCGATGATAAATTAATCACTATAGCCATTTATACGTACGAAAAGGCTCAGATTATAAAAGGCATTCTGGAGAACGAGGATATCCCGGTGGCTATCCAAAACGTAAATCTGATACAGCCGGTAATATCGTCAGGCGTACGCGTAAGAATCAGAGAACAGGATTTACCGCATGCTCTTCAAATTTTAGAACAATATTCGCTTTTCGATGATAAAGATCATCAAAAAGATAAAAGTAAAAATCACGAAAAGAAAATTCTAATTCCGGTCGATTTTTCCGACTATTCTTTTAAAGCCTGTCAGATCGGCTTTGATTTTGCAAAGGCTCATAATGCCAAAGTGATGCTATTCCACGCTTATTTCAGCCCGTATTTTCCGGGTGCTATACCAATCACCGATACATTTACTTATGAAGTTTCTGAAGATGAAGCGCTGAAACAGGTGCAAGATCGAGTAGGAAAAGATATGGCTCGTTTTGTCGAGACTTTACATAAGCAGATTGCCGAAGGGTTACTGCCGGACGTAGAATTCGATTATATTCTTCGGGAAGGCATTCCGGAAGATGAAATCAATCATTACAGTAAGGAATACAACCCTATGTTGATTGTAATGGGTACGCGCGGAAAAAGCCAAAAAGAACTTGATTTGATAGGAAGTGTCACGGCAGAAGTTCTGGACTCTACAAAATTCCCTGTATTTGCCGTTCCGGAAAGTGTTCCGTTTACTATGATTGATGAGGTAAATAACATTGCGTTTTTTACGAACTTCGATCAACAAGATTTGATAGCGATAGATACATTTATGAGGTTATTCGGTTCGTATGATTTTAAAGTCAATTTCGTTCATATGAATACGAAGCGGGACGCTTGGAATGAGATCAAATTGGCAGGGATGAAAGAATATTTCGATAAACATTACCCAGGACGTGAAGTTGCTTATATGATGTTGAATGGAGATGATTTCTTGAATAGTGTAGAAAAGTTTATCAGAGATGAGAAAATAGACATATTAACAATGACGACACGAAAGAGAAATATATTTGCAAGGTTGTTCAATCCGAGTATTGCTCATAAGATGTTATTCCATGCAGATACACCATTATTAGTAATTCCTTCTGTCGGCTGGTGAAGGTTTTAAGTGAGGTAAAAATATATTCCCTGAAATTACTTGTTGTATTTCAGGGAATATATTTTTTAGATACAGTTTAAAATCTTATTTCGTATTTTATTTTTGTGAGGATGATAGAGCGGGGCTATCTGATGAGTGAAAACGGGAAATAGAACGGAAGAAAACGTAAAGATGACCAGATAATATTTTTTTGTTGGAAAATTTAGGCAGGTTCTTATAGTAACCGAAAACGAATAGTTAAAAAAATATTTGTGTGAGATTTTGATAACCGATATCTTGGATAAATAATTTATATATAGTAAGATATATATTGTTTTATCATTTAAATTAATATCTGTATTATCCCTTTTTTCTTAAGAAATTCAGAGAAACTCTAAAAAAATCTGCTATTTTATATCGCTATTACGATCATTTTGCATAATTTTGGTTCATTAATAATACACACAATTGACCTCAGATGAAAAACAAAACTTCATTATCGGCACTTCTCGCAGTGCTGTTCGGATTCTTTATCATGGGATTCTGTGATGTAGTCGGTATGGCTACCTCTTATGTAAAAAACGATTTCGGATTGTCCGAAACATTAGCAGGTTTTATCCCTTCTGCAGTATTTTTCTGGTTTTTACTTCTGTCCGTTCCTACAGCTATCGTGATGAATAAAATTGGACGGAAGCGGACAGTTTTGGTAAGTATGGTTATAACCATTGTGGGAATGATGTTGCCTTTTATTTCTTACAACTTGGTATCTTGTATGGTCGCTTTTGCGTTTTTAGGAATTGGAAATACGATTTTACAAGTTTCTTTAAATCCGTTATTGACCAATGTCGTAAAAGGCGATGCTTTGACCAGTTCGTTAACCGGAGGACAAGTTATTAAGGCAATATCATCATTCTGCGGACCGTTTATTGCCGCATTTGCCTTGAGCTTTTTCGGATCTTGGGAATATCTTTTCCCTATTTTTGCTGTAATAACTTTGATTTCTACGCTTTGGCTGTTGGTTAGTCCTATTCAGGAAGAAAAACCCGATTCAGCTTCGTCATTCGGAGCGACATTCGGATTATTGAAAGATAAAACGATTTTGCTCCTTTTCTTAGGAATAGTGTTTGTCGTAGGTACAGATGTAGGAATGAATACTATTGCTCCGAAATTGCTAATAGAACGTTGTGGCATGGCTGTTGATGCCGCAGGATTCGGTTCGAGCGTATATTTTGCTTGTCGTACGGTCGGAGCTTTTGTCGGTACGGCCTTATTAGCGAAATATTCACCTGTTAAATTTTTCCGGATCAATATTCTTATAGCGATTTTAGGTATGTTAGCTCTGTTTTTTGTGAATGATTTGATGTTAATATACACAATGATAGGGTTAGTAGGGTTTGTATGTTCAAGTATTTTCTCTGTTATTTACTCTATGGCATTACAAAGTCGTCCCGACAAAGCGAATGAAATTTCTGGTTTAATGATTACGGGAGTTTTTGGTGGAGCGATTGTCCCTCCTTTAATGGGATATGCTACGGATTTGGTTGGAAGTCAGAACGGATCTGTCGCAGTTATTTTGGTTTGCATATTATATCTGACATATTGTTCTTTCGGCATTAAGGTGAAGAATAATTAAGAATTTAATAATTTATGAGGTTCCGGGAAGTTACATTGTAGCTTCTCGGATTTTTTATGAGATATAGCTTAAAGTTCTATTTAAGATATGAATTTTTTACAGACAGAATAAGCAGAAAAAATATTTCCATAAAATTTAGATAGGCTCTAAAATAATTTTGTAATAAAAGTATTATCTTTGCTGCGCTTCGGTTCATAGTTTCTGTTCAGAGACATGATTAAAAGGGAATCAGGTGAGAATCCTGAACAGTCCCGCTGCTGTAAGCTCTGTAAAATGTTTTGATAAAATACTTTGCCACTGTTTATTATATATAAATGGGAAGGCGTTCAAAACAGGAGTAAGTCAGAAGACCTGCCAGGCAGATTCATTTCAATAGCTTTCGAGGAATAAGCTTTTGAGTATTATTGCGCGGTATTTTACCATATAATGTTCACTCCCTTATTTTTAGTTGGCTATTTGATTTTGGTTAGAATCAAATAAATATATCAGTATGCAGAAATTTTTACGTTTTAATTGTGAAAAAGATTTTGTTTTGCAGGGGGTGAGAAAGTCCCGAGTATTGCTTTGTTGCAGTTTATTGTCAGTTTCGTTAAATGTGGCGGGGCAAACGACATCAGTGACTAAAGTATTGGAATATGTGCCTGCACCCGGGCAATTCGTGAATGCATCTTTGCCTAAATATGAAGCAGGAGATACGGATGAATCGATTCGGGCAAAGGCAGAATCGACAATGAAAGCCGGTAGTTCGTTTATCGGTTTAGGGGCTTATGGAGGTTATGTGGTTGTCGGTTTTGATAAACCGATTGTGAATGTTCCCGGTGAGTATGATTTTAAGACAGCAGGAAATGCGTATGTAAATAATGCCGAGTGTGGAATTATTATGGTATCTCAAGATAAGAATGGAAATGGTCTTCCTGATGATGAGTGGTATGAATTGGCCGGTTCGGAATATAATAACCCCAAGACAGTTCATAATTATAAAATAACTTATTACAGACCTCAATACGATATAGAAATACGGAAAGGAGAAACTCCTGATGAAAATTATATAAATAATCCGGCTTCATTTCGTACAGAAACGGAAAATAATAATATTGCGGATGTAATGTGGAAAGATAATTTGGGAAATACAGGTTATGTGTTACGTAATACTTTTCATAAACAGCAGTCTTATTATCCGATGTGGATCGAATCGGATGAGCTGACGTTTTCGGGTTCTTTATTACCTTCAAATGCGGTACAGTCCGGGAATATATGGCAATTTCCGGCTTATGACTGGGGGTATGCCGATAATTGGAGTGCCAATGAGCCGGATGAGAAAATTGGGATGAAAATAGATTGGGCTGTCGATAAATACGGAAATCCTGTTCGTTTGACACATATTGATTTTGTGAAAGTATACACTGCTTTAAATCAATGTGTCGGAGCTGTAGGAGAGACATCGACAGAATTTAAGTCTGTCATAGATCTTCATCCCGATGCTCAAGTATCTGAAGACAAATCTGTTGTTTTGGATTTATCCGAAGCAGTTTTAGATGAATCGACGGATGTTTCGGATTTTCTTTTCGATACAGAAACGAAATTCTTTGATTTTAATGATTTGTTCCGTTTTTCACATTCGGCGACGGATTGGGGTGAGGGGACTTTCTCTTGGGACGGTTTTGTTTGCAGTAAACAGCAACCCGATCTGAATGAACCTTCGGATTTATACAATCCGGATGGCAGTGTAAATACAGATGTTGTAGGTTCGTGGGAACGTTTGCCGCAGAATACTTACGCTGCAGTGACCGGAGCAGGCGTAAGCGGGGATAATACCCCATATATTTTCGGATATTGGGACTCATATAATGATCAAAGTATTATATCTTTTGCAGACGGAATGTCTCATAAAGTAAACGGTGTGTATGTGACGAATGCCGTCATAAATTATATTTCGATGAAATATGGTGATTCTTATGGGAAAAAGTTTGGTGGAGAAAACGGAACAGACCCTGATTTCTTAAAATTGACGGCTGTTGGGAAAAATGGTAATACCGAGACCGGAAGTGTCGATTTTTATTTGGCTGATTATCGTTCAGATTATAGTTGCGACGATTACATTGTCACAGACTGGAGTTGGATGGATTTGTCTTCTTTGGGAGAGGTTTCTTCGATAGAGTTTTCTTTGTCGTCTTCAGATAACGGAGATTATGGGATGAACACTCCGACTTATTTTTGCTTAGATGGCTTGTCGGTAAATCCTCAGGCTTCAGAGCCGTCTGCAATATCAGAAAGTGAGAAAGCAGTTTCTTGGAGTGTATATCCTAATCCGGCATCAAATTATATTAGCATCAAAGGTTATGAATATAAAAAAGCTGATATTTATACGTTAAACGGAGCTCTTGTTCGTTCTGTTTCAGCATCGGAACAAATTTATGTAGGTGATCTGACTACCGGACTATATTATATTCGGATTACAGATGATACATATACTTCTACATTGAAATTTATCAAACAGTGATAAGTTAAGTTTTCCTTTACAAATTAATCTGCGCAAAAAGAAGCTGTGTCGAAATACCGACATGGCTTCTTTTATATCCTTTTTTATAAACAAAGCATAATCTTTTCCCGTTTGGTATAGAAAAATTTACGGATTTTGTAACGGTAATATCTTTATTGAAGAGCCATGTTCTATATAATAAAAAACTGTAGTCATAGGCATATGCTACTTGAGGACTTTATCACATGGAAATCGAATTGTTATCAAATAACTCGTATGGCGAGACTTGTTCTCGAAGAAAGCAAAATCGGGTAGCCTTACCCGGGATAATAGACAGTCGGTATGTTCGTGAAATAACCGCAACCCAAAGGCTTTAACGAGAACAAGACGGTCAAGGGTATCAAGTGACAATTACGGTAGACAAGACCGGCTTTCCCATAGTGGTAATGATGGACAATGCAGTGTTTTTATTTTGAATGGGTTCTATAATAAATATATATGTTTCTCTTTTCTGTATTGTTCTAATATGAATAAATAATTACATTTTTATGGTATAAAACTCGCTATTTGTGGTGTTTTATTCATATAATATGATAAAATGTATATGATAAGTTTTGAGGTTAAGATAAAATGGTTACTTTTGCACAGTTTTTAATTAAGTGTGCAAAAGTAGAAATCATTTATATGTCTAAAACTCGTGAGATGCTGGTCGATGTAGCACGTCAATTATTTGCTAAGTCGGGGTTGGAAAATACTACGATGAATGACATTGCCGTTGCATCTCGTAAAGGAAGACGAACTCTCTATACGTATTTTAAAAATAAAAACGAGATTTATTGGGCTGTAGTAGAATCGGAACTTGCACATTTATTGCAACGGCTTAAAGATATAGCTAATAAAGATCTCCCTCCTGAAGAGAAACTTACTAATTATATTCTTACCAGACTTGAGGCGGTTAAAGAAACCGTTTTGCGTAATGGTACTTTAAAAGCAGAGTTTTTCAGGGATATTTGGAAAGTAGAACAAGCACGTAAGAATATCGATATGCACGAAGTAGTGTTGTTAAAGGGAATTTTGAAGGAGGGTGTCGATAGAGGAGATTTTAGAATTACCAGCGTTTCTGCAACAGCGACGATATTGCATTATGCTCTGAAAGGTTTGGATGTGCCTTATATACGGGATAATTTTACCGAGATGGGTCTGGAAAGGCTTCGGGTAAAAGAATATATAGCAGATCTTGTGTTGTATGGAATCAAGAAATAAAGCAATAGAATTAATAAATTACTAATTTAAAATTGTATGTATATTAATGCGACCGGGTATTATATCCCTACAGAAAGAGTGTCTAACGATCATTTTTTTGAAATTAATGGGCTGACCAGTGACTGGATATTACAGCGAACGGGTATAAATACGCGATCTAAAGCCGGAGAAGGAGAAAATTCAGATACAATGGGGTTAGAAGCGATACGGACTGCCATACCATATCTTCCGTATGATATAACGGATGTTGATTTGATCGTTTCCGCATGTTATTCTCCTCGTGATACGGTGGCTACTTTGGCACATGTTGCCCAACGTGAATTTAAGATAGAAAAGGCGAAAGCTTTGTATATATCATCGGCTTGTTCTTCATTCAGTAATGCACTTGAGGTTGTTGAGGGCTATTTTGCCATGGGAAAGGCAACCAAAGCTTTAATCGTTTGTTCAGAGCATAATACTTATTATAGCAATGAAAGTGATCCCAAATGCGGTCATTTATGGGGTGATGCAGCAGTCGCTCTTTTTGTTTCTAAAGATTTGCAGAAAGAAGGTGAAGCAGAGATAACCAGTATTTATACTCGAGGTTTGGGGCATATCGGTAAAGGCCCGGATGCTGTGCATTTGAAACCGAAAGAGGACGGAATCACAATGCCTGAAGGTCGAGATGTGTTTATGCATGCTTGTAAATATATGGTTGAAGTTCTTGAGCATTTGACTTCGGATAACCAGATGTCGATTGACGATTTGAATTATATTATATGTCATCAGGCAAATATGCGTATTGTAGCGAATGTCGCTCATCAGTTGAAGCTCGGAGAAGACCGTTTTCTGAATAATATCCGGGAGTTGGGAAATACCGGTTCGGCAAGTGCCATGCTGGTTTTGGCGCAACATATTCATGAAATGAAAAAAGGAGATAAGGCTGCTGTCACTGTTTTCGGGGGAGGTTATTCAAGTGGCGGATTTTTAGTGAAATTTTGATTTTAATCTATTTAATAAGATAACTTATGAAATTATTGCAAGGAAAAGTTGCCGTTATTACAGGTGCGGCTCGTGGAATAGGCAAAGCGATTGCCATCAAATTTGCAAATGAAGGTGCGGATATTGCATTTACCGATTTGGCCATTGATGATAATGCAAAAGCTACAGAAGCTGAAATAGCAGCTTTAGGTGTAAAAGTAAAAGGGTATGCTTCGAATGCAGCGAATTTTGAAGATACACATAATGTCGTTACAGAGATTGTAAAAGACTTTGGACGTATCGACATTTTGGTCAATAATGCAGGAATCACTCGGGACGGTCTGATGATGCGTATGTCAGAAGCCCAATGGGATATGGTAATCAATGTGAACTTGAAATCTGCATTTAATTTTATACACGCAGTTTCTCCTGTTATGATGAAACAAAAGAGCGGGAGTATCATAAACATGTCTTCTGTTGTCGGTGTATCGGGTAATGCCGGACAATGTAATTATTCAGCATCGAAAGCCGGTATGATAGGTCTGGCTAAATCTATTGCAAAAGAGCTTGGTTCTCGCGGTATTCGTGCCAATTGTATCGCTCCGGGATTTATTATTACCGATATGACAGATGCATTATCTGATGAAGTGAAAGAAGCTTGGGCAAAACAAATTCCATTACGTCGTGGCGGTACACCCGAAGATGTTGCTAACGTATGTACTTTCCTTGCTTCCGACCTTTCTTCATATGTTACCGGGCAAGTTATTCACTGTTGTGGCGGTATGAATATGTAAAGAATATTTTATAACATATATTCAGAAGGTAAAAGAATCATTACGATTCTTTTACCTTCTGTTTTTTTATCGCTATCTTTGTTTCATATCTAATGTATATTTTATGACGGTATTGTATGAAGATAATCATTTGATTATCGTAAATAAAACGACATCGGAGATCGTACAGGGTGATAAAACCGGAGATACTCCTCTATCTGAAATATTGAAGTTATGGCTGAAAGAGAAGTACGGTAAACCCGGAAATGTATTTGTCGGGGTAACTCATCGGCTTGACCGTCCGGTGAGCGGATTGGTGGTTTTTGCTAAAACAAGCAAAGCTCTGACACGGATGAATGAGATGTTTCGCAATAACGAGGTGAAAAAAAAATACTGGGCGATCGTAAAAAATCGGCCGCCGAAAGATTCGGATGAAATTACTCATTATATTGTGAGGAATGAGAAAATAAACAAGTCGGTTGCATGGGACAGAATGAAACCTAATGCTAAAGAAGCCGTTCTTGCGTATCGGATAGTTGCTCATAGTGATAAATATTATTTATTGGAAATAGATTTGAAAACAGGAAGGCATCATCAGATTCGATGTCAGTTGTCTAAGATCGGGTGTCCTATAAAGGGTGATTTGAAGTATGGTGCTGAACGATCTAATCCGGACGGAGGTATTAGCCTGCATGCTCGTCATATTAAATTTATTCATCCGGTATCCAAGGTAGAAATTGATATAACTGCCCCGGTTCCGGATAATAACCTTTGGAAAGCTTTTGAGGAGTTGGCCGGATCTTTTTCAGAATAAAAAATTATACACACACTAATTATTTTATATTATGAGAACACATCTTAGATTTGCGGTACTGTTTTTGATTACCGCATTTGTTTTTGCCGGATCGTCGGCGCAGACCTTTATCCATCCCGGTATTGATATGTGTCGGGAAGACCTTGAGTTGATGAAGAATAAAACATTGGCGGGAGAACAGCCTTGGCGGGGAGCTTTTGAGCGGCTAAAGGCGGAAACACCTCTTTCTTTCGAAGTTAAGACTTATGCGCATGTTATCAGTGGACCGTACGGAAAACCTGATATTGGCGGATCGGATCTTTCTAAAGGTGCGGTAATGGCTTATAATTGTGCTATTTTATGGTATATTACAGAAAACAAGGCATACGCTGAAAAAGCGATTGAAATTATAGGAAAGTGGTCTGAATCATTGCGTAGTCTGGACGAAAACAACGCTAAGTTGCTGGTTGCTCTTTCCGGATATAAATTTTGCAATGCCGCTGAAATTTTAAGATATACTTATCCGGGTTGGACTGAAAATCACACAGCGGCTTTTACAGAAATGATTATGAGCGTGTATTATCCGTTATTGAGATTTTATTTCCCTCAGGCAAACGGAAATTGGGATGGCGCGATTATGCACACTTTATTGTCGATCGCTATTTTTACCAATGATCGGCCGTTGTTCGATAATGCAGTTTATCATTATTTACATGGAAAAGCAAACGGCAGTTTGATTAAATATATTTTCCCGAATGGACAATGTCAAGAAACTACCCGGGATCAGGGACATGTACAAATGGGGCTTGGTGAATTTGCCGGAGCAGCCCGAATTGCCTATACACAAGGCGTTGATCTTTTTTCTGCCGGTGATAACCGTTTGGCATTAGGGTATGAATATACTTCTCGTTTTCTTTTAGGAGAAGATATTTTCTCTTACGGAGAACCTTCTCATCGTGATAAGGATTTACGCAATGATTACGGGATAGAGTATGTCTATCAACACTATAAAGCCCAGGGAATAGACATGCCATATACTCGTTCTATATGTGATAAAGTTCGGGATAAGTCTTCGTTGATATTGCTTACGGCTTTCCGTGCGGCTTTTCAGGGAAAAACGCCCGAGCAGAGACCTTTGATTTGCAGTGAGATTGCTTATCCTGCAGGAGCGTTGAGAGTATCGGATTTTAAAATACCGGAAGATGCGATTGTCGTATCGTCCGGCGATTCGTTACAGCAAATATTGGATAATGAGGCGGGACACAAGTGTACAATTTTTTTGAAAGCCGGAGAGTATACGATGAATAAAACTCTGAAAATCCATTCAGGGACACATTTGATCGGAGAAGGTACGAAGACAGTTCTTATGTTTACACCATCTGTACGAACCGCTGCAATTATGGCTGCCACGCCAGACATGAGTGATGTCGTTATTGAAAATTTGATAATAGAAGGCGCTCGGGAACATGATGCAGGTTTTGATCCCAATGCCGGACGCTTTGAAAGACAAAAACGTTATGCAAATAATTTGGCCGGAATATCTTTCCGTAGTGAAAAAAATTATACACTTTCCGGGATAACCTTGAGAAATCTTTCTGTAATTAATTTTTCTCGTACAGGAGTATATATTTCAGGTGCAAAAAATGTAAAAATAGAAGCTTGCGATTTTACTGAGAACGGGACATTCGTCGTACCGGGTCCGAGACTTCAACATAATTTATTGTTGCAGCGTGTTGAGGGTGGAGTTGTGCGGGATAGTCGTTTCGATACCTCTTTACATGGAGCAGGTGTTGTGTTGGATCATTGCCGTTCATTAGATTTGAAAGATTGTGAAATAGCCCGGAATGCATGGCATGGAGTTTTATTGTCCGAATGTTCCGGTATAGTTGTTTCTGAAAATTTGATAGAAGGAAATGACGGTTGTGGTATTTTATCAGAATTTTTATATAAGGGATCGAGCAATCTCAAAATTCGAAAAAATCGAATCCGCTATAATAACGGATATGGAGTCGAAGCTTTTGCGGTTAAAAATCTTTCTGTGTCAGGTAATTGCTATGATCGTAACGGAAAGTTGGAAGATCAAGAGCATTTATGCCCGAACCTTACCTTACAGATGGAGAAGATAACCGCCGATTGAATAAAGAAAGAGTAAAATGTGCTTGGATAAACAAGTTTTTTATTTGAGAAAGATGATAAATCATTCTTGCGTTTGATAAGATTTGTATATCTTTGAAAGTTCTATTCATTTTATTAAAATTAAATAGTCATGTTAAGTAAAAAGATTGAGGAAGCTTTAAATGCTCAAGTAAATGCGGAGTTTTGGTCTGCATATCTTTATTTGTCTATGTCTACTAATTTTGCAGTAAAAGGAAATCCGGGATTTGCAAATTGGTTTGAAACTCAGTTTAAAGAGGAGCAAGACCATGCATTGATTTTTACCAAATATATTCTTTCTCGAGGAGGAAAAGTAACATTAGCTCCTATTGCTGAGGTAAAGACCGAATGGGATACACCTTTGTCAGCTTTTGAAGATACTCTTGCTCATGAACAGAAAGTAACTTCTATGATCAATGATTTGTATGCTTTGGCTACAGCAGAGAAAGACTATGCAACTCAAAGTATGTTAAAGTGGTTTATCGATGAACAAGTAGAAGAAGAAGAGACGGCTCAAGGCATTATTGACAGTCTTAAAATGATTAAAGACAATGGATTCGGTATCTATACTTTAGATAAGGAACTCGGTGCTCGCACTTATACACAAGCTGCTCCGTTAGCCGGAAAATAATAAATCTTGGTTAGGCTATATAAAAGAGACTGTCTCTGAATGAAGTGACCTCCAAAAGTTGGATGCAAACCTTTTGGGGGTCACTTCGTTTTTATATTCTGCAATTTATTTCGGAGCTTTTCGATAAAGATAAACGGCTATAATACTATATACGATATTGGGTAGCCATACGGCAATACGTGGAGATGTCGCTCCGGATACGGCAAAAGTTGACGAAACGGTACTGAAAAGGATATAAGAAAAACTTAAAAGCAGGCCGATACCAATATTGACACCCATTCCTCCTTTGACTTTTCTCGAAGAGAGGGACATTCCGATTACGGTAAGGATAAAAGAGGCTGCCGTCATCGCAAATCGTTTCTCGTATTCAATTTCAAAATCTTTGATATTGGCTACACCACGTTTTTTTTGTCTGTCGATGTATGTTTTCAGTGCGCTGGTGGTCATTAATTCACTGTCATATCTGGATATGAGGAAATCTGAAGGTTCTATGGTGATGATAGAATCTAAGCGGCTACCCCGAGTTAGCTCTTCCCGCATTCCATTAAAATTACGGATCATATAATCTTTTATAATCCAATGGTATGCAGAATCATAAGTAACAGTTTGAGCAGTTAGTCTCGATTTCAAAATTTTTCCTTCGAACTTTTCTAAAGAGAAACGATAGCCGGTCTTCGTATTATTATCGTATCGACTCATATAAGCGATTACACCGGGTTCTACTTGTAACTGTATATTGCTGGCATAATCCACTTTTTTGTTTTTTACATATTTGTTTTGAAACTCGATACGGGTGACATTAGCAGGAGGGATTACATAGCTGTTAAGATAAAATGTAACACCTGCGATAATCGCTGCCGAAATCATATAGGGAATCATCAATCTTCTGAAACTTATACCGCTGGATAACATGGCGATGATTTCAGAATTATCGGCAAGCTTGGATGTAAAGAAAATAACGGCGATAAAAGTGAATAGCGGACTGAATAAGTTGGCGAAATAGGGGATGAAATTCAAATAATAATCTACGACTATGGCTTTTAACGGAGCGTTGAGGAACGAATCCAGTTTTTCATTTATGTCGAAGACTACCGCAATCGATATGATAAGAGCAATGGCGAAAAAATAAGTCCCCAAAAATTTCTTGATAATATATATGTCGATTTTTTTTAGCATGCGATAATGTTTATAACCGGTGTGTAACCCGTATTATCATCTCGTCTTTCCAAGTTTTAAAAGTACCGTTCAGAATATGTTTTCGGGCTTCTTGAGTAAGCCATACATAAAAAGCGAGGTTGTGCACCGATGCAATTTGCATGGCGAGAATTTCGTTACTGATAAACAGATGCCTTAGGTAAGCTTTCGAGTATTGATGATCTACATAGGATGTGCCGTCCGGATCGATAGGTGAAAAATCGTCCGCCCATTTTTTATTCCGCATGTTCATGATCCCGTTTGCTGTAAATAACATTCCGTTGCGACCGTTGCGAGTAGGCATTACACAGTCGAACATATCGACACCGCGTTCTATTCCTTCCAGAATATTTGCAGGAGTTCCTACACCCATGAGATAACGGGGTTTATCGGTCGGCAATATTTCGTTTACGACATCGATCATTTCATACATCTTTTCTGTCGGTTCTCCGACAGCCAGACCTCCGATGGCATTCCCGTCAGCCCCTAACTGAGCTACATGTTTTGCCGCATCTTTACGCAAGTCGGGATATACACATCCTTGTACGATCGGAAAAAATGTTTGTTTGTATCCGTATTTGCCCTCTGTTTCGCAAAAATGTTTCCATCCTCGTTCTAACCAGCGTTGCGTAAGTTGTAAAGATTTCTTTGCATAAGAGTAGTCTGATTGTCCGGGAGGGCACTCATCTAAAGCCATCATAATATCCGAGCCGATAATGCGTTGAATATCTACAACTTTCTCAGGTGTAAAAAGGTGTTTCGAACCATCTATATGAGAACGGAAATGTGCCCCTTCTTCAGTTAACTTTCGGTTTTCTGAAAGAGAAAAAACTTGAAATCCTCCGCTGTCGGTAAGAATAGGTCTGTCCCAACCGTTAAATTTATGCAGCCCTCCGGCTTTCTCCAAAGTATCGAGACCGGGTCTTAAATAAAGATGGTATGTATTTCCTAATATAATTTGGGCTTTTATATCCTCTTTCAGTTCATGCAGATGCACGGCTTTCACCGATGCGACAGTACCTACCGGCATAAATATAGGAGTGTTGATACATCCGTGATCTGTAGTTATTTTCCCCGCTCTGGCACGACTGCAAGGATCGGTATATTGTAATTCGAAGTCCATTCTTTTATTTAAAATTTGTCGCAAATATACTGCTTTTTAAAGATAGAATTGCTATCCGCAACAGATAGAATATCGAAAATTCTCTATGAAAAGATAAAATTTATCTTCAAGATAAGAAGTTTTGTCTTTAGATGTTTTTTTACAGGTGTTTTTTGTTTCTTATTGTTTAAGTAGGTTAATGAAAAATGATTTTCTCTTTTTCCCCGGATGATAAAATATATTTGTATAAAAATTACCCAATGTTATTATGACACGGAAGGCGGTACTTGTTTGGTCGTATTTTGTCGGACTGATTTTATATCCGTCGTACATGTTTGCGCACGAACCGCCCGTAGAGACTCCGAAATTACTTTTTGATGGAAAAACATTTACACTTCCGCTTGAAAGCCCGGTATTGCAAAAGCGTCAAATTGCAGACACGCTTTTAGTAGGGATGCCGATAGAGGCGTATATAGAACCGTTGAATCTTAAACTGTCGGAGTATAATAATAATCCTTCTCAGACAATAAAGCGGGCATTACTTATTCATATGGCGAATTATAAGGGAGATGAGGAGCAAAACGCATTAATGTTGAGAGCAAGAAATAATGTAGCTCAAATGTTGAATTTATCAGGAGCTAAACGGGCGAAAAGTGTTGGTTTCAGTCTTGATCCGGTCTATTATATCCGGCATCGGAAGGAGATTAAAAGTGCTGAGAGAGCGCGGTTGATCATCCAGGATCTGAATAAATTAGATTCTAAATAACACCTTTTATATAAATAGACTCTTTGAAGAAGTATTAGTTTACTGCTTCTTCTTTATTGTTTGTCGAACAAAGCTGAACTCGAGTTGTTATAGGTGATATAGGTCAAAATGTCAGTTTATGGAACTGTTTAAGTGTAAATACATTTTTTTATCGGTAGGTTGTTCGTAATCTTTAATGTGTCATTTTGTCATTTTAACCGATTGGTTACTAGTATTTTTGTCCGTAAATTCATTTGGCATCCCTTTTGCGAATAACTTCTTGAATTTAACTAAAAAAAGAATGGAAAGGAGAAAAAAGATATGAACTTTAATAATTTTACAATCAAATCGCAAGAAGCTGTTCAGAAAGCAGTCGAGATAACTTCTGCCAATGGACAGCAGGCTATCGAGCCGGTACACTTGCTGAAAGGTGTTGTTGATGTAGGAGAAAGTCTTGTCAATTATATTTTTCAGAAATTAGGCGTTAATGTCAACTTACTGAAAACAGCGGTTGATCGGGAGATTGCCTCTTTACCTAAGGTGAGTGGCGGTGAACCTTATTTGAGTCGTGAAGCAAATGCGGTATTGCAGAAAGCTTCTGACTACTCTTCTAAAATGGGAGATCAGTTTGTTGCTTTAGAGTCTATTCTAATGGCTCTATTACAGACAAAAAGTTCTGCATCGTCTTTTATGAAAGATGCCGGAATTAACGAAAAAGAATTGGGAGCGGCTATTGATGAATTGAGAAAGGGACAAAGTGTAAAGGATGCTTCTGCTGAAGATACTTATAATGCTTTGAGTAAGTATGCAATTAACTTGAATGAACGTGCCCGTACCGGAAAACTTGATCCTGTTATCGGACGAGATGATGAAATCCGTAGGGTATTGCAGATATTAAGTCGGCGTACGAAAAATAATCCTATATTAATAGGAGAGCCGGGTACTGGTAAAACTGCCATAGCAGAAGGTTTGGCTCACAGAATTGTACGTGGTGATGTTCCTGAAAATCTGAAAAGTAAACAGATATATTCTTTGGACATGGGAGCTTTGGTTGCTGGAGCTAAATATAAAGGCGAGTTTGAAGAACGACTCAAAGCTGTTGTTAATGAGGTGACTCAGGCTGAAGGAGAGATTATTCTTTTTATAGATGAAATACATACTTTAGTCGGTGCGGGAAAAGGTGAGGGGGCAATGGATGCCGCCAATATCTTAAAACCTGCATTGGCAAGAGGAGAACTTCGTTCGATCGGAGCTACTACTTTAGATGAGTATCAGAAATATTTTGAAAAAGATAAGGCTCTTGAACGTCGTTTCCAAATTGTTATGGTCGATGAACCTGATGAATTGAGTACGATTTCGATTTTGAGAGGTTTAAAAGAACGGTATGAAAATCACCACAAAGTGCGTATTAAAGATGATGCGATCATTGCTGCCGTACAACTGTCCGAACGATATATTACAGATCGGTTTTTACCGGATAAGGCAATCGATTTAATGGATGAAGCTGCCGCCAAGCTGCGTCTTGAGGTAGATTCTGTTCCTGAGGCTTTGGATGAGATTTCTCGTCGTATCAAACAGTTGGAAATCGAACGGGAGGCGATCAAAAGAGAAAATGATAAAGATAAGCTGAAAACGTTGAATGAGGAAATTGCCAATTTGAAAGAGGAAGAAACGAAATTTAAAGCTAAGTGGGAATCCGAAAAGGAATTGGTCAATAAAATTCAGCAAAACAAAATCGATATAGAGAACCTTAAGTTTGAGGCCGACCGTGCGGAGAGAGAGGGCGATTATGAAAAAGTCGCTGAAATACGGTATGCAAAGATTACGGCCAAAGAACAAGAAATAAAAGATGTTCAGGAAAAACTGAAGACTTTGCAAGGCGGAGCTGCCATGATCAAGGAAGAGGTGGATGCGGAAGATATTGCCGATGTCGTTTCCAGATGGACGGGAATTCCTGTCAGCAAGATGATGCAGAGTGAAAAAGAAAAACTGCTTCATCTGGAAGAAGAACTTCATAAACGTGTAGTCGGGCAGGAAGAAGCAATACAGGCTGTTTCGGATGCAGTTCGTCGTAGTCGTGCGGGACTGAGTGATCCGCGTCGTCCGATAGGCTCATTTATTTTCTTGGGAACTACGGGTGTCGGAAAAACAGAGTTGGCAAAAGCTTTGGCGGAATATTTGTTTGACGATGAAAATATGATGACCCGTATCGATATGAGTGAGTATCAAGACAAATTCAGTGTGACCCGTCTTATCGGATCGCCTCCCGGATATGTCGGATATGAAGAAGGCGGGCAGTTGACCGAAGCGATACGGCGTAAACCGTACTCGGTAGTGTTGTTCGACGAAATAGAAAAGGCTCATCCCGATATTTTCAATATTTTATTGCAAGTGTTGGATGACGGACGTTTGACCGATAATAAGGGGCGTTTGGTGAATTTCAAGAATACGATTATCATCATGACTTCCAATATGGGATCAAGTCTTATTCGGGAAAATTTCGAGAAAATTACACCCGAAAATAAAGATGAAATTACAGAAATGACCAAACGTCAGGTTTTGGATTTGTTGAAGCAGTCTATACGTCCTGAGTTCCTGAATCGTATCGACGAAACGATCATGTTTACTCCTCTTAATGAAAAAGAGATCGAACAGATTGTTGCAATGCAACTTAAAGGAATTGAGAAATTGTTGGCTTCGAATGGTGTGAAACTGGATATTACACCGGCAGCTTTGGCCTTTGTCGCTAAAGAAGGTTATGATCCGCAATTCGGTGCTCGTCCCGTAAAACGTATCATTCACCGATATATATTGAATCAATTGTCAAAAGATTTATTGGCTCAGAAAGTAGATAAAAGCAAACCCATAGTTATCGATGCTGATGAAAACGGGTTGGTATTTAGAAATTAATTGATATCTCTATAATAGAGGGGGAATTTTACTATTGAAAAGTAAAGTTCCCCTCTTTTTGTTTGTGAGTCTTGGATTTTGATTTAAAATTGATCTTTTTTGAAATATTTCTATTCCTTTTCTTTTCCCCCTTTCATTTACATTTGCATTTTAAAAAATCATAGATTTGTATATCTAATACTGGTTGTATGAGAAATATATTTTTGAGTTTATTGTTTGGAATTGTGTGCAATCTCTTTGTGATAGAGGCAAAGAATAGTTTAGTCAGTGATTTTGTGGTGTCAAGAGAGGAAAACCCAAAGAATACAGTTTATAGATACGAGGTTTGCCATGAAGATAAATTTAATGTAAATGATGAAATTCGAAAAGGTGAAATGCCTCGATCTGGCTTTGAAGTTGGGAAAGGCACTTTCCTATTGAACGGCAAGCCTTTTATCATAAAAGCGGCAGAATTACATTATCCTCGCATACCGAAACCATATTGGGAACAGCGCATCAAGCTTTGTAAAGCTCTTGGTATGAATACGATATGTCTCTATGTGTTTTGGAATTTGCATGAGCCTCGACCGGGAGAGTTTGATTTTACCGGGCAAAATGATTTGGCTGCATTTTGTAGGCTGTGTCAGCAAAATGATATGTATGTCATTTTACGTCCGGGTCCGTATGTCTGTGCCGAGTGGGAGATGGGCGGATTACCTTGGTGGTTGCTTAAGAAAAAAGATATACGCCTGAGAGAAGCAGATCCGTATTTTATAGAACGCGTAAATATATTTGAACAGGAAGTTGCACGACAAGTTGGCGGATTGACCATTCAGAATGGAGGACCTATCATTATGGTCCAGGTAGAAAATGAATACGGGTCTTACGGAGAAAGTAAAGAATATGTATCTCTGATACGTGATATTGTACGTACTAATTTTGGAGATGTAACATTATTTCAATGTGACTGGGCATCAAATTTTACCAAAAATGCTTTGCCGGATTTACTTTGGACTATAAATTTCGGCACGGGTGCTAATATCGATCAGCAATTTGCAGGATTGAAAAAGCTTCGTCCCGATAGCCCGTTGATGTGCAGTGAATTTTGGAGTGGTTGGTTCGATAAATGGGGAGCTAACCATGAAACCCGACCGGCTTCGGACATGATAGCCGGTATTGACGAGATGCTGTCGAAAGGCATTTCGTTTAGTCTCTATATGACTCATGGGGGAACTAATTGGGGGCATTGGGCAGGAGCAAACTCTCCGGGATTTGCCCCTGATGTTACTTCTTATGATTATGATGCCCCTATTAGCGAATCGGGGCAAACTACACCCAAATATTGGGCGTTACGGAAAACATTGGAAAAATATATGAATGGGGAGAAACAAGCGAAAGTGCCGGATATGATCAAATCTGTTAGTATTCCTGCTTTCCAATTTACAGAAGTCGCTCCGTTATTTGCAAATTTACCGATATCCCAAAAAGATAAAAACATTCGCACTATGGAAGAGTATGATCAAGGATTCGGTTCGATTCTTTACCGTACGATTTTACCGGAAATAACCTCTTCTGCACAACTTACGGTAAATGAGGCGCACGATTATGCACAGATCTTTATCGATGGTAAATATATCGGGAAATTAGATCGCCGTAACGGAGAAAAACAACTTACTTTACCAGCATGTCCGAAAGGAGCACAGCTCGATATTCTTGTAGAAGCTATGGGACGTATTAATTTCGGACGAGCAATTAAAGATTATAAAGGTATTACGAAAAATGTGGAGCTTTCTATAAATATAGATGGGTATCCTTTTACTTGCGATTTAAAGAATTGGGAAGTTTTCAATATTGAAGATTCCTATGAATTTTATAAAAAAATGAAGTTCCACCCGATACGGTCGTTAAAAGATAAATATGGTCAGCGTATTCCGGGCTGTTATCGGGCGACTTTTCAAGTGAAAAAGCCTGGCGATACCTTTTTGAATTTCGAGACGTGGGGTAAGGGACTGGTCTATGTCAACGGTTATGCATTAGGGCGCATTTGGGAAATCGGTCCGCAACAGACGCTTTATGTTCCGGGTTGTTGGTTGAAAAAAGGAGAGAATGAAATCCTCGTTTTTGATATTATCGGTCCTAAAGATGCGAAATCTGAAGGTTTGGATAAGCCGCTTTTGGATCAATTGCTTGTTCAAAAGCCGCTTACGCATCGTAAAAAGGGTGAAAACTTGAATCTTTCGAATGAATCTCCTGTTTTTTCAGGATGTTTTAAATCGGGAAATGGCTGGCAAGAAATAAAATTTGATAAACCTGTTACAGGTCGTTATATTTGTTTAGAAGCATTGAATGCCCAAGATGGGAAAGAACTTGCTTGTATTGCAGAAATGCATGTATTGACTGAAAATGGTGAACGACTTTCTCGTGAACCGTGGATTGTAACTTATGCCGATAGTGAGGATGTGTCGCATGTCAATCGTTCGGCAGATAAAATTTTCGATTTGCAGGAATCTACTTATTGGAGTACTGTTGCGGGGATTGATTATCCGCATTCCGTAGTCATTGACTTAGGAGCAGTTTATACATTAACCGGAATTCAGTATTTGCCTCGTATGGAGAGTGAAGTTCCCGGTGGAATCAGGGATTTTAAAATTTACGTAAAGTCCCGTCCTTTTAAATTGTGATCTCGTGAATAGGATATTGTTCTTAGATTTTCCGATAAGATTATATATTCAGAATTTTTTGTTTTTTTTGCTCTATTTCCTTGTTTCGTAGCCCGTATGTTCCTTATTGGAATACAAACACTTGAAACAATAATCAAAATGTTTGTGCAGAATTTAGATAAACTGATGTGATGATTTTAGATAATCGTTCAAATAAATAACCAACCGCAAATTATTCTCTGCGATTGGTTATTTTATCATGTCTTATTTCTTGTTCTAATAAAATCAAGATTAAACGATTACGTTCCGGATCGAATAAGTTTATTGCTTCTACTCTTGATTTGCAGTTTGTTTTATTGTATGTTCAGTTTCCCTCTGAATTGTTTTTCTTCATTTTGTATGTGTATAATATATATACCCGGAGTAAGTCCTGATTTTATATAGTTCGTATCTGTTTTTGCAGAATAAACTTTTTTCCCTTCAAGATTATAAATCGATATTTTATTTGTGCCGGAAAATCCTTTTAAGTGAATATTTCCGTTTGTACAATAGACATTACCCTCGTTTTGAGTATATGTTTCTATTCTGGTTTCTGTGCTATTGTAGATTACTTTTAATTCATATATCGACCAATAATTTGTTTTGGTATCTCCGGTTTGTACTATTTTAAAATACCGGGCTTCTTGTGTCGGCATATTAATAATCGTCAATGTTCCTCCGCCTACACCGCTTGCAACAGGTTCTCCCCATGTAAAGTCGTCATTAGAAACATACAGCTCATATTTTGCCGGAGAGTCATTCGGGCTTTTCGATGTATCAAGAATAATCGTATTGAATTTTTGAGGACTCCGCATGTCTATTTTAAACCAGTCTCCCGGCTCTTTTTGCGGTCCGCTGGTCCATCGGGTATCATCTTTTCCGTCTATAGCGTTTTTTGCATCGCCGTTATTCTTAGATCCCGAAGCGATCCATCCGCTCCTGTCCAACATCTCGACATCGGCCAGTTCGGGCGTATTCGCTAAGTTATTTTTCCAGAGGATACAATTGTCCGTGTTGCTATTGTAAGGATCTACAACAGAAGATTGTATCGAAAGATGTGCCTCGCTGCCATTTGTCAATAATGGATTTTTAGTAGATATATTTGAATTGACAATATTTACAGTTCCTCCTTTCAAATCGGCAAAATGATTCTCTCCGGGAGATTGAAACCATGCGTTATATAAATTTATTGTCCCGTTTTCTGCCAAAATACTTTGTTTGGCGCTACCCCAATAGTCTGAATTGAATAAGGTCGCTTCTCCACCGGTGAAATCACTTGAGAGTTCGAGATATTTTGTATTTGAAAGATCAGACGAGCCTTTAGCGACTGCTACTACTTGCGTGTTTATGAGTTCAAACCCTTCAGAAGACATACCTCCAAAATACATACTTCTGCGTGCTCCGTCGATTCCTAATCCGACACTTGTTCCTTGAGGCCCTTTTCCATTATCCTGAGAGAATATTACCCCTCGTTGTCCTCCGAAAGCAAAATCATTGTATAACAGTTCGTTTTTACAATCGCCTAAAACCAACCAGTCGAAATTATCGAAACAATAATTTCCGGCAATGTCTCCATATTCTTTTACGGAATTTGGGAAACTACCGAATTTCGATTCATAACCGTTTGTATAGCAGATCGGATTGTATTGTAGATTGCATATCTTTCCATTTTCCGATCCTCCGCCTACACGAATTCCGGTGTTGAATGAATGCCCTGAGATATAGTCGATATAATGATTGTCGCATTTGTATGTAAATAGATCGAATCCTCTGTAAGCAGCACGAATGGCAATATTGACAATATACACATCTTCTCCTTGTACTTGTACCGTATAAGGATATTTTAATATATTATCGGGCAGGAGAGAGGATTTTTGTTCCGGATAGTTAATGGTAACTCCTCGTAAACCGCTATTTTTTTGCATGGTGATAAATGGAGTTCCATTTTCATCGCCTTTACCGTTATATACTTGTATAATGCTACCTCCGCCTACGGGAGTGGTACTATTATCGATTGCCCCTTTTAGTTCTACTCCCGACGGAATATTTAGGTTGCCGTTAAATCGGTAAGTTCCCGGAGGTAAAAATACGATACCTCCTCCTTCTGCAGCTGCTTGATCTAATAATTTTTGAAGTCCGGAGGTACAATCTGAATTTCCGGAAGGATCTACGCCGTTTTTCATCTCTGCTTTATACAACGTCAATCTTTCCGGTTTTTGTTTTTGTGTATCGTGACTAATCTGAGGAAATTCAGGTAATGGTTTTACCGTAATTGGAGAATGATCGATATACCCTTTAAAAAGAGATTTATTATCGATATTACAAGCTTCTTTAAATCTATTTCCTGTAATAATATATTGAGCATTAGTACCTATGTGTATTTGTGGGGAACTATTATTGAAATCGCAACTGGTGCAAGATAAGATTCCTCCGTTTATATTTATTTCGCCCTCTTTTATTTCACAACTTTGCATCATGACACGTGTAGATGCTTCTTTATCTGTCGTGATTGCATTTTGATTTGTCGAGATGTCGCATCCCATCATGTGAAGCGTTGCTCCGACACCCGGAGAAATGACAAACCCATTATCACAATCATCGATATGTATTTTTGAAAATAAAATTCCGGCATTGGAAATAGCGTCTATTTTTACAGCGTTTTTGCAGTTTTTGAATGATAATTCATAATTGTGTCCGTTAGGGAACGATCCCGGACTTGCTGTGGAGGGTGCGGCATTGAAACCGGTATTATAGCCTTCAATATTGACATAACAAGTGTAAGACCAGTCATTACGTCGCATCATGATACCGGTTCCGTTTTCATAAATCCATTGTTCGTGCGGTCCTCCTATTTGTGGAGAACCCTCTAATCCTGAACCGCTCCAGTAAGCCGGAGAAAAATCGACACGGTCTATACGTCCTACATCAGCGATATTGTCAAATTCTATACCGACCGAAAGGGGAGTTCCGTATATATCGTAAAAAACAGGACAGCCGGCAGTCTGTTCATCGAAGATTTCTATTCCGAAATAACTGTTCACTAAAGTAACGTTTCTAACATTGCAGAAATTGTTTCCGAAAATTCCATTTCGTCCCATTCTTATAGAAACCGGATACGGAACAATATTGTCTGCAGTTTGTTCCGGATACCAGATTGCCATATCCCGGAAACCGGCAGCCGGTTCTAATGTGATCAGAGGAGTTCCGGTGGCATCATCTCGTCCGTTATATGCCATTAGAATAGTCCCTTCTATCGGTTCTCCTTTTACCGGTTTTTTCCATTCTCCTCGAAGTGTGACCCCCTTGGGAATCGTTAGATTGCCTTTAATAACATATTTTCCCGAAGGAACAAAAACTGTACCTCCAAAACGGGTTGCTACGTTATTTATAAGTTTTAATTTATTTAATGCTGTTTGAAATGCCTCTGTGTCGTCAGTTATGCCATCGCCTTTAGCCCCCATCTCCTTTACATTAAAAGCATAAACAAATGCATCCGGTGTAGGGTATTGGGGTGTTGCCAATTCCCATGTGATGGTTGTCGGGACGGGTCTCTGACTCCGGACTGTTGTTATACAGCAAAAAAGAAATAAAAATGAAATAATAGGTATTCTTTTTCTCATGGTGTATTTTGTTTTATTAATGATAGACAAAGATATGGGCGATGTATTATGAATTTTCTTATTTTGGAATAAAAAAGGAATTAAATTATGATTAAATAGATCGGATTTAATTGTGGAAAGGTCCAAATGTTTATTTCAAAGAAAAAATAAGGATATTCCCATGTATAACGGAGATATCCTTATTCTTTTTCACGTAATAAATGTTATATTAATATTAAATCGAACAAGTTTTGGTAAAAGATTTATTGAATAATTATTTTCTTACAGAAACTATGATTTTGATTGTTGACGTGAACAACATATATTCCTTGTTCCATCGGAACTTGCACTTGTTGAGATTCCGATTGGCAAGAGAAAACTTTTTCTCCGTTTATTCGAAATACGTTTATTTCTGATTTTCCGGAAAACCCTTTTAAACAAATATTACCGTTAGCATAAAAAATGTTCGAGTCCTTTTGAGAAGTCGATTTTACGGCATTTTCATAATCATCATTAATGACATACGCTTCATGTATCGACCAATAGTTGGTTTTCGTATTACCCGTTTGTACGACTTTAAAATAGCGGGCATTTTGTGTAGGAATACTGATGATCGTCATCATGCTACTACCTTCTCCTGTTGCGATAGGTTCTCCCCAGTCAAGGTCGTCATCAGAGACATACAGTTCATATTTTGCCGGAGTATCATTGGGGCTGCCTGTCGTGTCGAGAATGATGAGATTGAATTTTTGTTTGTTTCGCATGTCTACTTTAAACCAGTCTCCCGGTTCTTTTTGAGAACCGCTGGTCCATCGGGTATCCTCTTTTCCATCTATGGCATTATTGGCACTATTACTGTTTTTTGAGCCGGAGGCGATCCAGCCTGTTCTGTCCAGTACACTGGACTGTGGTATCGCCAATATCGGAGTGTTACTCATGTTATTTTTCCAGAGTTCACATTTCGAGGTTGTTATTCCTTTCCCATCTAAAACGGAAGATTGGGCTGAAAATCGAGATTCATTATCTGAATTCAATAGCGGGTCTTTCAGTGTAATGTGAGATGCTGTAATATTCAACTTACCTCCGATAATATTGGCAAATCTGTCTTTCCCTGGTTGTACGAAGCTGGCTGCAATCAGATTGACTGTCCCGTTTTCTACTTGTACCCCTTGTAGAGCGCTGCCCCAATAGTCAGAGTTATGTAAAGTTACTCTTCCGGTAAAGTTCGCTGTTGTTTCGATATATCGAGTATTCGGTTCTCCCGTAGATACAATCTGATTATTAATAAAGTCGAACCCTTTACTGTTTAATGCATCGAAACAATATGCTCTTCTTGCTCCATCTATCGCCATTCCTACACTTATACCGTTAGAAGCGTTTTCGGCATTATTGCCGGTAAACAGTAATCCACGTTGAGCACCGAAAGCGAAGTTATTGTATAACCATTCATCTTTACAATTTTCAACCACTAAAAAGTCGAAGTTTTCATAACCATAGGTATATACCATATCTTTATAAGCTTCTATAGAATTGCTGAAGCTACCAAATTTTGTCTGGTAACCGCAGGCATAGACGATGAGGTTATATTGTAGATTGCAGATTTTCCCGTTTTCCGATCCTCCTCCCACTTTTATTCCGGTTTTTAACGAGTGTCCCGAAATATAATCGATATAATGGTTATCGCATTTGTATGTAAATAGATCGAAGCCTTGATAAGCAGCTCGAATGCCGACATTGACAATATATACATCCTTTCCTTGTACTTGTACGCAATAAGGATAGACGATAGGATTGGGAAGGTCTGAAGTTTTTTGTTCAGGATAGTCGAATACGACGCCTCTTAATCCGCTATTTTCTTTCATCGTCATAAAAGGTTGGGCGTTTAAATTCCCTTTCCCTGAATATACTTGCAGGATACTCCCGGGACCGACAGGCGCAGAGCTGTTATCCAGAGCTCCTTTTAATTCTACACCTGAAGGAATATTCAGATTCCCTAATACCTTGTATTTTCCCGGTGGAAGATAAACGATTCCTCCTCCTTCAGCAGCAGCTTTATCTAAAGCTTTTTGTATAGCTTGAGTGTTATCGGTATTTCCGTCAGGATTTGCACCGAATTCAGGATCTGTTGCCAGGTACAAATATTCTCTGTCCGGTTTTTGTTTTTGAGTTTCTAACATTGCCATGGGAAATTCCGGAAGTTTTTCCAATGAAACGGGAGTGTGGTCTATAATACATTCCAATAAAGAATGATTCTCTATGTTTACTTTTTCTTTGAAACGATTTCCTGTAATTATGCTTCTGGCATTTCTTCCGAGAACGATTTGTGGTGCGGGATTATAAAAATCGCAGTCGATAAAAGTTAAAATAGCCCCATTGATATTGACATTCCCCTTTTGAATTTGATTTTGAAGAATCATAATACGGGTAGAGCTTTCTGCATCTGTGACAAAAGCGTTTTGAGTTGCATCTATTTCACAAGTATGAAAATGCAATGCACCTGCAGTACCTTTGTTTATGACTACACCGTTTTCACAGTTTTTTATGATGCTTCGTGTAAATTGTATTCCTGAGTTGGCAATAGCATCGCATTGGATACCCGTTTTACAACCGATAACTTTCAATTGGTAGTTTTGTCCGTTGGGTTTAGACCCTTCATTCGTAATCGATGGAGCTGCGTTGAACCCTACTTTATAACCTTCTACAGTGATATTGGTAGTATATGACCAGTCGTTTTTACGCATCATGATACCGGTTCCGTTTTCGTAGATCCATTTATCGAATGATCCGCCTGCTGCTGGAGAGTCGGGAAGCCCCGATCCGCACCAATAAGCCGGAGAAAAATCTACACGGTCTATACGTCCTACGTCTGCGATGTAGTCGATTTCTATACCGACCGATAGAGGACTTCCGTATATGTCATAAAAGACCGGACATCCTCCTCCGTTTACTCGGGAGATTGCAATACCGATATAGGAGTTGACTAATGTAATATTTTTAACATTACAATATTCATTCCCGAAATGTTTGGGCTTACCCATTACGATAGAAGCGGGGTAGGGTACGATATTATCCGGAGTTTGTTCCGGATACCAAATTGCTAAATCCATGACTCCGGCCGCCGGCTCCATTGTAATCAACGGGGTAGCATTCTCATCTCCTCGTCCTGCATATGCCATAAGAATAGTTCCTTCTATCGGTTGCCCTTTTTCCGGTTTTTTCCATTCACCTCGTATTGTCACCCCTTTGGGAATATTAAGATTTCCTTTGATGACATATTTTCCGGCTGGTACGAATAGTATTCCGCCGTTAACTTTCGATGGACCGACATTAGTCAGGCTGTTAAGACCTTTTTGGAAACTTTCTGTATCATCTGTGATACCGTCACCTTTCGCTCCGAAGTCGGTAACCGAATATCCCGCTACAAAAGCATCTTTTGTTGGATAAGCCGGTTTGATGAGTCGCCAGTTCTGAGCGTAAAGCGAACTCAGCCCTATGACTGTCATAAGAAAACAAGTGCAAATTTTTTTCTTCATCTCTATTTTATTTTCAAGTTTAGAATCTGTTTGACAATTTATTGAAAGTGGAGCAGATCGTTAAAAAGTATTTTTATGAGATTTAAATGGGTTTTTAAAATTAAGTTTTAACAAAAATAATTTTACATGCTTATTTTATGGCTCGATTTATTATTAATTGAGAATTAATATTTGTTTGAGATAGAAAATTAATTTGTTTTTATTTCCTCTATTTTTAAAATACTCAAAAAAGAGTGTATGAGTTTGGATATGCCGATAAGGTTGCTTACTTTTACCCGATAAACTTTATAAATTTATCTTTATGAGCCAACAAGATGATTTGCAATATGACGAAGATGATGCCGTGAAATTTATTCGGAATTTTCTTCCTGGAGAAGTCGCTTCCAAATTTTCTGATGATGATATCAACTATGTAATCGATCTGATATATGAATTTTACGAAAGTAAAGGATATATGGATGAGAACAATGATAGTGAAGTCGATATCATAGAAGATGAACTGACCGAGTATGTGATAACGAATGCTCGTAAAAATGGATTTACACGGTTTGATGCGGATGATGTTTCTATGGTAGTTCAAGGTGAACTTGAATATTGCGATTCTATAGGAATGTTCGAATGATTGTTACTTTTATAATTGTATGAAAAGGAATGATATTTATATATCTTTCCGTTTTTTTGTGAGAGTTTATCTCGAGTACCGTATAGCTTGTTTTTAATGAAAACCAAAATTTGTATTATATATCTACTGACATTGTTGTTATCTTGTCCTTTTTATATGGAGGCACAAGATAATCAACCCGTAAAGGAGAAAAATCGTATCTCCCGTTGGATAGATTCAGGAAAACGTTTTTTTACGAAGAAAGAAAAGAAAGATGAGGTGCATATAAACCTCCATGAACTTACTTTAGAAGAAAACATTAAAATTCCTGTTCCGGCAAGTTCGGCTGTCAATAATTTGAAAACCGCTTTGTCTCAAGAAGTACGTCGTTTGAGCCGGATAAAGCATGCTCAATTATCTACGCCTCGAAGAGGAGAAGTTATAAAGGTCGTTATTCCGATGGACCAGCTTTTTCAACCCAATGATACACTTTTGTGGGATAGAGCAGAATTGATTTTGCGTCCGTTTGTCAAATATGTAGAGAATCCCGATTATTATCATATTTTGTTGGCTGCATATACCGATGATACGGGTAGTGATGCTTATACACGAAGGTTATCCGAATCTCGTGCACGTGCCGTAGCAGAGTGGTTACAAGAGCATGGAGGAGTGTCGGATTACATAGTTCCTTATGGTATGGGAAATTCAAATCCTATAATGCCGAATACATCGGATGCCAATAGAACCGAAAATCGGCGTATGGAAATTTATCTTGTCCCGGGTGAGGCTTTGTTAAAGTTAGCAGGAAAAGGAAAGATTACGTATTAGTTATAAATCTGCATTGCTATATTGATTTTCAATAGTAAAAGCATGAAATAATTCCGCTTTTTTATAATTTTGCATCTCGAAATCAAAATTAGGATTATAAAAATATCATAAATACATGGCAAAAGAACTGAAAGACCTGACAAAACGCAGTGAAAATTATTCTCAATGGTATAATGACTTGGTCGTAAAAGCCGATTTGGCGGAACAGTCGGCAGTAAGAGGTTGTATGGTTATAAAACCTTACGGATATGCAATATGGGAGAAAATGCAACGTCAATTAGATGATATGTTTAAGGAAACCGGACATGTCAATGCCTATTTCCCGCTATTGATCCCTAAGTCTTATTTAAGCCGTGAGGCGGAACATGTCGAAGGTTTTGCTAAAGAATGTGCGGTTGTGACTCATTACCGGTTGAAAAATGCAGAAGACGGTTCTGGCGTTATTGTCGATCCGGCAGCAAAACTGGAAGAAGAGTTGATTATACGACCTACTTCCGAAACTATTATTTGGAGTACCTATAAAAATTGGATACAGTCTTATCGTGATCTGCCTATTCTCTGTAATCAATGGGCAAACGTGATGCGCTGGGAGATGCGCACAAGGCTATTCTTGCGTACGGCAGAGTTTCTTTGGCAAGAAGGTCATACGGCCCATGCTACCCGTGAGGAAGCGGAGGCAGAGGCTCAACGCATGTTGAATGTGTATGCCGATTTTGCTGAAAATTATATGGCTATGCCGGTAATCAAGGGAGTTAAGTCGGCAAACGAACGGTTTGCCGGAGCTTTGGATACCTATACTATCGAAGCTTTGATGCAAGATGGTAAAGCTTTGCAATCGGGAACTTCTCATTTTCTCGGACAAAATTTTGCAAAAGCTTTTGATGTGCAGTTTGTTGATAAAAATAATAAACTCGACTATGTTTGGGCGACTTCATGGGGAGTTTCTACTCGTTTGATGGGCGCTTTGATTATGTCTCATTCCGATGATAACGGCTTGGTATTGCCTCCCAAGTTAGCACCGATTCAAGTAGTAATAGTCCCCATTTATAAAAATATGGAGCAACTGGCTGTCATTGATGAGAAAGTTGCCGGTATCGTGGCTAAATTGAAAGAATTGGGAATATCTGTCAAATATGACAATGCCGACAATAAACGTCCCGGATTTAAATTTGCCGATTATGAATTGAAAGGAGTTCCTGTTCGTTTGGTTATGGGAGGACGGGATTTAGAAAACAACACGATGGAGGTAATGCGTCGCGATACATTAGAAAAGGAAACAGTTTCTTGCGATAATATCGAGCTGTATGTGAAAAAGTTATTGGATGATATTCAGTCTAATATTTATAAGAAAGCTTTTGATTATCGTGCTAAACATATTGTCGAAGTTGATTCTTACGATGAATTTAAAGAAAAGATCGAGGAGGGCGGATTCATCCTTGCTCATTGGGATGGAACACCAGAAACGGAAGCCCGTATCAAAGAAGAAACCAAAGCGACGATACGCTGTATTCCTTTTGACGGAGATATGACTCCGGGTGTTTGTATGGTAACCGGTAAGCCTTCTGCTCGACGAGTTCTATTTGCCCGTGCATATTAAAAACAGATGGTATATTAGTCAATAAGGAAACTTTGAAAAAGGTTTCCTTATTTTTTTGTCATTGATATAGAAAAACGAAACTTTTATTATTTTTGGTTGTTCTAACACAAAAAAATATTATGATTAGTGATTGGGCTTTAGTCTTAGAGGGTGGTGGAATGAGAGGAGTATTTACTTCTGGAGTTCTGGATTATCTTATGGATAAAAACATCTATTTCCCATATACGATAGGTGTATCGGCAGGAGCTTGTAATGGATTATCATATGCATCGAAACAACGGGGACGAGCTAAAATTTCGAATATAGACTTATTGGATAAATATCATTATATAAGTCCTAAATTTTTTTGGAGCAATAAAAGTATATTGAATATGGACTTTTTATTTGATGAGATGCCCAATAAGGTTCTTCCTTATGATTTTGATACCTATTTTGCATCACCGGATCGTTTTATCATGGTTACTTCAAATTGTGAAACTGGAGAAGCCGAATATTTTGAAGAAAAACGATCTCCGCAAAGATTATTGCAGATATGTAGGGCGTCCAGCAGCCTGCCGTTTGTTTCGCCGATTGTATGGATTGATAATAAACCGATGCTGGATGGAGGAATTTGTGATCCTATACCTTTTCGGAAAGCTTGTGAAGACGGGTATGATCAGATGGTTTTGGTCTTGACACGTAATAAGGGATATAGAAAAGAAGAAAAAGAGGTGAAACTTCCACCATTTTTTTATCATAAATATCCGGCATTGAAAAATCGGCTTTGTCACCGTATGCGTGAGTACAATAAAACGATGGATGAAATAGAAATGATGGAAAAAAATAATCAGGCAATCGTTATACGTCCTCAAAAGCCCTTAGTCGTTGATCGGATAGAACAGAATATAAAAAAATTGACAGATCTATACGAAGAAGGATATTATTGTGCCGAAGCTGTTTTTTCGGCTGTTAACTTGTAGGCATTTATTTTTACTTAATATGTTTTCATAGAAAAGGAGTTCTGCGTTTTTGAAGAATGAACGTAAAAAAACAGTTAAAGAAAACCTTATGTTACGATAATGTTTTAATTTTGCCGACTGAAAATTTTTAAGGATATGAAAAAAAGTCTTATAGCATTGGCATTCGGTACATTAGGTTTGGGGATCGCCGAGTTTGTAATGATGGGAATCTTGCCGGATGTTGCTAAAAATTTGCATATAAGCATTGCTACGGCAGGACATTTGATTTCTGCGTATGCATTAGGAGTCTGTGTTGGTGCACCTATGCTTATTTTAGCGAGAAAATTTCCTTTGAAACGTATTCTGATGGGTTTGGTGGCAATTGTTATGATAGGAAATATCTGTGCATCTTTAGCTCCGAATTATTGGGTAATGCTTGTCGCTCGTTTTATATCCGGATTACCGCATGGAGCTTATTTCGGTGTCGCATCTATCGTAGCTGAAAAATTGGCGGATAAAGGAAAAGGATCGGAAGCCGTTTCTATTATGATTGCGGGAATGACTATTGCAAATTTGTTTGGTGTTCCCTTGGGGACGTCTTTGAGCGCGTCGATATCTTGGCGGTTGACTTTCCTTTTGGTAGGAGCATGGAGTGTTATTATTATGTATTATATTTGGCGGTGGGTTCCTCAAGTCGAGAACTTGCCGGATATGGGGTTGAAAGGACAATTTCGTTTTCTTAAGTCTCCAGCACCATGGTTATTATTAGGTGCGACTATGCTGGGAAATGGAGGAGTATTTTGTTGGTATAGTTATGTAAACCCTTTGTTGACACATGTTTCCGGATTTTCACCTCATTCGATTACTTTCTTTATGGTTCTTGCCGGGTTTGGTATGGTCGTGGGTAATTTGACGGGAGGAAAAATGTCTGATAAATATACACCGGGAAGGGTAGCGGCTTTTGCACAGGGGAGTATATGCATTGTATTGCTCATGATTTTCTTTTTTGCAAAAGTTCCTTGGTTGTCAGTCCTTTTAATGTGCCTTTGTACAGCCGGTCTGTTTGCGGTTTCAAGCCCGCAACAAGTATTGCTGATTCGTTATTCTAAGGGTGGAGAAATGTTGGGGGCGGCAAGTGTCCAGGTTGCATTCAATTTGGGAAATGCTATTGGTGCTTATTGTGGAGGATTGCCCCTACAAGCCAATATGGGTTACCAATATCCGGCACTGATCGGAGCTCCTTTTGCCTTATGCGGTTTTATTTTGTTGACGATCTTTTTTAGAAAATACGAATCTATGAGAATCCGGTCATAATAAAGATTGTGCATCGATCATTTTTTGTATAAGAAGAGCTGCATCACGACCATCCGTAAGCCCATGGTGTGCACTGATAGAGATAGGAAGAGTATATTTCTTTTCGTGATTATATACTATTATAACCTAAGATGAAGAAAGAAAAAATATCTCCATACTGTGTACGGTATAAGGGGCTTTTCACTTTCAAGACCTTTGACGAGGCGGTGAAAAAACTTTCCGAACTCTCCGAGAAATATTCTTCGGAAGATTACGATGAGGTCTTGGTGAACATTTCTTTGGGTCGAAATTGTAGCGACCGTGAGAAATGCCGTCCTTGTATTTTTCGCAAGAGGAACGCACGAAAGACTTGAAGTCCTCACAACAGCAATAAGTAATGCGGTATTCCATGTGTGTAACAGACATTATTCCAGCAACATTAAAAATGCTTGGATTGAAAAATATAGAAGCAAAAGCAGGAAAATGGGAAATCATTTATTGCTTGTATTCCACAAATTCCAAGCCACAAAAATTTAAATATATTGTTGAATGGAATGGTAATTGGGAAGAACGCCAAACTGAAATGAAAGATATTCTAAAAATGAAACTGGAAATGTTATGAAAAAGATAATATTAGTATGTAAATAGTATATAATTACGTTGAATATTATAACAATAAAAGAATCAAAGCCCGGTTAAATGGAAAGAGTCCGGTACAATACCGAACTCTTTCTATTACGGGATAATGTTTAACTTGTCCAACTTTTGGGGGTCACTTCATTTTGAGACCGCCTCTTCTGGATTTTTGTAAGGAGAATTATCCTTTGCGATAAAATTCTAAATCTTCAACATTGAATTTACTGATAAATTCAGCCTGTTTTTTTACTTCAGCTTCTCCGAAATGGATATATACTTCTGCCGAATTGCGGAATGAATCGCATCGGGTCGTATCTAATAGCAATAAATGTCCCATAATGATGTGACCGGCCATTTCTACCATACGGCGTGCATGAAAATCGATATATTCGTTGTCTTTAGTCTCGACAACCGAAGCCACTGTTTTTTCGTAAATTTCAGTCATGGCTTTTAACCGGTTCTGTAAAGGAACTAACTCAGGACAGATTGTTTCCTGTTCATAGAACTTCATCATATTAAGGAATGTCCCGGTAGTTACGTGACGGATAGCAGCGACAACTTGCAATTGTGTTGTACCTTCATAAATAGAAGTGATACGAGCATCCCGATAAATACGTTCACAAGCATAGTCTTTCATGAATCCCGAACCTCCGTGAATCTGTACACAATCATAAGCATTTTGATTACAGAATTCACTGCTCATTCCTTTGGCAAGAGGAGTGAAAGCATCGGCTTGTCTTTGATATTTTTTCATCTCGTCACGTTCCTCTTTTTCGAGTTTACGTTCTTTTGAAATATCTTCATATACTTTATACATATCTACAAAACGGGTTGTCTCATAAAGTAATGAACGAGATGCGTCGAGTTTGGCTTTCATCAGAGATAACATTTCATAAACGGCTGGAAATTCGATGATTGCTTTACCGAATTGTCGTCGTTCTTGAGCATAAGTAAGAGCCTCTCTATAAGCTGCTTCAGATACTCCGACCGATTGTGCAGCAATTCCCAGACGAGCACCGTTCATCAATGCCATGACATATTTGATCAACCCCATTTTGCGATCTCCGCAAAGCTCGGCTTTGGCATTTTTGAATACCAGTTCACAAGTAGGAGAACCCTTGATTCCCATTTTGTTTTCTATGCGTCGAACGGTTACGCCGCCATCGTTTTTATCGTAGATAAACATTGATAATCCGCGGCCGTCTTTGGTCCCTTCTTCCGAACGAGCCAGAACAAGGGCTATGTGTCCGTCTCCATTTGTAATGAATCGTTTTACACCGTTCAAATACCAGCATCCGTCTTTTTCACTGTAAGTTGCTTTTAACATAACAGCTTGAAGATCTGAGCCGGCATCCGGTTCGGTCAAGTCCATGGCCATAGTTTCTCCGGCACAAACACGAGGGAGATATTTTTGTTTTTGTTCTTCGCTGGCAAATTCGTAGATAGTCTCAGCACAATCTTGCAGTCCCCAAATATTAACAAATCCGGCATCTGCGCGACTTACCATATCGGCTGCCATGATATACGGTACAAGAGAAAAGTTCAGTCCGTTATATCGGCGAGGGATAGAAATTCCCATTAAGCCGGCTTTTACAAGGGCGTCCAGATTTTTTTCTGTTCCGGAAGCATATTTAACCCGTCCGTTTATAACTTGAGGACCTTCATGGTCTACGCTTTCGGCATTGGGAGCAACGATGTCTCCGCATATCTCACCGGCGATTTCAAGAACTTTTTCATAACTGTCCATCGCATCTTCAAAATCGATGGGAGCATAGTCATATTTTTCGGCATCGGTATAGTTCCGTTCTTTAAGAGCTACCAAACGCTTCATTAGCGGATGGTTCAAGTGATGTTTAAGGTCACTGTTATCTAAATAAAAATTAGCCATATTCTTTTGAGTTTATTATTTGCTATTCTTCTTATAATATTTGATCATTTTCGGAAGAATATCTTCTACAGTTCCGGTAATTACATAATCTGCTATTGTGTTGATCGGTGCATTCGGATCATTGTTGATTGCGATGATCATCGAACTGTCTTGCATACCGGCAATATGTTGTATCTGTCCGGAAATACCGCAGGCAATATACAGTTTCGGGCGTACGGTAACACCTGTTTGTCCGATCTGACGTTCATGTTCTGCATAACCTGCATCGACGGCGGCACGAGAAGCTCCTACTTCCGCACCGATGGTAGCGGCGAGATCATAAAGTAACTTGAAATTTTCTTTCGATCCTACTCCATAACCTCCGGCAACGATAATCGGGGCACTTTTGATGTTGATTTTTGATTTTTCGATCTGTCGTTCGATTACAGAAACGACAAAGTCGGTATCCGAAACATATTTTGATGCATCCAGTTTAACTACTTCGCCTTTATATGTTGGAGAAACGATTTCTTTTTTCATTACACCTTCGCGCACTGTTGCCATTTGAGGTCGACACTCCGGATTAACGATGGTTGCAACGATATTTCCTCCGAAAGCCGGGCGAATTTGGTATAATAAATTTTCGTAAGATTTTCCTGCTTTTTTATCCTCGTGAGATCCTATTTCAAGAGCAGTACAATCTGCTGTTAATCCGCTATGCAAAGCAGAAGAGACACGAGGTCCTAAATCGCGGCCGATGCTGGTTGCTCCCATAAGACAGATTTGAGGCTTTTTCTCTTTGAAAAGGTTGATAAGAACCGATGCGTGAGGCTGTGACGTATAAGGATAAAGCCTTTTGTCATCGACAAGGTAAACCGTATCAGCCCCGTATGGGAAAATTTGTTTTTCTACTCCGTCTAAATTGCTACCGATAACAAGAGCCTCAAGTTTACAATTCAGTTGATTGGCCAACGAACGGCCTTTAGTAAGCAATTCCAAGCTTACATCGGCGATGATGCCGTCTTCTATTTCGCAATATACAAATAAGTTATTCATACGATTTTCTTTTGGAGAGTTAATGATTTTTTGTCACGTATCTGATTATTATCCGATTGTGTGGTTTACTATTAACTCTTTCATGAGTTCATCTATTTCTGTGTCGTTTCCGGATAATTTTTTACTTTCTTTAGCCTGAAAAACGACATTCTCGATTTGTTTTACCTTTGTCGGAGACCCAGCTAATCCTACTTGATCCAGGTCTGCATCAACGTCGGACACACTCCATTCCGTTAGATTCAGATAAGGGCGGTTTTCGTATAAATTGCTGAAATAGTCATTATCCTGATTTTGTCTTTCACTGATGGTTTTGGCATATTTATACCGCTGTATTAGTTTCGCATTGCGCGGACGGCAATCATCTGCACTTCCATTAACGGTTATGACTACCGGATATTTGGCTTCTACAACTTCGACACCTCTTTCCAGACGTCTTTTGACTTGTATTTTGCCGTCCTGAACTTTTAAGATTTTTTCTGCATAAGTAATTTGTGGCAAACCAAGTTTTTCTGCGACTTGAGGGCCTACTTGGGCTGTGTCCCCGTCAATTGCTTGACGGCCTCCGATAATAATATCGTAGTCTTTCATTTTCTTGACAGCGCAAGCCAATGCATAAGATGTTGCTAATGTATCAGCACCGGCGAATGCCCGGTCGGTAAGTAATACCCCGCCGTCAGCTCCTCTGAACAAGCCTTCTCGTATAATATCAGCGGCGCGAGGAGGTCCCATAGTCAGTAATGATACGGTCGATCCGGGGTACTGTTCTTTTAATTGCAGAGCCTGTTCGAGTGCATTCAGGTCTTCTGGATTAAAAATAGCGGGTAATGCTGCTCGATTTACCGTTCCGTCGGCTTTCATGGCATCTTTACCTACATTTCTCGTATCCGGTACTTGTTTGGCAAGTACGATAATTTTTAAACTCATAATTGATAGAGATATTAGATTTGAAATATTGTTATCTAAAAAGCATTTTTCAACGCTCCACAAATTTACTGAAAGCTGTTAATCTGACAAGTATTTTTATTGAAAATTTGATGTTCCGGAAGATGTTCCGAACGAATTCTTAAGGATAAAAGCAATTTTTTTAGATAGGCTTTTGTGCATGTTACTGTTGTTTGATTCATATCTGTTTTATTATCTTTGAATCGTAAAAATATGATTTATGAAACAGGAGAGCGATAGTTTTCAGTTTGAGAATACAACAGAGTGGGAGAGTGCCGGAGTTGGAGTCATCCGTCAGATTATGGCTTATAATAAGAATATGATGATGGTTAAGGTTAAGTTCGAAACAGGAGCGGAAGGTGCACCTCATACACATCCGCATACTCAGGCTACGTATGTTGTAAGCGGAATATTTGAATTTACCGTAGGAGGTGAAACCGAGATTGTTCGTGCCGGAGATGGCGTTTATATGCGCTCGGGAATATTGCATAGTTGCAAATGTATAGAGACCGGTATTTTAATCGATACATTTACTCCTATGCGGGAAGATTTTATAAAATGATTGTTGGGGCAAACTTTTTATCGTTCTTTTGACGAGGAGTTTAAATTATTTTTCTTGTTTAGTAGATATTGTCGTATAGCTATCGAAATAAATAATACCCACATTAATATCATGCTTATGTTATTGATTTTAGGAGTGAATTTATTTAACTGAACAGGTAATAGTATCCAAATAAATAAAAACAGAGTTAAGCAGGTCTCTATACTGGATAATTTGCTGTTTGCGGATAATAACATGATCAATAACGGAAAAATATAGATACCGTTGTAAACGAATGCTTGCTGGGGAACTAATACACAAATCATAGCCGCTAAGCCAAAACGGATTAAAGAAGATTTGGTCGTAAAGAATAATCCTGTGGAAAGCAATCCCAAGATATAAGTTAGATATTTACCCGTTTCGTAAAGTATAAATTGATTTTCTATATTCAATGTCTTTCCTAATTGTAGGAATAAAGGAATGATCCCGAACCGATATACCGAGAAAGACATTCCGTAAATAGCTGTTTGTTCTTTTACATTTTCATACAGTTGACCGATATTTTCGAATCCGTTTTCAAAAAATAAAAAAGGTAAGAATGCCAATAAAAAAGCAAGAATTGCATATTGGAAAAATGTTTTGTATTCTTTTTTGTATAAATAATATAAGCTGAATATAGCCGGAAATATCTTTAAAACAGAGGCGATAGCCAGACAAATTATTCCATACCATTTTTTTTCGTTTTGATCTTTCACATATACGAAGTAATTGATGCAAGCTGCTGAGATCATAATTTCGTTTCCACGCTCCAAAGCGTAAAGATTGATGGATGAAAAAAATATGATAAACAATATGATCGGAGAACATTTATATTTTTTACACAAAAGATATAGAGAATGAAATAATAGGAAGAGCGAGAGTAATGTAAAGAAAAAGCAGCTCAATACGGCTATTTGAGAATTCCAACAATCTTCGAGCGATATTGAAGAGTAGTTGGTAAGCAAAGTAAACGGATATAAGATCATGTAAGAGAACGGTAAATAATTTTTGTTACAAGTACCGTTCAATTCATTATAATACGGGTTCTTATCGGCAATATAAATTAGAGTATTATAGAAGTCGGCAAAGAAATTATCTAATTTCAGAAAAAATACATGAAGTTGGTGTGAGGGATCTGCAAACAATAGTATGATCCAGATACAAGCTAATAAAAAAGTAAGTCCTGTAAATATTTTTTTGATTCTACTTTGGTTCATAAACGCATTACTTGAATGTCTTAAAAAACAATGTAATGCAAATATATCATATATTTAAGGTAATAAGAAACCTTGTTTGATTATTTTATAATATTGAAAAGAATTGCATGTTTATAAAATTAGACTGTTATAATATAAAAAATGATATGCACCCTAAAAGTTAAACGAAAACTTTTAGAGTGCATATCGTTTTTCTTATCGGTATGTTATTCGTAACTGCTTCCATCGAAACAGTGAGTGCAAATACATTCTTTAGGTAAACCTATTGATTTGACGAGCGTTTCCAATGGATTGAATTTCAAAGTCGTAATATTCAGATCTTTTCGGATGCAATCCACCATTTTGCAATATTGGGGAGAATTTGTGGTTGCATAAGCCGGGAGATTTTTAGAGCAATCTCCTTCAAGATTTTTTATAACCCTCCGCGTGATGAGTTCCAACTCCGATTTTGAACCTGTGAAATTCAGAAACTTACAAGGGTAAATTAATGGAGGACAACTGATGCGCATATGCACCTCTTTAGCTCCATAACGATATAAATCATTTACATTGTCATGAAGTTGAGTTCCCCTGACAATAGAGTCATCACAAAAAACGACCTTTTTATCTTTCAATAATTTTTTGTTAGGGATCAGCTTCATTTTTGCTACCAGTTCTCGCATTTCTTGTGTAGGAGGAGTAAAACTTCTCGGCCATGTCGGAGTATATTTAACGATCGCTCTTTTATATGGAATTTGTTTTCCGACAGCATATCCCAGAGACATGCCGACCCCGGAATCGGGAATACCTGATACGAAATCTGCATCGATATCATCGTTTTTACCCATTTCCACACCGCAGTCGAAACGCATCTCGTCAACATTCTTCCCTTCATATTCGCATACGGGATAACCGTAATATACCCAAAGGAAAGAACATATTTGCATTTTTTTATTGGGTTTTCGCAGTTGAGTAAAACCATCGGCTGTAATTTGAACGATTTCTCCCGGTCCTATATTATAATCCATTTCATAACCCAGATTTGGAAAACTGCAGGTTTCGGATGATACCGCATAACCGTTTTTCCCTTTTCCTATCATGATAGGTGTTCGTCCATATTTATCTCGTGCCGCAATAATTCCGTTTTCTGTAAGAAGAAGCATCGAACAAGAACCTTTCAATCGATTATAGACATTCTCTATCCCTTCGACAAAAGTTTTGCCTTCGATAATAAGCATGGACACCAATTCCGATTGATTGGTAATGCCGTTACTGTGTTCGCAAAAGTGATTTCCTTTTGCCAAAAGTTCCTTTTCAAGTTCCGGCAGATTAGTTACTTTAGCAACTGTCACTACGGCAAACTTTCCTAAATGAGAATTGATGATAATCGGCTGAGCATCGGTATCGCTGATAACGCCTATTCCTGAATTTCCTGAAAAAGAAGGAAGGTCAGCCTCGAATTTTGTGCGGAAATAAGAATTCTCGATATTATGAATCGAGCGAGTAAAATTTCCGTTATTCAAAGTTACCATACCTCCACGTTTTGTTCCCATGTGAGAATTGTAATCTACCCCATAAAAGAGGTCGGCTACACAACTTTCTTTTTTTATCGTTCCAAAAAAACCGCCCATTGTTTATTGAATATAATACTTAATTGTAGATGTGTTGTTATTGATGTTAAAAAGAACGGGAACGTTCGGTATATACCCGAGCGTTCCCGTTATAGCATTATTATTTTTTATGCTGTTCTACCCATTTGCGGGCATTTACGAATGCCTCTATCCACGGGGTCACCTGATCTTCGTTTTTACGGTTGGTCGGATAATACCCCCATTGCCATGGGAAAATCGCGCGTTCGAGGTGTGGCATCATAGCCAAGTGCCGTCCGTCGTTTGTTGCGATACCCGCAACGGCAAAAGGTGATCCGTTCGGATTGGCCGGATAAGCATCGTAGCTGTATTTTGCTATGACATTATATTTGTCGATATCATAAGGTAATTCGAATTTTCCTTCTCCGTGAGCTACCCATACTCCTAATTTGCTGCCTGACAGAGATCCGAACATTACTGAATTATTTTCGGGAATAGTCAAGCCGATAAATTCAGATTCGAATTTATGTGAATCATTATGTCGCATCTTAGGTTTCTTTTCGTGATCCGGAGTCAATAGTCCCAATTCTACCATAAGTTGACAACCGTTACAAATACCTAAACTTAGAGTATCCTCACGTGCATAGAAATTGTCCAAAGTGGCTTTGGCCTTTTCATTCCAAAGAAATCCTCCGGCCCAGCCTTTGGCAGAACCTAATACATCCGAATTGGAAAAGCCGCCGCAATAAACGATCATGTTTATATCTTCAAGCGTTTCCCGCCCGCTGATCAAATCGGTCATATGGACATCTTTGACATCGAAACCGGCCAAATAAAGAGAATAAGCCATTTCCCGATCTCCGTTTACACCTTTTTCCCGAATAATAGCCGCTTTTATGCCGCTCGGCTTTCTGCGGTCGGCACTGATTCCGTATTGTGCCATTTTTCCGGTGAAATCGTCATTAAATTTAATTTGTAAAGGTTGTTCCTTATAGTTGTTGAATCGTGCGGCAGCAGCTTTTTCTCCGCTTTGTTTACGATCGAGCAGATAAGAAGAAGAAAACCATACGTCACGCAAATAATCGATTCCAAACTGATATTCTGCATTGTCTTTCTTGACCAGAATGTGACGTTCTTTGCAAGGCCGTCCGATTTTGGAAAACCCGATGCCGTTATTTTGCAAAATCTTTTCGACGCTGTTCTTGTCTTTTACCTGAATCAATACTCCTGGATTTTCACTGAAAAGGATTTTTATAATATCTTTTTCTGCGATTTTATCGAGATTTATTTCCAAACCGCCTTCCGGATTTCCAAAGTTCATTTCGAGCAGGGCAGTAATCATACCGCCGGCCGAAATATCATGACCTGCCAGAATGAGGTCCTTTTCGATTAATTCTTGTATTGTATTGAACGCTGAAGCGAAGTATTCCGAATCTTTTACAGTAGGTGCTGTTTTACCGATTTTTCCGAGCGATTGTGCAAAAGCCGATCCCCCGAGCTGAAAATTATCGAATGAAAAATCTATATAATAAATAGCCGTATTGCGATCACGAATGAGTACAGGAGAAACGACTTTTTTTATGTCCGACACTTCACCTCCCGCTGAGATGATAACAGTTCCCGGAGCGAAAACTTTTTCGTCACCGTATTTTTGAGTCATAGACAGACTGTCTTTTCCTGTGGGGATGTTGATTCCCAGATCACAAGCAAATTGACTGCAAGCCTCCACCGCTTTATATAGACGGGCATCTTCACCTTCATTTTTACATGGCCACATCCAGTTGGCGCTTAACGATACACTTTTCAATCCCTCTGTCATCGGTGCCCATACGATGTTGGTAAGAGCTTCCGATATGGCAAGTACCGAACCGGCAGCCGGATCGATCATGGCTGCTTGCGGTGCATGTCCGATAGAAGTAGCAATACCCGATTTCCCCCGATAATCCAAAGCTACTACGCCACAATCGCTGAGAGGTAGTTGTATTTCACCCTGACATTGTTGGCGAGCCACTTTCCCGGTTACGGAACGATCTACTTTATTGGTCAGCCAATCTTTGCAAGCTACGGCTTCAAGTTGTAGGACATTTTCCAGATATTCATGTATCTTTCCGGTTTCGTAGGCAACGTCCTGATAATTCTCTTCGACCGTGTGATCTTTCATAAAGGTACGGGGCGCTTTGCCGAACATATCCTCCATGGCGAGATCTATCGGTTTTATTCCGTCTTTTTGTTCAAAGACAAAACGCATGTCACCGGTAGTTTCTCCCACGACATACATCGGTGCACGTTCACGGTCTGCGATCTTTCTAACATGATCGATGTCTTTTTCACCGATAAGCATTCCCATGCGTTCCTGACTTTCGTTTCCGACAATTTCTTTTGCAGAAAGAGTCGGGTCACCTATCGGCAATTTGTCCATCTCGATTTTACCACCTGTCGTTTCTACCAGTTCCGACAAGGCATTCAAATGTCCTCCGGCTCCATGGTCATGAATAGAAACGATGGGGTTATTGTCCGATTCGGCAAGTGCACGAACGACATTCGATACACGTTTCTGCATTTCAGGATTAGCGCGTTGTATAGCGTTTAGTTCGATAGCATTGGCATATACACCGGTTTCTACGGATGATACAGCACCGCCTCCCATTCCGATACGGTAGTTATCTCCACCCATAACGACAACTTTCTCACCGGGTTTAGGAGTCCCTTTGAGAGCGTCCCGCATAGTTCCGAAGCCGACACCTCCTGCCAACATGATAACTTTGTCGTATGCAAATTTTTTATAGTTCTCCGCGTGCTCAAAAGTAAGAAGAGATCCGCAGATCATCGGTTGTCCGAATTTGTTCCCAAAATCCGATGCTCCGTTTGATGCTTTTACCAGAATTTGTTCCGGTGTTTGATAAAGCCATTTCCGTTCGGGCATAGCTTTCTTTTCCCATTCGCGCCCCTTTTCCGTTCTGGGATATGAGGTCATATATACTGCTGTTCCGGCAATAGGTAAACTCGCTTTCCCACCGCCTAATCGGTCGCGTATTTCTCCACCTGTTCCGGTTGCAGCTCCGTTAAACGGTTCTACGGTAGTCGGGAAATTATGTGTTTCCGCTTTTAGGGAAATAACGGTTTTTATATCTTTAATTTCAAAAAAATCGGGCTTGTCTTGTGATGCCGGAGCAAATTGTTCGATTACCGGTCCTTCGTTAAAAGCAACGTTGTCCTTATATGCCGATACTAATTTGTTCGGATTTTCTTCGGATGTTTTTTTTATTAATTTAAATAAAGAGCTTTCTTTTTCTTGTCCGTCGATGATAAAAACTCCATTGAATATTTTATGTCGGCAATGTTCTGAGTTGACTTGGGAAAACCCGAATACTTCGCTATCGGTAAGTTTTCGTCCGATTTTTTTTCCTAAATCGTTCAAATAATTTATTTCATCTTCACTTAGAGCAAGTCCTTCCTGTTTGCTGTATGAAGCGATGTCGTCTATATAGACGATAGGATCAGGTAATTTGTTTATTTCAAAAATAGACTGATTTAGTCCGTTATACATGCGTTGGAGCATCGGATCGTGATCTGCCTTTTCGCTTTTTACAGGGAAATATTCTTCGATACGGGTTATTCCTTTTAATCCCATGTTTTGGGTAATTTCCACAGCATTGGTACTCCACGGGGTAATCATTTCTTTACGAGGACCGACGAACCAGCCGTCGATAATTTGTTCGTTTAGTACTTCGGCCTCACTGAAGAGCCAGCTCAGTTTCTCTGTTTCATGGGACGAAAGAGTGTGATCGGTATCGACTGCTATCACATTCCGGGAAGGTGTTTTGAAAAAAAGAACCATTATAGTCTATTTAAATTGTGAATTATTTTGACTGTTATTATTGTTCTTGATAATATTTTTATTCTCTTATCTTTATGTAATAAGACATCTGCACTTTGATTCGAAATATAAAAAAGAGATGTTATCCTTTCTCAGATTTCGTTTGCAAAATTAATCAAAAGCTGCGTTCTTTAAAACAATAAAGCCAAAACAATTGGCGGAAATGTAACATTTATGACTTATATTTGCATTTCAGAAACAGATTAACTGTGTAAATAGGGAAATAGTGGATTTGGTATTATACACAATTATAAGAGGTTTGGCTATCGGTATTTTGGTATCGGCACCCATGGGCCCTATCGGAGTATTATGCATACAACGAACTCTGAATAAGGGGCGGTGGTCGGGCTTTGTTACCGGGCTGGGCGCTTCCATTTCAGATTTAGGTTATGCGGTGTTGACAGGTCTCGGTATGTCTATCGTAATAGATTTTATAGAAACGAATGAATATTTGATCCAGATATTGGGAAGCCTTGTGTTGGCCGGATTCGGGGCTTATTTATATCGTCAAAATCCTGCAAAGAATATTAAGAAACAAAGTGCGAATAAAAATACTTTTACACAAGATTTTGTGACAGCATTCTTTCTTACATTGTCAAATCCGTTGATATTGTTTCTGTTTATAGGATTGTTCGCCCGACTTAATTTCTTTGTTCCCGAATCTACTTTGTACCACTATATTCTCGGCTATATTTCTATTATCATAGGGGCTGTTTCTTGGTGGTTTACAATAACATTTTTTATAAATAAGGTGCGTACTCGTTTCAATTTGCGTAGCTTATGGTTGATTAACCGCTGTATCGGAGGCGTTATTATTATCATGTCTTTAGTGGGTTGTTTTATGGGTATGTCAGGATATTTCAATCATTAATTTTTTTTACTATGAAAAAAGTTTTGTCAGTACCTTTTATTCCGGGCTTAAAAGATCAGCCGTTGGAAAAAGCGTGTGAGTTGCTTGAGGAAAAAGCTGCACGGCAAAGTGTGGAGTGCGTGAATTGGCCCGAACAATTTCCGTATAAGCCGATCACTATATTTGATATAGCTCGAAGCGAAACGGCTCTTTACATCAAGTATTTTGTTAGGGGAAATTGTCTGTTGGCATTGAATAGCGAAGATAATTCTCCGGTATGGCAGGATAGCTGTGTAGAGTTTTTTGTGCAAGTTCCGGGTGAAACCGAATATTATAATTTTGAATTCAACTGCATCGGTACGGCATTGGCGTCGAAGCGTCAAAGTCGGGAAATATGCACCCATTTTTCTCCGGAAAAGATGGCATGTATAGAGCGTTATGCTTCAGCCGGACATAAACCGTTTCAGGAGATGCAAGGAATATTTGCATGGGAACTGCTTGTTTCCATCCCTTTCGATTTGATAGGGGTTAACCCTGAATCGTTACCCGAAAAGTTATATGCCAATTTCTATAAATGTGCAGACAATTCGAGTTTACCTCATTATTTGAGTTGGAGTCCTATTGAGACGGAAAATCCCGATTTTCACAAACCCGAATTTTTTGGAGAGATATACTTTAGATGACAAAACGGCGAGGTGTTTCAATACCTCGCTGTTTTGTCTTTTTTGAGCCTTCTTTCTATCTCTTACAGATTGTTGCAAAATCGCAGTATTCGCATATTTGAGTATTTTCAGTTTGTTTAAAGGGTATTTCGGGATTAAAGATTTCTTGGATGCATTTATTGAATGTATCTGTAAATTCCTGAATATAAGGGGAAAAGTCATATATAGTTTGTTCTATTCTTTTTTTCTCCGTTTTTATTTCATGGATGATAGACCAGTCGAATTGTATTTTGAATAGATCTCTGAGGTGGTAGATGCCGGGACAGAGAGATTTTGGGTGATTTATTTGGGAATATATCATAGCATACATGAATACTTGCATGATAGCCTTGGGACGATCTCTTTTTTGTGGGTCGAATAGGTCGTACATGGTTTTGAAGGTTGTTTCTCCTTTTCCTGTTTTATAATCTATGATTCTTGTAATGCCGTCTTTTTCATCGATTCGGTCGATAGATCCTTTTAAGCGGATTTGGCGTGTTCCGTCGAATGTATGAGTAGTGTCGATAGGAAATTCGGAATGGAGATATATGAATGGAGTATGCTTTCTGTCTGTTATTAAAGTTTGTTTGACATATTTGCGGATAATCTCTCCCGTCAGGTAATTTTGCCCGGTTAAGGGGCGTATTCGAGAAGTTTGAAAATAATGTTTGGCAAACATGGCTTCTATTAAGTTTGTTAATAGCGTGTCGTCTTTTTGAATCTTTTCAAGTAAGTCTCCTGTAACGAGTTTTCCCTGCATCCGTTGGTAAATATTCTCCATTACTCCATGATAGATGCTTCCGAATGTGCTGGCTTCGATGCTTTCTGCAACTTCGTCTTCTGGAGATACCCTTTCGACATAACCTAAATAAAATTTTAAAGGGCAATCGATATAGGTATTGACGGCGCTTGCCGACAAAGCCCGGTCTCCTCCGGACAGGAATCGGTTTAGCTGTTTTTGAACAAATTCATTTTTAGGTATTTGAATAATCTGATTTTCTTTAACCGTAATATCATAACTCATGATTTTTTCTTGGATAGGCACTTGGTAATGATATTTCAGTTGATAGATATATCGGCTCATTTCACCGGTTTGTAATCCTTCGGTACGGGTGTCATATAATAAATAAAGTCTTTTTGCCCGATATATCATTCTGTAAAAATAATAGGCATAGATGCTGTCTTGATGTTCTATGGTCGAAAGTCCGAATCCCTTGCGCAAATTATAGGGAATAAATGTATTGGCGACTTTTGTCATCGGAAATATTCCTTCATTCATAGATAGGATGATCAAGTTTTCGAAGTCGAGAGCTCTGGTTTCCAGAACTCCCATTATCTGTAAACCGGAAAGAGGTTCACCTCTGAAAGGAATGGAGATACTTCCTGCCATTTTACCGAGTAGCCGGAAAAATGTAGAAACATTCATTTGTATGTTTTCGTCCTTAATGACGTCTTTCAGCCTTTTTACTGTTATATAATAGTGGAATAAAAACTCTTTTTCTATTTCGGAAAATTGTACGGTATGTTCTTCCTCTTCGGAGTCATTATGATCATTTTGCAGACCCTGCTGTAAATATTCCAAAATGTTGATCAGGTAGTCGGCAGCTTGATTCGCAGTTTCTAAGCTTACGAAAAGCAGTTTCAGTAATTCTGTTCTTCCTAATTCCGAAACCGGAATAAATACTTTATTATATTGTTTTATCTCTTTTGATAATAGATTTATTTCATTTTCTCCGGAAAATAGTATATATCGATGACTGAGGATAGAAAGAACTTTTCGATGATAGAATTGGACCTCACCTTGTATCATGCGGTAATGCTTCTGCAAATCGAATATAGATTCCATAAGGCCTGCAACAGGAGTATTAGATAAAGTATATCCCATGGTCACGTTGATCGGGTCGATCGTTTCCGGTATGGAATATAACATCGGGAGTAATAAATGCTCGTCAGGCAAGACGATTGCCGTATTGATTGCTTTTGACGGATCAGGGATAGCTCCGGATGAAATCAATCCGTTCAGGATTTCTTGTGTTTGTTTAGCTTGCCCTACGGCAGACGGAATACCGATCAATTCTATTTCAGGCCAAGTTTCTTTTCCTTTGTCGTTTGCTAATAATAATTTCGAAGGAAAGGCCTTACGATTGCGGGAAAGAAAAAATGTAGCCTTATTATATTCATCTTGGAGGGTCGGAGCGTTATAGTCCCAATAAAAATCGGCGATATCTAATTCTTTTAGTCGATGCATTAGCATTTCTTCAGAAGTACTTAAAACATTTAAGCCGATAAAAACTACCTGGTTGTAAGGAATGTGCAATTCCTCCCGCTGTTTTGCTTTCTCCGCTACTTCTCGGAATATCATACCTTCGTATGCGATTCCTTTGGTTTTTAGCTCGTCTCGAAGAGCCTTATAAAGAGGATACAGAATTTTCCATAAGGCAACGAACTGCATTTTTTTTTCGCTTTCCATTGCAGGTATAAAATGATCCCAAAATCTGCGGATAAACTCTATTTGAGTCTCTGTCAATATATCTGAAAATCTGTTCTCTATCTCTTTCAAATCTTGAATATTAGTGAATAAATCTTTTGCGTTCACTACATATTTATCTACATCGTCGAAATCATTGAGAAGCATTTCTCCCCAAAAAACAAAATTATCGAAACTTTCATCGGAGTTGCTTAGGGCTATATAATGGCGATAAAGAACAAAAAGCATCTGAATTTTATCTGCCGGTTGATAAGGTGTCAAACGGATGAACAGATCGTTAATGGTCATTATCGGAGGAGAGAATAAAGGATGTCCGGCTACTTCGGCAAGGTATTTTTGAAAAAATATTCCGGCACGGCGATTAGGAAATACAAATGCGATATTCTGTATTTCTTTACCGTATTTTTTGTAAAAAGTCTGGGCTATAAGATATAAAAACGGTTTCATAAATATGCGATGCAAGATAATTTCTTACAAGTTTACGGAATTTCTGCGGAATAATCGGTAAATCATAAAGAATAACTTCGGTTATATTTAAAAGACTATCTGAATTTTACACAAACATTTTTGAACGATTAAGATAAATTTGTTAGCTTTATCCGTTCAAAAAGTAATCGTTAGAGAGATTGTTATGAGAAAGAAAATTTCATTATTAACTTTGATTGTTGTTATGATAGCATTTATTTCTTGTAGACAGGCAAGTAGAAATGGCAATGATAATCAACAAGAAAATTCGACAGCAATGAAAGACTCAGTTAAAACTGTTCCTGTAACCGATGCCGTTGTGATCGTGCTTCTTGCACATCCCGACATTAATAAAAGCCACATGAATGCCATGCTTTCTCAGGCTGCAGCCGAAGTAGAGGGTGTGCAAGTAATCAATATTTATGACTATCCTGTTGCTCCTGATGTGTACCGTGATGTAGTAAAGCAGGCAAAAGGTATTGTTTATGAGTTCCCGTTTTATTGGATGAGTGCGCCCCATTTGTTGAAACAGTGGACAGATGAAGTATTCATGGCATTTACACAAGAAGGGTTGATAGAAGGCAAAGAGTTCATGGTTGTTACCACAACTGGATCTGAAGAGGCTGCTTATCAGCACGATGGACGCAATAAATATACGATGTCCGAGTATTTGTGTCCTTATGAAGGTCAGGCTAATCACTCGAAAATGATTTGGAATGATCCGCTTGTCGTTTATGGTAATCCGCAAAACGCTACTGTCGCAGAAGAAAATTTACAGAAAGGTAAAGAGGAATATAAGGCTCGTCTGAAAGCAATGGTAGAAAGAGTTAACATCAAATAATATGCACAATAATGACTGTTGAGGATTTGCGAGACTATTGTTTGTCACTGCCGGGGGTAACGGAGAAAATGCCTTGGATAGGTCATAAAGTTTATAGCAGCGGTTTATGTTTTTATATATGTGGAAAATGGTTCTGTTTTTGTGATGTAGATAATTTTGATTTTATCAATATCAAGTTGCCTCCGGCAATGGGAGAGGAGCTTCGGTCTGAATATGATGCTGTTCGACCGGGTTGGCATATGAATAAGAAATACTGGAATAGTATTTATCCGGGCAGAGACTTGTCTGATGTCCGGATTAAAGAATTGATCCGGATTTCTTATGATACGGTAGTTGCCGCATTACCGCTCAAAGACAGAACCGGATTGATGTCACAGGGAGCAACTGGCCTAAAATCGATATAGGTTCTTAATATCGAAATATTTTGTAGAAGTATCGACTATTGTAGTCGGTACTTTTGCTGTTTTTAAGGATTAGCCTGTTGTTCGATATTGTTGAATTTCTTTGTGTAAGTTACCGTATTAAGATTTGAGTGCTCATTTTATAGAGATATGCTTATAAAGATTCGATGATTTAAAATTCGTTGTAGTGGACGTTTTTTTTTACATTTGCACTTTCATAAAGTAATTATAACCAGTTATGATTTCAATAGAAGGGTTATCGGTGGAATTTGGCGGAAATCCGCTTTTTGATGATATAACCTATGTAATAAATAAAAAAGATCGAATAGCTCTGGTCGGGAAGAACGGTGCAGGAAAATCTACCATGTTGAAAATTATCGCCGGATTGCAACAGCCAACATCGGGGACGGTGAATATTCCTAAAGATATGACGATCGGATATTTGCCCCAGCAGATGCAAATATCCGATTCGCGTACGGTAATGAAAGAGGCAGAACAAGCCTTTGCTCATATATTTGAACTTCAGTCTCGTATCGACCGTATGAACCGGGAATTGTCGAATCGAACCGATTATGATAGTCAGGATTATCATGATTTGATAGAGCGGGTTACAGATGCGAATGAGCAGTTAACGATGATCGGTGCTGCAAATTATCAGGCGGAAATAGAGAAAACATTAATGGGATTGGGATTTGTCAGAGAAGATTTCGATCGCCCGACATCTGAATTCAGTGGAGGATGGCGCATGCGTATCGAATTGGCGAAATTGCTTTTGCAGCGTCCGGATGTGCTGTTGCTTGATGAACCCACCAATCATTTGGATATAGAATCGATTCAGTGGTTGGAAAATTTTTTGGCGACAAGAGCGAATGCCGTAGTGCTGGTCTCTCACGACCGGGCATTTATAGATGCGGTGACGACTCGCACCATAGAAATTTCATTAGGTCGCATCTATGATTATAAAGTAAATTATTCCAAATATGTTCAGTTACGAGCCGAACGTTTAGAACAGCAGCAACGGGCTTTTGAAAATCAGCAGAAGCAAATACAAGATACGGAAGCTTTTATCGAACGTTTCAGGTATAAAGCGACAAAGGCCGTTCAAGTGCAATCTCGTATTAAACAGTTGGAAAAAATAGATCGAATCGAGGTTGATGAAGTCGATACCTCTCGTCTTAATTTAAAGTTCCCTCCAGCACCTCGTTCCGGAGACTTTCCGGTTATAGCGCAAGGAGTAGGTAAGACCTATGGCAATCATGTTGTATTTGCGAATGCTGATTTTACGATCCGGAGGGGTGAAAAAGTGGCTTTTGTCGGAAAAAACGGGGAAGGAAAATCGACATTGGTAAAGTGCATAATGGGAGAGATCGACTATGACGGAACATTGAAAATCGGTCATAATGTCAAAATCGGGTATTTTGCACAAAATCAAGCACAGTTGTTAGATGAAAATCTGACGGTTTTCGATACGATAGATCGTGTGGCCGTAGGGGATATACGTACCAAGATACGGGATATTTTAGGAGCTTTTATGTTTGGGGGCGAAGCGTCCGATAAAAAAGTAAAAGTCTTGTCGGGAGGGGAAAAGACTCGGCTGGCCATGATCCGGCTTTTGCTTGAACCGGTGAATCTTCTGATTCTTGATGAGCCTACCAATCATTTAGATATGAAGACCAAGGACATTTTGAAACAGGCGATAAAAGATTTTAACGGCACAGTAATTGTAGTCTCTCATGACAGGGAATTTTTAGACGGTTTAGTTGATAAGGTCTATGAGTTCGGGAATAAGAGAATAAAGGAGCATCTGGGTGGCATTTACGATTTTCTGCAACGGAAAAAAATGGAAACACTACAGGACTTGGAGCGTAATAATAACGTTGGTTCGAAATCTGTCTCTAATAATTCCGGAGATAAGGAAATTTCGGAGACGAAGTTGTCGTATGAAGAACGGAAAGAATTGCAACGCCAGATAAAAAGATTGGAAAAAGCCATTGCGGATAATGAAAAACGAGTTGAACAGATAGAGGCGGAAATACAATCTGTTGAAGAGCAATTGGCTTCTCCTGAGGGGGCTTCTGATACACAGCTTTATGAGAAACATGGAGCATTGAAAAAGACTCTGGATGAAGTTATGGAGAATTGGACAGAACTCAGTGAGCAACTTGAAAAGTTGCGGTTACAAGATTTATAAACGTAATAATTAAATAATAATGAAACAATTATTGATTTTACCTTTGGTTGCCGGGGTCTTGGTTACCGGTTGTGCTCCTAAGCCCGGAGCGGAGAAAAATTTGGCTATTGATCCGTCTAATATGGATACGACAGTGGCTTGTGGAGAAGACTTTTATGAGTATGCGTGTGGAGGATGGATTAAAAAAAATCCGTTGAAACCTGAATATGCACGTTATGGTTCATTTGATGTTTTGGCCGAAAACAATCAAAAACAGATGCGTGAGTTGATAGATGAGTTGGAGAAAGCTGAAAACGAACCGGGTTCGGTTGCTCAAAAAGTCGGTGATTTATATAAAATGGGGTTAGACAGCGTTCGTCTTAATAAAGAAGGCGTTTCTCCTATTTCGGAGGCTTTGAAAAATATAGCTTCTTTGGATGATAAAGCTGCTTTTGCATCTCTCGTTGCTCAAATGCATAAAGAAGGATCATCTCCTTTCTTTCAATTATATGTAGGTGCTGATGAAAAAAACAGTTCGATGAACATTGTTAATTTATATCAGGGCGGCATGAGTATGGGAGACCGTGATTATTATCTGTCCGAAGACAGCGCTAACATAAAAATTCGGGATGCATATAAAAAATATATAAATAAGCTGTTTACGTTGGCTGGTTATTCTGCAGAGAAAGCTGCTGTTGCCGAAAAGAATGTTATGAATATAGAAACGGCATTGGCTAAGGTTGCATTTTCTCGTGAAGAAACCCGAAATCCGCTGAAAAATTATAATAAAATGCCAATGACGGATTTTCTAAAGCAAATGAACGGTTTTGATTGGAAATCTTATTTTTCTGCTTTGGGTTTGGACTCTTTAAACGAAATCAACCCTAATCAGTTACCTTTTATAAAAGGTATGGATGCTTTAGTTGGAGGTTTGACCTCTGAAGAAATCCGGGATTATTTGATTTTTAAGCAAATAAATACGGCTTCGTCTTATTTGAGTGATGATTTTGTTCAGGCGCGTTTTGATTTTTACGGTAAGGTTCTTTCCGGGCAACAAGAATTAAAACCTCGTTGGAAGCGTTCGTTGAGTGTAACGGACGGAGCTTTGGGCGAAGCGTTGGGTGAGATGTATGTCGCAAAATATTTTCCGCCTGAAGCAAAAGAACGGATGCTTAAATTGGTAGAAAATTTACGAATTTCGTTAGGTGAGCATATCGATAGTTTGGAATGGATGAGCGCAGAGACTAAGGCTAAGGCAAAAGAAAAACTTGCTGCTTTTTATGTAAAGATCGGTTATCCCGATAAATGGCGTGATTATTCCGGATTAACGATTGATCCGAAAAAATCATATTGGGATAATGTCCGAGAAGCTGCTATATTCGAGTCTGATTATATGTTGAGCGATGTAAATAAACCGGTCGATAAAACCCGTTGGTTGATGAGTCCGCAGACAGTAAACGCTTATTATAACCCGACTACGAACGAAATCTGTTTCCCGGCCGGTATCTTGCAGCCGCCGTTCTTTTATATGGATGCCGATGATGCTGTAAATTATGGAGGTATAGGCGTTGTAATCGGGCATGAAATGACTCATGGGTTTGATGATCAGGGTCGTCAATATGATAAAGATGGAAATCTGAAAGATTGGTGGACGGCAGAAGATGCGAAGCAGTTCAATTTGAGAGCGGACAAATTGGCTGATCAATACAGCAGTATTATTGTCCTGGATACAGTACATGCAAACGGACGTTTCACATTAGGTGAGAATATTGCTGATCATGGAGGATTGCGGGTCTCTTATACTGCATTTAAAAATGCGACGAAGGGACAGGATTTGAAACCGATCGACGGATTTACTCCCGACCAACGTTTTTATTTGGCTTATGCAGGATTATGGGCGCAGAATATCCGGGATGAGGAGATATTGCGATTGACTAAGATCGATCCTCATTCTTTAGGCAAATGGCGTGTAAATGCTGCATTACGTAATTTGGAAAGCTTTTTTCAGGCTTTTGGAATTACGGAAAAAGATTCGATGTATATGAAACCTGAAGATAGAGTAACAATTTGGTAAGTAATTTTATTTATATGAATCAAGCCGGGATTTTGCCAAGATCCCGGCTTTTTAATTACAAAAAATACTCCGGTAAAAATATTATAATTATTACCGGAGTTTCCTGTTTATTTTAATCAAATCTTAGGACTTGTCTAAATTTTATTCGCGTCAGTTTTGAGAATTCTTTTCAAGGATATTTTTCTGTTTTTACAAGAAGGATAGCGGGCTATCTGATGAGTGAAAACGGGAAAAAAGACCGGAAGCAAACACAAAAATGACCTAATAATATTTTGTCGGAAAATTTACGACAGGCTTTTAAATGATGTCTTTTATCTCTTCAAGATTTTTTGCTACATCTTCGTCCGTTACTTCGCAATTTATAAGGTCTCCTGAGAAATATTGATCATAAGCCGCCATATCGATGAGTCCGTGTCCCGAAAGGTTGAACAATATTGTTTTCTTTTCTCCTGATTCTTTAGCTTTCTGTGCTTCTTGTATTGCTGCGGCAATAGCGTGAGATGATTCGGGTGCAGGAATAATACCTTCGGTACGAGCAAAAAGCGTTGCCGCCTCGAATGTATCTAATTGCTTGATATCTACAGCTTCCATGAGATTGTCTTTTTTCAATTGGCTGACAATCGATCCGGCGCCATGATAACGAAGGCCTCCGGCATGTATATTCGCAGGTGCGAAGTTATGCCCGAGTGTGTACATCGGAAGTAACGGGGTATATCCCGCTTCATCTCCGAAATCGTATTGGAATCTGCCACGTGTCAGTTTAGGACAAGAAGCCGGCTCAGCAGCAATAATTCGTATATCTCTACCTTCTGTCAGTTTATGACGTAAGAAAGGAAAAGATATTCCGGAAAAATTAGAACCTCCTCCGAAGCAACCTATGACGATGTCTGGATATTCACCTGCCATTTCCATCTGTTTTTCAGCTTCGAGACCTATCACGGTCTGGTGTAGCATAACGTGGTTTAAAACGCTTCCCAACGTATATTTGCAATTCGGGGTTTGCAGAGCTAATTCGATCGCTTCTGAAATAGCAGTACCCAAACTGCCCTGATAGTTAGGGTGATCGGTCAGGATTTTACGTCCAGCCTTTGTTGACATACTTGGGGATGCAATTACCTGTGCACCGAATGTTTGCATGATAGAACGGCGATAAGGCTTTTGATGATAGCTGACTTTTACCATATATACGGCCAATTCGAGTCCGAATGTTTTGGCAGCATAAGAAAGTGCAGCTCCCCATTGTCCCGCTCCTGTCTCGGTCGTAATGTTGGTTACACCTTCTTTTTTACAGAAATAAGCTTGAGCTATCGCCGAGTTCAGTTTGTGTGAACCGATAGGACTTACACTTTCGTTTTTGAAATAAATATGTGCAGGCGTATCTAAAGCTTTTTCTAATCCGTAAGCACGTACCAGCGGAGTAGGACGCCAGACTTTATACATATCCCGTATTTCATCAGGTATTTCTATCCATGCGTCGGTTGTATTTAGTTCCTGATGAACCAATTCTTTTGCAAAAATCGGATAGAGATCTTCCGGTTGCAGCGGTTTTTTTGTTCCGGGATGAAGAGGTGGCATGGGTTTGTTTTTCATGTCCGCCACTATGTTATACCACGCTCTGGGGATGTCGTTTTCTTGTAATAAAAATTTTTTCGTATCCATAATAAGAGTTTTAGTTATGGTATTATTAGTTGACTTTTTTTATCAGATGTTTTTTGTAAAATTATCTCAAACAAAAGAATCTTGAAACAAAGGAACAAATAATAATTAAAAAATCAAACAAAAAGAAAGGATAATTCAATATTGATAAACAAATCGATCAAAAAATAATTCTTCGGTGAAATGATAAAATCTGTTTATAACCTATCTCGATTTTGTACGAATGTTTTTTGATACTTGTTTTCGATGGCGTTTTTTAGTTTTGTGTCAAAATGAGCCGTATATATAAAAAGCAAAGAGAGGGACTACTCACGTAGTATTCCTCTCTTTTAGAATTCATCACATTATGCTTATTTTAAAGTGCTAGAAAAGTTACGCATCACGCGCGACTATTTGAAAAGTGCGAATTAATCAATATCTTTCTTCAACTACTTTCCAATCGATGATATCCCATAGACCATTCAAATGATCGGCTCTTCGATTTTGATAGTCGAGGTAATAGGCATGTTCCCAGACATCGAAAGTGAGAAGCGGTGTATATCCTTTTGTCATCGGATTGCCGGCATTTCCTTCTTTAATGATGTCCAGCTTGCCATCTTTATCTTTTACCAGCCATACCCAACCTGATCCGAATTGGGCGACTCCTGCATCGACAAATGCTTTTTTGAAAGCTTCAAAAGAACCCCATTTTTCATCGATTGCCTTTGCTAAAGCACCTTTAGGTCCTTCGCTTTTGTGCGGAGTAAAACTGAAAAAGTAAAATATATGATTCCATGCTTGAGATGCGTTGTTGAATAAAGCTCCGTCAGCTTCTTTGATAATTGTTTCGATCGGTGTATCTTCATAAGGTGTACCCTTAGTCAGATTATTCAGATTATTAATATAAGTCTGTTCATGTTTGCCATAATGAAACTCTATCGTTTTTTTACTGATGACAGGTTCTAATGCGTCATATTCGTATGGTAATTTAGGCAATTCGTATTTCATAATTCTATTTTTTTATCGTTGTTTATTAGTAAAACAAACTAACAGCGAAAAAGTTCTGTAATTGTTTGTTTTTTAATCTTTTTTTGCAAATAAAATCTTAAAGCTCTTTTAGTCAGTATTATTCTATTGTTAGAAAAGCCCTTTTTTATTTGCTTTACTTAATAAACATCCATTGTCGGTAAAAGTTCTGTGAAACGGGAAAAAAATAATTACATTTGCATAAAAGAATGTATAGTGTGGAAGAGTTTTTGAAAGATCTTAACCCGAGTCAGCGGGAAGCTGTTTTATATAATGATGGCCCTTCACTTGTTATTGCCGGTGCAGGATCGGGTAAAACCCGTGTACTTACCTATAAAATTGCATATCTGTTGCAAACAGGCTATGCTCCTTATAATATATTAGCATTGACTTTTACCAATAAAGCGGCACGGGAGATGAAAGACCGTATTTCCCGAATAGTAGGGGCAGATACTGCATCCCGTTTGTGGATGGGAACTTTTCATTCGGTGTTTTTGCGGATTTTGCGGACCTATGCCGATCGTATCGGTTTTGATTCTAAATTTACAATTTATGATAGTGCCGATTCTCGTAATTTGATCAAGGCTATTATTAAGGGTATGTCACCAGATGGAATAGTAAGAGATTTAAATGAAAGTAATAAAGGAGTTGAGAGAGGACTTGACGAAAAATTGTATAAGCCGGCAACGGTTCAAGCTATTATCTCAAATGCAAAGAACGCCTTGATTACTCCTGGTGCTTATGCAGCTTCAAAAGAGTTGATAGAAGCGGATATCCGTTCTAAAAAACCGCTTATAAAAGATATATATGCAGAATATTGGAATCGTTGTGCTCGTGCGGGGGCGATGGATTTTGATGATTTACTGCTTTATACCAATATTCTGTTTCGGGATCATCCCGATGTTCGGGATCATTACAGGAATATATTTCGGTTTATCTTGGTAGATGAATACCAAGACACCAATTTTGCACAGCATCTCATTGTGCACCAATTGGCAAAAGATCACAATCATATATGTGTAGTAGGAGATGATGCGCAAAGTATTTATTCGTTTCGGGGAGCGAATATCAGCAATATTTTAAATTTGCGGACAGATTATCCCGGTTGCCGGACATTTAAATTAGAACAGAATTATCGTTCTACACGCATGATTGTAGCTGCTGCAAACAGCTTGATCGAAAAAAATAAAGAACAGATTCCCAAACATGTATTTTCGGATAATGACGAGGGGAGTAAAGTTGCTGTGTTGAATGCGTATTCCGATTTTGAAGAGGGATATATGGTGGCGAACCGTATTTCCGAAATGCGTGCCATTTCGGGATTTTCGTATAGCGATTTTGCTATTCTTTACCGGACAAACGCACAATCCCGAATTTTTGAAGAAGCATTACGGAAGAAAAATATTCCTTATAAAATATACGGGGGATTATCATTCTATCAAAGAAAAGAGATTAAAGATATTGTCGCCTATTTTCGTATGGCAGTCAATCCGCATGATGAGGAAGCTTTGAAGCGGATTATCAATTATCCTTCTCGGGGAATAGGAGATACTACTCTTCGCAAAATAGGTGAATGTGCCACGAAGCATAGCGTAAGTTTGTGGCAGGTTGTCTCTGATCCTCTCGCTTATGCCCTTTCTGTTAATAACGGCACATTGGACAAGTTGAAAAATTTCAAAGAGTTGATCGACTCTTTCAGGGAGGCAGCAGAGGAGAAAAATGCTTTTGATCTGGCAGAGCAGATAGTCAAACAGTCGGGAATTTTTGTAGCGGTATTTTCTGACCGTACTCCGGAGAATTTGAGCCGTCAGGAAAATTTGCAGGAGTTGATGAATGGAGTGCAGGAGTTTTGTTCTTTACGTGAAGAAGAAGGAAACGAGTCGGTTTCATTAATCGATTTTTTGAATGAAATATCTTTGGCTACTGATCAGGATAATGATAAAGAGGAAAATAGCGATAAAGTTACGATGATGACCGTTCACGCATCAAAAGGTCTTGAATTTACGAATGTGTTTGTCGTAGGTCTTGAAGAAGACCTCTTTCCGTCGGCGATGTGTAAGAGTAGTGAACGGGAAATAGAAGAGGAGAGACGGCTGCTTTATGTCGCGATTACCCGTGCGGAAAAAAATTGCATACTTTCGTATGCGGGTACTCGTTATCGCAACGGAAGTCCTACAGCCATGCCTCCCAGCCGTTTTCTTAAAGACATGGATTCTCGATATTTATCTTTGCCTTTTGCCCTCAATGGCGATGAAAGACCGGAAAGACGGGAGGTGGATCGTTTCTCTTCCGGAAATGTATTCGGTCGTGTACGTAGTCGTCAATGGTCGGACGGATTGATGAATTCTGTAAACTCGAAAGTCAGGAAATCTGACCCTTACAATTCAGAGCAGTATAGATCGCTTACACGAATGGAACAAGCTGTTTCCAAAGAGTCATCGAGTACATTGAAACAGATTGGGAATATACGGGTAGGAAATATTATCCGGCATGACCGTTTCGGACAAGGAGAGGTTATCGATATTTCAGGAGATGGAGATAATGCTAAAATCGGAGTTGAATTTGAAAATGTCGGTAAGAAACAATTACTGCTTAAATTCGCGAAGTTTACCGTAGTTGAATGATAGAAAATAAGATTATGGATATAGAAAAAATACCCTCGCCTTGTTACGTGTTGGACGAGGCGTTGTTTCGTAAAAATTTAGAACTGATCCGTTCGGTTAAAGAACGTGCGGGAGTAAATATCATATTGGCGTTTAAGGCGTTTGCTTTATGGAAAGCATTCCCCATTGTGCGGGAATATATTCCGTATTCAACGGCAAGTTCCGTATTCGAAGCCCGGTTGGCTTATGAAGAAATGGGGAGTCCTGCTCATACTTATTCTCCGGCATATACCGATGCCGATTTTCCGGCTATTATGAGTTATAGCAGTCATATAACATTCAATTCTCTCAGCCAGTTTCAGCATTTTTATCCTCAAATTTTAGCTGCCGGGAATAAAATATCTTGCGGATTACGTATCAATCCTGAATATTCGGATGTAGAGACAGATCTTTATAATCCGTGTGCTCCCGGTTCTCGATTGGGAATTGTAGCTTCTATATTAGGTGACGTATTGCCGCAAGGAGTCGAAGGTTTGCATTTTCATACGCTTTGTGAATCGTCATCGTATGATTTAGAAAAAACATTGGAGCAGGTAGAAAAAAAATTCGGACATTTACTGTCGCAGGTTAAATGGTTGAATATGGGGGGCGGACATCTAATGACTCGAAAGGATTATAATGTAGAGCATTTGATAGGCGTATTGAAAGCCTTCAAAGAACGACATCCCAATTTGGAAATTATTATGGAACCGGGTAGTGCATTTGCTTGGCAGACCGGGATTTTGGTCTCTTCTGTTGTAGATATTGTTGAAAATCACGGAATAAAAACCGCAATTTTGGATGTTTCATTTACGTGTCACATGCCTGATTGCTTGGAGATGCCGTATAAACCGGTCGTTCGTGGAGCGACAGATCCTGTTCCGGGAAAACCGACATATCGTTTAGGAGGAAATTCTTGCTTGAGTGGAGATTATATGGGAGATTGGTCGTTCGATAAAGAATTGAAAGTAGGTGATAAGATCGTGTTTGAGGATATGATTCATTATACAATTGTCAAAACGAATATGTTCAACGGCATTCCACATCCGGCGTTAGCATTATGGACAAAGGATGAAGAATTGAAAATATGGCGTACCTATACTTATGACGATTATAAAAATCGGATGGCTTAATATATTGGATAAAGGGAGAAATTTTTGTAAAAAAAAGTTTTGTAAAAGCTTTGTGGATATATTATTAGTTAATTGTAGTTAATATATCGCATTTTGTAGAATAACAGTATTGCATATATAAATAATGTTCGTACATTTGCAATGTGTTTTTCATGGTATTAGATTTAAGGTTAACGAAGATTGGTTGTCGAGATGACAACCTTTTCTTTTTTATATACATTCTTCCCTAAAATAGGATTCAAGATATAAACTTCTAAATAGTATTTTGAAAATTTGATTCTTTTATTTTCTTCTCGATAGATCATTGTTAATTTAATTATTAGATAATAGACTTGTTTATATCGGAATATTTTTCGAAAATTTTTTTTGTATATGGTTTCTTGTAAAAATGTATAGTAGAATTTTTTGTATGGTCGTTGTAATATCATAGAGAATGAAAATTTCATAGGATATAGAAATATTCTCAATAAAAAATGATATGTCTTTAATTTGTTTAACAATAATGGATAGTGAACTTTCTTTTATTTTGAGTCCCTAAATAATAGAATAGTTGAATATATAAATTCATTTGTATGAATAAATCTGCAATAGATATTGACAAAATATTTAAATGCTATTATCGTCCATTATGTTTATATGCATTACATTATGTTCATAATACTGATATTTCTGAAGATATAGTGCAAGATAGTTTCTTTTCTTTATGGGAGAGAATAAATAGTGTTGAAATAGAGAATGTCAAAGCATACCTTTATAAAACAGTACGAAATCGTAGTTTGGATTATCTGAAAGAGAATTCGATTTATGAGACAAACCTTTCTCCATTTGATTTGGAAGATATTCTGACCGATGAAGAGGCAGAAGAACGTTCGCTTGCAGAAGCTCGAATGTGGACGATTATTGATACTCTTTCAGAACGTTGTCGAGAAGTATTTTTACTGAATAAGCGTGATGGCATGAAGTATAAAGAAATTGCGGACAGACTACACATTTCTGTAAATACGGTAGATAATCATATTAGTAAAGCTCTTCGGCTGATACGCGAAGGTGCGCAAAAGATTTATATTTTCTTATTTAACTAATCTTTACTATTCCTTTATAGTGAATTTTTTTATTGTAACAGTCATAGTTACGAGAAATAAAGATTGAAAAGTATGGGAAATTTAGAAGAAAAATGTCTTCGCTTTGTTTTGCATTATTATCAGAAAAATAAATTGGATACGCAAAAAGCATTAAAAGATTTTAAAGACAAACATCAAATATCGGAGTGTAATAAAAATATCGCACGTTTTTGGTGGGTATTTACCGGTGTTGCGGCCGCAATATTCATAGTGCTTTTTATGCAATATCAATTTTATGAGGAAAAAGAATGGACGGAAGTAACAGCCGATTCTCATTCAGTAGTTTATCTTCTTCCGGATAGTTCTTCCGTTATTTTATTTCCTCATTCTTCTATTCGTTTTTATTCTGAAAGTTATCGGCTTTCTTGTCGTGAGGTACAAATGAGAGGAAGGGTATCATTTTCTGTCAAACATGATATTTCACGTCCGTTTACCGTAAAAGGGGAACTATCTCAAGTTAAAGTTTTGGGTACTTGTTTCACAATAGATGAAAGTCGGATCGATACGGCGTTTATTCGGGTTGACTCAGGAAAAGTTCAATTTTCGATTATCGGGCAACCTGATACACTGATATTGACAGAGGGGATGACAGTGGAGGCCGTTAAAGGTCAGCATAAACTGCAAGTGATGAAACGCTCGATGACAGGTAATTTTATATTTGATAACACACCGTTATCTGTGGTACTTGACGAGCTATCGAGATATTATAAGGTACGACTGGCTGTTGACTATCCGAATAAGCGACTGACTGCCAATTTTAGATCAAAAAGTTTGGATGAGATTATTGAGATCATAGAGAAAGTATTGAACGTGAATATTGAAAAGGTAAGATGATGAAATTCATAATGACTGTGATTTTATTGTACGCATGCCTGAGTATAAATGCCCAACAAAGTACGACGGAAATGAAAAAAATCATAGATGCTATGCAAGATATGTATCATGTAAATTTTGTATATGATTCTTCTTTGGCAAATATTAAACCGAAAAGTGCTCCTTTGTCAGGTAGTTCGTTAGTCGAAAATTTAAAAAGAGTATTCAGTGGTATTGGCATACAATGGGAAATTCGGGATGAATATGTTTTACTATTCCGCCAAGATAGTTATACTTTTTCTGGATATGTATGTCAGGAAAATGGAGAAACACTCATTAATGTGACGATATTTGACATGAATACAAAAAAAGGAACGTTAAGTAATGAACATGGTTTCTTCAGTATAACATTGCCGAAAGGGAAACATAATATACGTTTTTCTTATATAGGTTATCAAGATGTTATAAAGGAATTGAATTTAAATTCAAATTATAACGGCATTGTTTATATGAAAGAAGGTGTTGCTTCATTGTCCGAAATAGAAGTAATAGGAGATTTGAATTCACCTTTTCATACGACACAAACAGGAAAAGTGTCGCTGACCTCAGAACAATTGAATGCAGAATTTTCGTTATTAAGTTCTCCTGATCTTGTGAAAACTCTTCAAACTATCCCTGGTGTATCTGCCGGGACAGAACTCCTTTCTGGAATGTATGTGCATGGCGGTAAAAACGATGAGAATCTTTTTTTGCTTGACGGAACACCCCTTTATCAAATTAACCATTTGGGAGGTCTGTTTTCGGCCTTTAATACGGATATTGTCAAGAATGTAGATTTCTATAAAAGTGGTTTCCCTGCCCGTTATGGAGGCAGGCTATCTTCAGTAGTCGATGTTCGTACCAAAGAGGGAGACATGAAAGAATTTCATGGGAATTTTTCTCTGGGTTTACTTGATGGTAGAATTCAATTTGAAGGTCCTATAATAAAAAACAAGACATCGTTTAATGTTGCTATGAGAAGAAGTTGGACAGATCTTTTTACTGCTCCTATATTTTTTGTACTTAACCGTTCTAATCCTAAAGACAAGAAGAATTTGCGTTATGCCTTTCATGATATCAACGGGAAAATTACTCACCGATTTTCGGATAGAAACAAACTGTCGCTCAGTATATATTCCGGTAATGATTTATTGAAAGTGAAAGTTCGGCAGATCTTTGAAGGAAGTATTATGAATGCAGATAAGGAACATTATAATTCAGATTTTAAAGTGACATGGGGGAATTTGACTGCTGCTTTGGCTTGGAACTATCAGTTCACTTCTAAATTGTCAGGAAATTTTACCGCTGTATATGCACGTAATACTTCTATGTATGACTATGTAGAAGATGATTGCTATTTTAGTGATAAGGATCAGATTTATATGAATCGGAGAGAGAGATTCAATCACTCTTCGATAAATGATATTGGTTATCGTATAGAGTTTGATTATCGTCCCGGAGTGAATCATCATATCCGTTTTGGTAATAATTATTTATACCATATTTATCATCCTCAAAATATAGCGTCTCGAAATCTGACAGAAAAATATTCGGATATTGATACTATATCGCTGGAAAGTGCAAGTCGTTATAGAGGTGGTGAAGTTTCTTTCTATATTGAAGATGAAATGCGACTGACACAAAGGATAAAAGCCAATGCCGGCTTGCATTATGCGGTCTATCAGACAGATGGGAGATATTATCATTCTTTCGAACCGAGAGTAGCTATGAGTTATCAATGTGCAGATCGAGTTGCTGTAAAAGCATCTTATGCTGAGATGAGCCAATTCGCACATCAATTATCGAATACTTATCTTAATCTTCCGACTGATAGTTGGGTACCATCTACACGAAAAGTGCCTCCTATGCATTCAAGACAACTTGCTGCCGGAGTGTATGTAGAATTGCCTTTACATATTAGTTTGAACATAGAAGGGTATTATCGTACTACAAGTCAATTGCTTGAATATGATGGAGGAAATAGTTTGATGCTTCCGGCCGATAATTGGGATAATCTGGTGAAAACGGGTAAAGGAAAGTCTTATGGTATGGAACTGTTTTTAGAATATAGAAACCGGAATAATATTATTGAAGCTGGATATACATTATCATGGAGTAAACAAAAATTTGAAGATTTTTGTCCGGATTGGTATTACAGTAAGTTTGACAATCGTCATAAATTTAATCTCTTATTCCGTCATAAATTCAGCGGTCATATAGATATTTATGCCGCATGGATATATCGTAGCGGAGATAGAGCTACTGTTCCTACTCAATATGTGAATGGTCCGTCTTTTCCGAATGTACCCGGTTCGAGTGAACCGGAACTGATTTATGAAAGGCCGAACAATATCACATTGCCGGCATATCATCGTCTTGATCTGGGTATGAACTTCCACCATATAACAAAAAGAGGATTTGAGCGTATTTGGAATATCAGTGTTTACAATGCTTATTGCCGTATGAATGCATTTTATACTCGAATAGAACGTTTACCGAGTGGTGGTTTCAGAGGCAAGGCGATAGGAATCTTTCCTATAATCCCTTCATTCAGTTACACATTAAAGTTTTAAACGCATGAGGTATTTATATTTTGTCATATTATTTTTTTGTGTATTTCTGTTTTCATCTTGCACATATCACTTTAAGTTGGATGATATTATAGAGTCTCCTAAATTGGTACTATATTGTTATCCGGGAAGTGGCGATACGACTATTGTACATTTGTCACGCAGCCTTCCTGTTAGTCAGAAAGGAGAACTTAGTCAAGGATTGAAAGCTGCGAATGTCCTTATTTCGGTAAATGATGAGACAATGCATTTTTCATGGACGAATGATTCTATACCGGGTATTCCGGCTCAAAGTTATTATGTGGTAAAGAAATACAAAGATGGGGATAAAATAAATATAACGGCATCTGCCGACGGTATGAAGACTGTCTCTGCTGCAACGATTATTCCGAAACCATTTCCTTTAAAGTCGGTCGATTTGATTAGAAAAGAAACTGATATGGATAAACTTCAGTTTCAGATACATTTCGATGACGATGCAAGCACAAAAGATTATTACGCTATGAGAATTGAGTATAAACAGATGTATTGGAGTAATGGAAATTATTCAGAATCGATTAGCCCGATAGTGTTTGATTTGGATGATGAGCCTTTATTGAATAACTCTTCGGGATTGGATGATATACTGATGAATGAGAATGATTTTTATCAAAATCTATATTATTGGGATGATACTAAAATTCAGGGTAAAAGCTATACATTTAGGTTAAATACCTATTATATGGCAGACTATGAGGATGATTTCATTACTCCCGACGGATATGAACATATTGTTTGTAAAACGAAATATCGGGTTATTTTATATAGCCTTTCTGAAGAGTTTTATAAATTTTTGAAATCGCTAAATGAACAGAAAAATAATGGACTGGGGCATTCTGAGTTAGCTCCCATACGGGCTACTTATACAAATGTTATAAATGGTATAGGAGTCGTGGGTGGTTGTAGAATTCTCCGAACGCAATGGATCGACAATTTAAAAGATGACTGAATAAAATAGAGTCAGATGTTGTCATTAGGTATAATTGCCTATTTTTTAGTGAAAATTTAGATCTATCTGAGGATTTGGATTCGGAAAGTTTAATTTGAATGGATATATTCTTTATGTATTGGAAAATATTTATATGTTTGATTATGGTTCTTTTTCCGGGTATTAGCAATGTTTGTTCTTATAGCCAAGAGGTCAGAGTGCATGATTCGGTAATGGTTATTCAAAAAGGTAATTTTTGCTTAAGTAATGATCGTGTTATATTTGAAAAGGGTATGAATGTAAAGGCTGATACTTTTCTTTTTGGAATTTCTCATTCGAATAAATTTGCATTTAATAACGGATATTCTTATTGTTCGGAGTTCTATGCCAATAAGTCTTTTTTACATAAAGGAGAATACAGCGTGTCAGGTGTCATAAAGCACTATCCGTATGGCCGTTTTTATGGTATAGGTAAACAAATTAACTTTATCGGTTTAGGACAAATGAATTATGCCGGTATTGGATTGTATTCTATGAACCGTTGTTCTTTAAATATCTTTACATATGCAGTAAAATGGCATATACCGAGATATGAAAGTTTGTTGTTCGGATTGTTCGGTAGTTTATCTTACTCTGTTAATGAGAAAGTTAATTTAAATACATTTGCTTCGTACTCGCTTATATTTTCTTCTTCTTTCAGAACTATTAATTATGGAGGTTTTGTTACTTATGATATGCATCCTAATTGGGGAATGGATATTGGAGTTAAGCGTTGTTGTGATTTCCGGTTGCGCAACGAACAAACAGTACCTATAATTGCACCTTATTTTCGATACAAAGGAAATAAACTTAGTGTTGATGTAGGCAGTGGACTCATTCAGTTATTTAAATAATATTGTTGGATAATTTTTTCTATCTCTCTTCCGAGTAGTGTCACGCTTATTTAACTTGATCTTTATATATTTTTTGTATGTTTATCGAGATGTAATTATTTAGTAAGAATTTTTCATGTTATTGAGAATGTTTAATTTTGCATCATAGCTAAAAGCTTGTCTCAATTTTACTCGGGCCAGGTTTGGAAGTTTCGTGAAAAATGGTTTTAACAATAAGGTATGGAAAAAAAGGGATCTGTAATTCGTCTGATTTATCCGCAGTGGCAAGGAGGAAATATTGCCAAATGGATTTCGGAAATAAAGAATCCGGCAGATGCTTCACGAGGATATTTTTTAGGAGCTCGATTGCTTGATTTTCTTGCACCGGATAATGGACAGGAGAAGTTGGTCGTTCCCGTATCGACTGAGGTTGTTGAGCGTAAAGAGAAGGATGGAATTCTTGATAAAGATATCATAATACGTCAAACAAGAGCTGCATTAAGTATGTTGCGAGTTAGCAATCCCGATAAAATAGTAACGCTTGGAGGTGAATGTTCGGTTAGCGTTGTGCCGTTTACCTATCTTGCTGAAAAATACGATAATGATGTAGCCGTTATTTGGATAGATGCACATCCTGACATTACATTGCCCGGTGATGTTTATTCGGGATATCATGCAATGGCGGTTACGGCATGTATGGGATACGGAGATAAAGAGATTATTGCAGAACTTCCTTCCCGGATTGCATCATCGAAAATATTGTTTGTCGGATTACGTAATTGGGAGCGCAAAGAGATTATTGTTCGGCAAAAACAATATGGAATTCCTCATCTTGCTCCAAAAGATGTGGCTCAGAATAGCGATGCGGTCAAGTGTTGGCTGAAAACTTGTGGCGCATCTAAAGTATTGATTCATTTTGATATGGATGTTCTTGATCCTTCGGAAATTGTTGCGGCAGTAGGGACAGACCCGGAGGGAATGAAAATGGAGGAGGTTATTCGTGTAATAAATGATATTGCTGTAGAAAAAGAAATTGTCGGGCTGACCATTGCCGAACCTATGCCTCGTACAGCGATCAGAATTAAAGACATGTTAAACCGTTTGCCTTTATTGAAATAAATATAGATGCAGGTAATACTGATAAAAAGATAAGAAATAAGAGCCGGTTTTAAAATTTCCAATAAGGAAATTTTAAGATTGCCTTAGTGTTTCTTCCGGTCTGTTTTTATTTTAGTATATTTATTGGTCGGATATTATGATTTTTTCCTGTTCTTTTTGCAGATGCCATTATATTGTGCCTATAAGCTAAACAGGCCAAAATGAAATATACGGCACATTGTATCCATAAAGTGATATATTCTTGTCGTATGTCGGCAATGGTTGCACCCATTGAATTTATTTTTACAAAAGCTAATGTGCCCGGAGCTGCCGGGAAAATAAAATGAGATGCTTTCCAGTACCATGGCATGAGTTCTAACGGGTAGGATACTCCGGACAAGAAGATGAGCCCGACCGAAAAAAATGCGATCATCAACAACGGAGTTTCCGAATCGGTGTAAAATACCGAAGCTGCTAATCCGAAAAAGCTGGTGGCAAGCAGATACGGAATCATCAACATAACTATTTCATATTTATTCCCTATATTCGGTAAACTGAATACTACGGGCATTAATCCTAATAAAAACAGGGAGAAAAAGGCATATAGGAAACAATAGACAAAAGTTTTACTAATGATAATTCCGGACATTCTGCCAAAAGAAAATCCTTTGCCCGGAAGTTGCGAAATAGATCCGGAGTCTTTTTCATCACCGCTGATCATTCCGATTACCATTAATAAGGTCTGAAAGATTATAACCATCAGAACTGCCGGAATTAAATAACTCCCGTATCCCTCTGTGTGGTTATACAGGGCTGTTCCTACGACAGTTATTGCTTTGGATTGTGTTATTTGTTGAGTGTCTTGTTGAGGTAGAAAGACAAGCATTTCAGGGCGATATTTTTTATTTAATTCCAGCATAGCTCCTGCCGAAGATTCTTGCATCGCCAGATAATAGAGAAATGCGTTGGTTGTCCCATACATGACGAATATCGATTCATCTCCACGATTTACTCTTGTTTCGAAATCTTCGGGAATGTATATAATGCCGATAACCTCATTCTTTTTCATTAGCTCTTTAGCTTCTGGAAAATCGTCTCCGTTACAATATACTTTTACTTGAGGTGCGGCATCGATCAGACGGGTGTATTCTCGACTCAAAGCGCTATGAGATTGATCTACGACTGCAATAGGAGCATCTCTGATCAAATTCGGTTCGTACATATAATTATAGAGAAGCCCATATACGAAAATTCCTCCCATCAGCACGAGTAATATGGCATAGCTTGTGCCGATTGTTTTGAATTCTCGCATTATTATTGTTGCGATGTCTTTAAACCAGGATGATATTTTATTTGATATTCTCATATTTATGACTTAATATAGCTTTTTTCAGATGTGGTAATATAAGGATAGCCGGCAAGATGAATAAAAATAGAGCGCTTATGTTCTGCCATGTATAGGCAAATCCATAGTCTCCGTACAACAAGTTTTGATTGATCTCTACAAAATGGCGGACGGGGAATAAAAATGAAGCGTAATATACTGCCGGAAACATAAATGGAGCAGGGAATGTCACGCCCGACAGAGTTGCACCTAATGATCCGACCATAGATACGATACTGATGATAATACTGATTGCCGGGAATAGGGAGAATAAAAATACAGCTAAAGCTTGAGTAGCTATGACAAATAATATTGTTGTTAGGTTCAAGGGGGTGAATCCGCAAGAAAAAGGAATTTGCATAACACCGAACATGATATAATTAGAAAATATTCCTATAATGATAAACAGGATGGTGTAGGGTAATAATTTTCCGGTTATGGCTGTAAATATATTCATATCGGCGCATTTTAACCATTCGTCTGCCGTACGGAATTTAATCTCGCTTCCTATTGTATATACGGTTACTAACAGAATGATAACTTGAAATAGAATAAAGAAAAAAGGATTACTTAGATATACCGAATAATCCAGATCGGGATTGTAAAGAGGGTGGCCTTGTTCATTGACTGGAACAAGAAAGTCTTCGATTTGATTTTCACTGATTCCTAACGCTGTTGCTTCATTTATGATGGGCGTTATGGCTAACGGTTGCAGTACGGTTTCAAAAGCTCCTTGTATTTCACTACCTACGCTTAACAGAGCATAGTGGTAGTAATAGGAGAGTGTTGTGGTTTTACCCGAAAGAACATTCTCTTCAAAATTTTCAGGAATAACTAAATATCCGTAAATTTTTTTTTGTTGAGTTGCTGTCCGTGCAGAAATATCGTCAGTGTAATGAGCGATTACGTTAAAGGTTGGTACTGTTTCGATTGTTCTGGAAATGTTTCTTGAAGTCGCTGTTTGATCCAAATCGACGATTCCGATAGGGAGGTTTTCCATTTGTCCCGATCCGAATATCGTTGCCATAAAAAAGACGCAAAATAGAGGCAATACGATACATACTCCGAAATATAATCTCCGAGATGTCATACGTGCTATTTCCCTTTCGAATACAGAGAAAAAAGATCCTTTTTCAGAACGGGTACTCATTCTATTGTTCATTAAGGTTTACCAATACCGACATACCTGGGCGCAAATCCTCGACCGGAGAAGTGGGTAGGGCATGCAATTCGAAGGTTCTCAGATCATAACTTCCGGTCTGCTTAGTAGATCTCCATGTTGCATAACTACCCAAGGGACTGATATAATTTGTTTTAAATATTATTTCTTTCTTATTCAAAGCGGGAACATTGCCTTTGAATGTTTTTCCTATCTTGAAGTAAGGAAGGAAATCTTCTCTTACATTCAGTACGACATGGGCGTCATCCAGTACTACAAGACTCATGATAGGCGTACCTGCACCGACTAATTCACCACGTTTGGGATAGATAGAGGCTATTTGTCCCGATTCGGGAGCTGTAAGTTTGGCATCCTGCAATAGAGCCTCGACTTCATTGACTGTTCCTTTTGCTGCGTTGACCAATGACCGGGCACTTTCTTTATCTTGTTTTTGAGCCCCGTCCAAAGCCATCAAATATTGCTGGTATGCAGCTTTTTCATTAGCTATCGCAGCCTTATAGATCGCCTCGACTTCATCTTTTCTTTGTGAAGTTACGACACTGTCCTTATATAATGTCAGAATACGGTCGTAAGTCGTTTTTGCCAATTGCAGATCCGATTTAGCCTTGCTCCATATTTGGAACATCGTTTCGATAATTTGGCTGCGAGTACCTTCATCAATTTTTTGGTTCTGATATTTCGCGACGTTTTCCAATGCATTTACCTGTTCATATTTTGCTCGAGCTTCAGGGCTATTGATAATTACCAAAGTATCACCGGCAGAGACGTTTTGACCTTCTTTGACTAAGAATGTATCGATCCGTCCCGGTAATTTCCCGGATATACGTATTTCGGTAGCCTCTATTTGTCCTTGCAGAATTGTCGGTTTATTCCCGAGTAATATCATTCCTAAGAAAGAGATGAGAGCGACGATTATTAAAACAGATATGAAAGCCGTTATCAGATATTTTTTTGTTCTGTCCATAGTTATGTATAATTAATATCTTAAGAATAGGTCATAGAAAAGGTTCGTTTATCCCCTCTTTGCAGTATTGATGGAATGTGCCGGGAATACCACATGCCGATAATAGATTTATCAAGGCAACGTCATATTGATAATAAGCAAGTAAAGAGGCTATTTGTACTTTTGACAACATTACTTCGGCATCTATTACTTCTGTTGAGGTAGCCATACCTTCTGTAAAAGATTTTTTACGTATGCGAACTAATTCCTTACTCATTTCTATAGTCGTGTTTAGAGCCGAAACATTATTCAACGCATTTTGTATCTGGCTGTAAAATTTTTCCAGAACTACATTTAAGTCATCAATAGCTTTATCCTTTCCTAATGCCAATGTTTGTTTGGTGATTTTGGCTTGTCTGATTTTTTTCTCTCTATCCAGTCCATCGAAAATGTTCCATGAAAATCCTACGCCGATCATGCTGCGGGGAAGTAGGTTCTTTTCGATACCGTGTGCATATAGAGTTTGTTTACCGAATAAGGCGATATTTGGAATGTAACCCGTACGTCCGATTTTCAATTCATTGTTAGCGATGTTTTCTTGTAGTCGCATTTTGTTTATAAGATAGTTATTACTTTCTATCAAACTTTTGAAATAGAGAATTGTCGGTAGAGAATCATTGATGAAAAGGGGAGAGATAGGACGAATATTACCATCCGTTTCCATTTTGATCAATGTTTTTAGTGCGCTTTGGGCGACATCTAAATCTTTCTTTGCAGATTCTAATTCTCGTTTAGCTTCATCCATATTTACTTGTACAAACAATCTCTCAGCTTTATTTATCATTCCGTTTGCTTCAAGTTTTAATGCATTCTGATAATGTTTTTTCAAAGATTGAAATGTCTGCTCTCTTACCTCGACGACTTTTTGTCCTAATCGTACTCCGAAATAACTTTCGACAAGAGCTATACGAGTATTAGCGCTGATCTGTTCTTTATTCACTTCAGCGATAGAAACCATTGCTTTTCCTATTTTTCCGGCATAAATACGTTTTCCACCGGTAAAGATAGGCCATGTAATATTGGCGTCGATAGTTGTCAGATCTTGTGGAGCAAGGGGAAAACTGAGAGAATAACTTCCTATTTTGTCTAAGACAGAAGATATAATCTGGTCATCTGGAATGATAGAATGAATAAAATCTTTTGCCGGATCGGTAAATTGGTTCAGTGATTCTTTCACCTCTATTTTATTTGCCATGTGTACGTATGCCCCTGTTGCATTGATTGCCGGATACCAGAAAGCATTCAGACGCTGGTGTTCGCTTCTTACCCATTCAATTTCTTTATCTGCAATTTGAAGGCTCTGATTACCTTTGTCAAGTAGTTGTATAGACTCTTCAAAGCTGAGACTTATCTCTTGATTTTGTCCGAAGAGGATCGGTGATGAGATGAGAAGTAATATACTACATGATATAAAATACCTGAACATATACCTTTTTCGTTATAGATTTCTATTTTTCTATAAACGGGGAAGTCAGGAGGTTTGTTCGATAAAATAAAGAAGCGGCGGATAATTTTATCTAAAAAAAGAGTTAATGAATCTTTCAGACAATATATTTAGATATGATATGGATTATTATTTGTTAATAAAGAATGTGCATGTAAAAATAACTTTAAATATAACCCTTTCCCCTTGTCTAAGTATAAAAATACTCTTATATTTGTACCATATTTTTTCATGGTATTAAATTTAAGGTTAATAGAAGATTGGTTGTCGGGATGACAACCATTTTTTTTATCCGTACTTTTTGCTATTATGATCTTTCTCGAGGAAGGAAAAACATCCTTAGAAAGGAATCCTCAAATTTGGAACGAACAAAATTAAAACAGGCTCTTACTTGTAAAAACAAAATTTTTTCATCGTTTTATTATGTGATTTTAGGATATATTACCGAAAAGTATTAAACGTAATGAGTTTTTGGTTTGTTTCTTTATATAAAGAGTTTGAAACTAAAATCGTAGAGAAGATGAAAAAGATTTTTTTATTAGCAGCCGTAGCTGCAACGGTAGGAGTGACGTTGTATTTATCTTGTAATCAGAATGCCCGGTGTAATTTGAAAAGAAAAGTTCGTGAAGGACGCCGGTCTATTGATAGAAATATATCGAAAGCTTCACGTAGAATCGAGAAATCTGTAAATAAAGCGATCGATAATTTGACTGAAGCTCAAGAAAAACTTCAGCAGAAAACCGATGAGTTAAATTCGAAGCTTCGGAAATCGATTGCTGAATAAGGTACGAAATGATATTTTTTAATTTGCAAACAGACTTTGTATTCGTTTTTAGTAGAGTGTTTAATGCTTTTTAAACACTCTACTCTTTTATATCCCATTCTTTTGATTTATTCTTTTATCGTAGCATTGGTTACACGTTCGAGCAAAGCCGTTTTCTTATTCCAATGATAAGGTTCGTATTCTGTATTTTTTAGGATTTTATTATTCTTATAAAATTAATCTGTTAACAGATTTTGCATGAGAGACGACGTTTCAGTTTGAGTGTCTGGAAAGATTCCGAATTGGGTCATGTCATAGACTTTATGCTTGGCGCATAGATCGGTACAAAATAGGCAAATCAAAAATGTGAGCCAAAGGTTTACTTTCTTTTTCATAGTTTTATGAAGATAAATATTTTGTCGGTATTTTCGAATCGGAGTTTGACTAAATTTTGTGTTTGGAAAATTTGGAATAAAGAGATGATAGTATTATTTAGGTTTTTAGAGGCATGAATGATTCGATGGTTATTAGATTTTGAGTAATTGAAGATCTTGGTAATAAAAGGCTTACATACCGTAAGCCTTTTTGTTATCTATGAATTCTAAAATAATTATTTACTTATATCTTAATCCTAATTTTCAATGTTGTAATCGTTCATGACGAATACATTAGAAATTGTTCCGGCTTCGATAGTTGCAGACTCTCCTTTTATAGATAAAAAGGCAAGTCCGATTATAGGTAAAAATGTAAAGTTTAAGCCTACACCTAAGCCGATTGCTAAACCTTTTTTATTTTTTCCGGTTTCACTTGAACTTCCATTTAGTAATATTGTTTGTCCATCGACAGAAGTCGTAGATATGTATTTTAATTCTACGAATCCTCCACGACCACAGCCTCTTGCTTTTTCTTGTTTTATGGAAGTCTGTACAGGTGTTCCTCTTTTTATTAAAATTTCGCCGTTCTTTCCTTTCACATCATTATCCACTATTACTGAAATAGTCTCTTTTGAATTGCTTTTTACAGTAGAAAGCAGTCTTACCATAAGCATAGTGCCTCTATCAAGAGGTGCGGCCGCCAAAAGACTTAAATTCAACATAGAAAACACTAATACTATACTCAAAATTTTTTTAATCATAATACTAAATTTTAATAATTAATATTTTTGTGACCGAATTTCATTGAATTTATGATTTACCTATTATCATATTTCTGCCTGTTTCCTTTTTTCTGTATGGCGCATAGTACGCTATATCTTTTATTAACTGTGTAAGGTTTAAACAGACTTAATATTTTTACAAATATAGGGATATTTATGAATAATGTCAAATGTGCAACACGAAATCTATTTATGACAATTTAATCTATTATTTACGGTATACTTTTTAAAGAATTGATATATTTATTACTCTTATCAAAGAATTGTAAAATGTATTTGTACTAAATGATTTATAATAGTTATGATTAGACGGGTAGAACTTCGGGACAGTAAGACTATTGCAGATATTTATAATGAATATGTCATACATAGTGTAGCTACTTTTGAGACAAAACCTTTAAAAGAGGGAGAAATGCGTTCTCGTATAATCGAAATTTTTAAGAATTTTCCTTATTGGGTTTATGAGATAGACGATAGAGTCGTGGGATATTGTTATGCTCATCCGTGGAAACAACGGGCTGCATATAAATATACGCTTGAAACTACAGTTTATGTATCTCCCGATTATGTGGGAAAAGGTATCGGGAAGGCACTGATGCGAAAATTGATTGAAGAATGTCGGAAAAGTGGCTATCATGCGTTGATTGCCTGTATTACATCGGGTAATGAAGTTAGTGATTCTTTACATTTGAAACTTGGGTTTAAGCAGGTTTCTTTTTTTGAGCAGGTGGGGTTGAAATTCGGCCGGTGGCTGGATGTTGCAGACTATCAACTATTGTTGATTTAGGTGGTTTTTTAGAATTTATAAAAGAAAAGCCGGTTGTTAATCAAAATAACCGGCTTTTCCCATAGTTAAGGTTAAAGATTCTACTTGATATGTATGAATGAGCTGTTTTCTTGAATTTTCTCTGAGTCTGTATTCAGACTTTTTTCTTTGTCATATTTGAGATTGTATGTTTTCTCTCCTCCGAATGTATTGACTTTTATTTTTAGACCCGACAAGTTGCTTTCCTGAGGAGCTAAATCTTTCAGCCTGAATGAGGCAACTCCCCACAATCTTCTGTCTATTTTCGGATCGTCTTCCATGTTATGACGGAATTCCAGTTGCATGTAATTATCTTTGTCGGGATTGTTCGAAAGAGAAAAATCTCGCACAACGTTTACCATGTGTTTTTTCTCTCCTGCACCTTGCATTTCAAATTGTATGGTTAAGTATTCATCGCTCGTCCACATGTCGATGATATTTACAGGATCGTTGCCGATACTGTCGGCGGTTTCTGGTGTAATGGGGATGATATTTTTAACCAGAACAGTGTCTATATCGTTAATAGCGACATAATAATCATATCCCATATAATTTTCTTGTAATAGAGAAAAATTGATGATTACGCGTCGCCCGTCTTCTAAGAAAAAAGAGGGTATCGAAGTATTGGAGGGTAACATGGTCTTTTTACTGTCCAATTGCAGATAGGGAGATTCACCTTCTTTTACAACCATGTCTCCGATAGCATATGCATACGAGTTGTAGTAATAGACATCATCGTCATCATCTTTACAAGATTGCAGAATAACCGATGAGAGCAGCATTATTAAACCTGTCAGAAAAATCGATTTTTTTTTCATAAGTCATTCCTTTTTTAATTTATTGTTTTTTTTATTCAGTTTATCTCTTTTGTAATGTAAATGGTAATTTGGAGGAAATACTGCATCGAAAAATGTTAAAGAGTTAAAAAGATATTTTCTCTTTTATCCGGTGCAGTATTTTTACATTTTCTGCATTTATAAAATAAAGTGTGATTTAAAAACAAGAATGAGGGAGGAAGAACTGGTTGAGCATTGTAAGCAAAAAGATAAATCTGCACAAAAACAATTGTATGAGTTGTATGCAGGTGCTTTGTTTGCTCTTTGTATTCGTTATTCCGGAAACAGGGAGGCTGCTGAAGACATTTTGCATGATGGTTTCCTCCGGATATTTACATCTTTCGACAAGTTCGATTATAGAGGAGAAGGTTCTTTAAAAGCTTGGCTGAGTCGTATAATGGTCAATACGGCATTAGAGTATATCCGTAAGGATGGGGAAATGAATCGTGTATTGACTTTAAATGAAGTCCCGGATATTATTGATCCAGAGAGCGAAGATGAGGATTTGGAGAAGATTCCTCAGACTGTACTGATGAAATTTGTATCGGAATTGCCGTCCGGATATCGGACGGTGTTCAATTTATATACTTTCGAAGAAAAATCTCATAAAGAAATAGCTGCTTTATTGGGAATCAATGAAAAAAGCTCCTCTTCACAGCTTTTCCGGGCTAGAGCTATGTTGGCGAAGAGAATAAAAATGTATTTAACGAAAGCGAGCGTATGAAACAAAAAGATGATAAGTGGACTATAAGATTCCGCAAACGGATGGAAGGATATGTTGAATTGCCGCCTTCTGACGTTTGGGAAAGATTAGACGAGGAATTGTCTTTTAATAGTAGGCAACGGCATCGTTTCCCCAGAATTGCTGTGGCGGCAGTTATTTTGCTATTTATATCGGTCGGTTTGTATTTTCTTACTTATACTTCTGATAATGACGGAATCATTACAGCAGATGCTCCTTCTCGTATTTTCGAACATCATAAGGTCGATAAGCCTTTTCGGAAAACAATTGTAACCGATAGTAATAAAATAATCACACATGCTCCGATTTATGTTAGGACAGTAGAAAAGAAAACGGGAAACAATGTTTTGGGGGAAGAAAATATAGCTGTTGCACAATTGATCGATACGATTCAAGCCCCTTCACAAGAGAAAGTTGAAGACCTGTCAGAACAAAAAAATACATTACAAGAAAAAAAAGAACATTTTATGAATGGCCCTTCTGTTGGCAAAGATTTTGAAATTAGACAGTTGCCTAAGAAAAGCAAAGGTTGGTCAATAGGCGTTTCGGTCGGGAATAATATGATTGCTTCTGCAGAGAATCATTATGGGTTTAGTAATCTTGATCGTTCAGGAATAATGCCTCGGAGTATGAATATGTTACAGACTGGAGAGAACGAGACGTCCGAAGACCAGAAAATTACGGCAGCCTATCAACAGATTATGCTGAAAAATATTAATTTGGAGACTACAACTGATATTAAACACCATTTTCCTGTTACGTTTGGTATTTCATTGCGTAAAGATCTTTCAAATAGTTTTTCTATAGAGACCGGGCTGACATATACTTTATTATCTTCAGATTTAAAGGCCGGAAATGATATATACTATTCTCAGGAACAGAGACTTCATTATTTAGGTATACCTTTAAAGGCTGGTTGGTATTTTGTAAAAAAGAGGCGAGTTTCTTTGTATTTATCTGCCGGAGGAGCAGTGGAAAAGTGTGTCAAATCTCAATTGAAAACTCATTATGAAATGCAAAATGACTTATCTTTTATTGGAGATGACCATTTGGATGTGAAAAAACTGCAGTGGTCTGTTCTTGCGTCGCTTGGTGCTCAATTTAATATAACCGATCATTTCGGAATTTATGCTGAGCCGGGGGCGATATATTATTTTGATGACGGAACAGATGTCTCGACAATTCGAAAAGAGAAACCTTTTAATATCAATTTACAAATAGGATTGAGGTTCGGATTCTGATATTGTTGTCGTTTTATATATTCGTGCCGTATTTTGGGAAATAGAGTTTATTTAAAGTTTAATGATTGGGTTAAGTAAAAAGAAAACCGTTATTCTTTGAGTTTAGAACAACGGTTTTCTTTATTAGGTTAAAAGATTTATTGTTTCAATTTCGTTGCTATGGCTTTTGCCAACTCTTGACATTGGGCTATCTTTTCAGACGTAATACCTTGTTTCATTTCTACCGGATTTCCGGTTACGTCCCATTTCATTCTCTCTGCAAAAGAAGAGAGTCGTTTCACTGCAGCTCCGGCCCATGAGAATGAACCGAAATATCCGAATACTCGATTTTTCATATCCCGACTTTCCAATTTTGAAACCAATGATTCGATATTGGGAAATAACTCATTGGTATATGTCGGACTTCCGATAATTAGTCCTTTATATTTAAATATATCACGTAAGATATATGACATATCCGATTTTGACACATTGTGCATAACGATATTTTTAATACCTTGAGCAGCTAATTCTCTGGCGATAACTTCTGCTATTTTTTCGGTATTACCGTACATGCTTCCGTATGCGATTACAACACCCTCTTCTCCTTCATATAAGCTTAGTTTATTATATATACTTATGACTTTCTGTATTTCTTCTTTCCATATCGGACCGTGAGTAGAACAGATTATCTGTATGTCTATTCCTGAAAGTTTTGCAAGAGCTTTTTGTACTGGAGCTCCGTATTTACCTACTATATTGGAATAATACCGGAACATTTCATCCCAATATTTTTCGGTATTCATTTGATAGTCTATGATTCCGCCGTCCAATGTTCCGAAACATCCGAATGCATCTCCGGAAAAAAGAATTTTATCATCTTCACAATAAGTCATCATGGTTTCAGGCCAGTGTACCATGGGAGTCATGTAAAAAGTAAGTACTTTTTCACCTAAAGGTAACCGGTCACCGTCTTTTACTTCGTGGAATTTGTCGAAAATCCCGTAAAATCCTTCAATCATTCCGATTGTCTTGCTGTTCCCGATAATTTTAATATCCGGATATACACGACAAAGATCGTTTATTGAAGCCGAATGATCCGGCTCCATATGATTTACAACCAAATAGTCTATAGGACGTTCTCCCAAGATGTTTTTTATTTTTTCAAAAAACAGATCAGTATAACAATGATCTACGGTGTCGATCAGAACAACACTTTTATCAACGATCAAGTATGAGTTATAAGAAACCCCGAGAGGCAATGGCCATAATCCTTCGAATAAATGTTTTGTACGGTCATTTACTCCTACATAATGGATATTTCTACTGATTTCTGTAATAGTTGACATATTATTTTCTCTTTATTTATTTTTCGGTTACAAAGTTATAAAAATGTATCTTTTCAAGAAAAGAGAAAACTGTTTTTCGTAAAATCGTAAAATGATCTGACAATATTTTCTTATTGGAAAATTCAGGTAAATTCTTAGATATTTATGATTTGTCTTTTACGAAAAAAACAGACAATGCTGCTATCAGTAAAAATATTCCGGCTGTCGATAGGGCATATATGGCTTCTCTGTTATAAATATGTTCGACGATAAAGCCATTGAAAATCCCGTTTATAATTTGAGGAATTGTAATGAAGAAATTGAAAATACCCATATACACTCCCATTTTGGAGACCGGGATGGCTCCGGCCAATATAGCATAAGGCATAGCCAAAATACTGGACCAAGCAATACCGATACCGATCATTGACCAGACAAGCATGTGTGCATCGGTAAATATTTCGAAAGACAAAAGCCCCAACCCTCCACATACCAAAGCCAAAGCGTGAGTTCCGCGTCTTCCTATATATTTTGCTATTACGGGAAGAAATAATGCAAAAAACATTGCTACCGCATTATAAATACCGAAAAGCACTCCGACCCAGTTGCCTGCCTCTTGAAAAGCGTTACTTGACGGGTCTGTCGTTCCAAAAAAGCGGTCGGCGACAGCCGGAGTTGTATATACCCACATAGAAAATAACCCGAACCAAGAAAAAAATTGTACTATGCCCAATTGAGCCATTGTTTTAGGCATGTGTATAATGTCTTGAAATATATTGAAAAATCCTTTCTTTTCAGCAGTTTCCGTTGTATTTTCATGATTAAATCGGGTATGAATTTCCGGAGGATATTCCTGTGTATGGAAAATTGTCCATAGAACAGTCCCTAACAGTACGGCAGCACCTATGTAAAATGAGAAAATTACATTATCTGGTACTTTTCCGGCCTCTGCTGTTCCTGATATTCCTAACCAGTTTGCAAGAATATAAGGAAACCATGACGCAACGACAGCTCCGACACCTATTAAAAATGTCTGAATTGAGAATCCGAGTGTACGTTGTTCAGAAGGCAGTAGATCTGCCACTAAAGCCCTGAACGGTTCCATCGCTACGTTGATAGAAGCATCCATAATCATTAGCATACCCGCACCGATAAACATCGGAGGAATGAGACCGGATAAAGATCCTGAATTTGGCATGAAAACAAGAGCTACAGATGTTAGGATTGCTCCGGCTAAAAAGTAAGGTTTTCTTCTCCCTAATCGAGTCCACGTACGATCAGAATAATAACCTATAATCGGTTGTATAATCATTCCGGTCAGCGGGGCTGCTAACCAAAACCAAGAAAGATGTTCTACATTAGCCCCGAATGTTTGTAAAATACGACTCGCATTTGCATTTTGTAAAGCAAATCCGAATTGTATTCCTAAAAATCCGAAACTCATGTTCCATATCTGAGGCAAACTTAATCGAGGATGTTTCATGAATCTATGTTTATCCGGTGAAAAATCTTTATTTTAAACAAATATCTTCGATTAAAGTTTGTTGTATAATGGCGCGTATGATGAGAAAGAGGAGGATATAATTCGATTGGTGCGTACCAAGCGGTATTTTTATAAATCATAAAATACCCTGTCGAAACCAAAACCATTATGGCATCGGCAGGGCATGATATCTGATGAGAAAGATAAAATTCGTATTAATCGATAAAACGTTTAATTATGTTTCCATACTCATCGATTCTTCGATCTCTTAAGAAAGGCCACCAGCGGCGAACATTTTCTGATCGGTTCAGGTCTATTTCGACAATGAGATTTTCTTCTTGACTGTCGGATGCCTGAGCTAAGAACTCGCCTTGTGGTCCGGCGACGAAACTGCTTCCCCAGAACCGGATACCTCCGGTTTGACCTGATGGATCTGGCTCATAGCCTGTACGATTTACAGAAACTACGGGTAGTCCATTGGCTACCGCATGTCCTCGCTGCGATATGATCCATGCATCTCGCTGTCGATTTTTTTCATCTTCAGTATCACTGCTTTCCCAACCGATTGCAGTCGGATAGATAAGAATATCTGCTCCTTTTAGCGCCATAAGGCGGGCAGCTTCTGGATACCATTGATCCCAGCAAACCAATACTCCGAGTTTTCCTATTGATGTCTGTATCGGCTCAAAACCGAGATCTCCCGGAGTGAAATAGAATTTTTCATAATATGCCGGGTCGTCGGGAATATGCATTTTTCTGTATTTTCCGGCAATATTCCCGTCTGTGTCGAATACGACTGCCGTATTGTGATATAATCCAGGAGCCCTTTTTTCAAATAAAGATGTGACCAGTACGATTCCAAGTGATCGTGCTATATCTCCGAAAAAACGGGTAGATGGGCCAGGAATGCTTTCGGCAAGGTCGAATAATCGAGTATCTTCTGTTTGACAAAAATAAAGGCTGTTATGCAATTCTTGTAATACAACGAGTTGAGCTCCTTTTGAAGCACAATCTTCTATATTGGCCTTTAACTGTTGCATATTTGCATGTATGTCATTTGTGTTGGACTGTTGAATAAGTCCGACTTTTATTTTTTTCTCCATAATACGCTTTTATTATTTTATTACGTTTTTCGGGTATTGCATGGTTACACAATGTAAAGATCCGTGCTGCTTGATTAAAGCACGGCAGTCTATCCCGATAATTTGACGTTCAGGAAAAGCTGTTGTCAATATTTCAGCAGTCCGGCTGTCATTTATCGGCTGGTTATAAGTTGGGTATAGAACAGCACCGTTTATGATTAAAAAATTAGCATACGTAGCAGGCAGCCTTTCATTGTCGAATACGATTTCATCAGCCATAGGTAAGGGCAAGAGTCTGAAAGGTCTGTTGTCTTGTGTCCGAAAGCTTTGCAGTTGTGACTCCATATCTTTTAATGCTTTATAATGATGGTCTTTCGGATCATTGCATTGTATATAAGTAATTGTATCATTCGGGCAAAATCGAGCTAATGTATCGATATGGCTGTCGGTATCGTCTCCTTCTAAAAAGCCATGGTCTAACCACAAGATTCGGGATATTCCCAAATTTTCTTTCAAATATTGTTCTATCTGATCTTTGTTCCATGCTCCGTTGCGGTTAGGAGATAACAAGCATTCGCTTGTAGTGAGCAAAGTTCCTTTTCCGTCCGATTCGATAGATCCTCCTTCGATAACGAAATTCAGACAATTTATATATTGGGCATTAAATAATTGGGACTGAAAAATTTTCCCGGTAATAAGATTGTCTTTATTAGCTGCGAATTTCAATCCCCAACCGTTGAATTTAAAGTCGATAATTCCGGCATTGCCGTTTTTATCCAGAATAGAAATTCCTCCATGATCTCGAGCCCAAGTATCGTTTGTTTCACATTCGAAAAAACGAATATTATCTGTATTTATTTTTTTGCAAATTTGTTTCTTTACATTTTCAACATCGGGTGCGACGATCAGAAGTTTTTCTCTTTTAGAAATTTCTTTAGCGATTTCTATAAAACAAGATTGGACTTCTTTTAACATATGTGCCCAATCTGTTCCCGCATGAGGCCATGTCAGTTGCACCCCCGATTGTTCTTCCCATTCGGCAGGTAAATAGAAATTTTGCTTCACTTTGTTTCTGTTTCTTTAGGTTTTCTGTCAAAAAAAGGATTTTTAGAAGATGCACTGATCGGGATACCGATAATTTGATGGCATCCTTTCATCCAACCGATTCGCTGAGCAGCCCATCCGGCAGAAAACATTACTCTGCTGTCTACTCTTAGGTCGGATGCTTTTGAGCAAGCTGATCCGATAGCGATACCTACGTCTATAGAATTAATGGCACATGGTGTGTTTTGTGGTTTTTCCGCACATGTGGGAAAGCCGCAATACCCGCAATTTAGAGCCTGTTTTTGTTCTTTTGTTCCGATAAGTATCAAGGCATCGGCTGAAAGAATATTTTCCGAATCACGCATTAAAAACTTCAGACCGGTTTCTTCTGAAAGTTTTTTCATTTCTTGAGAAAGTATTTCTATTTCCCGTTCGGTAATCGTTATAATCTCGAGAATATCTATACCTTTCCCTTTAGGGGCGGTACGGGCAGCTGTCATTATCTGCTTGGCCGCATCCAGCATGTAAGATTGTCTCGATATCCTTTCGTCAATAATCATAATACTTTTATAGTTTTTAAGTATCGACAAAGGTAATGAAACTCTTTTGTAAAATGTAATTTTTATTTTTGCTTTTTCAAATACAAAACAAAATGAAATTCTCATTTGTTTTTAGACAGGCTCATAGTTTTAATTGAAATAAAACAAAAAATTGAGATTATTGTTTTATACAAAAGACTAAAACTATATATGGTGAAATTGTGTTATTTGTGATAGAGATTTTCGAAAAAAAATTTTATATTTGAGAATCTTATGATACGGTTAACAAATTGAGAAATTGCTTAAACTCTTGTATTATGGATGGAGATATTGAAGAATTATTTGAAAGTTTGATTAAAAAATATCGTGAACAAGACGCCGCTTTTGATGAATTGAAATTGATGATGGATGAAGATGAAGAGTTAAAAAAATCATACGAAGAATGGTGTGCTGCTATGGGATGTTCCGAGAAAAAAGGTTTTGGAGTATTTTATCAAGAATATATAGAGGGTGATGATTCTATATGGGATAGTATATTCCCGAATAAAGAAGAATATGATGGATATGATAGCTGATTTAGACTATTGACCGATTAGGTCGGATAAATAAAGGCTGTATATTATCTTAATTATTATAGTAAAATCTATATAATTATTAATATACAGCTTTTGTGTAATAAAATAAATGAGAAGTGTGCTATTTTTGCATACGAAACTATGAAAAATCAAAATACTATGAAACGTAATTGGTGCATTCTTATCTTTTTATTTGGATTTAATCTCATTTGTTTTTCTCAAATTAGAAATGAAGTTTTGTTAAAGGAGGGATGGAAATTTACCCGAGACGATAATCCGGAGTTTGTCGATCCTGATTTTGACGATCGTGCATGGCAGCCTGTAGTCGTTCCTCATGATTGGGCTATATACGGTCCGTTCAGCTCTCAAAATGATAAGCAAAATGTAGCGATTACACAAGATGGGCAAAAGGAAGCGCTGGAACATGCCGGTAGGACTGGAGGTTTACCTTTTGTCGGAGTAGGCTGGTATAGAATCGAATTTGAACTTCCCGATTTCGCTCCAGATAGACAGTCTTTTATTTTATTCGATGGTGCGATGAGTCAGGCGAATGTTTATATTAATGGACAGAAAGTCGGAGAGTGGCCTAACGGCTACAATTCGTTTTATTTCAATATTTCTCCCTATTTGGTTTCAGGCAAGAAAAATGTATTGGCCGTTCGTTTAGAGAATTTACCGGAATCGTCCCGTTGGTATCCTGGGGCAGGGTTGTATCGGAATGTTCATATTATAACAACGTCAGATGCATACATTCCGATTTGGGGTACTTATATAACTACTCCGGTTATTCATAAAGATTTTGCAAAAGTTAATATCCGTACAAAAGTCTGTTTGCCGGAAAATGCCGATCCAGGACTTTATACGATAGAAACAGTTATCTTTGATTCGTCGCATAAGGAAATACAAAAAACTAAAACTTCGCTTACCTCTTTACTGTATGGAGATATTTCACAGGAAATAGTTGTTAAGAATCCTGTTTTGTGGTCTCCTGATCAGCCGGTTTTATATACTGCTAAAACGTTTTTATATGAAGGAACTACATTGAAAGACCAGTATAGTACTCCATTCGGAATTCGTTCGATAGAAATAATTCCGGAGAAAGGATTTTTTCTAAATGGAGAAAAAACTGTTTTTAAAGGAGTCTGCAATCATCATGATTTAGGTCCATTGGGAGCAGCGGTGAATGATGCTGCCATTCGTCGTCAAATACGACTGTTAAAAGATATGGGGTGTAATGCAATAAGAACTTCTCATAACATGCCGGCTCCAGAGTTGGTAAAAGCTTGTGATGAAATGGGTATGATGCTTATGGTAGAGAGCTTTGACGAGTGGAATACTCCTAAGTGTAAAAACGGGTATAATCTTTTTTTTGATGAATGGGCGGAAAAAGATCTGGTAAATCTGATATGGAATTATCGTAATAATCCGAGTGTCGTTATGTGGTGCATCGGAAATGAAGTTCCTAATCAATGGACTGAAGGTGATTGTAAAATTGCTAAACGATTGCAGGATATTTGTCATCGTGAAGATCCGTCTCGTCCGGTAACTCAGGGTATGGATGCTCCTGATGCAGTAGTAAATAATAATTTTGCTGCAGTAATGGATGTTGCCGGATTTAATTATCGTCCTTTCCGCTATCAGGTTAATTATAAAAAATTGCCTCAGGGAATTATTTTAGGAAGCGAAACGGCTTCAACTGTCAGTTCTCGAGGTGTGTATAAATTCCCAGTAGAGCGAAAGGCGATGCAGCGCTATGAAGACCATCAAAGTTCGTCTTATGATGTAGAGCATTGCGGTTGGTCTAACCTTCCGGAAGATGACTTTATACAACATGAAGATCTTCCTTATTGTATAGGAGAATTCGTTTGGACAGGTTTCGATTATTTGGGAGAACCGACTCCTTATTATACAGATTGGCCTAGCCATAGTTCTCTTTTCGGAATTATAGATTTGGCAGGTATTCCCAAAGACCGTTTTTATCTTTATCGGAGTCATTGGAATAGGGAAGAAGAGACTTTACATATATTGCCTCATTGGACGTGGAAAGGACGTGAGGGAGAAATCACGCCGGTATTTGTATATACTAATTATCCTTCGGCCGAATTATTCATTAATGGAAAGAGTCAGGGGAAAAGAACAAAAGACCTGAGTATCGGTATAGACAGTACTTATACAGATGCCGCTCAAAAAAGTTTCGAACGGCAGAAACGATATCGGTTAATGTGGATGGATACTCGTTATGAACCGGGAACGGTTAAAGTGGTTGCTTATGATAATGAAGGAAAAGCTGTTGCCGAAAAAGAAGTACATACGGCAGGGAAACCACACCATTTAGTGCTAACGGCAGATCGAGATCGTTTGGCGGCAGATGGAGAAGATCTATCTTTTATTAATGTAAAGGTTGTAGATAAAGATGGAAACTTATGTCCGGATGCTACGTCAAAAATTAAATTCAAGGTAAAAGGTGCTGGCGTTTTCCGTGCTGCGGCAAACGGTAATCCGGCAAGTCTCGAGTCATTTCAGAAACCAGAGATGAAACTTTTCAGCGGTCAGTTGACTGCAATTGTGCAAACAATATCGAAGGCCGGTACAATTATTTTTGAAGCATCATCACCCGGAATAAAAAGCGCGTCTATTAAGTTGATAAGCGAATAAAACTATAAATATTGAGAAGAAAAGTCTGGCTGAATAAAGTCAGACTTTTTTATGCTGGATATTATTATTATATTTTTTTTCTTATCTATTTCTAAACATTCGCCTTGTTAAACCGTTAAATATAGATCGGGAATTTAGAAACTGCGGTTAGATTATGAGTTTAAAAGAACAATATTTTAAGTATTCGATTATTATACTGATTCTGGGTTTGGGCATTGTTATTTTTTTCGAACTTATTCCTTTTTTAGGTGGTTTGTTAGGAGCATGCACTATATATACATTGATTAGAAATCAGATGAAACATCTTGTTGAAAAAAGAAAGATGAAACGTTCTATTGCCGCATTTCTTTTAATCATGGAAACCGTACTTTGTTTTTTGATCCCGATCTCTCTCGTTGTTTGGTTTTTGATAATGAAAGTGCAGCATATCAATCTCGATCCTCAGGTGGTACTTGCACCGGTAGAACAAATATCCGTATTGATAAAGCAAAAGATAGGTTATGATATTTTGAATACAGATAATTTAAAATCTGTAATATCATGGGCTCCTCAAGTCGGTCAGATGTTAATGGGAGGAATTACAAGTTTGGCACTGAATATTTTTGTTTTGATTTTTGTCCTTTATTTCATGTTATTGGGAAATGACAAAATGGAAAATTATATAATGGATATACTCCCTTTTACAGAAAAGAATAAATTGACAATTTTGCATGATGTAAATATGGTAGTAAAATCCAATGCCATAGGTATTCCTTTATTAGCTGTGATACAGGGAGCAGTAGCCATGTTGGGATATTATATATTCAATGTTCCCGACTTATTATTGTGGGGAATATTGACATGCTTTGCGACAGTGATTCCTATTATCGGTACGGCATTGATTTGGGTACCTTTAGTTATTTATTTTGCCATTATAGGAGATTGGTGGGATGCCGTAGGGTTATTGATTTATGCAGCACTTATTATTACACATGTCGATAATCTGATACGTTTTGTTATTCAGAAAAAAATGGCAGATATACATCCGTTGATAACAATATTCGGAGTTATTATAGGTCTTCCGTTATTTGGCTTTATGGGAGTTATTTTCGGTCCGCTATTGTTATCTATATTCCTCCTTTGTGCCGATATTTTTAAGCGTGAATATTTAGAGAATAACAATTCTTCTTCGAGAACACATATAAAGAGATTATAGACAAATCGTCCAGATGATTAAGAATTGGAAAAGAGAAAGCCTTTTGTTTCTATTTTTAAGTCTCTTTTCAGTCTGTTTATCCGTCTTTATTTGTCGGATGAACGATATTGGATATCGCAGCGGCCGATCCTATAACTCATTTGTAAGCAGTTTTACGAGTTTTTTTCAAAAAATCTGTGTTGCCATTCCGAGTCTTTGAGGATTTAGAGAATACCGTTCGTAAGTCTTCTATATATATGATCTGTTATTCTTTAATACTCGGATATACAAGATTTTTTTCTTCTATAATATCCAGAACCTCTTTCAAATATTTATCTGCTTCATATTTGGCCATCGGAAGATCGTGTAACAAGTAATTTCCACAATCTTGAGGTGCAGCTCCCGGAATTTTGCCTTCGAAGTCTCGTATAAACCGAAATGTTTCACGCATAAGTTCGACAATATCTTTTGATTCTAAATCTCCTTGTACCAAAAAATAATTTCCAGTACAGCATCCCATGGGTCCCCAAAATACGATTTTCTCTCCCCATATACTGTGGTTTCTTAAATAAGTTGCAGCCAGATGTTCGATTGTGTGTAAAGCTCCATATCCGAGTGCCGGTTCACGGTTCGGTTCTTTCATTCGTATATCGAATGTAGTTATCGTGTGATTTCCTATATAGTCTTTTCGTGAAACATAAATGCCGCGTAATAAATGGATATGATCTATTGTAAAGCTGGGTATTTTTTTCATAATTGTTTTTATAATATATCGATTAATTGTTTTATTATTTCGAATGATTTTTGAGGAGCTTCTTCCCAAAAGCGATTGTATTGAGTCGTATGGTCTTCTATTCCGGGAGTATCGCTGATGATGCGGAAACTCAAAAACGGTATTTTATTCATGTAACAAACATGTGCAATAGAAGCTGATTCCATATCTACAGCAAGACCGTTTGGAAAAGTAGCTTTTATTTTGTCTAATTCTTTACGGTTGGTAATAAATTGATCCCCACTACATATTAGACCGCTGTATATTCGTGTTGACGTTTGTAGAGATAAGGCTTTTTCCAGCAGTTCGGGATCGGAATAGAAACGGGCGGGATATTCAGGAATTTGTCCAGGTTCGTTTTCTTCTCCGCACCATACATCGTGATAAACGATTTCTTTCCCGGTTACGATGTCAAAAACTTGGGTCGATATATCTATACCCCCGGCAACACCTGTATTCAATATACAGTCTGGATGATAATGATATATCATATTCAGAGTTCTTGTCGCAGAGCAGACTTTGCCTATGCCGCTTTGTGTTAAAATGAGAGTATGATTTCCACGTTTTCCTATATAAAAAATTGCTCCTTCGTTCGATTCTTCCCGACAGTCGGTAAGCAAATCTTTTATACATGCTAATTCCGATAGCATGGCAACTATAATTCCTATTGTCATTTTTATTTTTATTTATCGGCAAATATACGATTTGTATGGGATAATATAAAATTGAAAGCGTGTCTCTCCCTAATAAATAGGATAAACACGCTTTTTATTGTCAATATTTATTGATCATTTCAACTGATCCGCAACTTTTCTACCAGCCTCCAATGCCTTAAGATTCATTTCTACTATATTCTCGCCTTTACGTCCGAATATGTCCCGTATTCCGGTTTCTATTTGTTCGTAGGGGATACCTAAAAATGGAGAAGCTGCACCTAACATGACTATATTGGCTGTTCTGGGCGAACCGCTTTCTTTTGCAATCGTATCTACGTCTAAAATGATTTTATGGGGCATTTTATTAATTTCTTTTATGACATCTTCCGGTTCTGGATAGTTCGGGATATTGATGAACGGTGTTGAATTAGTTACAATCCAACCGTCTTTGGCAAGATACGGAAGATAACGTAAAGCCTCCATCGGTTCGAGAGAAATGATGAGATCTGCTTTCCCTAAAGGAATGAGGTCTGATGCTATGGGTTTATCCGAAATACGTAAATTAGATTGTACGTCGCCTCCTCGTTGACTCATGCCGTGAACTTCAGCTTGTTTCATATATAGTCCGTTATGTATAGCGGCTTCACCGATTACTGCAGCGATAGATAGAATACCTTGACCGCCTACACCCGAAAGAATTATATCTGTTTTCATATTTGTCGGATTTTATTTTTGACGTTTTTTTCTACTTAAAGTCTGGATACATTCTCGACGAGGAATTAATACCGAAACACCCTTATATTCTATTTCTTCCCGTATAGTCCGTTCCATTTCTTCCATATTCTTTTTTAGAGGAATCAGTACGCGAATGTGTTCCGGAGCAACGCCTATACCTTTGCATATAGCCTCTATTTTCCCTGTTCCGGCAGAATCTTGTCCTCCGGTCATGGCAGTAGTTTCATTATCGGATATGACGATCGTGACGTTTGCATTTTCATTGACGCAGTCAAGTAATCCGGTAATTCCCGAATGCGTGAATGTCGAGTCCCCGATTACGGCAATAGCCGGAAATAATCCTCCGTCAGCGGCACCTTTAGCCATAGTGATGGATGCTCCCATATCTACACATGAATGTATAGCTCTGAAAGGCGGTAACGCTCCTAATGTATAACATCCTATATCGCTGAATATCCGGGCATTTTTATATGTTTTGGCTACATTATTGAGCGCTTCATACATGTCACGGTGTCCACATCCTTGACAAAGAGCTGGTGGACGCATGGCTACAATATTCGGTATTTCAAACTCTGCACCTGATTTCAGTCCTAAAGCTTTTGCTACACGATCGGGATTTAATTCTCCGTCACGATTCAGTGTTCCGTCAAGTTTCCCCTTTATTATTTTAGACGGAATAATACCTTTTATTTTTTCCTCAACGAATGCATACCCATCTTCCAAAACCAATATCTCATCACATGTGTCGAATAATTTTTGTAACATTTTCAACGGTAACGGATATTGAGATAGTTTGACAACCGGATAATCGCATCCCTCAGGGTAATTCTCCATTAAATAATTATAGGCTATACCGCAGGCAATGATTCCCATTTTTTTGTTCGGACCATCGATATAACGGTTGAAAGATGAGTTTTCAGACGCTTCTGTAAAGTCTTTTTGTTCGTTTAACAACGTTCTGAAACGACGTCTGGAGTTTGCAGGTAATAAGATAAATTGTCCGGTATTATCAGGAAACGAAATCTCGTTTTGATCCTTTATTTTCAATGTTGTCGTTACACCTGCACGAGAATGTGCCAGTCGGGTGGTAATTCTCAATAACACCGGAATTTTGAATTTTTCGGATAGACCGAACCCTGCTGCCATCATGTCGTATGCTTCTTGTTGGTTGGAAGGCTCGAACATCGGAACAAATGCAAAGTTTCCATAAAAACGAGAATCTTGTTCATTTTGAGATGAATGCATGGACGGATCATCTGCCGCTACGACAATGAGTCCACCATTGACTCCGGTCATTCCGGCATTGATAAACGCATCGGCGGCAACGTTCATTCCGACATGTTTCATACAAACTAACGCCCGTTTACCTATATAAGACATACCCAAAGCTGCTTCCATAGCGGTTTTTTCATTCGTACACCAGCGGGTATGTATCGTATTGTTTTTTGCTTCAGGAGAAATTTGTATATATTCGGTTATTTCGGTAGAAGGAGTACCGGGATATGCATAAACTCCCGAAAGACCTGCATCGAGTGCGCCTTGGGCAATAGCTTCGTCTCCTAAAAATAGATGTTTGTTCATTCTTTTATACTTTGACGGTTATTAGACTTGTAAATTTATGTGTGTTTCTTTCAAAAAGATATCTGATAATCCTGTGAAGATTCTTTTTGTTATGATTTAGTTGCAAATATAAGAAAATATTTATCGAAATATTGTATTATCGGATGAATTTACATATTTTCGTAAATCATTCTGTGTTCGGAACAATGATATGTTTTTAGGAAAAGCAGAGTTTGTTTTGAATTTGGAACTTCAAGATTAAAATCTAAAAAATGTGATACTATGAAATTTAAAAGTTTAGCCTGTACCGGGATTTCTTTCTTTTCGTTATTGCAACCTATTGTGTCGTTGTCAGCAACTAAACAACCTAATATTCTTTTTTTTATGGTAGATGATATGGGATGGCAAGATACATCGGTGCCTTTTGCTGATGAAAAAACTCTTTTTAATAATTTATATGAAACTCCTAATATGGAGCGACTTGCAAGAATGGGTGTGAAGTTTACGAATGCTTATGCGGCATCGGTTAGCTCGCCTTCAAGATGCAGCCTTATGACGGGGGCGAATGTTTTGCAGCATAAAGTTTCGAACTGGACATTGCATTATGATACTCCTACCGATGGAAATAATGAATATTTTGATTTTGAGTGGAATTGGAATGGAATATGTCCGTCAAACGCTGTCGTTCAAAATTATTCCCACATGTTTTATGCTAAAATGTTACCCCAGATTCTGAAAGAAAACGGTTACCAGACTTATATTGTAGGTAAAGCCCATTTTGCTTCTCGAACAACCACGGCTGCTGATCCGTTGACTTGTGGTTTTGATGTCAATATAGGGGGACATGCAGCCGGAGCGATGGGGAGTTATTCAGGATGTCGGGGATATGGAGCTGATCGAGAAGATGCGGAGATATGGCAAGTACCGATGCCTAACATAGATTATTATTGTAAAGAAAACATATTTCTTACCGAAGCATTGACTATGGAGGCAAAAAAATTAGTAAATCGGGCATTAGAATCGGACCGCCCGTTTTTTATGTATTTATCTCATTATGCCGTTCATGCTCCGTTCGAGAAAGATATGCGTTTTTATGATAAGTATATAAAAAAGGGGATGTGCGATCGTGAAGCACAATATGCCTCTTTGATAGAAGGAATGGATAAAAGTTTAGGAGATATGATGGATTTATTTGAGGAAAAAGGGATTGCCGAAAGTACCATTATTATTTTCATGTCTGATAATGGAGGGTATTCTTCATCGTACCGTGAGCCGAACAGAAATGCTCCTTTACGGTCGGGAAAAGGTAGCCTTTATGAAGGAGGAATTCGAGAGCCGATGTTAATTTATTGGCCGGGAGTAACTCAACCGAATAGTGTTAATCGCTCTAATGTGATTATCGAAGATTTTTTTCCAACGTTACTTGATATGGCGCAGATAGAAAATTATTCTGTTCCTCAGCGGGTTGATGGAGTCAGCATGGTAAAACTGTTGAGATCAGGAGCGGTAGAAAAAAACAGGGCACTTTATTTTCATTATCCGAACGATTGGGGAGAACGGGCAGATGATGCCGGATGTCCGTCAAGTGCTATTATAAAGGGAGATTGGAAGTTATTATTTGATTATGAAACACGATGCACAGAATTATATAATTTAGCGAATGATATCAGTGAAAAACATGATTTGAGTGAAAATCCTCTTTATGATAAAATAAAAGAGAACCTTTCTAAAGATCTAAGCAATCGTTTACGTGAAACAAAAGCCAATATGCCTGTTTACAAAGTTTCTGGTATACCGTGCGGTTATCCTGATGAATAGTTTATTTTAATATATTACGTTTGTTTAGGGCTTTATGATATTTTATCGCATTATTTTGGTGCTCTGCGTATGTTGTCGCAAAATTGTGCCGTCCTGAAAAATCTTCCTTGGCGCACATATATATAAACGGATGGTGACGATAATTCAGAACTGCTTTTATTGCGGCTTTTGAAGGAATGCGTATAGGACCGGGAGGTAATCCGGTATTTTTGTATGTGTTATATGGTGAGTTGACTGTTAGGTGTTCATGGAGAATACGCCGTATCGAAAAATCTCCTACTGCATATTTTACAGTGGGATCGGCTTGCAGAGGCATCCCTTTTTTTAAACGGTTTAAATATAGTCCGGCTACCATATTCATTTCGTCCGGAACTTTAGTTTCTTCTTCTACGATTGAAGCTAAAGTCGATACTTCGATCGGAGTGATACCGATTTGTGTTGCAAGCATTCTACGGTCATCAGTCCAGAACCTGTCATATTCTTGACGCATTTTTTCCATTAGTTTGCGAGGTGCAATGGTCCAGTAAACTTCATAGGAATCGGGAAGAAAAAGTACCGGTATCGTATATGTATCGAATCCCATGTCCGTACAAAAAGCCGAATCGTTTAATAATTCGAGGACTTCCTGTTTATCCATTTTTAGTTGTTTATCGATAGTCTCGGCAAGATCATCTTTCGTACGAATATTGTTAAAAGTAAATCTTATCGGAGTTTGGCTTCCGGTAGAGAGTTTACGATAAATACGGATTGCATTCATTTCCGGATCTATTCGATATGCTCCGGGTTTATTCCATGGAGTATATCCATTTAATTTAGAGAGTCGTCTTATTTTGTTGACATCACTTTTTTCTAAATATTTTTGAAGGTCTTCGCTAACACTATCGAGAGAACTGTTTTCATCGATGTATATAAAAAATGAAGTATCTGTGACTTTATCTAATACATACCGTTTGAATATAACACCGATACCGATAAGAAATATTGCAGCTACGGCTGTAATGATGTACAGAATATTTTTTTTAGATCCGGATGTTTTTTTTTTCTTCCGTCTTGATATCTTTGTTGCCATATTTATAAATTAAAAGGCATTTGTAAAATTTGAGAGCGTCGGCAAAGATAAGTATTTAATAGAAATGTTGTTTTTACTGATTGTAAAATAATATTAGAGTTCGTTCTAATAGATTGTTAAATCCTGTACAAACGTTCTTGGGAAAACTGTTTTTGGGGATTTTATTGTTAAGATAAGGAGTGTAGCGGGTTGTGTTATGTATAGAGACGGAGATACCTGCCGAAGAGAAACTTAAAGAATTTTTATCGGAAAATTTAAACAGATTCTTACTAACAGTGATTAAGGTATGAATAACCGTAATTTATGTACTTTTTAAATTCTCAAATCAAAGTATTTTTGTTTCGAAAATGAATATAGATGTATGAAAATCTTGAAAAAAAGTAAGATTGCTATGGTGATATCGGTAGTATTGGCGGTTATTATAGTATTGTTTGCTCTTGTTTGTTTGTTCCTTAATCAACCGAGCTTTGGAAGATTGCCGCGAGGGGAACGATTGGTTAGGATTGAACGTTCTCCTAATTTTAAGGACGGAGAGTTTAAAAATGAATGTGTAACTCCGATGTTGACGAATGATGAAAATCGGATTAAGAGTTTTATAAGTTTTCTTTTTAAGAAAGATCCGGGACTGAGACCGGATGCGGCATTGCAGGTCGTCAAATCAGATATTCGGCATATAAAGAGAGATTCGGATTTTTTAATTTGGTTTGGACATTCTTCCTATTTCATGCAGTTAGAAGGAAAACGAATACTTGTCGATCCGGTTTTCTATGTCGCGTCTCCGGTTTCGTTTATCAATAAACCTTTTAAGGGAACCGATGTCTATTATCCTAAAGATATGCCGGATATCGATTATTTAATTATAACACATGATCATTGGGATCATTTAGACTATAAAACGATTGTTGAATTGAGGCCTCGCATTGGGAAAGTCATTTGTGCTTTAGGTGTCGGAGAACATTTTGAATATTGGAAATTTGATAAAAAGAAGCTCGTAGAGCTCGATTGGAATGAGAATGAATCTCTTGATCCCGGGTTGACAGTCCATTGTTTGCCTGCCCGCCATTTTTCGGGGCGGGGACTTACTCCGAATCGAACGTTATGGGCTTCATTTTTATTGGAAACTCCTTCTCAAAAAATTTATATAGGAGGAGACGGTGGATATGATTCGCGTTTTGAAGTTATAGGTGAACGTTTCCCGGATATAGATCTTGCGATTTTGGAAAATGGGCAATATAGTGATGATTGGAAATATATTCATTTAATGTCGCAATATATGTCTCGTGCGGCAAAAGATTTAAAAGCAAAGAAAATATTGACTGTGCATCATTCTAAATATGCGTTATCGAAGCATCGTTGGGACGAGCCGTTGAAAAATGCTCGAAATATGCAAGCAGATTCATTGGATGTTTTGATACCTCGTATCGGAGAAGTTGTAAATTGGCATGAGTGATTTATATACTGGCTCTTAGTAGTACTGTTTAATGACTTGTTTTGAATTATCTATATGAACAGAGTGTAAATATGCTTATAAAATAATGTCGGGATATTTGAATATTTTAAAGATTTGACCCATCTTCGCACTCGAAAATAGAACCAATGAGCGTTTTGTAATCCTCATCGGAGGCAAGTGAATGCCGGATAAGATGACTGGGTAAAACCAATCAACTTATCCGGTATTTTTTGTTTAGGAGAAGGTAAACAACAATGTAAAAATTACTATATTATGAAAAGAGATGCGATTGATTTGAAAACAGTAAATGTGTTTACTTTATTCAGAAGGTATTTCATCCCTACTTTATTAGGCATGTTGAGTATGTCTGCTGTGACGGCAATAGACGGTATATTTGTCGGACATGGTGTAGGCAGCGATGGCATTGCGGCTATTAATATTTTAATTCCGGTATTGATGTTCTTTACCGGAGTCGGATTGATGGTCGGTGCTGGTTGTTCGGTTGTCGCTTCTATACATTTATCTCGAGGCAAACAAAATACTGCACGTATTAATGTGACGCAAGCTTTATTTTTTGTTACCATTATTGCAGCGTTACTTTCGTTTTTAATGATGATATTTCCAGATGATACGGCTTATTTACTCGGTGCTTCGGAACATCTACGCCCTATGGTAACAGACTATTTGCTTTGGTTTGTACCATCGTGGATATTTCAAATTTGGATTGCTGTTTCTTTGTTTATTATCCGTCTTGACGGAGCACCGAAACTGGCGATGTTTTGTAGTCTTGTAACAGCGGTAATTAATGTCGTACTTGACTGGATTTTTATCTTTCCTTTCGGTTGGGGAGTAATGGGTGCTGCTTTAGCAACATCTATAAGTATTATTTCGGGTGGGATAATTGCTATTTTATATTTGTTGTTTTTTGCCCGTCGGTTACGCCTGTATCCTTTGAAGTGGAGTGTAAAGAGCTTTCGTTTATTTGTCAGGAACATTGGCTATCAATGTCGCATAGGTTCTTCGGCTTTATTAGGAGAAGCTACATTAGCGGTATTAATGTTTGTTGGCAATCAGGTGTTTATGCATTATTTGGGTGACGATGGTGTAGGAGCATTTGGTATTGCTTGTTACTATATTCCTTTTGTGTTTATGGTCGGAAATGCTGTTGCTCAGTCGGCACAGCCGATTATCAGTTATAACTTTGGCCTTGGATATAGAAAACGAGTGACGGAAGCCGTAAGAATAGCATTGTTAACGGCGGTTTTATGTGGCGTGGTAGTAACGGTCGTATTTGTGGCTTGTCCGGATTTTTTGGTAGGTCTTTTTATTGATAAAGATAATGTCGCAGCCCGTATAGCAATCGAAGGTTTTCCTTATTTTGCAATAGGATTTGTATGTTTTATTTTTAATTTAACAGCTGTCGGTTACTACCAGAGTGTCGAACGGGCGAGACCGGCAACGTGGTTCGCTTTATTACGAGGTTTTATATTTCTCATCCCGAGTTTTCTTATAATGCCACACATGTTAGGTGTTGAAGGAATATGGTTGGCTTTACCTTTATCGGAAATTATGACGACAATCGCTATAATAATGTTTTATTATTATCGTAAAATGAATGATTGATTGAAGAGAACAGAGAGGTGAATTCTCAGAAGATTTTGAGTGAAGGTAAAAAATCGGTATATAAATTTTGTAAATCTGTAATTATGGTTATATTCTCTGTAATTTGTTTACATTATTTTTGAGCTATCATATTTAAATTTGTACAGTTGATTGATAATAAATTTATACATGAAGAAATTATTGTTATCGTTGTTATTCGTTTTTTTTGTTAAAGCATTAGTGATAGCACAAAACAAAAATGAGAAATTTGTTGAGAAAAGTATGAATAGAGTAGATTTATGTAAAGAAAATTATACAAAGTTATTTGGAGGAGAGGCTTTGACAGGGAAAGGAACAGATCCGGAATTGATGGATATTTTGCAAAAGTTTATTTTCGGTGAAGTTTTTAAAACCGGTAGCCTTGATATAAAGACTCGAGAAATGATTACTTGTGTCACTTTAACCGCAATGCAAACTTTACCTCAGTTGAAAACTCATTCTATGGCTGCATTAAATGTGGGTGTTACTCCGATAGAATTACGTGAGGTTGTTTATCAATGTGCGCCGTTTATCGGTTTTCCGAGAACACTGAATGCAATAGAAACGCTTAATGAAGTTTTTAAGGAGAGAGGGATTGCTTTGCCGTTAGAAACTCAAGGAACAGTCTCCGAATATAACCGTTATGAGAAAGGAAGCAGCATTCAGACTCCGTTATATGGAACGGAGATAAGAGATGCGTTGAACTCCCTTCCTCAAGGAATGGGGGAGGATGTTTCCCGTTTTTTGACGGAAGTGTGTTTTGGCGATTTTTATACTCGTAATACTTTGGACATTAAAACTCGCGAATTATTATCTATTTGTATATTGGCGACGTTGGGTGCAGGCAATCAGATTTATTCCCATACGATCGGTAATTTGCGGGCAGGCAATAATAAAGAGACATTATATGCGGCTATGATACAGTGTCTCCCTTATATCGGTTTTCCAAATGCTCTGAATGCCATTAATATCATAAAAGCGGTAGATGTTTCGGAATGAAAAAATCCATCTTATAAACTAAATAATTTTTTGATATGTTACGAACAGTCAGAGTGTCGGTAGCTATAATCTGTTTCTCGCTCATTTCATTATTGTTTCTTGATTTTACAGGGACATTGCATGTTTGGTTCGGGTGGCTTGCCAAAATACAGTTTTTACCTGCATTATTGGCATTAAATGTGGGGGTAATATTGTCTCTTTTACTCTTAACATTGTTATTCGGACGTATTTATTGCTCTGTAATTTGTCCTTTAGGCGTATTTCAGGATATAATAGCATGGTTCGGAAAGCGGGGAAAAAAGTTACCATATACCTATTCCCGTGCACTTTCTTGGCTACGATATGGAATATTGATTGTATTTATTATTGCTGTTTTGGCAGGAGTAGGATCATTCGTTGCGTTATTGGCTCCTTATAGTTCTTATGGACGGATAATATCTAATTTGTTTGCCCCTTTATACCAATTAGGGAATAATATGTTCGCTTATTTGGCAGAACGGGCAGAAAGTTATGCTTTTTATGAAGTAGATGTGTGGGTAAAAAGTCTTTCTACTTTTATCATTGCTTTAATCACATTCGGTGTATTAGTCTTGTTGGCATGGCGGAATGGACGGACATATTGCAATACGATTTGTCCGGTAGGAACATTTCTGGGGATCATTGCTAAATATTCCCTTTTTAAACCGGTAATAGATGTTTCTAAATGTAATAGCTGCGGGCTGTGTGCACGACATTGTAAGGCAGCGTGCATTGATTCTAAAAAACATAAAATAGATTATAGCCGTTGCGTCGTATGTCTGGACTGTTTAGATAAATGTCGGCATGGAGCGATAAAATACATGCGGCGGTCTGCAGTAAAGGATAAAATCAGCAGCCCGGTTGTAACTCAAGATCAGATTGATAGTGCTCGTCGCAATTTCCTTTCGGTATCGGCTCTTTTTGCAGCTACGACGGTTATAAAAGCGCAGGAAAAAAAAGTTGACGGAGGTTTGGCAGTAATAGAAGACAAAAAAATTCCAAATCGTGTGGTGGCATTGACCCCTCCGGGTTCGTTGAGTGTTCGTAATTTTGCAAAACATTGTACGGCATGTCAGTTATGTGTTTCGGTATGTCCTAATCAAGTTTTACGGCCTTCAGGCAGTCTGATGACATTGATGCAACCGGAGATGTCTTATGAACGAGGGTATTGTCGACCTGAATGTACAAAATGCTCTGAAGTTTGTCCGGCAGGAGCGATACGTCCCATCTCTGTTTCTGAAAAGTCTTCTATCCAAATCGGGCATGCTGTATGGATAAAAGAAAATTGTGTAGTTTTGACCGATGGTGTTGATTGTGGAAATTGTGCTCGTCATTGTCCGGCAGGAGCTATACAAATGGTAGCTTCCGACTCTGAAAGTTATGATTCTCCTAAAATTCCGGTTGTGAACGTTGAGCGTTGTATCGGATGTGGTGCTTGTGAGAACTTGTGTCCTGCCCGTCCGTTTAGTGCTATTTATGTAGAAGGGCATGAAATACATAAAACCGTTTAATTAAAGAGAATGGTCATGGAAAAAAATAATAAATCTGGTATAGATCGCCGGAAATTTTTTAAAGTTTTTGGAACTGGGGCTGCGGTGTCGGCAGCCGCATTTTACGGATGTAAAAATAATGCGGGAAGTTCTGTTGCTGGAGGAGAGGGTGAAATACCTACAGATAAAATGACTTATCGGACTTCTCCGACAACGGGAGATAAAGTTTCTCTTTTAGGCTATGGTTGCATGCGATTGCCGACAATATCCCAGCGCGGTGCAGGGGACAATAGTGACGACATTGATCAGGATATGGTCAATAGGCTCACCGATTATGCAATAGAACATGGTGTGAACTATTTTGATACATCTCCGGCTTATTGCAAAGGCCGGTCTGAACATGCTATGGGTATTGCTCTTAGCCGTCATCCTCGTAATAGTTATTTTATTGCGACAAAATTGTCTAACTTTTCACCTGAAACATGGAGTCGGGAAGCATCTATGGCAATGTATCATAATTCGTTAAAAGAATTGCAAGTAGATTATATAGACTATATGTTGCTTCACGGAGTCGGGATGGGAAATGGTATGGACGAGTTTGAAAAACGTTATATCGATAATGGTATATTGGACTTCTTAGTAGCGGAACGTGAAGCTGGGAGAATCCGCAATCTCGGATTTTCATATCATGGCGATATTAAGGTTTTTGATTATTTGCTTTCGATACATGACACGATGAAGTGGGATTTTGTACAAATTCAACTTAATTATCTCGATTGGAAGTATGCTAAAGAGATTAATCCTCGAAACACGAATGCGGAATATCTGTATAATGAACTGCAAAAAAGAAATATTCCGGCAATTATTATGGAGCCTTTATTGGGCGGACGTCTTTCGAATGTACATGACCATATTGTGTCGCGTCTAAAACAAAGACGACCAGAAGATTCTGTCGCTTCTTGGGCATTTCGTTTTGCCGGATCTTTTCCTGGAGTACTGACTGTTTTAAGCGGTATGACTTATATGGAACATTTACAGGATAATCTTCGGACATATTCGCCATTAAATCCTTTAACCGAAGAAGAGTTCGATTTTTTAGAACAAACGGCCGCACTTATGATGCAATATCCGACAGTACCTTGTAATGATTGTAAATATTGTATGCCGTGTCCCTATGGTATCGATATACCGGGAGTATTGTTACATTATAATAAATGTGTAAATGAAGGAAATATTCCTGAAAATATAGGAACGGAAAATTATAGAAAAGCCCGTCGTGCGTTTCTTGTGGGATATGATCGCAGTGTACCGAAATTAAGGCAGGCAAATCATTGTATAGGATGTAACCAATGTTCGCATCATTGCCCTCAGGGCATTGATATTCCGGAGGAGTTGCATCGAATAGACAGTTTTGTAGAAAAGCTAAAACAAAATGTTGTATGATGACCTCTCTTGTAAATTTGTTACATAAGGAGAATTATTCTTGTGTTATATTCGGTCTCAATGAAACACGGACTTTTAGTCGGAGAGGTGTTATAGATTTATATGATTTATTACTTAATGATCGAACTTTCTTAAAAAGAGCGTTGGTTGCAGATAAAGTTGTCGGGAAAGCTGCGGCATCGTTGATGATACTTGGAGAAATAAGAGAGTTGCATGCAGATGTTATCAGTACGCCGGCTCTGTCTCTATTGAGGAATGCGTCTGTAAAGGTAAGTTTCGGTTGTCAAGTTCCCTATATCAAAAATCGTAATCAAGACGGTTGGTGTCCTTTAGAATCAGCTTGTTTTAAATCTGTTTCTGCAATATCCTCTTTTAGGATTGTACAGGATTTTATGCAGAAAAAGAATGTGAAATAAATGAAAATTATTCTTATAACCCTGATTAAATAGAGTTTGTGATGAACAAAACTCTTGTCTTTAAGGTAATTATAATTGAATTAAAGTATTTAAAAATATGAAAGAAACAACTCTTAATCTTTATGCTCTCGATTATCGAGATATGAGAACATATATGGTGGCAATGTTATTTATATTGGGAAATATGGTATTGCCCCAATTATGTCATCTTATTCCTCAAGGAGGTATTACTTGGTTGCCGATCTACTTTTTTACTCTTATAGGAGCATATAAATATGGCTGGAAAGTAGGTCTATTGACAGGTGTACTATCTCCGATATTGAATTCTCTGTTTTTCGGTATGCCTTTTCCTGAAGTGTTGCCCGGTATTCTTTTTAAATCTGTTGTACTGGCTGTAGCGGCAGGCTATGCAGCAGATCACTTTAACCGTGTATCTATACCTATATTATTAGCCGTTGTTTTAACTTATCAGTTTCTCGGGACATTAGGCGAGTGGGTGATTTCTGATAATTTTTATATTGCAATACAGGATTTTCGTATCGGATTACCGGGAATGTGCTTTCAGGTTATAGGAGGATATTTATTTATTAAATATCTAATATATAAATAATTAATAAGAGAACCTAAGGCTGGCTCATAGAGCCAGTCGAATAATACATAATTATTTGAAGTCGGTTAATCAAAATAATAGTTTTTCGTAAAGAGAGGATTCTTTTTTGTTTTATTATCTATATATGTTTGACGAATCCTTTAGTCTATAATAAGTTCTCAAAGCAAAATTTAGATAGGCTTTAAATATCCATTAAAATAAAACTCTTATTTTTGCAGCCAGAATAGTGTAAATATGTCTGGTGCTCTCTATATTTTTAATCCCGAGAATGATCTTTCTGTTGCCAATGGCGGTGAAAATTATATGCCTCCTCCTCGAGCCAGAATTATAGCTGAAGATTTGGCGTTCTTGCCGGTTTGGTATGCAGAGAATGGTGATGATGTAATAGTTCCTTCTGAAAGATATATCGATTGGATGCATTCCGAGAGAGCCTCTTTGGGATGCTTTTCTGAGGTTGTGCTAAAGGGTCGTTTACCCGATAAGAATTGGACAGCTTGCATTCCTTGGGGGTGGAGTCCTGAAATTGCCAGACGTTTTTTACGTATGGGGGTATCGGATCGTTTATTACCGGGAAATGTTCTTCTAAAAGAACAGAAACGCTTATATCATAGAAATCAAACACTTGAAATATTAAAAGGACTAAGAGATTATGGAATAGGGGATATCCCAGATTTGTTACCGGAAGAATTATATACGACTGAGTCTGTGTGCCGCTATATACAATCTGCTCCGTTGACAGTTCTTAAAGCTCCATGGTCAGGAAGTGGTAAAGGATTGAGTTGGGGACGTGGTGTATATGATACGACACTTGAGCGCTGGAGTAGAGGAATATTACGTCGGCAAGGAAGTATAATGGGAGAACCGTTTTATGAAAAAGTGCAGGATTTTGCCATGGAGTTTCATTCAGATGGAGTCTCGTCCGTAGTTTTTGCCGGATATTCGCTGTTTGATACAAACAAAAAGGGGGTATATACCGGAAATATTTTGACTGGAGACGATGATATATTATCTTGTTTGTCAATTTATGTGGCTACGGAACGTATAGAATCTGTAAAGATAGCGTTACAAGAATTATTGTCGGTAAAAGTTGCACCTTATTATAAAGGATATTTCGGTATCGATATGATGATTTATAAAGAAAACGGTAAGTATCGTCTGAATCCTTGTATCGAATTGAATCTGAGAATGAATATGGGTGTAGTATCCCGCATTTTTTATGATCGTTATACAGCACCCGGATCGAAAGGAATATATGTTGTCGATTATAATCCTGATTCTGCAGCTTTATATACAGATCATTTAACTCGGACAAAAGATAATCCGTTAATTATCCATGACGGGAAAATCATCAAAGGATATTTATCTTTATCTCCACTAACTCCGGAATCTCACTATCGGGCACGAGTAGAAATCTATTAACGAATAATAATATGTATAACTCGATTGGTACGAGAAAGTTACATATCCTAATTATTTTGAAGTCGGAAACATATTTTACAAGCTTTTTGCTTCATTTGTTCAGCTTGTTTCAATGTAATCCTTCTTATTGAAGAAGCATTACACTGCTTTCTCAATTCTCGACATTTGGGATTACGATGATAAATTTTCAATTTGGATTTTGTACAAATATAAACCGCTTCATTTGGTTGCGTTGTTTCTGTCTTGATATCTGTACTAATCAACGGAAAAACAAGAAATAATAGTAATAATAATTTTTTCATGATTAAATGAGAATTTAGGTGTTTAATTCATTAATTGTAAATACAATAGAAGAGATGAAAAGTATTTCCATGTTTATTTTAAAATTTAAATTTTGTCCTTGCTATATCCTTCGTAATAATACGATTGTTCTATCCCTTTAAATATCACTTCTCTATCATCGACTTTTTCGGTTAGTGCCGGTTGCAAAAGAAAACGGAGTTCCAGATCATTGATTGGGCTGCGTCCCATTGCTTGCAGATATAGATCTTTATCAACCATGCGCCAATCAACAACTTTTCCAAGATTCTTTTTCAGAATTAGATCAAGCCATATTCTTGTAGAGCGCCCGTTGCCTTCCATAAATGGATGAGCAATATTCATTTCTACATACTTAGCTGTGATTTCCTCAAAAGTTGTTTCCGGCATTTTTCTATTACAGGAAGTATTACGTCGAGAAACATTGAATTTGCAAAACGAAAGCCTCCTTTAGTAATGTTTTGAGTACGTACCTTTCCGGCAAAGTTGTATAGATCGCAGAATAAATACTCATGTATCTGGCATAATCCTTTAGTTGTACCTACCTCAATGTTATTTATATCTCTTGTTTCAAACAAGGCTTTGGCTTTCTCCAGGCTTTGTTCATCTATTATATATTGTTGTTTCTTTTGTTCCATAACCGAAAATTTGTAAAGCGGATCTTTGGGGTATAAGAATAATACTGATTTTTAATTACAAGATATTTTGCAATTAAAAATGTTTGAGTTCTTGATATAGTCGATGTATGGGTAATCCCATAACGTTAAAGTAAGAACCGTTAATGCCGTTTACTCCTACAAATCCGATCCACTCCTGTATTCCGTATGCACCGGCTTTATCGAGCGGAGCATAATTTTCTACATAAAAATCGATTTCTTCTTCATCGAGAGTTGCAAATGATACATCGGTAGAAACAGCAAAAGAAATTTGTTTTTCCTGTGTAGTGATGCAAACACCGGTAATCACCGTGTGAATATTTCCCGATAAAGTACGTAGCATATTTTTTGCATCGTCTTTGTCTTTCGGTTTCCCGAAAACCTTACCGTTCAACCATACGATTGTATCTGCGGTGATCAATAGGGTTTTATCGGACATTTCCGGTTTGTAAGCTTCGGCTTTTACCGTAGCAATATATTGGGGAATTTCTTCACCTTGTAATGTTTCCGGATATGATTCGTCTATATTGGGGAGGGCGGTTACTTGGTATTCGATTCCTAATCCGCTCAGTAATTCCCGACGTCTTGGTGAATTGCTTGCCAGCAGAATATCGTACTTTTGTATATGACTCAGCATTTTATAAAACTTTTTATTTATTTTGTTTTGTATTTACCAACCGAAAGCTTCATCAGCCATCCATTTTCCCTGTGCTTTCAGTACCTCTTCTATGACATCCCGTCCACATCCGCATCCTCCTTTTTTGGGGGATATATAAGTTGATATCGCTTTAATTTCAGGTGCAGCGTCAGCGGGGCAAGTAGGTAGGCCTACCAGTTGCATGACTTCATAATCCGGAATATCGTCACCCATATACAGTATCTCTTCCGGTTTTAGGTTTGAAGATTCAATCCATTGATAGTATGCTTCGGTTTTGATTTTTGCACCCATAAAGATATGTTTGACTCCCAATGCGGAGAACCGTTCATGAACGGCTTGGGTACGTCCTCCTGTGATAATTGCTATATTGTAACCTAAACGGACGGCCAATTGTATAGCATATCCGTCTTTTATATTTACCATACGCATCGGTTCTCCGTTGGGATGCAGAGGCACCATATCTGAAGAAAGAACACCATCTACATCAAATGCGAATGCTTTTATTCGAGATAAGTCATAATTTATTTTGCTCATGAGAAATGTTTATTGCAAAAGCGTGAATATTTTTACTCAATAATCGGTAGATTTCTTTTAATTGGTCGTCTTTTAATAGCGATAATTGTTTGTTCATTACATTCTCGTCGTATCTTACAGCAGGACCGGTTTGAGCTGTTACTGGAGATATTTTTTTTATTTTATCAGATGTTTCTTGGATAAGCGGTTGCAGAATGTCAAAAGGTAATCCGTGCTCTTTTAGTAATTTCTCGGATATTGCATACATGTGGTTTGTGAAATTACATGCAAATACGGCAGCTAGGTGAATGTATTTTCGCTGCTCTGAAGATATGACTCTTACATCTTGTGAAATTTTTAAAGCCATATCGGTTAATAACGTAGCATCTTTCTCTGAATTAGCTTCGACAAAAAACGGAATATTTGAGAAATTTACCTTTTTATTTTTACTGAAAGTTTGTAGCGGGTAGAATACTCCATACCTTTTTGCATGTGGCTCGAATACGGACATCGGTATGCTTCCGGCTGTATGTACCCAAAGAGCTTTATTCGGTTTGACAGATCGGATGCATTCCTGTAATGCTGTATCTTTTATTGAAAAAATATAAAGATCTGCCGTATCTTTTATTTGATTGAGGTCATCGGTGTAGTCACAAGATAAGGATGACCCCAATATTTTTGCATTTTTGAGGCTTTTACTATATATCTGGATTATATCGTAACCTTGTTCTTTCATTGCTGACGACAATTGTGTAGCGAGGTTACCAGCTCCGATAAATATTATTTTTTTCATATTTATCTTTTTATGTTACCAATGTTCTATGTGAACCTTTTCCCATTGAGCCTTATCCGGATCAAAAGGCTTTTTTTCTTCATTTTTGTGACCCAGAGTGATAATGGACAAAACTTCCATTCCGTATGGGATTCCCAACATTTCACGGACATAATCTTCAGCAGATTGTCCGTTTTCTGTCAGTCGGTTTCGTATTTGTATCCAACAACTGCCTAGACCGAGATCTTCAGCTTGTAGTTGGATTAGGATTGCCGCAATGGATGCATCTTCGATCCATACATCGCTTTTTGACGGATCAGCAAGAATAACAATAGCCAATTTTGCGCCGGCAATAGGTTTTGCTCCTTGAGCTTTACAGTGAGAAAGTTTTTCTAATTGTTCAGGATTCTCGATCACGACGAATTCCCAACAAAGAGACCGTTTAGACGTCGGCGACATTAAAGCTGCTTCAAGTATTTCTTTTACATTTTCCGGAGAAATGGAATCTTCGGTATATTTGCGAATACTGCGTCTGTTTTTAAGCAGTTCTTTCAGATTTTCCATAAAGTAAATGTTGAATGTTTCTGTACAAAGATACTATATTGTGGTAAAAGCCCCATAAAAAGATGTAAATTTGCACATCTTGAAAACGTAAATATACGTAAATCATGTTTTTTACGTTATATATCTGAAAAGAAAGATTCTTTTGAAAATGAAATTCATGAAAATAAAGCTATATATATTCTTTATATTTCTTTTTATCGGATCTACTGTATTAGCACAATCTCGTATAAAAATTTCCGGGAAAGTGATCGATGCAGATAATCAAGGGTTAGAGTTAGTCAATGTACGTATAGGGGGAACTACACAGGGAACATTAACCGATTTAAAAGGAGAATATGAGTTGACGGTCGCTTCTCAAGATTCGATAGAGATTATTTTTTCTTGTTTAGGTTATCGAACCGAAAAAAGGGTTTTGGCAGCACCGCAAGGTAATGTGGTGTTAAATATGAGGCTTTATACTAAGGATAAAAAATTGGGAGAGGTGGTTGTGACGGAAATAAGAAAACAGACTAGTACTCTCCAGAAAATAGATGCCAAAGATTTAAGATTGATGCCGGATGCATCGGGAGGAAGCATTGAGAGTATGCTTTCGACCTTAGCTGGGGTTAATTCCAGTAATGAGCTTAGTTCTCAATATTCAGTACGAGGAGGAAATTTCGATGAAAATATTGTTTATGTAAACGGAATAGAGATATATCGGCCTTTGCTCGTGCGTTCAGGTCAGCAAGAGGGGTTAAGTTTTATTAATCCGGATATGGTCGGTAGTATCGGTTTTTCTTCCGGAGGTTATTCCGCAGAATATGGTGATAAAATGTCATCAGTATTGGATATTACCTATAAACAGCCTGAAGCTTTTGAGGGAGCTGTATCTGCCAGTTTTTTAGGTGCTAGTGCCATGATCGGACATAGTACGAAAAGGTTTTCCCAATTACACGGTTTCCGGTATAAAACTAATTCAACATTATTGAGTTCTTTAGATACGAAAGGAGAGTATGATCCTTCGTTTTTTGATTACCAAACTTATTTGACATATAAATTTTCTCCGAATTGGAATATCTCTCTTTTGGGAAATATATCTAATAATATCTATAATTTTACTCCGCAAGAGCGTACGACAAAATACGGAACTTATACTTCAGCATCACAGTTTAAGGTCTATTTTGATGGGCAGGAGAAAGATAAGTTTCAGACATTTTTCGGTGCTCTTTCCTTAAATTACGGTGTGTCGAAATATACCGCATTATCGTTGCTGGCTTCGGCTTTTGCAACAAATGAGATCGTAACTTATGATATTACCGGAGAATATTGGCTTGATGAATTGGATATGGCGAATAATGGTGGAGTTCCGCAAACTTCCGGGACATTGGGGTATGGAACTTATCATGAGCATGCTCGAAATCGCTTGAATGCTTCGGTTTTTGCAATAGCTGCTAAAGGAGCTACTCGTTTCGGCAAAAATGAATTGAAATATGGCGTTAATTTTCAACATGAAATAATTAAGGACAGGGTACGTGAATGGGAACTGCGTGACTCTGCCGGATATTCTTTACCGCATACGGGTAATGGAATCGATCTTGTTTCCAGTCTTAGTTCTTACCAGAATATGCAAAGCAATCGTTTCTCGTTTTATGCGCAAGATACCTATAAATTACGGGCTAAGTCTGGCTTTTATACATTTACCGGAGGTATACGTGGCTCTTATTGGGGATTTAATAAAGAGTTTATTCTGAGTCCGAGAGCTTCGGTCGGTTACATTCCGAACTTTAATGATCGGTTGACATTCAGGTTTGCGACAGGTCTTTATTATCAAGCTCCTTTTTATAAAGAGTTGAGAGATACAGTACGTACCGGAGAAAATTATGTAGTGCGTTTGAATCGTTCTATTAAATCTCAAAGATCTATTCATTTTGTATTAGGTAGCGATTATTCCTTTAGGGCGGTGAACAGACCATTTAAGTTTACAGCAGAGTTATATTATAAAAAACTGGATAATTTAATACCTTACGAAGTAGATAATGTTCGTATCTGGTATTCGGGACGAAATGAATCGAAAGGGTATGCTGCCGGATTGGATTTGAAGCTTTTCGGACAATTTGTTCCCGGAACGGATTCTTGGCTAAGTTTCTCATTGATGAGAACGCAAGAAACGATAGGAGGGATAAAAGTTCCTCGCCCGACAGAACAGAGGTATAGCGTAGCACTGTTTTTTCAAGATTATGTACCCCGTTTCCCAAAATATAAATTTAGTTTGCGCGCAATTTGGTCGGACGGATTACCTGTCGGTGCTCCTCGGTTGGGACGTCAGGCCGGATACTTTCGTACGACACCCTATCGTAGGGTCGATATAGGGGCTTCCCGTTTGTTGGTCGGAGGAGAAGACCGATTAATGAAACGAGGATTTTTTCGCTATTTTAAGAGTATTTGGATTGGATTGGATGTCTTTAACTTGTTGGATATAAGTAATGTGAATTCTTATTATTGGGTGACTGATATTTATAATCATCAAAGTGCTGTTCCTAATTATCTTACTATGAGGCAGTTCAATCTGAGGTTATCGATGGAATTCTAAGTTGTGTATCTGTATTGAATATCCATGCTCCGGATTTTTTTATCGAATAACAAAATATGCCCAATTGATCGGCTTCTTTTTGTAATGCTTGATGTTTGAAGTAATTGAGATCTGAACAAAGTATAACGGTCTGTATGCTGAATAACTCGGCAATATCTGACAGTTTTCCTGAAAAGCCTTTACTGATAATAGCATAATCGATGGGAAGAAGATAAGTACTTTTTTTGTTTTTCCAATATCCTGAGTTTAGTAACAGTATTTTATTGCCTTTAAAATATATGAAAGGCTGACGGATTATCAGATTTTGAAGATCGCTATTGTCTTTTATGTGTATAATATTTTCTATTCTGTTTTTCATCCAGAAATTGCGGGCTTTTTTTTCTATCGTCGAATCTTGTTTTTCAGGATTTGAATGAAGAATATAATTAGTTCCGTTATCAATGAAATTAATTGTTGTGTTGTGATTATCATGGTAAACGACCCATGCGTTTTGAATAGGATGACTTTTGTAAAAGGTGTCTGCCGTTAGAAACAACACTGTGAATGAAAGAGTAAAAATCAGAATGTCGCTGCGTCGTGATCGGTAAGACCAGACAAGAGTGAAAATTGTAACGAATAGAAACGAAACATAATGAGATTCTATCCAGATATTCTTGATAGAAGAGAAATTAAGTGTAGAAATTATTTTAGTCAGGTGTTCTGTATATATGAGAATTTGGTCTAATCCGTTTACTAGAAAAGTTGCAGGTATCTCAAAATAATTCAATATTAAGACAAGTATCCCGCCTCCTAAGACAAATGGGAGGAGTGGAATAATAATTAGATTTGTTGGTAAAGAAAGTAGAGGTAATTCGTGAAAGTAATATACGGTTAACGGCAATGTTCCTATTTGCGCTGCGGCAGAGACACAAAATATCGATATTATATATGATTTCCATTTCGAAGAAGGGCTTATCAGGTCATAAAGAACCGGATAAATATAAAGAATTGAGAATACCGAGATGAAACTTAGTTGAAAACTGACATTAAATAAATAATACGGGTTGTATAACAACATGAAAAATGCTGCTGCAAAAAGATTATTCATGGATGTTCCCTTACGATCGAGAATTTGTCCGAATAATATGAAACTGATCATGATTGTTGCTCTGGTAGCAGATGGAGATAATCCGGTTAAAAATGCGTATATCCATAAAAAGATAAGTGTAAGTATCGGTCGTAATTTTGACATTTTTATCCATACAAGCGGTGTAAGAAGTACGTATAACAATGACCATATAATACCGGTATGTAGTCCGCTGACAGCCAGTATATGAGCAAGTCCACTTGTAGAAAACGTATTACGGATTTCTGGAGTGATTTCTTTTGTATTTCCTAATAGTAGAGCACTCAGTATAGCATAAGAAGTTTCCGAAAAATTATCTCTTTTCAGTTTTTCTAATGCTGAATCTTGCAATTCTTGAGCAATACCTTTGATAGATTTGTCTTGTTTGTAACCTAACCGTTTCCAATCTTGTGTGTTTAAATATTGTGTGTATAAAATCCCCTTGTATTTCATATAAGATGCATAATCGAAACTTTCGGGATTTTTAGAATTGACAATGGGTATGAGCTTTGGTTTGAATATGATTACATTATCTTTTATTAAGGAACGAGAAAGGTCATCCGGCTTAAAATATAGAATGGCTTTTTGATTGTCACGTATCGTTTGTCCGTTTTGTTGAATCCATTCTTTTATTTCTGTTTCGCAGCAAATCGAACGTTGTGTTTCTTTACAATTGGTGATGGTTGCAATAGCATATTTATAGTTGGGAGAATAATGTCCCATTTCGCTTTTTTGTTTTATAAATAATGTTGCAATTCCTATGGATATGAGGAAAAAAAATATGGCTATACCGAAATAGTGCCGGTTTATAAATCTTTTTGACGGGAACTTTGACGAATTGTAGTATTTAATGATAAATATGATTCCTAAAAGCGAAAATATATAGATCGCATGGAGGAAAGGTAAAAAATGTTGTAATAAAATTCCTGCTATGAACGGAAGCAGTATGCGTAAAAACGGAGCTTCTTCGATTGGAAAAAAGGAATTTTTCATGCTATTTTTATGTCGGGCTTGTTTTTGCGATATATACGGGAGTACAGGAAATGACAAATAAAGAATTGTGTGTTTCAAATATGGATTAGAATGAGATTAACAAAGAATGTTGTTGAGGTAATTTATCAGAGTTCCTGTCTCCGGTATTATATCGATTTTTATAATGCTTTAAGCTTTGCTATCATTTGCATAGGATCTGGAGTGCTGAATATTGCATTTCCTGCAACAAGAATATCTGCTCCGGCTGTCAAAACTTTTTTACCGGTGTCTAAATTAATACCGCCGTCAACCTCAATGAGCGTATTAGCATTTTTCCGTAAAATCATCTCTTTTAAAACTGAGATTTTTTCAGTGGAATGTTCTATAAATTTCTGTCCTCCGAATCCCGGATTTACAGACATGATAAGTACCATATCAACATCCGAAACAATATCTTCCAATAAAGAAACGGGAGTGTGGGGATTTAGTGTAACACCGGCTTTCATCCCGTTTTCTTTTATCTGTTCTACAGTACGGTGCAAGTGTACGCAAGTCTCATAATGCACATTCATCATATAAGCACCAATCTCTTTGATCTCCTTGATGAATTTAATGGGGTCGGTGATCATAAGATGAACATCTAAAGGTTTTGTACTGATTTCTTTTACATATTTCAAAACCGGAAATCCGAATGAAATATTCGGTACGAATACGCCGTCCATTATATCCAGATGTAACCAATCTGCTTCACTTTGGTTTACCATCTCTATGGCTGCCTGCAGATTGCCGAAATCAGCGGATAAGAGGGACGGTGCTATTTTATGTGTCATATCTTGTAAAATCAGATTATATACAAAGATACGGATAGGATTTGGATTTATGAACAAAAAATAAAAGATTTTCTCTAAGAGCTTAATGAATGTAGCGAGTTAGGTGATGTACAGGAGCGGAAAAACAAGCTTGGAAACTTTGGATACACAACTATTTAAACAAGCATTAAAGCTTCTTTAGGAATGAACAGACAATCATCAGAACTTAAAATCCTGTTTTTTGAAATATTCCTTTTCAAAAAACAGGATAAAGGTTAAGAGCCTGTCTCAATTTTATTCGGGTCAGGTTTGGACATTTCTTTCGAGGATATTTTCTGTTTTTACGAAGATGATAGCGGGCTATCTGATGAGAGAAAACGAGAAAAAAGACCGAAAGAAAACATAAAGATGACCTGATAATATTTTTTTGTTGAAAAATTTAGACAGGTCCTTAGTTTAGAATATATCCTCCGAGATTTTGAGGCAATTTGCTTTCGTAGGTATATGACCGTGCAAATTGCTTAAGAAGTTCGACCGTAGAACTTTTAGGTGTTAATATCGGAGCAATAGCTTTCTCTGAAAGCAGTCGAGGAGTAGAGCTTTTTTTCATAGGCACTGTTTTTTATTTTGTTTATTATTAAAACGTGCCTACTCTGTTTTTATTATCTTTATATGCTATTTTTTTATAAAGAAAGTTCTATATGGTGATCTTCGGCCATTTTTCTCATATTTAAGATAGCATACCTCATACGTCCCAAAGCAGTATTGATACTTACATTTGTAGCGTCTGCAATCTCTTTAAAGCTCATGTTTTTATAATAACGCATGATGAGTACCTCTTTTTGGTTATCGGGAAGCGCAGCTACCAGTTTGCGAATATCTGCTTGGATTTGTGTCTGTACCAATGAGTCTTCTATCGTACCTTCGCTTAATTCTTTCCGATTGAATACATCAGGATTCATTTCGTCATTAGATAAATGATTTTCACTTTTCTCCTGACGATAATAATCAATAATTAAATTGTGAGCTATGCGGGAAATCCAAGATGGAAATTTTCCGGTTTCGACATAGCGTCCTTGTTTGATAGTCGTGATTACTTTTACGAAGGTTTCCTGAAAAATGTCCTCGGTCAATTCTCTGTCTTTGACTATATAATATATATAAGAATAAATACGGTTTTTGTATCTGTTCAGAAGAATGTCAAAAGCCTCGTTATTACCCTTCGAATAAAGTACGACCAGTTCTTCGTCTGTTCGTGATGCTAAATTATTCATTACCTTGTAGTATGTTGGTTTAAGAGTAATGTTTTTCTATAGGCTCTTGTTTTTTATTTATGTGAATGAATTAGTTGATGATTTGTTGCAAATAAAATATATTTTCTATACAAAAAAAAGCATTCTTGTTATTTTTACTACTTAAAAGTTTATATTTAACAGCTTTAACACGTAAAATGTTAACTGTTTAAGAATTGAAGCTACGATAGGGGAATATAAAAGATTTGATAAAAAAAGTGTATTTCTTACGCATTATTATTACTTTTGTAATTCGTTTACCAACTAAATTAACGTGAATTATGAAACCTACACTATTTGTTTTGGCTGCCGGAATGGGTAGCCGTTATGGCGGATTGAAGCAGTTAGACGGGCTTGGTCCTAATGGCGAAACTATCATGGATTATTCTATTTTTGATGCCGTGCGTGGTGGCTTCGGGAAAGTTGTTTTTGTAATCAGACATTCTTTTGAAGAAGATTTCAGAACAAAAATTTTAAAGAAATATGAGAATATAATACCTGTTGAGGTAGTATTTCAAGAATTAGATTATTTACCTGATGGGTTCTCTCTTCCTGAAGGCCGGGAGAAGCCGTGGGGAACTAATCATGCTGTATTAATGGGGAAAGATGTGATTAAAGAGCCATTTGCTGTCATTAATGCAGATGATTTTTATGGCCGTGAAAGTTTTGCCATTCTTGCAGATTATTTGTCTAAATTGGATGGAAAACAGAATGAATATTGTATGGTAGGATATCGTGTCGGAAATACTCTGTCCGAAAGTGGCTCTGTTGCTCGGGGAGTTTGCGAAATGAATGATAAAAATGAGCTGACCTCTGTTGTAGAGCGGACTCAAATAGAACGGCGTGACGGAAAGGTAATGTTTAAAGAGGGAGATGTCTGGACAGAAGTTGACGAGAATGCTCCCGTATCAATGAATATGTGGGGATTTACGCCCGATTACTTTAAATATTCAGAAGATTATTTTGTTCAGTTCTTAAAAGAAAATGCAGAAAATCTTAAGGCTGAATACTTTATTCCGTTGATGGTAAATCATTTGATTCAAAATAAAATCGCAACAGTTAAAGTTTTGGATACGCCTTCTAAATGGTTTGGTGTAACTTATGCTTTAGATCGTCCGGTTGTTGTAGATAAGATCAATGCTTTGGTTGCTGCCGGAGAGTACCCTGCTAAGTTATTTTAAAATATTTATGATGATAAAGAAAATGCACTTGAAATTTCAAGTGCATTTTCTTTATCATCAT
>ERZ773173.54-NODE-54-length-119787-cov-16.333486_pt1 | contig 119787 bp, 109 predicted proteins | sample MGYA00580535_ERZ773173 | MGnify/ENA primary metagenome ERZ773173 (study PRJEB29015, sample SAMEA2737856) | human gut metagenome | biome: human gut; feature: human-associated habitat; material: faeces | place: China | collected 2012 ...
CTGCCGCAAAGCTACAACCAAACCTCAAAGTGTAAAAGGTGCATTTCTTCGAATGCTTACGATTATATAATAAGACGTGAAGATCATTTTTTTGATAGTTTGGTTCTAGCTGTATATGATGGAGATCCACAATGGCGAGAAATCAGATATGAGATAGATGGGCATATCTATCCTAATATTGGGCTATTAGAATTAAATGGTGAAGAAAAAATTTTTCCTGTTGATGGACAACATCGTGTAGAAGGTATAAAAAAGGCTTTGGAATGTAAGCCAGATATAGCTGACGAAACTATTGGCGTTGTTTTAATTGGTCATAAGAATACAGTAGAAGGCAGGGAGCACTCTAGACGTATTTTTTCTACTTTAAATAGGTATGTAAAACCTGTAAGATTAGGTGATATAATTGCACTTGATGAGGATGATACTGTTGCTATTGTTACTAGAAATATGTTAGAGAATTATCCATTATTTACAGGCAATAGGATTAAAGCGACCAATAATAAGGCTATACCTATCAATGATAAAATGGCTTTTACTTCTCTCATGACATTGTATGCATGTCACATAACTTTATTTAATACATTTATTTCACTTAGGGATGGTAGGAAATATACACAATCACAGTTGAATGAATATCTGAAATTTAGGCCAAATGATGATGTTCTTGAAGCGTTCGAATGCTTCCTTGTTGAGTTCTGGAATTTGATGCGAAATGTATTTCCTGAGTTTAATGCATTTATTAATAGTACATCTCCAGCTACTGCAGCAGCAGAAATGCGTTCACCTGAAACGGGAGGAAATATCTTTTTTAGACCCATTGGATTGCTTCCTTTTGTAGAAGCTGTATCCAAAATAAGGATAGAAAAGATGACAGAATTTGCTGAAATTTTGCATCGTTTTGAACATATGGAACGTATAGTTTCACATAGTCCTTGGAATAAAATTTTATGGAATCCGATGACACATAAAATGGTTATGAGGAATCAAGCTTTGGTAAAATATCTTCTTTTATATCTATATGATAATACGATGCTTTCAGAGGCTGACATGAAAAAAATGAAAGTTAAATATGCTGCAGTATTTGATTTAGATACAGAAGATGAAGCTATGAACCAAATAAATAATTTAAGTTTAAATGCTGAAAACTGATGTTATATGGCCTAAAAGTAGACGTTTTATGTCACGGACAGAGTGGGAACCGTTAGGTTTCTTCTCCGAAGCATTATGCAATTCTACTACATTTGACATAAAACTTGGATTTTTTTCTTCTTCAGCTATAAATGTGTTAGCTGATGGCTTTGCAGCATTCCTTTATGGTGGTGGTAGAATGAGGATGATTATTAATGATGTCTTGTCTGAGGATGATTGCAATGCAATTGTTGTTGGAGAATCGGATGTTATTACGCCGTATTTTGATCTTAATGCAATAGACCGCATATCTTATACCCTTTCAAAACGAGATAAGCACTTTTTTGAGTGTTTGTCTTGGCTTATCCGAAATGAGCGTATAGAAATCAAAATTATTACGCCAAAGGTCGGAAATGGTATTGCACACTCAAAGTGTGGTATATTTTCTGATGGTATCAATAAAGTAGCGTTTGATGGTTCCTGTAATTTCTCTAGAATGGCTCTTATTGAAAACATAGAGAGTATTAATGCTTTTTGTGATTGGGATGGAGAACGTGATAAAGACCGTATTAATGATATTGCCAATGATTTTAACCGAACATTTTCTGGTGCGGATGAAACTGTCAAATATCTAAAAGCTGATCAAATCATAAATCATATTACCGATATATACAAGTATAAGGATATAAAGGAACTTTTGGAAGATGAGCAGAGTATTCTTAATAGTAAAATTGAAAATAAGCCTTCCGATTCAATCCGTTGGATTTTGGAGCGTGCAAAAAATAAAGTAACAACAATTGTTAGTTCCTTAATTAAGGAAAGAGATAGAGATAGTGATAATGATGAGCCAATAAAAAATCTTACTCCCAAATTCCCATATCCTGAACCTAGACCATATCAGAAAGAGGCTTTTAATAATTGGAAGATCTCACAAAAGGGATTATTTGCAATGGCTACTGGTACTGGAAAAACTCTTACTTCACTAAATTGTTTGCTACAGATTTACAATAAATTTAAGTTCTACCAGGCATTGATACTTGTGCCTACAATTACTCTAGTTGAACAATGGGAGGATGAATGCAAACGTTTCAACTTTAGCCACATTATTAAGGTAAGTTCAAAGAATCAGAGGTGGAAAGCTGATATTGATGATATAAAATTAAAAGAAAGTCTTGCTCAAAATGATGAATTGCCTGTTTCATTTATTATCATTGCCACGTATGCGTCCTTCTCAAGAGAGTCAGCATTCAGACAGCTCATGTCTTTAAGTAAGAAGACTCAGCGGCAAATGCTTTTAATAGCAGATGAAGCTCATAATGTCGGTGCGCCGAATATCATATCTAAGTTAGATAGGGTAAAGATTTTACGTCGTATAGGCTTATCTGCTACACCTGAGCGTCAGTTCGACGATAATGGTAATAAAGCTGTTATGCACTTCTTTGGGTGTAAAGACCAATATACATTTGAGTATTCGATGAAAGATGCTATTGATAATGGATTTCTTTGTCGGTATAAATACTATCCACATATAGTACGATTAGATGAAGAAGAAATGTCTGAATATAAGAAGATATCATTGCAGCTTGCTAAGTTTTATAATGTAAATGAAAATTCTTTCTCTTGTGCTGATGATATTCTCATGCGTTTATTGCTTAAGCGAAAGAGAATAATTCATAAAGCTCATAATAAAGAAGAAGTATTCCGTCAAATAGTGCAACAACGTTTTGAGGAATGTGGAAATCTTAAATATACATTAGTCTATGTTCCTGAGGGGGTACAAATTGATAGTGACATTCAATATGCTACGACGGATAATTCAACCGATGATATCGATGTAGATAAATTGATTGATAAATATACTCAAATTATACAAGAGGTTAGCTCGACAACTACGGTAAAGAAATTTATATCTGGTATTCAGAATAGAGATGAGGTGTTGAGAAAATTTTCTACTGGCGATATAGAGGTGCTGACATCTATGAAATGTTTGGATGAAGGAGTTGATGTGCCGAGAAGTGAACTTGCTATCTTTTGTGCAAGTACAGGAAATCCAAGGCAATTTATACAGAGACGTGGCCGTATATTGAGGAAACATCCAGACAAGCATATGGCAATTATCCATGACCTTGTAGTAGCACCCGAATTTGCGTCAACAGAGGAAAATTACAATATGGAGCGAAACTTGCTAAAAAATGAATTACAAAGGGTTAAGGACTTTGCAGGATTATCTGAAAATCCGGCCTTTGCTTACAAAGAATTAGAAGAAATAACAAATTATTATAATCTGTCAATATTTTAGTAAAATGATGTCAATAACAAATAATGAGAAAATACTCCATGCAGTACTACTTGATGAGAAGCTGATGGAGTTCGGTGGATACACCGCGGAAGATATTGGTAATATTTATCAAGCGATAGAGTCTGATAATTGTGTCATCAGTACAGTAGCACAAATTATTAGTCGTACAAGCGAAGGGGCAACAGAAAGAGAACTTTGGAAAGAGATTAATGATTATCTAAAGCGTAATGTATGAGAATCAAATCAATAGACATCAAAAACTTCAGAAGCTATTATGGTGAAAATAACCATTTTGAGTTTTCTGATGGCCTCACGTTGATTCTTGGGGACAATGGAGATGGTAAAACTACATTTTTTGAGGCCTTGGAATGGTTGTTTGATACAACATTGGAACGTGCCAATATTTCTAATGTATCAGAAATGAGAAAATCTAAATTAGAAATTGGCGAACATGATGAGGTATATGTAGCTATGACTTTTGATCATGATGGAGAAAAGATAGTTGAAAAGTCTTTCTCCATTACTAAGACCGGTAATGATACTTATAGTGTTAGCAATGCTTCTTATCGTGGTTACGAGACAAACGGTGTTGAGCGTGAATCTGTAGATGGTAAATTATTGATAACAAGATGCTATGATTCTTTTATTCGAAGATTTAGTATGTTCAAAGGTGAATCTGACTTGAGCGTGTTTGACAATGCAGCTTCCTTAAAAACTTTAGTTGATAAATTTTCTGATATTCATAAATTTGACGGTCTTGTTGCTAATACAGAATCATTTGAACAAAAGGCAAATAAGGCTTTGCTACAGGAAATGAAGTCAGATGATAAGATTTCAAAAGAAACAAAATCTCTTGAAATACAAATGACGCATCTGAGTAATGAAATACAACAGAATAAAGAAGACATTAAAGATAAGAAAGATGCGATCGCCACTTTCTCTTCTAATCTTAGTAAACTTGAACAGAACCAGGAGACTTCAGAGAAGTACCGTGATATTCAAGAGCGTCTTAAAGCAAAGACTGCTAAGAAAACTCAACTTTTAGCAACAATTAAGAAGAAGGATTATAATCACTGCCTTCTTGATCAATATTGGATATTAGCACCATTTGGGGATGTCTTGACAGAGTTTAAGCAAAAATGTGCTTTACTCAGTAAAGAAAGACGGATTCAAGAGAAAAACTTCGACAAGCAACAAGCAGCAGCTAAAGCAAAGCTTGATACAATCAAGGAAATTCAAGGTGCATTAGTAAATGGTGCTACAGAATTACCATGGTATCTTCCTAACCAAGAAACAATGGAAGATATGATTAATGACCATATATGCAAAGTATGTGGACGAGAAGCTCCAGAAGGTTCAGAAGCATATGAATTTATGGTTCATCGTTTAGAAGAATATCGTGCACATGTAGAAGCTAAGTGCAGACGTGACGCACAGTTGAAATCGATTGAAGAAGAGAGCTTATTCAAGAATGATTATATCTCAGAATTACACTCTCTCAGCATTTCACTTAGTGGTCCAGAGGAATCAAAAATATTTGGTATCTCAGGAGAAATCCGTGATTGGCTTAATCTCGTAGAAATGAGAAAAAATGAGTTAAAAGAAGTTGAAGATGATATACAGGATTTGCAAGATGAAAAGGCACGTATATTAATACAAGCTGGTAATGTATCAGAGACTCTTCTTGAAAGTCAATTTAATGATATTAAAGGATGGTATGAGCAAAAAGAGAGAGCATCTGTCCGATTGAGCCAATTAGAAATTGAATTAAAGAATAATCTGTCGAGAATGGAGGAATTGAAGGAACAGATGAATAATCTTAATCCAGCAAACTCTCAGGTTAAGATTTTAAAGAAAGTTCATAAGGTTCTTGAAGAAATTAATAATGCTTTTTCCCGTGCTCAGAAAGATAATTTGCGAAGATTCCTTACAGAGTTGGAGAAAAGAGCTAATGATTATTTAGAAAGACTTAGTGCAAACGATTTTCATGGGACGGTACGTTTGATTCAGACAGCAAACGATTCAACTGAGATACACCTTTACAGTTCTAATGGTACAGAAATAGTCAATCCTTCGGGCTCACAACAAACAGTGATGTATATCTCTGTTCTCTTTGCTATCTCAGATTTCACTCAGGAGAAAAGGGATGAAGATTATCCACTATTTTTTGATGCAGCTACATCATCATTCGGTGATTCGAAGGAAAGTGAATTTTATAATGTCATTGATAAGATTGATAAACAGTGTATAATTGTAACTAAGGATTATATTACTCATGGTAAAGTTCGTGAAGGTGACATAAATAAATTGACTTGTTCTGTTTATCGTATAAGCAAAGCAGATGGCTTTGATAAAACTAATATGGCAACAATACGTACAATGGTTAATAAAATAAAATAGGCTATGGAATCTTTATATGAAGCATGGGCTAAACGTAATCCTTCATGGGAACGACGTTATCAATCAACCGTTGTGGATGTCTTTTGCGATTATGGAAAAGGCGTAAGTAGCTTCTTGGAAGCTCGAGGTAAAATTTTTGGAGCGGGTTATGAAATTTTTATCATTGCTTTCTTCATCGGATTATATCATAATAGAACGAAACCTTTGGTAGAAGATCGAGATAAAAAGAAAGTTTTTGGTCAAGCAATTCAGTATTGGGGAAATATCGAGAACAGGATTGGTAGAACTTCTTATGGAAATTTACGTCGATATATTTTTGCGGCATTGATAGCTAAGACTGATATAGACTTTATAGCATTAGATAAAGGTGAAATTACATTAAGATCAGCTGTTGATAAATTGATGGAAAAAATGGAAGAGTATGCTAACTATGGATTTGATTATATTGAAGACAAGTTAGTTAATGATCCAAACTATTATTTTAGAGATATAGCCTTCTTAACAGAGATAACTAATATGCTTAAGAATTCTCAAACAATAGAAGATAAAAATGAACTTGATGATGAGCTTCCTGAGTCTCTTGATTAAGTAATGGGAATGAATGATGACTATCTGATATTGATTACAGGTAATGGCCGTGAATACTTGTTCAGAAAGCCAAAGATACTGTTGTAAATTAACTCAGTTGATCTGGAGTTTGATTATTATGAGGAAAATAGGATAGAAATTCTAAGCTTCTTTCACTCTGGTGAACCGTTTACGGCTAAGGCAATATCTGGACTTATTGGAAAATTTGGTATAGAGAAAAAATGAGTTTTATACTGAAGATGGCGTAGCAAGCGATAAACAGGGTACGGAAAGATTGAGTACTGCCTTTGACGACTAATCCTTTGTTAAAACGGGTAAGGATTGGTGGGGTGTAATGTTTGATCCAGATAAAAAAGACATATAACATAGTGTTCACTTTACACTATATCGAGAGAGTGGGATAATGTAGAATTGAAGGTGGTGTAAAAAGAATTAAGTAAAATTCTGCCAGATTTTGGATCTCAGATCAGCCTCAGTTTTTTCGCTTTGTCACATTTTATTTGTACTTTTGCGCCGGTTTTTAAATAAAGGAAAAAAGATATGTTGACAAATGGTATTTATTCGATTGTTTTGCTGATTTTTTCGAATATCTTCATGACTTTTGCCTGGTACGGACATCTGAAGATGCGTGAAGAGTTCAGCTGGTTTGCTGCATTGCCGCTGATTGGAGTCGTTGCCTTCAGCTGGGCGATTGCTTTCTTTGAATATTGTCTGCAGGTTCCGGCCAACCGTCTGGGATTCCGCGACAGTGGGGGACCTTTCGACATCATGCAGCTGAAGGTCATTCAGGAAGTGATTACGCTGGCAGTCTTCACGGTGTTCTCAATGATTGCTTTCAAGATGGAGTTGCGCTGGAATCACCTGGCAGCCTTTGTCTGTCTGATCCTGGCGGTCTACTTTGTCTTCCGCAAATAAAATACAGTGCGTATAGCCGCTCGGGCTTTTTGAAAAACGCTTCGGTGTGCAGTTGAAAACATTTAGACGTTTCATCCTGCACGCCGAAGCGTTTTTTTCTGACCGGACCGGTGATGCTCCGTCTCAGTGTTCGCGCTCCTTCAGGTACTGGCGGGTTTTCTCCACATCGTCCTTGCGGATGCGCAGTTTTTCCGAATGGAACATTTCCTGATAGAACAGGGAGTCCTGTGCTTTCTTTTCGCGGATATAGTCGTAGAGTTCATCCATGTTCTTCGGCTCTTCTTCTTTCTTTTTTTCGGGCCGCGGAGCGGGAGCCGAACGTTCCGGAATGACAATCCCCCGATGGTTTGCCTGATGACCGGGCAAGGTGGCGGAAAGGGTGTCTGCCGGAAGGGGAGAGGACTGCACCGTGCTGAGGCTGTCAGCCACGCTGTCCGTCACGAGAGGCATGAAAGCCAGGCTGTTCCGGCGGAGGTAGTTGGGGAACTTCAGACTGTCTTCCCGGGTCGGCTTGTAGTCCTTGTAGGTCTTCCAGGCATTTGCATATTTGCGGTTGTGCCTGAGGGTGCGTCCGTGCTTGTTGAAGGTCTCGTAGAGGGTCATGATGAAGTCCAGGTTGTTGATGCAGATCGCAGGGCCTACCGGGGATGTATTCATCTGATACATGCTTCCGGTGGAGGGAGTGGGACTCCAGTCATCGTTGTAGTAGGAACGGTAGGGGTTGAAGGTCCAGTAGATCTTCTGTTCCTTGGGGCGGCCTTCCACCGTGCGGTCGTACACAGGTTCTTCGCCATATTTCGTCCAGATACTGTATGGGGCGAGCCGGATGTATCCGGTGGGTTTTCTCACTCTGGTGGTGTCGATGAGGCTTCTCGGCAGGGAGAGGTCGGCTTTGAATTCCATCCATTTCTTGTCGAGAGGGGCTTCCTTGGGCTGGTTCATCTTGCTGAGGTCGGGGGTGAAGTCAAACTGGATCAGCTTGACGGCATCGGTGTTCAGCCTGAGTTCCGTGGTGTCCTGAGGGTTCGATGGTTTCCTGTCCGGATCCTGTGCAGCGGCGGGCAGGAAGCCCAGTGTGCAGAGGGGGAGCAGGAGGGTAAATGCGAGATGGTCGGGATGTTTCATTGCCTGTTGTGTTTGTGGATGGTTGTTGTCAGATGCCTTTCACCCGTCCGCCCTGCATCCAGCAGCGGCGGTAGTAGTCTTCTTCCAGCCGGCTGACAATGACTCCCCGGCTGGTACTGGCGTGTACGAACCGTCCGTCTTTCAGGTAGATGCCCACATGAGTGGCTTTCCGTTTCTTGCGTCCGTTGTGGAAAAACACCAGATCGCCTTCCTTGAGGTTGCGTTTGGCTACTTTCCGGCAGTTTTTGGTGCGCTGTTCTTCGGAGTTGCGTTTCAGTTTGTGGCGATACACTTTCTTGTAGACGGCTGACGTGAAGCCTGAACAGTCGGTTCCCTTGCGGGTGGTTCCTCCGTGACGATAGGGGGTACCGATCCAGTCGGCCACCTCGATGTAGAGGCGGTGGTTGTCCTTGGCGTCGATGTCCATGTCAAGTCGGACGGCAGCTTTTGCCAGCTGACGGTAGTCGTAGCGGGGAGCCCGTGTGCCGCACGAAGCAAGCAGAAGGGCAAGCAGCATGACCAGCATGCCGGCCGGAAAACGGAGGTGTAAGCGTCTGTACATATCAATTGTTTTGAACAAATGTACGTAATATCCGGGTTGTGTGTACCTGGACTTAGGGTATTTTATGACCTGTTTAAGTTTCTTTTATCTTCCCGGAAGGAGAGGTCTGCAGACTGTTCAGCCCCGTTCGCAGCAGGTCCGGCAGGACTTATACTGGGAATGGGGCTGAATCATATGGTCATTGCGGCCTGATCGTGCGGTCGTTTTTTTTGCATTGACCAGTCAATGCGAAGTTATCGTGCGGTCGTTTGGCCTGATCGTGCGGTCAGTTTTCTTCCTTCACTTCGAAGTAGTCTTCCAGTTCTTTTCCGGCGGCTCCGTCGGTGTTGTCGAGGTCACGGATGAGCGATCCTTTTTCCATCAGGGCGATGCGCGTACTGAGGTCTATGGTGTGGCTCAGGTTGTGACTTGATACGAGGATCAGGGCTTTGTGTTCTTCGCCGTAGTGTTGCAGTATGTGTTTCAGCAGCGACTGCGAAGTGGGGTCGAGGAAGTTGAAGGGTTCGTCGAGGATGACGATCTGCGGATTCTGGAGCAGGGCATTGACGATTCCGATTTTCTGCTTGTTACTGGCCGAGAGGTTCCGGATGAATTTCTTTTCTTCCAGGATTTCCGGGCCCAGGAAGCGTTCATAGCGCCGGATGCGCTCGTTGACGGTGCTCCGGTCCAGTCCGCACATGCGGCCGTTGAACTGGAAGTATTCATCGGGAGTGAGGTAGTCGATCAGGAAACTTTCGTCCATATAGGCTCCCGTGAAGGTTTTCCATTCTTCGCTGCGGGCCACGTCGGTGCCGTTCATGCAGACGGTTCCGCTGTCGGCCTGCAGGAGGTCGAGCATCAGGCGGAAGAGGGTGGTCTTTCCGGCTCCGTTGTTTCCCACCAGTCCCAGGATTTCTCCTTCGTGGAGGGTGAAGTCGGGTATGTCTACGGCAGTCTTGCTGCCATATCGTTTGATCAGGTTGTTTATCTTGATTTCCATAATTCTGTCTGTTTGCAGGAGGTTGTAAGTATTAGCGTGTGTCGCGCAGGTTTGTCAGGATGTCATATTTCTTCCGGATGACCTGACGGTACAGGTATCGCATCCACAGGGGCTGTGCGGCTATTCCGGCCATTCCCAGCAGGGTGCATACCAGATAAGCCATGTTTTCGCTGAGCACCAGGAAAAGCAGGTTGCTGAACAGGATGGGGAAGAAGAAGGCGAAGAACACGATTACCATCTGGTAAGGTGAGTTCCATTGTCCCTTACCCATTATGCTTGCGTCCAGCGGAGCTGTTTTCCGGTTGATCCATGCCAGTTGCATGATGAGGGGCAGGATGATGCCCGCTGTAAGAAACAGCTGGCTGACTACCAGTACGGCCGGAAGTCCGCTCCAGATAATGGACGGGAGAAGGAGAACCAGCGGGAAAACCAGCAGCAGGCAGTGGAAATAATACTTGGCCCGGAACAGGCTGAGCAGGGATTCCCGGCGCACCATCAGTCCGTCCAGGTAATTGCCTTCGTACGCCATGATGCGGGTCAGGATCGAAACAGCAAATCCCGTGAAGCAATAGATGGAATAGAGCTGGATGGAGTAGACGCTTTGGGTGGACTCCTGCGTGATGCCGAAGAGCATGGCAGCAAAAAGAACCAGGACAATGCACATCATCTGGAAGTTCTTGCGCGGTGTCTTGTTGCGGAAGATCATGCGCAGTTCCAGCCGCATGTATTCACCGGTCATGCCGAAGCGTTCCAGATAGCCGTAGCGGCTGAAGTGTCTGACGCGGGAGTCTTCCTTCCGTCCCAGTTCGTTGTAGATGCATGCGGTCTGCACACGGCAGTTGACCAGCAGGAGCAGGACGATGACTGCCAGTACGCCTGCATGGGCGAGAAGCTTCCAGCGGAGGAAGGCTTCACCCAGCCACATGGAGAACTGGCTGACCATTCCCTGCGAGGGAACGAATTCCAGCAGGGCCAGCAGACCGTAGACTGCTGCGGGGAGCAGGAGCCAGAGCGTGTGCTGACGGGCCAGTGCGCGTACCAGTATGCTCCAGTAGGCGTTGGCTGTCATCAGCAGCCAGATACCCACCGCATAGCCGGTCACTCCTGCCACGCCGAAGTATCGGGCGGCCGTAAGGGCGGCAAAGGGTACGAACAGGAACAGCCAGAACAGGTTGTAGAGTTTGAGACCCACCTGTACGAGGAGGGTGTTGATCAGTCGCTGTCTGCTGACAGGCAGCAACAGATAGGGTTTGATCTCTTGCGCCGGAGTGGGGAAGAGAAAACGGATCAGAAAGTCAATCAGGAGGAAGAGAATCAGGACGCTGTCGAGTGCGTCATAGGGTTCCATGCCGGGGATATCCTCCTCAAAAGCAAAGGACAGCGAAACCCCGATCAGAACGAGGTACGCTGCCCAGAATGCTGTAAACAGATAAATCAGGAACTTGGCAAAGCGGTTCCTGTCGTACATGGGGTTCCGCTTTGCTGCAAGTTTCTGGTTTCTTCTTATTTCGGTCAGTAACATAGGCCGGTTGTCAGTTATTTGGTAGCCGGAGTACTCATGCTGACTTCAATGACATTGTTCTGTCCGATGAAAGCTTTGGCAAATGCTTTCAGATCATCGATCGTAACGCCATTTACGGTTGCTTCGTAGTCCTTGTTCATGTCCAGACCGGTCCAGTAGAACTCATTCAGAGCGCCCATCCAATAGCCGTTTTCCTTCTGGTTCTGCTGATAGGTCTTCAGCATGTATTCTTTCACCTTGTTGAGATCTTCGGTGGCCGGTCCGTTGGCGATGAAGTCCTGCAGACCCTGCTTGATCAGTCCTACCATCTGTTCGCGGCGGTTCGGATCTGTATCGAAGTAGATGTTCAGGGTTCCTTCTTCCTGCGGATACTTGCTGATGGAAGCCCAGCTGCTCACACCGTAGGTACCGCCTGCTTCTTCACGTACGGTACGGGTGTAGAGAATATCCAGCAACTGGTCGAACATGCTCATCATGATCTTGTTCTTCAGGGTATACGGGCAGTTGCCGCTGTACACCATCATGATGCTTGATTTGGCTGTTTCCATGTCGCGGATGAAGTTGTTTTCGTAATCACCCTTGCGGATATCCATCTTCGGATCGCGGAAGTTTTCCTTGCGGCTGATGGTCGGCAGTCCGCCCAGATACTGCTCAATCAGCGGAGTGGCAGTGGCCAGGTCAATGTTACCTACCAGCAGGAAGGTGAAGTCGCCTGCTTCTGCATAGCGGTTCTTGTAGAGTTCCATGATCTTGTTGTAGTCCACCTTGTCCATCATTTCAGCTTTCAGACGGAGAGCACGCGGATGATGGTTGTAGAGAGCTACGGCCAGTGAGTCGTTGAAGGTGCTCATCGGGTTGGCAGCCTGGTTGGCCAGGGCAGCCTTGCCACGCTGGATGTATGACTGGAAGGCTTCCTGATCCATACGCGGAGCCGTGAAGTTCAGGTAAACCAGCTGCAGCATGGTTTCCAGGTCTTTCGGAGAACAGCTGCCACCGAGTCCTTCGGTGAGGGTACTTACGGATGCATTGACAGAAGCCACTTTGCCGGCCAGTACTTTGCTCAGGTCTACGGCGCTGAAGTTACCCAGTCCGCCCAATGGAACGACTTCGTTCATGACGGAGAACTGAAGGACATCCTTGTCGTCGAAGAGAGAGTTTCCTCCGGGGCTGAATGCCTTCATGCGGATTTCGTCGGCCTTGAAGTCTGTCGGTTTCACGATCACGCGTACACCGTTGCTCAGGGTCAGGATGGTTGATCCGAAGGCTCCCTGTTCTGTCTTCACCACTTTGCCGGCCTGCGGTTTCTCCTTCAGCAGCGGCTCGTTGGATACCTTGTCCACGTAGGGTTCCAGTTTTTCAGCCTTCACCTTGTCGATCACGGCTTTCAGTTCAGCTTCTGTGGGGTATTTCATGCCTTCCTTTTCCGGACAGAATACGCTGAGGGCGATATTCTTTTCCTGGATCAGCTGTTTCATCACCTGGTTCACGGCTTCTACCGGAATGTTCGGAACGATCTGGTTCATGAGCGGATATTCGTTTTCGATACCCGGAATCGGTTCGTTGTCGATGAAGTGACGTACGTACTCTTTGACGTAGCTGTTTGTACGTTGTTTGTCGCGTTCATTATAGGCAACTTCCAGACTGCGGAGGTAGTCAGCTTTGGCACGTGCATATTCGCTGGCGGTAAATCCGAACTGGCGTACGCGTTCGATTTCGCCCATCAGGGCTTCCGTAGCGGTCAGGATGCCGTCTTCCTTGGCAGCGGCAATTCCCATGAAAGCACCTTTGGTTTTTGACAGCAGGTAGTCTCCGTCACCGGCAAAAGCCTGGATGAAGGGAGCATCAGCCTTCTGGGTCAGTTCTTCCAGACGGGTGTTGAGCATGCTTTCGATCATGGAAGTCAGGTAGCTGTAGACCATGTAGTCCATGTTGCCCTTTTCTTCCGGTTTGACAGCTTCATGCTTGTGGAAAAGGTAGATGATAGGAACGTTCTGTTCCTTGTCCTTGGCAACGGCAATCAGCGGTTCGTCGTTGTCGGGCACAGGGAAGTAAGTACGTTCAGCGGGGTTCTCCGGCATTTCGATGGGGGAGAACATTCTCTTGATCTTGTTTTCGATGGAGTCTACATTGATATCTCCCACGACAACGATTCCCTGCTGGTCGGGGCGGTACCATTTTTCATAATAGTCACGCAGTGCCTGATAGGGGAAGTTGTCCACCACTTCCATGGTTCCGATGGGGAGGCGGTATGCATACTTGCTGTCCTTGTAGAGAACGGGCAGTACGGTTTCATACATACGCATCATGGCTCCCATGCCTGTGCGCCATTCTTCGTGGATGACTCCGCGTTCCTTGTCGATTTCTTTCGGATCGAGGGTCAGGTCGTTGGCCCAGTCGTGAAGGATCAGCAGACAGGAGTCAACTACGCTTTCGCGGGTAACGGGGACGTTATTGATGTTATAGACCGTTTCGTCGATGGAAGTGTAGGCATTCAGGTTGGCTCCAAACTTCACTCCGATGCTTTCCAGCCATTCACGCAGGGTATTGTCGGGGAAATGGGTTGTTCCGTTGAAACACATGTGTTCCAGGAAGTGGGCCAGACCGCGCTGGTTGTCGTCTTCCAGAATGGAACCTACCTTTTGGGCAATATAGAAGTCAGCCTGTTTTTCCGGCAGAGCATTGTGACGGATGTAATAGGTGAGTCCATTGTCCAGTTTACCGATGCGTACGTTGGGATCAACCGGAATCGGAGGCATCTGTTGTTGGGCAAATGCCATTGTTGCTCCTCCCGTAAGCAGGATAGCAACAAATGTTTTTCTGATTAGTCTTTTCATAAATGTATGTGTTTGTAAAAAAAATGTTCTCGTTTTCTAAACCTGTTCCTAAATAAAGGCAGGAAATCGCACAGGCCCGGGGTGCAGGGAAGGTCAGCCCTAGCCGTCAGTTCGGGCCTGTGTGTATGGGGGATTACAGCAGTCCGTTGGCCGACAGGTAGCGTTCTGCTTCGATGGCAGCCTTGCATCCGCTTCCGGCAGCTGTGATAGCCTGGCGGTAGTGCGGGTCGGCTACGTCACCGGCAGCGAATACTCCGGGCACACCGGTACGGGGAGTACCTTCTTCCGTAAGGATGTATCCGGTTTCGTCTGTCTTTACCCACGGCTTGAACAGCATGGAGTTGGGCTGGTGACCGATGGCCAGGAAGAATCCGTCGATGGCTACGTCGTAGCGTTCTTCGTCGGCTTCACCCATGCGTTTCACCACGTGCATGCCTTCTACTCCGTTGTCACCATACAGGCCGACTGCGTTGTGTTCGAACAGAACGGTGATGTTGGGGTGATTCAGTACGCGTTCCTGCATGATCTTCGAAGCGCGCAGGAAAGGCTTGCGTACCACCAGATAAACCTTGCTGGCCAGTCCGGCGAGGTAAATGGCCTCTTCGCAGGCGGTATCGCCTCCACCCACTACGGCTACCGTTTTCTTGCGGTAGAAGAATCCGTCGCAGGTTGCACAGGCGCTCACACCCATGCCGGCATATTTCTTTTCATCTTCCAGACCCAGGTATTTGGCTGTGGCACCGGTAGAGATGATGACCGTATCGGCTGTAATTTCCTTTTCTTCATCAATGATGAATTTGTAAGGGGCCTGGCTCAGGTCGGCCTTGGTTACGATTCCGTTGCGGATATCGGCACCGAAGCGTTCTGCCTGTTTGCGCAGGTCGTCCATCAATACAGGACCCGTCACACCTTCCGGATAACCGGGGAAGTTTTCCACTTCGGTGGTGATGGTCAGCTGGCCGCCCGGCTGCAGTCCTTCGTAGAGTACGGGAGCGATGTTGGCACGGCTGGTATAGATGGCGGCAGTGTAACCTGCCGGTCCTGATCCGATGATCAGGCATTTCACATGTTCAGTTGTCATATCGTTCAATTTTACTGTTTATAGAGTTTTTATAATTTGCTTAACTGGACCATCAGGTCGGTCAGTTGCTTCAGGGAATTTTCCTTGCTGTCGGTCAGGACAATTTCCACATGTCCGTTGTCGCCGTTGCTGCCGGCCGAGATGTAGGAGATCTTTCCGACCATCTGGAGGAAGGCTCCTGCCGGTGTCGTTGCCGCCATCTTGGCGATGGGGAGCTGCAGGGCTGCATCGACGTTGATCAGGCTGTACAGGCTGGTTCTCTTGCGGTTGTCCAGGTAGGAGCTGCCTTTCAGGGAAGGAGACGATTCCTTGCCGATGGTCTTGTAGACCATTTCGTCGTTGGTTGCATAGAAGCGTCCGTCCTTGTATCCGTAGAACAGCGACATGTTGCGGAACAGTCTGGCTGCATTTTCGATCATGTATTCGTGGTCAGCCAGCTTCACGAGTTTTTGTGTGCGTTTCAGTCCCAGGCTGTCTTTCTTCTGGTAAAGGGCATCCAGGGCATCCGGACTCTTCATTTCGCCGTAAATGACGAAGGCCGGCATGCTGGTCAGGCTGAAGTTCAGCAGACCGAAAGTTACTTCACCGTTGACAGAACGTGCCAGGGCTTCCATCAGCTGGTTGTTGTCTGCTGATTTCAGCTGCTGCCGGTAGAAGCTGGTCAGTTCGCTGCCGTTCACATTGGCACTGAAGTACATCAGTGTGGACGACGGGAACAGCTTGTCGAATTTTCCTTCAATCTTTCCGTAGGGTTTGACGGCAGCTTCCAGAAAGGCACGGCTTTCTTCGTCCAGACCCAGAGGTTTGGCATCTACCACGATCTTGCCTTTTTCGAAACTGACGTTGCCGACGGTGACACACGAAGCGGGCAGGGCTGTCAGGGTGCTGGTGTAGGGATAAGGCAGCATTTTGCTGTAACCCGAAGTCTTGAATGCACTTTGCAGGGCGTTTGGAGCGGCCATGAAACGGATATCTCCTTTTTCGCTTTCCATGCTCTTGAAGGCTTCCTTGCCGGTGATGCTCTGGGCCTCTGTCTGATGGATCAGCCGTCCTGCCATGGCAATCAGGCTGTCTTCAGGCGTGCGGCGCTCGTTGGAGCAGATCAGCAGTGCATCCTCGGTGTAGGCCAGGATGGACTTGTCCGAAAGCTGATAGGAGAAACCGTCTCCCTGGCTGATCGGATTCTTTTCGCCGTCGTTCATTTCAGTCAGGGTAGCAGTCCAGTCGGATGCATTGCTGAGCCGGGCTACGACTCCTATATTCATCGATGTGGAATTGGTAAAGATATAAATGTCCTTGCTGAAGTCGATGCCGGATTTGTCCGGTGAAGCCAGCAGATCTTTCAGGGGATTGTCCTTACCCGATGAGAAAGCCTTCTGTAAGGATTCGTAAGCGGGAGTTCCGGAAGAAATGCCTGCTTTTTCAGTCAGGGACTGCAGGTTGACGGCCACGACAGAGGACGCATCCCCGGGAATCAGTTGTGTGTAACTGCTCTTTTCAGAACAGGCACTGAACAGGAATACCAGGCAGCAGGCCGGCATTATGGTAGGGATCAGTCTTTTCATTTCCATAAGTATTCGTTTTTAGTTAGACATTAAAGTTTCGCTAAGATAGCGAAAAAATAAAAGGTCGCGATAAAAAACGGAAAAAAGATTATCTCATGTCGATAATTTCGGCATCCGGGTATTTCTTTGAGTCGAAAGTGAACTCCTTGTCACTGGCTGTCTGAAGGGCACGGTAAGTGCGGATCAGGATCTCCTGCTGCTGTCCGTTCTTCAGGTCGATGCGGATGTAGAGCGGCTCATAGCGGTTGTTGACAACGAAGCAGATGCTGCGGATGTCCTGTTGTGACACACGGGGAGTCAGGATGACTTCCTGTCCCTGTTTGCCGCTGTGTGTCCGCACTCCGCTGTAACGGCTGTTGTAATGCTGGCTGTAATGGTCCAGCAGTACGTACGGGTTGATGCTCTGCAGTTCTTCCGGGGTGGGGGTGGAGACATTGACTTCCTCGTTCTGTCTGAGGTAGCTCCACTGGGTTTTCCCGTCGAACCAGGTTTCTACGTCACCGGTGTTCAGGTGGAACTTGTTTCCTTTCAGCAGCAAAGTACCTTCCTGGGTACCGCCGAAGGTGATGCTGACCGCTTGTGCCTGTCGGAAGGCAGCAGCGGTCTTGTCCAGTATTTCACGGGCTTTCGCGTCTGACTGTGCCTGTAAAATACGCGGGCACAAAAATAAAAAACATAGAAGCGAAAGCAGAAAAACGTTTCGTCGTTTCATATAAAATGTAGTTTAGTTTTTCAGGGAACTCATTCGCATTTCCAGGTCGTTTTCGTCCATGCACAGCACTTCGCGCGCCTTGCTTCCGTTGGTCGGTCCGACGATACCTGCACGTTCCAGCTGGTCCATGATACGTCCGGCGCGGTTGTATCCGATGGAGAATTTACGCTGGATCAGAGACGTTGAACCCTGCTGGTGATAGATCAGCAGACGGGCTGCTTCTTCGAACAGCGGATCCAGACGGTTCATGTCCACGTCGGCTGCTGCACTGGGTTCGGCGTTTTCGTCCACGTATTCAGGCAGCATGAAGGCAGTCGGATAGCCCTGCTGCTTGCTGATGTAGGAGGCGATCTTTTCCACTTCCGGAGTGTCGACAAAGGCACACTGCACACGGACGGGGTCGTTGCCTTGCAGGTAGAGCATATCTCCCTTACCGATCAGCTGCTGGGCTCCCGGACGGTCGAGGATGGTACGTGAGTCCATCATGGAAGCTACACGGAATGCCACACGGGCCGGGAAGTTGGCCTTGATGGTACCGGTGATGATGTTGGTGGTCGGTCGCTGGGTAGCGATGATGGCGTGGATACCGACAGCACGTGCCAGCTGGGCAATACGGCAGATCGGCAGTTCCACTTCCTTGCCGGCAGTCATGATCAGGTCGCCGAACTCATCGATGATGATGACGATGTACGGCATGAACCGGTGTCCCTTTTCCGGATTCAGCTGGCGGCTGATGAACTTCGCATTGTATTCCTTGATGTTACGGCAGCCTGCCTTGCGGAGCAGGTCGTAACGGGTATCCATTTCCACACAGAGCGAATTGAGGGTTTGTACCACCTTGGTCACGTCGGTGATGATGGCGTCTTCTCCGTCGGGCAGCTTGGCCAGGAAGTGACGTTCAATCGGCGCATAGATGGCGAATTCCACCTTCTTCGGGTCGATGATGACGAACTTCAGTTCGCTGGGGTGCTTCTTGTAGAGAAGGGAAGTCACGATGGCATTCAGACCGACAGACTTACCCTGTCCGGTTGCTCCGGCTACCAGCATGTGAGGCGCTTTGGCCAGATCCACCATAAACACTTCGTTGGTGATGGTCTTTCCGAGTGCTACGGGCAGGTCGAAAGTGGTTTCCTGGAACTTCTTGCTGGCCAGGATGGAGCTCATCGGAACGATGCGCGGATTGGCGTTCGGTACTTCAATACCGATGGTTCCCTTGCCCGGGATCGGAGCGATGATACGGATTCCGAGGGCAGAAAGGCTCAGGGCAATGTCGTCTTCCAGGTTACGGATCTTGGAGATGCGGACACCTTCGGCAGGAGTGATCTCATAAAGCGTAATGGTCGGACCCACACTGGCCTTGATCGAACTGATCTCGATGCCGAAACTGCGGAGCACTTTGATGATACGGTCCTTGTTGGCATTCTGTTCCTCCATGTCGATGGTCGGCTCGTTGTCGTTGTAAGTGTTCAGCAGATCCAGGGTCGGGAATTTGTAGTGTTCCAGATCCAGACGGGGATTGTAAGGCTGTGTCACGTCGCCGGTATAGGCTTCATCCTCTTCGCTGGTTTTCTCGTCGATCTCGAAAGCCGGTTCACCGCCGGAAGGAAGCAGATCCGCTTTTTCTCCGGTTGCGATTTCCACCCGCATGTCGCTGGCCTTACTTTCCCTGACCGGAGTTTCGTCCAGACTCAGTTCAATTTCGTGGGCCTTTGACTGCGGCTCGTTCTTGTCATTATCTTCCTCTTCTTCATATACTTCAGTCACTTTGGGTGAAGGAGTACTGGAAGAAGCAGCGTAAGTTTCTGATATCTTCTTTGCCGGGATATCTTCCGTCTTTTCTTCCTGAATTTCCGGTCCCGGAGTTGTTGCAGTCGGTTCGGTCGGACGCGGTTCGTCGGGCTGTTCCGGATCGGCCGGCTGCGGATCGTTTCCTTTTCTGCGGAGGTTCGGACGGAGCGCCTTGCGTACGAAAGGCATTGTCTTGCTGGTCAGTGCCACACAGAAAAGAATGGCTGTTACCAGCAGGGCCAGAATCAGTCCCGGTGTTCCGATCTGGGAACAGAACCAGCGGCTGACATTATATCCGTGCAGACCGCCCGGATAGATGAATGAGTTTTCAAAAGGACCTTCGAAAATCAGTCCCAGAGTGATGGAGAACCAGATCATGACGGTCATGCAGCCTGCAAACCATTTCCGCAGGCTGAAATTATAGGCTTTCATCAGCTTCATGCCTGCAACGATGAGGAACACGATGATGCAGTAGGCCGGAATTCCGAAGCAGTCATTGATCAGGTATTGTGAAAGCTGGGCACCCCGTGTACCGGCATAGTTCTGGATGCGGTTGCCTGTTTCCAGCAGTTCTCCGGGGTTAGGATGTGCCAGAATGCTCTGGTCGTTGCCTCCCGTGAAAAAGAAAGAACTGAACGCCAGCAGCATGTAGACGCCGAATATGACGCACAACAGTCCGATGACGAAATGTGCCGTTTCACTTTTAAGAGCCGTAACAACTTTCTGGGTTGTAACTCGCTTCTGTTCTGTAGTCTTGGTATCTGTTTTTTTCTTCATTTGATGCTGTTTTTATCTGAATAACCCCGCAAATGTACGAATAAAACTAAAACTGAGAAATTTTTTTCGTACCTTTGCGAAGGTTAATGGACAAATGAATATGAAAAAGAATACACAAGCCATATTTGATAAAAATACAGTGGAGTTTGTCACGGTGGCTGCTGAATTCTGCGGTTTCCTGGAACGGGTTTCCGAGCAGAAACGCAGTCAGTTTGTTGATACGGCCCTGAAACTGCTGCCCTTGCTTTATCTGAAGGCATCGCTGCTTCCCGAATGTGAGCGGATGGAGGATTTTGATCCCGAAACCTTCGTGACCGAGAGCGATTATGAGCAGTTGCGCAGGGAAGTGGCGGCACTGATGGGCGACCGTGATGACTATCTGGAAGTGTTTCTCGATGATATGATGTATAGTGATACTCCGATTCATCAGACCGTTTCCGAAGGACTGGCAGACATCTACCAGTCGGTGAAGGACTTTATCTGCGTGTTCCGTCTGGGACTGGAGCAGACCATGAACGATTCTCTGGTGATCTGCCGGGAACAGTTTGCCGAGTTCTGGGGACAGCGTCTGGTCAATCTGATGCGGGCCTTGCATGAAGTGAAATACAGCCGCCACGCAGCAGACGACGAGGAAGACGATTGCGGATTTGAAGATGAAGGAGTGACCGAAGACGAACTGTACGAAGGTCTGGATATGGGAGAGGAATAGATTAAAAACAACCGATAGAAAACGAATGATTGTCATACCGAACAAAATAGACAAAAAAGTAATTGCCGAACTGCCGAAGGTGGTTTTCCCCGGACGGATTTATGTCATTTATACCGAAGCCGATGCACGCAAGGCTGTTGCATACCTGAATTCTCATGCACTGGTGGGAGTAGATACGGAAACCCGCCCTTCTTTTCGCAAGGGAATGGTGAATCAGGTGGCGTTGTTGCAGGTGGCTACGGCAGATGCTTGTTTCCTGTTTCGGCTGAACCATATCGGATTGCCCGATTTCCTGGAAGAGTTTCTCCAGAACGATGTGCTCAAGGTGGGACTTTCGCTGAAGGATGACTTCCGGATGCTGAGCCGCAGAAACCGGCAGGATCCCCGCACGGGAAACTGGGTGGAACTTCAGGATTATGTGCCTCATTTCGGCATTGAAGAGATGAGTCTGCAAAAGATTTATGCCTTGCTTTTCGGGGAGAAGATTTCGAAAACGCAACGGCTGTCCAACTGGGAAGCGGAAACGCTGACGGAAGCCCAGCAGTTGTATGCGGCCACCGATGCCTGGGCCTGCGTACGGATTTATGAATATCTGGAAGAGTTGCGCCGGACAGGTGACTACCGGATTGAAAAACAGTGATAACCTTTTTAATTATACAATAAACGTGTCTTATAAGAAAGTATATCTGAAACCCGGTAAGGAGGAATCGTTGAAGCGTTTCCATCCGTGGGTGTTTTCTGGGGCTATTGCCCGTGTGGAGGGAGAGCCCGAAGAAGGGGAAGTAGTATATGTTTATACCTCACAGAAAGAATTTATAGCTTGTGGTCATTTCCAGGTGGGAAGCATTGCGGTGCGTGTGCTTTCTTTCCGTCAGGAAACCATTGACCATGCGTTCTGGGTACGCCGTCTGGAGGTGGCCAAGGATTTGCGCCGTGCTCTGGGACTGATCGGTAACCCGCAGAACAATACTTATCGTCTGGTACACGGAGAAGGCGATAACCTGCCGGGACTGATCATTGACGTTTACGATCATACGGCGGTCATGCAGGCTCATTCTGCCGGCATGCATGTCTATCGCATGGAAATTGCCGATGCTCTGAGCGAAGTGATGGGGGATGTAATTCAGAACATTTACTACAAGTCGGAAACAACCCTGCCTTTCAAGGCGGATCTGCTGGCTACCGAGAACGGTTTCATCAAGGGAGGCAGTCCGGAGAATATCGCCATGGAAAACGGACTGAAATTCCATGTGGACTGGCTCAAGGGACAGAAAACCGGTTTCTTTGTCGACCAGCGTGAGAACCGTCATCTGCTGGAACACTACGCTAAGGGACGGAACGTACTGAATATGTTCTGTTATACCGGCGGTTTCTCTTTCTATGCCATGCGCGGAGGAGCGAACCTGGTGCATTCCGTGGACAGCTCTGCCAAAGCGATTGATCTGACCAATGAGAATGTGGAACTCAACTTCCCCGGTGATGCACGTCACCAGGCTTTTGCGGAAGATGCGTTTAAGTTCCTCGACCGGATGGGCGACCAGTACGATCTGATTATTCTTGACCCGCCTGCTTTTGCCAAGCATCGGGATGCCTTGCGCAATGCCTTGAGAGGCTATACCAAACTGAATGCAAAGGCTTTCGAAAAGATTCGTCCGGGAGGCATCCTGTTCACTTTCTCCTGTTCACAGGTGGTCAACAAGCAGGATTTCCGCAATGCGGTCTTTACGGCTGCTGCCCAGAGCGGACGCAGCGTGCGGATTCTCCATCAGCTGACTCAGCCGGGAGATCATCCGGTGAATATTTACCATCCAGAAGGCGAATACCTCAAGGGACTGGTACTTTACGTGGAATAATACAAAATCCCTCTATTTCATTTTTCTGGCTCAACTGAGTTCCAGAGTTGAAATAGAGGGATTTTTGTTTAGTTACGGTTCGCTTGTTTAACTGCGGCTCACTTCCAGACCTTTGTCTGACAGACTCATTTCTACGAAACGGGCCAGGCTGTTAGGCGGATTCTGCTGCAGGATCTGACGGATGCGTACGGCTGCTTCCGGATCCTTGGCTACCATGTAGAGATAACCGCCACCACCGGCTCCCGGCAGTTTGTAACCCAGACACAGATCGTCAATCTGACCGGTCAGTGCAGCTACGGCCGGCGGATTGGTTCCTGCATCCAGCAGCTGGTTCTGCTGCCAGGTCTTGCGGATCAGTCGTCCGGTAGCTTCGAAGTCGTTGCGCTGGATCGCGTCGTAGAGATCCAGAGCATGCTGTTTCATTTCACCCAGCAGTTGCAGGTGTGAAGTGGAGTTCAGGAACATGCCGCGTACGATTTCTGCCAGAATGCCTTTGGCCGTACGGGTAATGCCGGTATAATAAAGCAGGTGACACTTGCTGCATTCCGGATCGGTAAACAGATGTTCCGGCAACCAGCGTACAGACGGATTCTGTGCCCATCCCGACTGTGTCTGAAGCAGTTTTACACCCTGCAGCACACCTCCGTACTGATCCTGCCATCCGCCGCCGGTAGTCAGCAGCTGTTCCAGAATCAGCGTGCGGTTGCATACTTCGTGCTTGTCCCAGTTCAGTCCGCAGAAGTCGTTGACTGCTCCCAGTACCGTCGAAGCCAGGATGGAGCTTGTGCCCAGTCCTGAACCTGCCGGAATAGCCGACAGGAGAGTAACCTCGATACCTGCACCGAATGCTTTCAGCTGTTCTTCCAGAGATGCATAATGTTCCGTACTGAAATCCGGGTGGAAACCGGCCAGTACCAGTGCTGCCTTAGGAATGGAGAAGGGTGAACCTACTTTGTTGAATCCTGCCAGTTCTTCGTAAGTATGGATAATTTCAATGGCTCCCAGGTCGATGGAACGCAGTACCACCTGATACTCCTTGCTGGGTTTCACGTACACTTGCAACGGGGGCTGTCCGTTCAGTTCGATGGCCAGGTTCACCACGTTTCCACCTTCCATCAGACTGTAGGGTGGGGTGTCTGTCCATCCGCCTGCCAGGTCGATACGTACCGGGCTTCGTCCCCAGACAATCTGGTCGGCGTAGACCGACATGCGGGGATGCTGGCGTTTGTTGACGGTAGCGGTCAGTCCTTCACGCATCAGACGGAATGCCAGATCTTCCTGTTCCTTGCCGTCCTGTCCTTTCAGAGTCAGGGTACGTGAACGGAACATTGCGTCACTGATGCGGGTCATCAGCGGAGCGGTTTCCGGCAGTGGAGCCGGCAGTTCCAGACCTTCTGCTGCATATGCTTCCGCAGCTTCCTGCAGGTTCAGCTGATAGAACACACTCTGTTCCCAGTTGCGTGCCAGTGCGTTCCAGCTGTCTTTCCGGAATGCCTCACGCTGGGCAGTCAGCCGTCTCAGGTTGGCATAAGCAGAGATTTCGTCGGCCGAAACCTTTCTGGCTTCTTCCCATACCTTCCGTCCGGCTTCCAGTTCCGGTTCCGAAGTCATCCATCGCAGGGCGAGACCCAGCTGTTCCGTGTCCTTGCATACCGGGAAGATCCGTGCTGCCTGCAGGTCGTGATTCTGTTCGATATCGGCCGCATTCAGCTGACGGGCTGCCAGCCATTCTGCGGCGGGACGTCCCTGATACATCACGTCCGGATTGTCGAGCGCTCCCTTGAAGGCATCGTTGAATCCGTACGGACGTGCCACGTAGTCACTCTCTCCGAAAGGAACGACGTCGATACAGACTCCCTCCGGCACGTTCAGTGTCCAGTCGTTCATCGGTACTCCCGTGATGATATTGCGGTTGTGAAGCGTCCATCTGGCTCCTACGCAGCTGTTTTCCACCCAGGTCTGTGAGTTCTCGGCCGTCAGCCGGTAGTTCAGCACAGCGTTCTGTACGAACATTTCCGGATGGGGTTTCACCTTCCGGTGCATGATGGCCCGCTGGTCGATGACCAGGTTCTGTACGGCCAGTGTCGATGACAGCATTTCGCGGCTGGTTCCGTAGTGGTAGAATTCTCCTTCCGGCAGAGGAAGAATGGCTACGCTCAGCTGGTTCAGTTCTTCGTCCACGATCCGCGGATGTTCACCCAGAGCCAGTCCGAATTCCGAATACATGTCGTAGAATCCCAGACTGCCGTTCTTCATCGAACGTTTCACCATCAGGTCAATTGCGCGGTCGCTCAGCAGCCAGATACCGATATCCATCAGGAAAAGATAGTTCTGCATCAGGTCACCCAGCTGTTCTACGGAAGGCTTCTGCAACATGAAGTCCAGACGCTCCGGTGTGTTGCGTGAAGACACGAAGACTCCGTGATTTTTGGCCAGATTCGGGTCCACCCACAGTCCGTAGCATACGACGTCTGCTTCCGGAATGTCCTGCAGGGCTTTTCCGGCACGGATATAAACATCTCCGCTGGCAATCAGCGTGTGGAGTGAATCCGGTGCTTTCTGCATGATCTGCTCGTAAAGCGGCAGCTGCAGGGACAGCAGGTTCTGGGTAAGCCGTTGTCCGCGTCCCCAGCGGAACACCGGTATCGGAGTCAGTATCTTTCCGGAAGGAGCATATCCCGGCAGACGGCGGCTCTGTCCTCCTGCATGCAGCAGGATACGTTTTTCCTTGGCCAGCCAGTCAGTCAGGGCTTCTTCGTTGTTTTCATTGGCTTTACAGGCTTGCAGCAGCCAGGCAGTTCCACCTCCTGATCCCAGCTTGCTTCCGATGGGGTCAGAGGTGCAGAACCATTCTTTGCGGTCTGCTTTCTCGATGTCATAAAAGCATTCCACCAGGTTGGGTGGAAGTGAGAGTAGTTTCTTCATTGCTTATTCTTGCTTTTAGTTTGAATTCGTTTATTTTGCCGGGCTGTCTTCCGGTGTTGCTTCCACATATCCGACAGGCATTTCCACAGAAGCATATCCCAGCTGTTCGATGCGTACCATCACCTGTGATTTTCCGTCGATTTCCGTCAGTTCGCCGTCCAGTCCTGCCAGCGGTCCCTTGATGACCCGTATCTTTTGTCCCGGGGCGAGGGGAGTATTGATGAAGTGTACAGCTTCTTCCGAATAGTCCAGCATGAAGCGGAAACGCTGCATTTCCTCATCGCGGATTACGGCCGGCCGGTGGGTGCAGCGGTCTATCAGACAGCCGCTCACGGATGGAATGTTTCTCATCACGGACAGTCGTACCTGTTCGGAAGCCCGGATGAAGATCATCATCGGGATGACCACCACTTGCAGCTTCTTGCGGCGGTCGCTCCATTGCCGGACAACTTCCTGTACCGGGAGATAATGTTCCACTCCCATTTGTCCCAGCTTTTCGGCCACCTTCTTTTCGTGGTGCATGCGTACATACATCGCATACCAGTTCTCTTTCTCCATATCTTTTTCTTCTGTTATACAGTTTGATGGTTGATGCAGATTCCTTTCTGATACCATTCATAAAGGCGATGAATGCCTTCGTCTATTTCGATGCGGTGGTGCCATCCCAGGGCATGCAGACGGGTTACGTCCGTCAGTTTGCGCAGGGTTCCGTCCGGCTTGGATCGGTCCCATCGCAGTTCTCCCCGGAAGCCCACTTCGCGGATAATCATTTCGGCAGCTTCGCGGATGCTGATCTCCTTGCCGGTACCAATGTTGATGTGGCAGTTGCGGATCTCTTCTCCCTTTCCGGCACAGATATCCTTGAAATCCACATTCAGCAGCACGTGGACACTGGCGTCTGCCATTTCCTCGCTCCACAGGAACTCCCGCATCGGTGTGCCTGTTCCCCAGAGGGTTACCGCTTCCGGCGTGATACCGAATTTGGCCAGCTTTTCCAGAATCACCTGTTCCGTACAGCTTCCGTTCACCCCTTCCACCGGTCTCAGGTCGATATCCTTTCTGACAGCCTCCCAGTTGCCTTCATTCAGGCATTTGGCCAGATAGATCTTGCGCATCATGGCCGGCAGTACGTGGCTGTTCTCCAGATGGAAGTTGTCATTCGGTCCGTACAGATTGGTCGGCATGACGGCGATATAATTAGTGCCGTATTGCAGATTGAAACTTTCACACATTTTCAGTCCCGCAATCTTTGCGATGGCATACGGTTCGTTGGTATATTCCAGCGGGGAGGTGAGGAGAGCCTCTTCCTTCATCGGCTGGGGAGCTTCCCGCGGATAGATGCAGGTACTTCCCAGAAACAGCAGTTTTCTGACACCGTGTCTGAAGCTTTCCCCGATGACATTCTGCTGAATCTGCAGGTTCTGGTAGATGAAGTCTGCCCGGTAGTGCAGGTTTGCCAGAATCCCGCCCACATGAGCGGCTGCCAGAACCACTGCTTCCGGCTGTTCCTCGTCGAAGAACCGCTTCACGGCTATCGGATCCAGCAGATCCAGTTCCTGATGCGTGCGTCCCGTCAGGTTGGTATATCCGCGCTGCTTCAGGTTGTTCCAGATGGCAGAACCCACCAGTCCCCGATGGCCTGCCACGAATATTTTTGCAGATTGTTCCAGCATGATATCTTATTAATCTAATTGAGCTTTCAGATGCAGTTTTTTCACGAAGCGCATATCGTGTTCCACCATGATGCGCACCAGTTCACTGAACGGAGTCTTGGTAGGGTTCCATCCCAGCAGCTCACGTGCCTTGGTCGGATCACCCAGCAGCTGTTCCACTTCGCAGGGACGGAAATACTTCGGATCCACTTCCACCAGCACTTTGCCGGTAGCCGTGTCGATTCCTTTCTCGTCCACGCCGCTGCCTTCCCATTTCAGTTCAATGCCCAGGTAGTGGAAAGCCAGCGTACAGAATTCCCGTACGGTATGCATTTCACCGGTGGCAATGACGAAATCTTCCGGAGTCTCGTGCTGCAGGATCAGCCACATACATTCCACGTAATCTTTGGCATATCCCCAGTCACGGCGGGCATCCAGATTTCCCAGATACAGCTTGTCCTGGAATCCCTGTTTGATACGGGCTGCAGCCAGGGTGATTTTGCGGGTCACGAAAGTCTCTCCGCGCCGTTCACTCTCGTGGTTGAACAGGATACCGTTCACGGCAAACATCCCGTAGCTCTCGCGGTAATTCTTGGTAATCCAGAATCCGTACTGCTTGGCCACTCCGTACGGAGAACGCGGATAGAACGGGGTCGTTTCCTTCTGCGGAACTTCCTGCACCTTTCCGAACAGTTCCGAGGTAGAAGCCTGATATACCCGGCAAGTCTTTTCCAGACCGCAGATACGCACAGCCTCCAGCAGGCGGAGTGTTCCCACAGCATCCGCTTCAGCCGTATATTCCGGCACGTCGAATGACACCTTTACGTGGCTTTGTGCAGCCAGGTTGTAGATTTCCGTCGGATGAATGTCTCCGATGATTCGGATCAGTGAACTGGAGTCCGTCATGTCTCCCCAGTGCAGGTTCACCAGACGTTTCTGTTTCATGTCGCGCACCCATTCATCCAGATACAGATGTTCGATGCGTGCCGTGTTGAATGAAGACGAACGGCGGAGAATGCCGTGTACTTCATATCCTTTTTCAATTAGAAATTCAGCCAGATAGGAGCCGTCCTGTCCGGTGATCCCGGTGATCAGAGCCACTTTTCTCATGGTTTCATATTTTAGAGGTTATTCTTTTCTATTGTTTCTTCCGGGGATAAGTCACGGCATACAGCGTGATGTAAAGGAAACATCCCAGCGGTACGACAAATCCCAGTGCCATCGATGCGTGGTCGGCAATGTATCCCATGGCCAGCGGTGCGACAGCTCCACCTACGATCGACATGATCAGAAAGGAGGAAGCCCGTTTGGTATGGGTGCCTGTTCCCCGGATCGCCAGGGCAAAGATAGTAGGAAACATGATTGATTCACACAAAAAGCAGACGAAAAATGCACCGATGGCCGACATTCCACTGCCGAAGAGAATCAGAATCATGGTCACTGTTGCTCCCGCTCCGCAGAACACCAGCAGCCGTTCGGCCCGTATGAATCTCATGATCCAGCTTCCTCCCATGCGTCCGGCCATGAACATGCTCATTCCTCCGAACGACAGCCACAGCGAAGCTTCCCGTGCCGTGATGCCGGCATGTTCCGTCACGTAGTTGATGAAAAAGCTGTTGATACCCGTCTGGGCTGCCACGTAAAGAAACAGGGCGACCAGTCCCCACGTAAAGTTCCGGTGACTCCAGAGCGAGCCGGCAGCTTCTCCGCCGGTCTGTACCTCCGTTTCTGCCGGCTGGTTCATGCCGATCTCCGGCAACCGGATCCGGGAGAAGAAAAGAGCCACCAGCAGCACGATAACCCCGATGATGGCATAAGGAGTCGAGATGCTTCCGCTTTCCCCGTTTTCAGAAAACAGAAACAGACCGCCTGCCAGCGGTCCGCAGATCCATCCCAGTCCGTTGAACGACTGAGCCAGGTTGATACGGCGTTCTGCCGACTCCGGCTCTCCCAGTACGGTCACGTACGGATTGGCGGCAGTTTCCAGACAAGTCAGTCCGCAGCCGATAATAAAGAGAGAGAACAGGAAGAACTCAAAACTCATGATCCGTTCTCCCGGAATGAAGAGCAGGGCACCGATGCCGTACAGCAGCAGTCCTGTAAGCACTCCTGCCCGGTAGCCGTAGCGCCGGATAATGTTTCCGGCAGGCAGGGCCATCAGGAAATACCCTCCGTACACCACCGCCTGAATCAGGGCAGACCGTGTCCTGGTGATTCCCAGTGCATCTTGAAAATGCTTGTTCAGTACGTCCAGAATACTGTGGGCAAATCCCCACAGAAAGAACAGGGAAGTGATCAGAATAAACGGCAGCAGAAAGTTCTTGCCGTCCCGTGTCTGTACCAGCTTCACCTTTTCATTCGATTGTTTCATAATCAGATTTGTTTTTTAGAAACGCTTCAGGGTCAGTGTCGCATAATCCGATTTCAGGATCAGTGATTTCCCGTCTGCCTTGATGACGTCGAAAGTCGTATCCGTACTGTCCAGTCCGAAGGGATGAAGCTCTTCCCGCGTAGCCGGACGTGAATATTCCGGAAGATCATACGTACTCATTTCCTTCAGGGTGACGGTATTCGTCTCCTCGTCGTAGCGGTACCGTCCCCGGAACGAACCGGCTCCCAGATCTCCGCCACGTTCCGATACCTCTGCCACCCAAAGCTGGATGCTGTAATAGATGCGGTTGCAGGGATGAGTTTCCCCGTCCGCCTCTGTGGTGAACTCCAGCAGTTGCCAGAATCCTTCTATGTTGCTGTTCATCGGAGCTTTCTTGCAGCCTGCCAGCAGACAGAGCAGCAGACAGACAAGCCCGTAGTGCATTGTTCTTTTTATCGTTGTCTTCATATCTTTCAGGTTTTTACATTCAGTGATCATTTGCCGGTCCGTTTCCGTTCCGCTTTAGAACTTTCCCGTCTTTCGCAGGGTGATCATTCCTCCGGTGGAATTGCCCAGGTAATTTCCCCGGTCCATTCCCAGAGCTACGGAAGCACTCCATCCCTTGAAACGTTCCGGAGCATATGTCACCTCCCACAGCGAACTGAACTGCTTGCGCTGCTTGTCCAGCGGGTTTTCATACGTACCCCAGTGACGGGCAAATGAAATCAGTACCCGCCAGTTCCATTCCTCAGCCGGCTGTCCGGTCAGTCCCAGATGATGCGCCCGTACCCGGTTGCTTCTGAATGTGATTTTTCCGTCGTTGTAAGCCGGTCCCGGCAGGAGAGGATTTCCCATGCCCATGCCTGCATGCTGCCAGGCTCCGTACAGATAGTGATTGTAATAACTGTCGCAGGCGCTGATCTGATATTCCGGGAATTGTCCCCAGAATCCGTCGTACAGCAGCGGACCGCTCTGATCCTTCGTACACAGCCCTTCCCAGACAGCCGTACTTAGCCAGCGGTTTTTCGGGAGAGTCACTTCCAGACCGATCAGACCGTCCTTCCAGCGTCCGTATTCCCAGAACATCTGCGACGTATCCTCAAAATAATGCTCCAGATAAGCCCGCAGTGTCCAGTCACCCACATAGCCGTTCAGGGCGAAGTTCCAGCTTCCCAGCATGTTGCCTTCCACATTCACCTGTTCTCCCTCCGGAGTATCACTTCCTCCCGCCTGTGGGAAGAACGCTTTCCAGAAAGCTTTGGCGTTGCTGGGCATGTCCAGTGTCAGTTTGCCGCTTCCGTCAGCCTGCTTCTCATACTGATCCCCGCCGAACTGTGTGGCCATCAGCAGACCAAATTCAAACTCCACCGGCAGTTTCTCCCGGTTTCCCAGCCGGAGCAGCAGCGACTTGCTGTGATACAGCAGATCCTGAATATATTTGTTTCCCGCGGCAGTAAACTCCTTCTGCCACTTGTTGTCCGTAAAGGCACCGTATGCCAGATGGCCCTTGAAAGCCAGCCATCCGCCCGTACCCGGGACATTCAGATAATCCCTGATATCAATCCGCACCTGGGGCACCGGACGCGCATTCGGTCCTTCCACCATGGCTCCACTGCTCAGAGACGTATTTCTTTCCAGAGGAAAAGCTCCCCGTTCCTTGCTTCCGATACTCAGCCGGAGCGCCTTCCATGTCAGATCCGCATAAGCCTGCTGCACCACGAAACCCATACCTCTGGTATCCGCTCCGTGGTTGACCGTGCCGGCCAGATCCAGGGCAGCATCAATCTGCCATCCTTTATTTAATGTCTGATGATATCCGATTCCAGCCCGCAGATATCCGGAGTTCGGAGCTGTAGTACCCAGTCCGTAGCGGTTGGATGTGAACCACAGGGGAGCATACGTGCCCGTTCCCGCCGTGGCACCTGCCTCTATGCGATATTCCCATTCCGGCGATTGGCCGTGCGCCTGTCCGTAAGCCGTGCAAACCGTCATGCAGAGAATTCCTACATATTTCAGTTTCATTCCTTTATAGTTTGGTTAAGTTTTTACTTCAGAACCGCAGTTCCGTTACACAATTCTCCGCAAAGATGCAAAAGATTTCTTACTTTGCCAAACAATCCCTTTCCTTTCCGGCTCCTCTGCCGTTCACTGGCTTTTTCCTGCCGCCCGTATGCGGCCTGTCAGAGGGTCATTCAGGAAAACAGTTTTCCCAGCAGCCCTTTGCGCTTTTTCCGGTCCTTTTCCCGTCCGGTATCATCCGTCAGACAGTCCGCTACCAGTTCGTTCAGACTGATTCGTTCCTTGACGATCCGGTAAATGATTCCCCAGTCCATCATTCCACCCAGGTTTCTGTCGTCAATGAACAGATCCGCCTTCAGCTTGCGCGAAAAATGATCATGTCCTGCCTTTTCCTCCGGATAGTTCCGGTTCACCGCATAAAATTCCAGTCCCCGGGCCTTGCAGAACTCCACTGCTTCGTCCAGAAGCCTGCCTTCCCGCACACTCCACAGGATCAGCCGGTGTCCTTCCCGCTGGAGCGTTTTCAGTGTCTCAATGGCGAACGGCAGCTCTCTGCCGATTTCCGGATACCGGTGTTCCACGATTGTTCCGTCAAAATCTACTGCAATAATCATAACTGTTTCAGGTTTGAAAGTTCCATGCCGATCAGAGTCGGCTCCGTTTTCAGGTTCTTGTCCGTCGGTCCGGTTTCTTCCGTCTCTTCCGGCTCATTCATCTCGTCAAGCGGATAATACTGCTGCCGGTACTCCGCCGGTGTACAGTGATACTGCCGCTGAAAAGCCCGGTAAAAAGTACAGCGCGATTCGATGCCGCACATCCGTGCAATCTCGTCCACCGGATAATTCATGTACTCCAGCAACAGGGAAGCTGCGTATTTCATCCGCATTCCTTCGATCAGCTTCTTGAGCGTCTTCTCCTTGGAGTATTTCCTTACGGCCATGCAAAGATACTTTTCGTTAGAATCCAGAATTTCCGACAGGCTTACACGGTTCAGCCCTTCCCGGGTGAAATTGTGGTTTTTCTGCAGGAATTCCAGCAGTTTCCGGTACGTATATTGCAGCAGAGCCGGACTTACCTTCAATTCTTTTTTTTCTTCCATAGTCAATACAGTTCTCGTTTTTATACAACCGGAGCCGGTCTGCCGGCTGGGCTGACCGGCTCCGGTATTTATTCAGGAAACTTCATCGGCTTATTCGCTCATGAAAATGATCATGGCAGCCGCCTGAGTCTTGTTCACATATCCCAGTTCCTCAGCAGAAGCCGTCAGGATACGTTTCCGGTCGATGCCGTACTTTTCAGTCAGCACTTTGGTGATCGCATCCACACGTTTCTGTTTCAGTTCCTTTTCTAAAGCTACATCTGCCTGAGAGTCGGCAAACGGCACCACACTGATGCTGTTCGGATGATCCTGCATCCATACGCCGATGTCATCCAGCTTCGCAGCTTCCTGTTCGTTCAGGTAGTCGCCCATGGTGTCAAACTGAATGTTGACAGCCGGCATTTCACGCATCGGTTCCAGTACCACCTTCTTTCTGGCATCCACCACCTTCGATTTCTCCAGTTCGTCCTGCAGACCTTCGATCTGAGCTCTCATGTCGTTGATCTGCTGGTTCATCCGGTCAATTTCTGCACTGTTCACCGGTTTGGCAGCCACCTCTTTGGACTTACCTTTGCTGATGTTGTCAAACAGGTTGTTGAACGAGTAGGTGATTCCTGCGCTCAGATAAGCCGAAACAGTCAGCTTGTCCTTGTCGTTCACGTCATAATATTTCGGCTGCAGGGTGATTCCCGGTTCCACGTACACGCTCCATTTCGGAGTGATGTTATACACGGCCTGGATACCCAGATTCCCGGTCAGGATATTCATGTATGAATATTTCTGCAGGATATCGCCGAATTTATGGTGATAGAATCCCATGCCCAGCACGGCATTCAGGTTAAACGGTCTGTATTTCTTGCCTCCATACAGATGAGTCATGTAGGTCAGATGACCTCCGAACACCTGTCCCCGGCTGTCCGTCAGCAGGTGAGTGTTTCCGGCCACACCTTCCAGTTTCAGTCCTGCCCACGGATTGATCCAGAGACCGGCACCGATTTTTCCGGTAGCAGTGACATATCCGTCCGTGTTCATGAAAGCCTCCGTGTTTACGCCACCGGTCACGAACCAGTTGTATTTGTGGAATGTTTCCGTCTCTTGCGCGTTGGCACCCACGGTGATCAGGGCAGCGCAAGCTGCCAGTATCAAACTTTTCTTCATCATTTTCAGTCAATCATTAAAGTTAGTTACATGGGGATTACGTTCAGGGAAACCACCTGGCGTGCAGGGCTCAGATTACCCTTCACGGTGATGTTTGTAAAGAACAGCTTGTCCCCTTTGACTACGTTTCCGATCATTTTCTTCATTTCTGCGGTCAGTTTTCCGCTGTTGGCATGTTCCGTCATGACGGTCTTGTTTCCGTTCTTGATGACGATCATGTCAAATCCGCTGATATGCTCCTTCGTGTCGATTCCGGCTTCCATTTTCAGCTTGATTTCGCTGATGGTAGCCAGTTCTCTGCCGTTCAGAGGCACATTGCTTCTGTACTCTCTCACTTTACCCTTTTCGGTTGTATACGTCAGGTAAGGAGCAGGAGCGGGCAGCTGCATCACCTTGTATGAAGTTCTGGCCAGCACCTTGCCGTTCTGCCGGATGGTGAGCGTTGTTTCCGGATGCTTTCCGTCGGGGACAGCCACATAGTGGTTACCCGCCTTCTTCACGCGTCCGCCGGTCATGTCCACCTTCACGTCTCCGGCCTGGCTGGAAGCCACGGTGATGTTGATCACGTTCTCATAGTTGGCAAAGAGCGGAGCCTTGTTTTCAGCGAAAACCATGGCCTTGATCTGTCCGTTGTCTTCTTTCACCACCCTGGCAGCAGCTTCAGCCTGTCGGTTCTTGTTGTTCTGCTCCAGCTGGTTCACCAGCGCCTTGATCAGGTTGTTGTCAATGTCCACTGTCGGAGTCTGTACGGTCTGCAGGCTGTCGTTTCCAGTCTGTCCCATGCCCTTGAGTGTTTCGTTGACAGCCAGCCATGCATCCTTTTCCACCTTGTTCAGCATCATGAATGCCCCGATGGTCGGCAGGTTGTCGAAGTGCTCCTTCTCCCAGTTGTTTCCCTCTTTCAGGGGTTGGGTAGCGAGAAGATTCTCCACATAGCCTTTCACGTTCGGGTCCTGAGTCAGTTTCAGACAGGATTCCTTCAGCTGTTCGATTTTGTTTTTCAGCAAGGTTGCCTTTTCCATGTTGTTGCCCAGCATCACGGTTTCCACGGCGTTCAGGTCATCATCGGCATCCATGCCCTTTTCGGTCAGGCTGTTCCGTTTGGTCTCTTCCTTGATTGCCTTTTTCAGATCGTCAATCAGTCCGGCCATTTCGTTCGCCTGTCCTTCCAGCAGTTGCGCCTGTTCCGCCATTCCCCGGTCAGCTGCGGCCTTGCTCAGTACGCTGTTGTACGTTTTCAGTCCTTCCACATTCCGTTGCATGTCTTTGCTGGCCGTATGGAAACCGTCCAGGACATCACTTGAAATGTTGATAGCCAGCATGGCGATCAGGATGATGTACAGCAGGTTGATCATTTTTTGCCTTGGAGGCAATTTATAATTAGCCATAGTCTGTCATTAGTTCATTGCGTCCAACATCTTTTTGTACTTCTCGTTCAGTGCGGCGATTTCGTCAGCCAGCTTGCGGGTAGATTCCTGCATGCTGTCGGCCGATGCACCGTTCTTCAGCTGTTTGATTTGAGCTTCGTACAGATCGTTGAGCTTGTTGATATAGAGTTCGTTCAGCGTGTCTACATTCTTGTTCAGTTGGTCGATAGCCCGTCTGCAGGCAGCACTTCTGGCAGTTGTTTTTCCGACGTTGCTGTTTCCCAGTTTCGGATCCGTAACAGCGTTCTTGTCGTTCAGCACCGGATATACCCGGTCCCATTTGTACTCGCGGCTCGGTTCATCGAAAGCAGAGATAAAGAAGATAAACACTTCGGTACACAGACCGATCATCAGAAAGACATTGTCATACGGTGCGTGCATGATTTTCATCACGGCGCCCAGAATTACCAGACAAGCTCCCCAGCAGTAGCATACATTATAAAAGTTCTTTCCGGCTCTGCTGGATAAAAAAGATTTCAGTGACATATTTTTTATAATTAAATTAGGTCAATTCAGTTCGTAAGGGGAGGGCGCCCTTCTTGCCGGACCGCCCCTCCCGCTTTTTCATCAATCCGTTATTTCCGGTTCTTACAGCGAAGCAGTGCTTGTACCGCCTGAGTGCTGGTTGGCAGTTTCGTTGCGGTAGTTGAATACAGAACCGGTATACTTCTTCAGTTTCACGGTCTTGCTGCCGTTGTTCATCTTGAAGGTATAGTCCACGTTGCTGTATGCACTCTTCACGCTCCAGTACATGATGCTGTTGCCGCTCACGTTGGTCTTGGTAGAGTAGCTCACTTTATATACGCCGGAAGCACCTTCTGTTGCTGCAACGGCATTGTTGATCAGTGAGGCCAGTCCCTTGTCGCTTCCCATTACGCTTTCCGGAGTAGTGGTGTAGCTCCATCCCATCGGAGCTTCGTAGCTGATCTGGATGTCAGTCAGTGCAGCGAAGTTACCGCTGTTGTCCACCTTGCCTTCAGCACCTTCAACCACTTCCGTACCTGAACCGCTTTCCTGTCTGGTCGGAGTGACACGGAATGAGTAGTCACCGCTCAGTGTACCGTCTGCCAGTTTGAACTGGTAGCTCTTCGTATTTGCATCATAAGTAGCTTTACCCAGCTTTTCATAACCCTGGGCATCTGCTCTTGATCCGGCAGCTTTCTTGTAAACCACTACATCTTCAAAGTTGGTATTGCTGGTAGTCGGGTTGCTGACAGCAATTACTGCATTCTTTCCGTCTACATCCTTGCTGGTTTCCACATACACGTTCATGATGGAAGTACCGTCCTTGATCTGGCTTACGGTAGCAGCAGCCTGTTCCGGCACATACGGAGTAACGGTCACTTCAGTCTTGTCTTCCGTGATGGCATCGTGCGGCACTTCCACACCTGCTTCCTGGATATCCTCGATACCGTCAACGACAGCACCGTCTGTTACCACGGTTGCATCGTTGTTCTTGTTCAGCGCTACGGCAGCCGACTTCTTGGTCAGGTTCAGGCTGATGGCATAGCTGTCACGGTTGCTGGCACCCGAAGGAACCGTTACGCTGGATTCAGCGCTCAGGTATCCGTCCTTCTGTACGGTGATGGCATAAGCCTTCTTGTCGCTTACAGCCACTCTGAACTGTCCGGCTGCATCCGTTGTTACGGCTTCAGCACCTTCCACAGTGACGCTGGCACCTGCCAGTCCCTGGTTGTTTTCCATTACCTGGCCCACGATGTAGTATTCCACCACATCCTTGATCGGGTCTTCGACCTCCTCTGGAGCCTTTTCGTTGTCACTCACAGAACAAGAACTCAATCCGGCTCCGGTTGCCATCAGCAACAGAGCCATTGCATAGATTTCTCTCTTTTTCATTTTTGTTTGTTAAAAAATTAATAATTAAACGATTAGTTGTTTGTATGTTTGATTAAAAAATCCTTGATAAAGTCCGGCTGGTAGAATCCCTTGCTGCGGTTTTCCCCGGGCTGTGTCTGGTAGTCCCTTCCCAGGTTCCGGTCGATGTATTCTCCCCAGGCCACCATGCTGTAGGTGTATGAGAAATAATCCGCCGGTTTCACCCGCATGCCCTTCCAGCGCTTGTATTTGCGGCCGGGCAGGGGAATGGCAAAGCTGAATCCCCCGTTCACCATGCCGCCCGTATAGATTCCGTACAGGCCCACGGTATATTCCCCGAAGTGGCGTGTCAGATCCCCCTTCACCCCGTAGTCACCATATACGAAGCGGTTCCCCTCCACGGTCACCTCCGTGTTCCATACCGGGATATACGCCCGTGCATACACCCCCGCATTCACTTTCGGCCGGTTGGTCACCGTCCATCCCTGGTTGTCGATGAGCGAGTAGACCGTCAGTCCCAGCCGTCCTCCCAGTTCCCACCGTCCGTCCCGGTTTCTCCACGAAGCCTTCACCTGGCCCCCCATGCGGTGGTTGGTCAGCAGTCCCGCTTCTACGGTCGTTCTCCAGTTCCGTTTCCAGTAGAAGCCCTGTTTCAGAGCCACCACTCCCGGACGGATCTGCTTCAGTTCCCCCTGCTGGTTGCCCACGATGGGGAAGATCACCTGTGCCGTCAGTTCCGCCCCTTTCCAGAGCGGCATTTCCAGTGCCGGAGCCAGCGAGATGCTGTACCGGTACAGCTTGTCAAAACTGGTATTCTCCAGGAACACCTGCGGATACACGCACAGATCCGGTTTCCAGCTGCTGCGGTTCCGTGTTTCCGTTCCCTTCAGCGCCTTCAGTGCCTCGTCCGTTTCCGTATCCAGCGTCATGGCCCCGAACACCTCCTTCAGTCCGCAGTTCCCGGCGCGGTAACTCTCCGCCACCTCTCCGGGCAGACCGATCCGCAGCACCGGGATCCCGTTCTCGTCCGTCACCACCAGAACCGTTTCCTGTCCGGCCGTTTCGCAGGCCAGTGCCGCTTCCACTGCCTTTCCCACGCCCTCATAGCTGCTCCGGTAGAGCCGGTCTTCGAACGAAGCCACCCAGCCCTGTTCCGTACGCACCGCCTTCACATTCTCCATGCCCGCCGCTTCCAGCTTCTCCGCCAGTTGCGCCCGCATGTTCCCTGCCAGTCCTGTCAGGGCCGCCAGCAGGATGAACCGTCTAATGCCACAGTGTACACTCATATCTCACTCCTCCTGCTATGCAGTCAAAACCTTCCGTAAATGCATTCAGCGACAGGTGCTTCCACAGCTTTGCCGAAAGCCCCAGATTCACCTGGTGCGTATCATATTCCGCCATGACCGACAGATTCCGGCACCACACCGGGCTGAACGACACACTGCCGAACACCCCGTCCTGCAGGACATTCCGGTCACCTGTCCATCCCAGGTATCCCACTGTCAGCATCAGCACGTTGCCTTTCAGATCCAGATGCTTGGTAGCCACTCCGTAGATCCCCCGGTAGTAATTCTTTCCCAGATTTTTGTACGGGTCGTGCGCCCCGATGGCCAGGGCAGGGCGGTATTTCCCTTCCTTCAGCACCCGCACCTTCAGCGAGAACGAGCGGTCCTGCTGGTTGAACTTCGGCTTGCTGGTCATGTACGTTGTTTTCAGCAGCGTTTCGCGGTAAGCCAGTTCCAGAAAGGAAAACAGGGTGAAGTCCACGAAGTAGTTTCCCGTATTATAACCGAAGGGATTTCCCTTCTCCGGCATGAAGTTTCCTCCGATCATGAATGTTCCCGTTTCGTTCATTTCCGCTGTCGGAGCCATCAGTCCCCCCGTCATGCCCAGGTTGAACTGCGCCTTTGCTTCCGTAACGAATCCCGGCCCGCAAAGGAGAGCGGCCAGGATTCCCGCCCGCAAGAGGCAGCCTTTTCTCAATTTCTTAATATGCATTCTTTTCTCCATGTACGGCGTTCGCCACAGTTTTGTAGATGATGTACAGATCCAGCCAGAAACTCCAGTGCTCGATGTACCAGATATCCCCGCGGATACGTCCCTCCATATCCTTCAGCTCCTTCGTCTCCCCGCGGTAACCCGTCACCTGGCTCCAGCCCGTGATTCCCGGCTTTACAAGGTGGCGCACCATATACTTGTTGATCAGTTTCGAATACTCCTCCGTGTGCTTCAGCATGTGCGGACGTGGTCCCACCACGCTCATGTCGCCCATCAGCACGTTGATAAACTGCGGCAGCTCGTCGATGCTCGTCTTGCGCATGATGTTTCCCCATTTCGTCTTCCGCGGGTCATCCTTCGTTGCCTGCACCTTGTCCGCATCCGCATTCACCTTCATGCTCCGGAACTTGTAGCAGTAGAATTCCTTGTCGTTCAGTCCGTTCCGCTTCTGTTTGAAGAAGATCGGCCCCGGCATGGTCATCTTTGTGATGATGGTCACAATGATCAGGATCGGGATAAACAGCGTGCAGAGGAAACACAGCGAGAATACGATGTCAAATGTCCGTTTCACGAACTTGTTTCCCAGCTGGCTCAGCGGATCCGGCCGCAGGCTCAGGAAGGGCACACTGCCCAGCATGTTGAAGTACATCCGGTTCTGCAGGTAGTTATGCACGTTCGGCACACTGTAGAATCTCACCAGATGGTTCTCGCAGAAGTTGATGATCGGAATGATCACGTCCCGGTCCTTCGAGGGCAGACAGCAGAACAGGAAGTGTACCTTCGGATGCTGTCCCAGATAAGCCGTCACGTCTTCCGGCCGTCCCAGGTACGGACATTCCTTCGGATAGCGGTTGCTGGGTTCGTGGTCAAAATAACCGATCACCCGGAATCCCGCATACGAAGCTTCCGTCAGCTCCCGGTACAGCTCCACATTGTTTTCATAACTTCCCACCAGCACCACGTAGCGCAGGTTTCCACCCCGTGAGCGGTAACTCTTCACCAGGTAGCGCAGAATCAGACGGAATGCCGCCAGACAGATAAATAGGGTTGCCAGATAGCCCGCAAACAGCTTCGACCACGGATCCGTATATTGTCCTATGGCGAGGATGCATCCTGCCAGGATGGCGAAGACAAACACATTCTGCACCACGTGGCCCACAATTCGGTAAGCATACACTTTGCGGTTGTAGAGCGAAACTCCCGTATTGATTGCCGTTATGAAGTAACACAGCATCAGCGTCAGCATGATCTGCGTTTGCGGTACTCCCATTGTCTTTTCCCAGCTGCTTCCCTGCGACCAGCTGTAAAACAGTCCGAACAGTCCGCCGCAGATCAGAGTCTCCGTGATGATGACCATTGTGTTCACCATCCGCTTGTAGGTCAGTAGCTTATTTCCCATAGAATTATTGGTTAGAAGTTATGAAAAGGATTGATATGTTTTTTAGAATTTCTCTTTTGCGATGTTGATCAGGAACAGTATGTTTCCGATAATGTACCGTCTCCACATCCGTCGCGGTTCCTTGATCAGCCGGTACAGCCATTCCAGACTGTGTTCCTGCCACCATTTCGGGGCACGCTCCACGGTTCCTGCAAAGAAGTCGAATACCGCTCCGATGGCACCGCAGTGGCAGTGGATGTCCAGTTCCTTCCAGTGCGTGTAGACCCATTTCTCCTGTTTCGGCGCCGTCATGCCGATCCAGAGCAGATCCGGATTAGCCTTGTTGATCGCTTCGATGATCTGCCGGTTCTCCTCGTCGCTGAATTCCGGCTTGTAGGGTGGGGAATACGTCTCTATCGTGATGTTCGGATACACCTCCGCAGCTTTGGCCTTGACCAGTCCCAGCACCCGTTCACTGCTTCCCATGAAGAAACATTTGCCTCCCCGCCGGTTCAGCTGTTCCATTTCATGTTCAAACAGATCCCATCCTGCAATCCGTTCCTTCGGTTGCGATTTGGCTTTCAGCCACCGGCAGGCCATTACGATGCTGGCCCCGTCCGGCACCAGGGCATCCCCCTTCTGGAGAGCCTCTGCAAAGAGCGGATCCTTCTGTGCCGTGTTATACGAATGTGCATTGATCGTATTGATCAGCACCTTGCCTTCAGGCAGTAACGATAACTCCCTTCTGCTTTCCAGAAGAGATAAATCCTTTAATTTAAGCATGTATGGTTAGAATTTTATTTGTAAAAATCGTTTAAGATTGAAGGCTTTTATAGAGGTCCTCTATTTCTTTATTTATTGTATTTATATTGAATTTCGTTGTTGCTAAAATGAGAGATTGTTTTTGTATTTTTTCTCTTAGGGCACTGTCTTTTATCAGCCGTTCCATTTGAACAGCAAGTTGATCATAATTTCCTGGTTGAAAGAGCAAAAGATTTTCGCCATCTTTTGCTATATCAGGTATTCCACCTACAGGTGTTGTAATAACAGGTAATCCGTATGCCCATGCATCTAATACAGCCATAGGAAAGCCTTCGGCATAACTGGGTAAGCAAAAAATAGATGCTTCTTTAAAAGCTTTATCTTTTTCCTTTCCGTTTATCCATCCTAAAAATTGTGTTTGCGATTCTATATCTAAATCTTTAGCTAATATTTTCCCTTTATCAATTTCTCCATTTCCAGCAAAGACAACTTTCCATTCTGGGTATTGGGATGCTATTTTAGCAAAAGCCTTAATCATGTCAGCATATCCTTTTCTTGCGTTTACAGTTCCTGCATACAAAATTATGTTCTGTTTGGGATATCTATCAGGAAGAATTTCAGTTGTACAAGGATTATATATAACTTGTATTTTATTTCCCAGGTGAAAAGTATTGTTTACGTATTTTTCCCATAGTTGCGATAATACTATTACTTTATCAGCATGAGTAAAAAGATACTTGTATACATTTTGATATTTCCCATTGATTGTTGTTTCGGGGGAGAAAGCATGAAAATGTACTATTATTTTTTTCTTCCATAATTTGGCCCACCACAAAAAAAGAGCTTTTCGTATAGCTGAAGGAGGTTCACTTGTATGGATATGTACTATTTCATAGAAAGGGAGATTTAGTATAAATTGAATCCATCCTTTGCAGAAATATAATAATTTTAGAGAACCGCTTTTATCGATATGAGTTTCAATCCATTTACAGTGGAAATTTTTCCATTGCCTTCCTTTTTGGTGTGCTTTTATTACGGAAGTGATACCACCACGGGTTTTGTGTGAGGTTGCAATAACTAGTACTTTTGTCATTTTATATTTTATATTTATTCCTTTGTGTAGTTAACTCTTTTCGGGTTAATCTTTCTTTTTCAGGATAAAGATTTTTTTCGTGTTCTAATATTTCATCTATTGTGAATCTGAATTTTATAATTTTTGCAGGTATACCTCCAATTATTGAGTATGGTGGACAAGATTTAGTCACTACAGCCCCTGCGGCTATTACTGACCCTCTACCAATCACAACTCCTTTTAATATAGTTATATTGGCTCCCGTCCAAACATCATCTTCTATTATTACAGGTGCATCATTTTGAGGTAGTTTTTCGTCTGAATCAATAATAAATTTACCTATTACATCAATTCGGTGATCACCTGTTATAATAGTAGGATGGGGTCCAAATATAACTTTTTTCCCTATGGTTAAAGGAGCTTCTGTGCAATAGAATACAGCACCTTTAGGTATGCTAGTATAATCATTTACACTTAGATTCCATAATCCTTTAAAGTCAGAACACGTGGGACGTATATAAACTTTTCGTCCACAAAATCTCATACTTCTTTTATAGAATGGAGTCCAAATCTTATCCCAAATGAAAGGAAGGAAAAGACTAATTTTTATACCGATGTTCATATTCTATTTTTTATAGTTCTAAGAAGTTTACTGATTCCGGTTTTTCGAATTATTGGAGCCAAAATGTTGGCTTTTATATATTCTATAGGTGTATAATAGCCATACTTTTTTTCACAAAAATCAAAACCTTTTGCTAGATAGTCATTCCAGAATTTTTTTCTTTTTTGTATCGGTTCTGTTGTATGTCGTTGTAAACAAGTCTGTAAGGCTGGTTTCAAGTCTGTTTGTATATTTTCTATTTTATGTTGAATTTGTTCGAATATGTATTTTCCTTTAGGTGTATTGATGAGAATGCAAGAAATGCCGAGTGGGTCTTCGAATTTAGGATTTACAGCTTTAATATTCCAATAGTCTCCTATAGTAAGGTCTGAAGCCCGGTGTATATTGGTGAATATACAATTATAGCAAGATGGTCTACTAATAAGACCTTTAAAGAAAAGATTGAGGTATGATTTATTTGGGACTACTTTATTATTTTCTTTAATTTGAAAGCTATATGACTTTCTCCAGCCTAAGCTTTTATCTCTGAAAGAAATATTAATAGGAGTATATTTCTTTAAAATGTCATGTAAAATAAGAGGGCTTGGTACGCTATGACATAAAATATCCACGGTTATTAGCTTTGGATAATCTTTTTTCAAGAAGGAAATTAAACCAGCAGTTTGGCAAGGAGTTCCAGTAAAAAGGAGCCATTTATCTTGCTCCAATAATACTTTTATATTTTGGAAGGTATTACTTAATTCGCTTTGTACGTATTTTGAACCTCTCATTTTATTCCGTCCCTCTGCTGAAAATGTAATAGTATGTTCTACTTTTTGAGTTGATGTATTATACACAGCTCCGCAGATACCGCCTTGTAATTGGAGAATGTAATCTGATAAAACGGTAAACATTCCTCCTGATGTACTATTTAATCTGATATTGCTTTCTTTACATTTTGCTGCATATACAATAGGTTCTGTAAAGCAATTTATAGGTCTTTGGTACTTTTCCTTTTTCCAGGGACAAACTTTAATACATATACCACATTGTATACATATTGTTTCATCTACAATTGGATATTTAAATCCTTCACTATCAGAATTCATTGTAATACATTGTTTAGGACAACTTTGTACGCATGCAGTACATCCTGAACAATTATATTTATCTGTTAAGGCTTTAATATGTTTCATTATAGAATAATTAGTTTTCTATAGCATTTAATAGATATGAAATCGAATCCTGTCTTAATTCATTTAATTTTTTATTTGGTTCTTCGTAATTAATATGTATGGGTAAATTATCGATATTTTTAATATTAGTGAGCAACCTTTCGGATAATCCTACATTATTCAGTAATGTTTGAGCACGTTGTGGAGAGTTGCGCTTGATAACACTGATAAAATCTTTATTAAAGTTTATAGCAAATGCTGTTCCATGAAAAGAGTTCGTTACAATATATTCTGCTTTATCAAAAAGCCATAAGAATTGTGCTGGACCGCAATGAGGGATTTGTATATCAACTTTTGGATGTTTTTTAGGCATATTTGTAATTAATGCGACTTTCCAGCCATAAAGGTCTGCTATTTTTCTAGCATAACTTACGACTTCATCTAATTCATCTATATAATATACTAAAACATATTTTTCAGCTAGTGTGCATTTCTTTGAGTATTTTAGCCATTCTTCTTTAGTTATTAATAGGCTGGGATCTAAAACAACTTTTACTTTCCTATGTAAAAAAGACTCTAGTTGTTGGCACCCAGCTAACTCTCTTGTACTTAGATGAGTAAATTCATTCAGCCATTGTCTTACTTGAATTTGTTCTTCTTTGTTAAAAATATATGAGCCAACAGAGGATCCGTATGCGATTTTTTTATATTTATTTTTAGATGCAAAAGCTAAAAAATACGCAGGATTTAATTTTCCTAATCCACCGCATAAAGGATTCCATATTTGGTCACTTCCTGTAATTAATACGTCATATTCTTCATTGAAAGTATTTAATTCCTTTAAAGTATTATATCTATATTTTGATATCATTGGAGATATAAATGATCGATACCTATATAGACGGGGAAGATTGTATAATTTATATATTATATTGATAGGAAATTTATATAATCTAGGGTGATTAGGTATTTTCCTATAATCAATAATAGAAGCATTATACCCATTCTTTCTAAGAAATGCAGTTAAAGCAAAAGCTTGTAAAAATGCTCCATAATTTAAATCACTATGTATCGTTATTATTCCTATTTTTTTCATTTTTTTATTAGTTGATTAAATAAGTTTATCCATAAAGGCATTATTTTATCTGCCGAATATCTTTGAATATTTTTTTGTGCATTATATCCCATTTCTTTTCTTTTCTTTTCATTTTTCATGATAAGAATAGTTTTCGATATGAAATCTTTATTATTCCCTTCTTGGATACAGAAACCATCTTGTCCATTTGATATAATATCTTTAGGACCACATTTGCATTCAAAAGCAATAACTGGTATCCCACATTGCATAGCTTCTGTTAATACTAGCCCCCATCCTTCATATCTTGAAGTCATTAAAAGTAATGAATTCTTTTCATATTCTGTAATGATATTTCGGGAAGCATTGTGCATTATTATTGAATTTTCTAACTTCCTTTTTTTTATCATATTTTTTAGTTTAGTTTTATCTTCTCCGTCGCCATAAATATTTAAAATCCATTCAGGGCATATTTTATGTATTTTTTCCCATATTGGAATTAATAAATCGAAACCTTTTTGTGCGTCCAGTCTACCTACAGCTATAGCTTCTTTTTTAGATGTATTAATAGAGGGATTGGTATTAAATGTTAATATATTAGGGATATTTATTACATTTTTTATCTTAGATGACCATAAAATTTTGTCTTCTTCTGTTAATACAACAAACTGATCATATTGGGGTATAATGATATTTTCCTCTTGCCAGCATTTTAGGTAATATACAAATCGCGTTATTAATGGAAAGTTAAAAGCTTTAGCCATTAATTGTTTATGTTTTCTACAAAAGTGGCATTCTAGAATTTTTTTACTTCCATCTTTTATTTCTGGTAAAAAGGATGCTTCATGTGTAAATGTTGAAATCGTAATGTCCGGTTTAATTTGGCATAAAATATTGGATAGTATTTTTTTATGTTTTTTTTGTAATAGTCTTCTCTTATGAATTCGAATATAAATAGGAAGTTTCAGCAGAGAATCATAGTCAAGATTAAGATCTATTAGTTTAATTAGGGGGGAAAGTTTATAATATGGAGCTTTTCCGTTTTGTAGAGCAGTTATAATTGTAATATTATAATGGTAGATTTCTGCTAAATAATTTGCCTTTATTGAAATGATCCGTTCAATTCCACCAGGTTTATAGAGTTGTGGTAGACAGTATACAATTTTCATTGTTTTATTGATTTATTATAAACCTCTAAATATCTCTGTGCGCATAATTTCATTGAAAATTTTTGCTCAAAAGTATCTATAACTTTCTTTTTGTTAATTGTAATAGTTTTATCTAGGAATGAAATAATGGCATCATATAATGACTCTTCGTTAACTTCATTTGATAAGATTCCATTTTCTCCATTTTTTATGACACTAGGTATTCCACCAACAGGAGTTAAGATTGGTATCACTCCGTATGACATTGCTTCTAGTAGTGAAATAGGTAATCCTTCCCATTTTGAGCTTAAAATAAAACAATCAGACGTAGATAGGTAATCAGCAATATTTTGTTTAGCTCCTAAAAAATATATACCTTTTGAAGTAATGCGTTTGATTTCTTTTCCTAATTCTGTATCAAATCCTCCTCCACATATTAAAAGGATAAGATGCTTATCTTCATTTAGTAATTTATTGAATACATTAATTAGCATCATTTGATTTTTTTGTGGATGACAACGGGCAACGTGAATAAATACAATATCATCTTTATGAAGTTTGTAAGTCTCAATTTCTTCTTTTACTTTGCTTAATTGATTAGTTGTTTGTGGCTTACTTCTTCCGTTGTCAATTTGTATAGAATTGTTGCTTTTATAGTAGCTGATATATGATTTATTGCTTAAGTCTGATATTGTGATAGGTTTTATATGTTTTCGATAAAAAAATCTATTAAAGATATCTTGTCCTTTTATTCCAGTACATACTTCTGCTGGGTTATGTAGCGTATGGAAATATTTTATTTTGGGGAATAAATATACTAGAGGAAAAAGGTAGATTAAAGTGTTTAGATGGGCATTTATAATATTGGGCTTTATTTTTTTTATTATATTATATACTTTAAAGAATGCTTTCCAAGTTAATCCTTTATTTAATCCTAAATTGATTAGATGAACTTTATCAGAAACTTCATTTAAATAAAAACTTGCACCAGGTACATCTTTGCGTACAATAAGAATAAGATACACATCACATGTTTTTGCTAATTCATTTGCTAAGTCTACTGTAAATCGTTCAGCTCCTCCTCCTGTTAATGAATAAATTAATTGAACTATTTTCATGACTTTTGTTTTATTGAGTTTATAATTCTTTTTGCTTGAAAATTGCAATTGAAATCTTTTTCTACTAGTTTATAAGCATTTTTCCCTATCTCTGTATTTTTAATAGGGTTATTTACAGCTTCTATTATTTTGTCTGCTATCTCATTGGGTTTATTAGGATGAACTATATATGCATTGAAACCATCTGTTAAATAATGAGTGGCTTCACCTACTGATGTTATAATAACGGGTTTACTGAATGAAAAATATTCTCCCATTTTTGTTGAAAAACAATATATATTTTGCTGAGTTTCATATTTGTTTATTATAGTTAAATAACAGTTCTTCTGATATTTTCTTAATTCCTCCTCAGAAAGGAACCCTGTAAATTTAACTTTTTCCTGTATAGAATATTTCTTAATTATTTGTTTTATTTGTTCTGAATGAGGGGAATCTTCAATATTACCAGTTAGATAATAATATATAGGAATTGATAATTTTTGTGAAGCTATGCCAAAGGCTTCAAGCATCCCTAATATACCATCTTTTTGTTCAAGTAATGTGCCTGAATGGAATATGTAAATGGGTTTATTTGGCCAATCTTTTCCTTGTAAATTTTGTTCTACTATAATAGGAACTTTTATTATTTTTGCTTTTGGCGCATATTTATGAGCTAGATTGGCAAGTGGTTCTGATATAGTAAGAAAATAATCATAATGATGGAACACATTTCTGAGTATTATATTTCTGCGTCTTATTGTCGATTTAGTTTCTATACTTGTGCCATATGGAAGTTCGTTTAATTCCATTATGACATTAATTTTTTTGCAATGGGCTATAAAAGCGCATAAATAGTGCCATATAATTCCGCCTTCATATACAATAACGAAATCTTTGTTTTGAGGTTGAACATGAGTATAGATAAAGAATAAAGTGTTGATATATCCATAGATATCATTTATTTTTCTCAGAAAAATATTTTTTTTCCTAAGAGGTGAACCAGACATATATCTATAAAAAATACCATTCTTATCATACCCTTCTTTCAGCGTGTTTTTAGGTTTTTTTCCATATCTCTCAGAAGATACGGGCAATAAGATCTCGGTATCTACATTCTCATTCTTAAAACCTTTGGTATAAGATTTTACTCTTGCAACACTGGCTTGTCCATTGGGATAACCATTTTTAAGAATAAAAAAACATTTCATAGAGTTTATTTTACTAGGGGTGATTTAATATATGAAATCATAAGTTTTATAATGCATTTGATGATTTTATTTAATAAGCTCAAATATCTTTTGAATGAATAGCTCAATATGCGAGGACCTATTTTTTTTAAACACCACCAGTTAAAGTGTAATTCCATATAGGATCTATTTTTGTCAAATTTATAACTTCTATTATTTACAAGAGAAGTTGTTTCAAAATAATATGCACGTAATGGTTCATTAAAACATATTACTTTATAATGCAGACCTATTGAAAACCATAAAAAACTTTCATTGTAAAAATGACCATTGACTTGTGGAAAATTTATTTGCTTTAAAATATCAGTTCGTACAATCCCCCAATGTTCACCATGAATATTATATTTATATTCTAATTCGATGTTGTCTGTAATTAATCCATTATGTGGATACATACTTCCAATGATTTTATTGGAAATTGGATTATAACAACAGACATTGATCCCGGAATATTTAGTTTCTAGAAAGCCTTGAGGAGCAATCTTATTAGCCATTTCATTAAAAAAATGCAATGTGTTAGGAGTGAAACTATCGTCGCAGTCTGCTGAAAGGAAGAAGTCTCCTTTTGCTATTTTAACAGCTTTGTTCCATGCGATATGTTTGCCTAAATTGTCCTGAGTTATAAAGATTATTTTATTTGTTAATGCATCATATTTTTTTCTAAGAGATACTATTTCCTGCTGACTATTATCTTTTGAACCATCATTTATTATTATCCATTCAAAATTTAAATATGTTTGTGCCTGAACGGATTGAAAAACTCGTTCAATTGTTTTTTCCCCATTATAGCAAGGAGTAAAGATTGTAAAAAAATAGTTTCTCATATTAATAATAAAGTTAAATTTTACATTTAATTTTAATATCTGATATGCTTTTTAAAGTTATGTGCATGAGTTTATTAATAATGTAGGATGTAATAATTATGAGGATGATCAGAATTATAAAATATAGCCAATAATTTATTTCCCCAAAAAGAGGTAATCTTGTTATATTCTCAATAATCTTTAAATGAATGAGATATAGTTCATAGCTTAAAATACCAAATGCGGATATAGTTTTATTTAAGATTGGGATATTAATTACATTTAATGTCCATGATGTGATATAACATAATCCTGGAATGCTAAGAAAGAAAGTCAATTGATATAAACCACCGCAAAATAGAATGTGCAGAGGCGTATGTTTTAATAAGAATAATATAATGAAACCAATAAACATTAATGTAAAGCTTCTGATGTAATAATATTTATTAAAATGAGTGGTAGGGCAGATCCCATGATATATCCCCAACACGAAAATAGGGATTCTGGAAATAGATAACATTCTAAGATCGTCTACTGTTGATGAAAAATTAAAGCATATAACTATTAATAGAATTATAGTAAATATTGATATTATAAATTTTAATTTATATCGTTGGGTTAATTTGTAAAAGATAGGAAAGAATAAGTATAACAATAAAATTGTTGGTACATACCAATCATATCTATTATGATTTACCCAATGACCAATAGTTGAAATGCTATAAAATAGAGTATTCCAATTATTTTTTAATATACTATATAGAAAACAAATAAGGAAATATGTTGGAGCTAACCGTAATATTCTTCTTTTATAAAAAGAAATGGTTGTATGTATATGATTATTTTGTAGACATTTATTCCAACTACGGACAAGACCAAATCCTGATAAATATAGAAAAATATCTACTCCTCCAAATCCGTTTCCTAATATTGTATTTAAAAATCCGAAACTATACGGAGAGTTTTGAGCTAATATAAGATGATAAAGAATTACCCATATTATTGCAATTCCCATTAATTCAGATCTATATTTTGAGATTAAATCCATATTTTATATTTTATGATTATAAAAATTTTCCAAAGAGTATATTTAAAAGCATTAATAAATTGAGACTTTAATGTCGTATGTTTTTGTATTGGAGGTATGGAATATGTATTGCATATCTTTATTTCTATTTGTTGCCATTTCTTTTTGTATAGGTGATAATTTCCCTGAATCCATGGCTTATTCCAGTTTGTAAAATGTATAATTACAGGATGTTTATATACTTCTTTTAATTGTTTTTTATGATTAGGTAATAAATTCGGTTTAAACCCAAAACAGTGGTTCGTTACATTAAATCGTAATGGAATTGTTTTGATTTTATTTTGGAATACATAATTGATAACATCCTGATCGTTGATAGTAAATTTGTTGAAATTTTCTCTTATAAAACTCCAAAACAGATCGTTTTTTGCCGCTAATCTCCACTCTTCTAAATTTATTATCATTACTCCAGAATTAATATAAGGACTATTTTCTGGGATATTGCATCGCTTTTTATGTTGTATGCAATCTGGTGTATCTTCGACACCTGCTACAGCATAATTATTAACGTCTATATTAAAAAGATTGCTAATGTTGTCAACAATTATCATATCCACATCCAAATATATAATTTTTTTAATGTTGTTAGGGATGAGGTAGGGTATGTAAAGTTTCAGAAACATGAATCTAGACCATGTATGTTCCATACATTTTAACCAATCTAGTTCATGCATATTAACTTGTAGTATGTTGATTTTTGTGAGATTATGATTCTCCCATTTTATTAGATTTTGCTTATCCTCTTCTGATAATTCACATGTAATAAGAAAGATGGAGAATTGTTCATTATTATTGTCCAATAGGGATTGTACTGTAACAAGAAATTGAAGAATGTAATTAGTGTCTGCAACGAATACTATAGCATTTTTTTCTGTTTTCATTTTTTATCGATTTATAAATGTTTTACCCAGCATGATGGGATATTTTTTCTTAAAATATTTGATAGGTACTAAAGTTATAAATAAGATAATAAGTCCTAGTGCCCAATAAGGTATGATAGATATGTTGTATCCTATAATTTTAAGTAGTCTAGATATGATAGATATAATTGTAGAGTGAGTTCCTAAAATTAAGAGTGTACCGATTGAAATGTCTTTTATGGGATTCATTTTTATAAATCTTTCTGTGGAATAGAATAAGATAGAAAATGAAATAAAGTATAAAGGCGGTACTATATTGTATAGTATATAACTATTTCCATACAGATTCGCATAAATGTCTATTTCTCCCATATCTTTTGAAATTATATATAAGTAAAATAAGCTTATTATAGCAAAACAAAATGCTAAGTTTTGAGGTATCTTATGTATTATTTCTGTAAATTTAGCTTTATGGATATATATGCCAAAAATAAAGAAAAAATAACAATGAAAAATTCTTTCAATTAGCAAATTATTTAGTTGCGGTAGTATATAATTAATTTTGCATATGTGATATATAATACATATAGATAAAAAGAAAATTGTGTAAATATGCGAACAAAATTTCTTTGTTAATATTCTTAATAAGAAAAGTATTTCAATATACCAAAGGCCTGTAAATATGTCAGCACTAATTTTGCTTGAAGGGAAAAAAATAAAACTATTAATAGGGTATAAAATATAAGTCCTAAAGTCCCATGGAATTTTTAATCCATAATATAGAATTATAAATCTATATAATAAATTAAATATGGATATAATAAAGACGGGGACGAACAGAGATTTAAAAGATTTTTGTATTGATGATGGTTTATATAAAAAACCAGATACAATAAAGAAACATGGCATATGAAATGTGTATATCCATTGTTTTAGATCTGGATTTATATTTGTTATATGTCCTATAACCATAAAATAAATAAGGATTGTTTTTAGACAATCAATCCAATATAAACGTTGATTCTTTTGTTGCGTCATTCTATTTTTTTTATAACTCGACAAGGATTTCCTGCAGCGATGGTATTTTTGGGGATTTTTCCGGAAACTACACTACCTGCTCCTATAACGCTATTTTCTCCTATTATACTTCCTTTTAATATGATAGAGTTAGCCCCTATAAAAACATTATCACCGATAATAACCGGCAAAGATTTTACATTTCCGTTACATCTATTTTGGGGATGAATGGGATGCCAATCTGAGTCTGTTATAATAACATTTGCACCAATAATGCACTGATTACCAATCTTTATATGATTGAATGATCCAATTGTGACCCCTGAAAAGCCACAATGCGAACCTATTTGTATGGATGCTTCAGAAGTTAAAGTTGAGATTATGCATCTTTTATTACATCCTAATAAATTCCATTCTGTTGTTGAATTAAAAGTGCAATTTTCTGATATTGTAATTTCTGAATGTACAGTTTTATAAAAGGTTGTGTAGCCAATAAATTTGCAATGTTTTCCGTATTTTATACACTTAATTTTTAAGTCAATTTTTTGAATGAAAGAAGTGAATAGCCCTATTATAAGAAAAATATATTTTCTTATTCTATTTAAAATGTATAAAATCATTGTTATTTTTATTATATATTGTACTATATATGTTTAACATTTGCGTTGCATTTATATCTGGATTATGTCTTTTTTGAGCCTCGATTTGTTCTTGCTCTAAAATGGATTTAGAATAATTTCCAGCAAAGATTTTGCATACATAATATGCTAATAATTCAGGTTCATCATATCTATAATAAAATCCTGTTTTATTGTGCTCAATCATATCTCCGACTCCTCCAACATATGAAGAAATTGTTGGAACTCCAAGTAATTGTGCTTCTCCTACTGAATTGGGACTATTTTCTATAGCTGAAGGTGAGATAAAAACATTACATTTAAGAAACTGATCACACATTTGTGTTTCTGATAAACCGTTATAACATATTATTCTATCTTTAAGATTATATTTTTTTATCATATATCTTAGATATTTTGCATATGATCCCATTTTTATTTTCTCTTTTAGTGTTTGGGGATTTAAGTTTAGTGAGGAGCCAATATAAACTTTTGTTTGTGGATATTCTTTAATAATTAGTAGTAGCGCTTTTAAGAATTGATGAAATCCTTTAATAGGATTTTTGGCTTGACTAATAAAAATAGTATATGGTTCGCAATTTTTATATTCCCATCTTTTATTGTAAAAAGAAGGTCGTAAAGTTTCATTACAAAAATAATAATTGGCATTAGGGTTGATTGCCCAAATATGAGCTTTATCCCATTCGGTTCTTCCTATGATATTTGTAACACTTTGAATTAGTTTGATTTCTGTCTTACCTTTTCTTTTATATGACTTTTGCCCATCAAAAATGGAGCAATGTTTAACAAGTTCATATAGAGAAGTATATCTCAGGAGTCTTATTGTGTTTAGATGTGATAAATAATAGTTGGAACATATACTTAATAATCCTTGAATAGAAACTACATATTTTAAATTTGAATTAATATTGAGAAAAAAATATGCATTTTCCTGTTCTGTACCGTGAATATGAACTAAACTTGGATTAAAATCTTTGATTATATGTTTACAAAATTCGCTATTCTTATCTTTGTTTTTATTGGAAAATTCAGGCATGACATAATAAATAGTTCCATTGATTTCCTTTTTAATAAAAGTTTTCACAATATTGGTAAAACATAAGACAGCATATTTATTATTTAAATCTTGCTTTTTTAGCGCTATTAAAGATGAAAACATCCATCCACCCCCAAAGGATATGGGTTGATTTAGATATAATGATATATCAGGTAGTAAAATATTGCTAATCCAAAGAATATTCATGTCGTATATATTTATTTGTGGATATAATCAAACAGATTGTATATTATCTTTAGATGGAATTTAGTGGCAAGGTATAATTTGAATTTACCTAAAAAAGGAGCATTCAATAAATGTAGTTTTTTTATACTTTCAGGGTAAAAACTTCTTATTTCGTTAAAATTACGATTTTCCGGATATTTCATTAAAGCCATTTTTAAGCTGTTTATTCGATTAGATAGAATAGGCTCTAATTCAGCTAAATTAATATCCCTATTTTTTAGATAATATAGTACTTTTTTGAAATTATAATACTCTTCATAGCATCTCATTCTTATTCTTTTATTTGAGAAACTAAGCGATGAATCATTTATTCGATAATGATATAGCAAATATGGTGCATAGGCCCACTTTTTAGCATTGAGGAAATGTTGTGATGTTAGTACTAAATCCTCTAGTTGATTCAATTGAGTAAATTCTGTTTTTGTTGTATATAAATCTCTTGATACAAGCTTATTCCAAACAGCACTATGAAATTCTCCTGTTAGAAGTTTTTTCATAATCTCTTGCAGTGAGTCTGATTCATAATTGTTTCTTATCGGCTTTGATGCTGTTGACGTTTCTATAAAATAATCACACCAAATAATTTGCGCTTCTGATTCTACAGCTTTTTGCATTAGGGATGATATATAGTTATGTTCAACCCAATCGTCAGAATCTACATGAATAATATATGCGCCATGACTATATTTAAGGCCTGTAGCTCTTGCTTGAGGAAGCCCTTCATTTTCTCGTTTATTAATAATATGAATATATTTTTCTCTCTGAGGATATTCTTTAATTATGAGTTCAAGTATCTTCATAGAATTATCCGTTGTTTTATCATTAACGAAAATGTATTCTATGTTGGGATAATCTTGTTCAAAAAGTGAACGGCTACATTTTTCAATATATTTTTCAACTCCAAATATAGGAATGATTATTGACACTAAAGGATATGTTTGGTTATTCATAAATAAACGTTATGTCATTAATGTCATTTAGCCATGTTTGGTAAAAACCATAGTTTTTTCCATAATTATTATCTATAAAGGTATATGGCTTTTCCAATAATGTTGCTAATATGGCAATATGTAATCTAGTTGTATAAATGTAGTTATAAGAATTGATAAATTTAATGGCATTATTTGTGATGGATGGTAAACAAACATATCGCATAAAAAGATCTTCTGTCCAGATTGTTTTATATTTAAAACATTTTCCTATAACTCCTAATCTATTCATTAAATGATTATATTTAGCATTGAAAAATCTGATAGTATTTAGGAGTTTATAGCTTAAAGGTGTTTTTTCCATAGAAGGCCAATCATGGATGTCTGTTGGAGACGTAAATTTTATCTGAGGTAATTCTTTTGCTTCTTTATCTGTTCTGGCAATAAATAAATCTCTGTTAAGAAAATTATTTTTTCTCTTTTTATTTATAAAAATATTTGATATGCAAAAAGCCATATCTGGTAGTAAATATATATTATTCTTAATATGACTCGATAAAATATTATAAGATCTTTTATCTCTAGCACATAAATGGAGATCTTTGTGACTTGATATGATCTTCAAATCATCATTTAGAATTTGAGGGTTAGAGTACCATATAGTTTGTGGTAAAAATATGATTCTATTATTGGGGTATTGTTGTACAACTTTAAGTTTAAATTCTTGAAAATATCTCCATAAATCACCAAAATTGCCGCCACCTTGTAGAAGAATTGTTACGTCTGTTGATATTTTATCGAAGTGAAATGTATCAGCACTTTTTGTATATAGAAGTTCGACATTATGTTCTTTGAGAAGTTGTATAGTACCCAACCAAATAAGTAGATCTCCTGTATTGGTGTGATATGGTGCATCTAATAATATACACTTTTTACCTATTAAAGGTACAATTTGATTTTCAATTAGTCGTTTTAATATTGTCTTTTTTTCTTGAAAAGTAGCCATAATTATGATATCAAGTGAAGTTTCTTTTTTAAAATATTAAGTGAGGCTTGCCGTTCTTGAGATGTTAAGCCTATAGTATAAATAAGAGGAATAGCAATTATTAGAGATAAAAATGTTGTTGTTATTATAGAAATAAATGGAGAAAATGAAATCATATGTTTAATAAAGAAAGGAAGAATAGATGAAATTATGGCTATGAATGAGCCTTTGAGAATAACTTCTTTTGTCCATAAAGTAATTTGGAATGTCGGTAATAATTTTTTGCAATATATTAATCGTATAATAACTAATATAATATTTACAAAACAACGAACAAGCATAATATTGTAAGGAGGATACTTTAAAAAGAGTAATATCCAGCTGAGAATTATATTTAGGAAATAGATGGAGGAGATGAGTATTTGATATTTTTTTATATTTTTATCAGAGTATATAAGCATCCATAGTGGAGCTGATATTGCCTCAAGATAAATGTAACCAAGTGATAAATTACAGAATTCAGGGGAGTATTGTGGATAATCTCCAAGCCAAATATGAAGTAAATTTTTACTTTCAAATATGATAGGTACAGCAAATATGAGTAAGAGATAGCTTGAAATTTTAGATGTTTTGACTAACAGATCTTTCAGATAGTCGTTGTCGTTAGCTACATAAGATTTGGTAATTGCAGGATTAAAAGCTGTTTGGAAATTTGTGATAAATCCATTTACTACATTTATAATAGTATTGGCCACACCCATTGCTGCATTAACTATTACAGATGTAAAAATATTTACCAGTACTGAGACCCCTTGGTTTGTAGCAACAACGGCTGCTTGCCCAAATAGACTCCATCCAGTAAAAGAAAAAATGTCTTTTAGCTGAGATTTATTTTTAACAAATAGCCATTTGCACATTGGGAAATTTTTATAACAATATATGCGATAGATAGATACATTAAAAATCCCTATAATAAAAATTAATACTGCATATATGATTAGTTTATCAAAGTTTATGTATTGAATCAAAAGAATTATTACTAATTTAAATATTACATCAAATATTGTAAAATATGCATAAATACTCATTCTTTCGGTAGCAATGATAACTGCTTGAAAAGGGGTTTGCATAATATTAATTATAGCAGTAATTACAGATAATTGATATACTATATTTGCTGCAAATTCACGTTCTTCCGGTATATTGAGTTGAGTGTTTACAAACCATAGTCCTATTGTTTCAGCTAAAAGAAAAATGAAGATAGAAATAAAAATATGGCTTAGTACGCATAGATTGAATGTAGATCGCTGTGTTTCATTATTTCCTGTTTCTATTTCAGCTGTTATATATCTTCTAGTAGCATTAGATAACCCAGAGTTAAGAAAAGAAAAAAATATAATAATTCCTCCTACGAGATTATATATGCCGTAGTTTATTTCGCCTAAAGTATTAAAGACTATTCTTGCTGTGAATAATGACAATACTAAGAGAATTGCCATCCGTAAGTACATTATTAATGTATTTTTAAATATTCGTTTATTATTTCCCATTTAAACTCTTGTTAGTTTTCTTATTGCTATTATAAATGTCTTATCACTCTGATTTATTAGATAGGGGTTTAAGCATATTCCCATTATTATAAATATAGTAATATTTAGAGGATCTACATTGTTTATTTCTTCAATAAAAGCCATAAACCATCTAAAAGCCAAGTATACTCCTAATGTTTTTATATATATGTTGCGTGATTTAAAAACAGAATAATATATGGATGTGGCAAAGCATAAAAAGTAAAATATGAGTCCAATACAGCCCATCCATGTGAATATATTACATGCTGAAACCTCTGAAATTCTTTCGACTTTCTTTGTTGAGTTAGAAAATTGTTCTTGAAATTTAGAATCATAGCCATGTGAAAAAGTTCGTCCAATCCAAATATAATTATTATTAATAGACGAACTTATAACTTCATCATATACAAGAGTTCTTGTATCTGCATAAAACTGATCATTTTTATTTTCTCCAGATTCAAAAACGTTGTATATGCCTGATATTCCTAAGTATAGGAAGATTATTGGAGATATTAATAATAAAATGCTTAGAGCTTTACTGATTGGATTAATGATTGATTGTTTTTTTATTTGTAGGAGTAATATACAACCTATAATGGCAAGGCCTCTTAATAAATTAGCCCTTGTATCAATATCAAAGATTGACATGGAGAATAATATTATACATATAATCTTCCATTTTAATTTTATCTTTGATAAAAATATCATAATTAGATGTATCGGTACTAAATACCATCCCCAACATCCTGGCAACATTACGAATGATAAGAAAATAAATATTGGTATTCCTAATTTTATATATAAAGAAAAAAAGTATTTAGTATATCGTAAATCAATAAAAAGAAGAACCGTAGATATTATTAGAACAGAAAAAGTATTTTGTATTAGAAAATTTATACTTTGCTTGTCATTTATATAATATAGGCTTCGGAGAATAGTAAGGATACACCATAATAAATAGGAAAATATAATTTTTTTACCAAGAAAATCTGCCTTCCTTACTTTCTTTACAGTGGTTAAAATCAGAAAAAGAAGTAAGATCGTTTCTATAAAAATAGAGATAGTTAGTGAATATATAATATTTCTACTCCATACCATTAAACAATGAATTATGGAGTAGAAAAAAAGTATTTTTATAGGACTTTCTATAATATTTAGCGTTTTTATGGACTTTTCCATTAGAACTTTTAGGATATTGTGCCTTTGATTGCAAATTATTAAATAATAGGATATAAGATCGATTTATTAGCTGGAATCCTAGTTCTTCTTAATTATTTATTGTAACCATATCCATATCCATATCCATATCCATATTTCTTACCATATCCATATTTGCCATATTTGCCATATTTGCCGTAACCGTAGTAGTAACCATTCTTACGCTGGTTCATATCAATACCATTGATCAGTGTACAGAGATTGGGCAACTTATTCTCGCGTTTCAGGTCATTGATCAGTTCGTAGTCGCTCTTATGCGTATAATCAGCACGACAGACATAGACGCTTAGATCTGCTACACGGGCAATCAGCTGGGTATCAGTCACCATACCGATGGGGGCTGTATCCAGCAGGACATAGTCAAAGGACTGCTTCAATTGCTCAATGGCTTCATCCAGCGTTTTCCGTGCCACCAGTTCCGTAGGATTGGGAGGAACCGTACCTCCCGGCAGAATAAAGAGGTTGGGGGAGATGGCTGAGGGCTGGCAGAGACTGAGCAGATCGGTGTGCTTCGGGTCAGCCAGAAATTGGGTAATACCCCGTTCCTTATGAGAGATCTCGAAAACCTTGTTCAGTCCGGGTTTACGGATATCCAGACCGACAATCACCACCTTCTTGCCCATAAAGGCAAAACTACAGGCCAGATTTCCGGCATTGAAACTCTTGCCTTCGCCGGAGGTGGTGGAGGTAAAGAGAATCACTTTCTGGCCTTCTCCCAGCATATACTGTAAATTCGTACGGACGGAGCGGAAGACTTCTTCCATCAGACCGTTGCGGTTTTCCTGTACCACAATGGGATGTCCTTCCGTATCGGTCAGAGGAATATCTCCGACTACGGGGACATCGGTAATCTTTTCTATATCTGCTCGGCTTTCAATCTTAAAGCGGAGCAGGTTGCGAAGAAAGATCACAGCAACTGGCAGACCTAATCCCAAAAATAGAGCAATCAGATAATATATTTTTCCATTTGGTCCGACCATACCGCCGGCCAGAGGTTCTTCTACCATACGGCCATTATTTGCCGTAGCGGCTAAAGTAATCGCATTTTCCTCCCGTTTCTGAAGCAGCATCAGATACAGACTGGCCTTGATTTCCTGCTGGCGGGAGATGCTGAGCAGTTCTTTTTCCTGCTGGGGGGCATTGCTGATCCGGTTTGCAAACTGGGCGGCTTCGCGGTTCAGGTCGTTGCGGGTGATTTCCAGTCCTTTCAGCACGCTTGCCACAGAGGTCTGGATATTCTTTCGGGTAGCTTCGAGAGAGGTATCCAGATTGACCACGGCCGGGTTGCTTTCGCTGGAAGTACGGAGCAACCGTTTGCGCTCGGTCAGCATCTCGTTATACTGTCCGATCAGGGTGGACAGCCCGTTGTCGCTCAGCCCGATATTGGCCGGAATAATTTCCATCCGGTTCTCGGGACGTTCGATGTATTCTTTCAGAAATTCTACAAGGCGGAGCTGGGTGGCATTCTCAGCCCGTTTCTGCTCATATTCGGCATTGCCTTTCAAAGCCAGCTGTGCATCACTGGTCAGGTCGGTCAGTCCCGCTTTCTGCTTATACTGTGCCAGCTCACTTTCCGTAGTACCCAGTTCGTGATTGATGATGCTGATGCGTTCGTCGATAAATTCGGCCGTCCGGCTGGCTACCTCATTCTTGTCATCATTGGCATCGGCATTATACAGCGCTACCAGCGTATTCAGGAAGTCCAGACCCCGGCCTACATGGGTATCGTTGTAGTTCAGTCGTACAATGGTGGTCTGTTTACTGGTTGGTTCGGTAGACAGATTCCCTTGGCACATCTTGGCGGCTGAAGTAGGGGATACAATCTGCACCTGGATAGTACGTCCTTCCTGAATCTTTGTACTATCTTTCGCGTTCAGCGTCAGGGTTCCGGCAGGAGTAACGAATACACCGGGCAGACGGTCAAAGGTCTTTTCTGTGGTGTTCTCATTCTCATTCTGAATATATGTTACAGTAGCCTTGACTTTCCCGTCAGGCGTGCAGTCCAGCTGTAAATTCAGGGAACCTGCCAGCTTTTCCGCTTCTTCCGGAGTCATCCAGACCTTAATAGGACTGTCGTTTTTATAAAGCGGAAGGGCATAACCGAAACTGCGGGGTTCCGCATAGCGGATATTCAGTCCCAGGGTATTGACTACCTTCTTGATTAAGGTGCGGGAACGGAGAATTTCCATTTCATTGTCGAAATTGCTGGCCATGCTCAGCATCCCGAGATCCTGCATGGTGGCAAGCGGACTGTTGGCACTGCCTTTTCCTTTGTCATCCTGCTTGATCAGTACCGTGGCATTCACATTGTAAACCGGAGTCTGATAGCGCAGGTAGCCCCAGGCTCCGATCAGGCAGAGAATGAGGCAGGCCACAAACCAGGGCCAGTACATCAGGTATTCAAACAGAATCGCTTTATAGTCAATCGGCTTTTCGTCTTCAGCCGTAAAAAGATCGTCGTATTTTTCGTTGCTCATGATAACTTTACTTTAATATGGTGACTAACAGGCTGGCAATTGATACTAAAATGGACGTGGCACTGATCCACAGGGTCGTACTGTTGCCGATATCGGAGTTGCGCGCAGCAGTCTTGTTGGGACTGACATACAGAATGTCATTCTGCTGGAGATAGAAATAGGGGGAACGGATCAGATTGGCATCGTTCAGGTTCAGCTCCTGAATGTCGCGTCCTCCGTCTGCCGTTTCGCGGACCAGCTTCACATTGTCACGGACTCCATATACTGTCATATCTCCTGCCATGGCCAGAGCTTCCAATACATTCACTTTTTCGTTGCTGACCGTGAATGTGCCGGGGCTTTTGACTTCACCCAATACGGAGATCTTATAGTTTACCATGCGGACATTCACAATCGGGGTTTCCTTCAGGTAGGGAGCAAGCCGGTCGCGGAGCATGGCTTCGCATTCATTCTTGGTCATGCCGCTGATCTTTAATTTTCCCAGTACCGGAAAATCTATTTCACCCTCGTTGTTTACCAGATACTGCTGCAAAGTAGGCTGAGTAGTCAAATTGGTGGAATTTTGGGATACTGCGCTTTGCACCGTCAGGTTAAAAGGAACACTGGCCTGGGGATCGGTGGTGCTGACGGTAATGGTCAGCAGATCCTTGGGCATGATCCGGGCGTCGTAGAGCGGAATTTCTCCGGCCGGTACATTGACTGTCGCAGAATTCTGCAAATAGGGCACCTTCTTGTATGAGGTACAACCCGACAGCAGGAAAGCTGCTGTCAGTACGCAGAGAATGTTTGATTTGAATGTCATAATGATTTTAGGTTTCCTTTGATGTTACTAAGCCGTCGCGATTCCGGGGGCCGGAATCTGACTGACTTTCCGATTGTTTGCTGAATAGATTCATTGTTGACCACCACGCCCCGGGGGCCGGAACCGTGGTCACTTCCTCGTCCGGGGGCCAGAGCGAAAGGAAGCTACGTTTGGGGTGCGCTTCGCGGTTACCTCTCCCAACCGGGGACCGGGAAGAAGGGATAAAACCGGAATTTTTTAGCTGCAGATGCAATTGTTATTCACAATTGCGAGACAAAGGTAAATATTATGTTTTAATTTAAAACAAAATTTCCAATATTTTTCAAAAACAACTATTAATTTTGTGTCGGACTTCTTAAGAAAAAGAATTTCAATGAGATTTAATGAAAATTTCAATTCGATTTCATTCTCAATTTTAACGAGTTTAAAGAATCTTAAAACCGGACATTTTTTTTCATTTGGCCGGTAAAATATATTCACCCATGAGACAAAAAGAAGTAAAAACAGAAAAACGGGAGCAAAAGACAGAGAGTGAGAAACCGAAAAGGTGGTTGCGCCACACCCCTGAAGGGTATCAGTTTACGGAGGCCGAGTATGCACTGAATGCACTGGGGAATTTCCTGACCCTGATTGCCTGCGGGAAGATCAAGCTGAGCTGGTCGGACGAGATGCAGCTCAAGCGGCTGACCAAATATCTGGTCCGGATGCTCTTCAAGGGGCCCTGGAGAAGCGTACGGAAGAAGATCCTGGAAGATTAGGGCTCCGCGGACAGGCCGGAAATACCTGCCCGGAAAATAAAAAAAGGCTTCGGCGTTTCCATGCAAACGCCGAAGCCTTTTGACTGAAACGCCGAAACGTTTTCAGGGTCCACCTGGGTCCACTTTTTCTATATGGACCCTATTCCGTGGAATGTACCTTGCGGTAGATGCCGTTGTCGTATGCTACCAGGTTCTGTTTCAGCATCTTCTTGAGCCATCGCTTGGCAGTGGAACGGGAGATGTCCATGGCAGCCGTCGCGGTGAGATATTCCATGTAAGTGAAGCTCTCGGGCAGCTTCTTGTAGCACTCCAGCACGCGGTGGAAACAGGTCATCTGTGAGCGTTTCCGTTCCGTTCCGGGCAGGATGGTGGAGAGGGAGAGGCTGTGTTCCAGCAGCACCTTGACCAGTTCGATGGTGATGTTGAAATCCTCGTCGCTGCAGGTGACATCTTTCATGTTCCAGCCGGCTTCCCACTTGCGCAGGGCGGTGAGCACCATGGCGATGCGCATCGTCAGCAGTCCGTGACGTCCCACAATGGCCTCGTTGCCTTCTCCGTCCTCCAGCGAGACATTCTGCATCATGTGTCCGAACAGCTTGTTGTGGATCTTCCACTGTTCGCGGGTGAAATGGACGGAGGTGGGGGAGTTGAGCAGGAAATGGTAGGCCTGAAGCACATCATCTGCCAGATTCTCAAAGAGTTCGTCGCCGTCGATCCATTCGTCGTCCGAATCGGGAGCCGCTGAAATCCAGCCGCTTTCACCTTTTCCTGTGAGCAGGGCCAGACGGCTGTACATACCGTCTTCCTTCGATGACACGAAGTTGACCAGCTGTTGCAAGGTACCGGCCATGCAGATGGCCATGCGGGGGCGCTGGATGAGAATGGGGTGGCCGTCGATCTTGTAGTTCTGTCCCACGGCTTCGTGGTGGTAGATCATACGCAGTTCGGAGGCATGTTTGCCGTAGTCCGTTCCCAGGGCAGCGGTGAAGGAGTCGATCTCGGTGGTGTTGCAGATGATTCCGATCTCGCCGGAGTTGTAGAGGTCGGTCATCAGCTGGCTCTTGGAGGTGTTGGGCGGTACGTTCAGCACGTGCCACCGGGGCTCTTCGGGCTTGAGACTGATGTCGGGCTTGCGTTTCTCGCGGAAGGCCCGTTTCTGTTCGGCCTCCCATTCCAGCATCTTCTGCTCGTATTCCTTGCGCTCCCGGCGGTTGTTTTCCTCCATTTCGCGGTGAATCTTGCTGCCGAGCAGGGCTGACAGGGCCACCACTCCCTTGCCGGAACCTGCGGGGGCGACGGCTGCGAAGAAGAAATGGGGAGAGTAGAGACGGTGGGCATAGAGGGTGCGCACCAGCGGAACGCATCCGCTGAGGTTGGTGAGTATGGACATGAGAAGCATGTCGCGCTGGCGGCCGGAGCGGGCGGCTATGATGCCGCGCCGGATCAGGGGCGGGAGCTTGTCGTAAATCCACTCGGGAAACAGGGGTGCATGACTCATCAGATCATCCTCGTCGGATTCTTTTCTCACGGTGGAGGGTCCATTAGGGTCCATGTGGACCCATGGACCCAAATCGGCATGGTTGTAGCCCCAGTCCATCGCGCTGCAATATTCGCTGTAAGGGAGCTGGCCCATCATGCGGAAGGCGCTGTGTTTCAGCCGTTCAAAGTCGTACGGATTGAACCTCCGCCAGCGGATGTTGCGTCCCAGACGGAGCAGGACATTGTGCCGCTGACCCTCCTGAAACTTGTTTTTCCGGAAAAAATTCGCCAGAAAAGCTTCGGGGTCACGGAGGGGTACATAACGGCAGTCGTCGTTGGGATCTTCGGGGATTCCGAAGGGCCTGAAACCGGCGTTTCCGGAAGCATAATCAGCAGGATTCCCTGCGTTTCTGCCGTTGAACCGGTAATCCTCGGAAGAGTCGGTTCCCGTGGCCGGCTGATACAGGAGCGGATTGTTTCCTTCCTCGTAGGGAAAGGTGAGGGGTTCCGGTGCCAGATAAGCTTCGGGGTCATAAGACGCGAGCGTGAGGCGGCAGAGATCCTTGCACTGCATGTCGCAGGGATGTCCGGCAACCTGTTCAAGGGCATGCGCCACGATCTCATAGGCCCGGCGGTAGACATCGGGATGTACCACACCGATGCAGACGAAGATGCGGAGGCCGGTTCCGGAGACGGTGACATGACAGGCTGCCACCCAGGGAACTTCCTTCAGCCGGGCAAAAGCGTTCCGGAGCACGTCGGGCGGCATCTTGTCCATGTCGAACATGGCATAGCCGGTGCGGTTGGTGAGACACTTGGGATAACGTCCGCCAGGCAGTTTCCGGCAGGTACGAGGGCAGGCAGCTGTTCTTTGACGGAGGCAGCTTCCTGTTTCTTTCCTTCGGCCATCAGCCTGCGGTAGTTCTCCACTTCATTTTTCCATTGTCCGTTGCGGACATTTTCGATCCAGGCAGACAGTTCCACGAGGGAGTCTCCCTGCGTGTGGAAGATGCGCGTGAATACGGTCATCAGATTGTTTTCCATCTTTCCAAATTTAAGGTTGAATGAAAAAAAGTAAATAATATTTGTTTTACAGAAGCAAAGTTAAGGCAACCATCCGGAAAGGTGAAATGTTAAAACAAAGATGTGAAAATTATGAATTTATAATATGTTGAAAAACAAGGTTTATAAGCATATTTATTTAAAGTAAAGAATGAAGTTGGTTCAGAGGGAATTTTGGAAATGTGATCAATGAATTATAATTTTTACGGGTGTTTTATGTAAAAACAATTTGGAAATACATGTGAGGATACATGAGGATCCCGGGGAGGGATAAATTGTCTGATAAAAATAGTATCAGCTTAATTTATAAGTTAAGTTTTGATATTTGAAATAATAATTCTATATTTGTATCAGAATTAACTTTTATGTTAAGATGCAGCAAAAATATCATATCGAATTAGTTGAAGAGCATGATGCCGTAAATTTTTATAGCATTCATCTGAGAATTAGTTGGTAATTTAAATTTTGCAAGAGATGAAAAAGAGTAGCATAATCGAGAAAAGACGCGAGAAGGTTAATCCTGAAGTTAAGCGTATGGTTGATTTGTCTTTTAAGATTGTGGATAGAATACACGAAATTCTGAAAGATAAGGGCCTTAAGCAAAAAGACCTTGCCCTGCGTCTTGGGAAAAAAGAGTCTGAAATAAGTCGGTGGATGCGTGGAACTCATAACTTCACTATTGATACACTGATTTCTATTGAAGATGTACTTGGAGAACCTATTATTGAAATATGTCATTCGCAAGTGTTTCATGCACAGATGAAATAGCTGACATGAGAGGATGTCTTGCTGGTGAAGCAGGCACCCTCTCATGTTGATTTTCCCCCTTTTTGATTATCTTTCCAGTTCCCCCTTTTCGTTGCGGGCCATCAGTTCCTCCACTTCGGAAACCTTGACCATGTTGTAGTCGCCGGAGATGGTGTTTTTCAGGACGGAAGCGGCCGTAGAGAAATCCACTCTTTTCTGGTTGTCGGTCCAGGCTGACTGGGCATAGAGAAGGGCACCGCAGAATGCGTCTCCCACTCCGACACAGTCGATGACATTGTTGATGTCGTACACGCGGGTGTGGTACATGGTGCCGTCGGCATAGAGTATTCCGGCGAAGGTGTGGTGTTCGGAGTTCATCACGTTGCGCAGGGCGATGTAGATGTAGCGGCACTGGGACACTTCCCGGGCGATCTCCCGGCAGAATGTTTCGTAGGCTGCGGTGTCATACCGGCCGGCTGCGCTTGTGGCCTTGAATCCCGGAGCCTTGAGTCCGAAGAGCATGGCATATTCGCCTTCGCTGCCGAATCGGTGAACGGGTAGGAGTCGGTAAAGCTCAGATTTCTAAGATAGAGAGAGGAAAAGGGCTTACGATAAAGACAGTTACAAAAGTGCTTGATGCCCTTGGCATGTCGGTATCTGTCGTTTTAAAAGGTGAGCAGGAAATTGACAAAAATGTAATTGCATATATTGTTGCTGCCATTAGTGAGTTTGCTGAAATCCATCATCTTTCCGATTTTTATTGATGGCGTAGTTTTCGTCCATAAACCAAAAAGCACCAAATTCAAGAGCTAAATGCTTGATTATTTTAGTGCGGACAGAAACCTCAATCGTTTGGATGGCAGTAAACAGTAAAGGCCTGATGTGTATATCTGACTCCCATAAATAAAAATGTCCCGCTGGGTACGCTAATCTTACGGGAAGCGGGCGGGATTTGTTGATGCAAAGGTAATAGATATTTTTGATAAAACCTAGAATTAGCATAAAAAAGAGTACTTTTTCTGCTGCATGGCATTGATCTGTAATAATGACAGTTAAACAAAAAAATATTTTCCCTTTAAGTCTACATAACCCTGCAAATGTCTACATGGCGGGGGAAGGGGTGTCGTATCTTTGTTTTGTCAAATTAAAACAAGTACTAACCTTTTAAACAAATTGTGTATGGAGAAAGCAGTGACTTATTCAGTAGTGGGAAGAAAGAATCCGGGCGACAAAGGGGCTCCGGTGAAGTATTATGCACAGGCGCAGGCGCGCGGGGTGATGGGAATCCGTGAGATCGCGGAGCGCATCCAGCGGGAATGTACGGTGACGAGGGCGGACACCATGGCGGTGCTGACGGCCCTGGAAGACGTGGTGAGCGAGGGGCTGCAGAGCGGTGAAATCGTACGTCTGGGTGAACTGGGATCGCTCCAGCTGGGACTGAGCGGCAAGGGAGCGGAAGTGGAAGAGGAATACCATGTCGGGCTGATCGAGAGGGCGCGCATCAACTTCCGTCCGGGACTGACCCTGCAGGATGCGCTGGCGAACCTGTCGTATGAGCGTGTGCCGGTTAAGAAGACGGCTGAAGCCGGGGAAGAAGAGGAAGGAGGCGGAATGGGTGTCTGACCGTAAAATGATGGAAGTATGAAAGCAGTAAAAGTAATTGTCCGGATTCTGAGATGCCTGCTTTGCATCCTGACCGGGAAATGGAAGGAAAGGAGTGGAGAATGAGAAAGATTGACCTGATTGTCATTCATTGTACGGCCACGAGAGAGGACAAGTCCCTCTCTCCGGCTGAACTGGACCGGATGCACCGGCAGCGGGGATTCAACGGGTGCGGGTATCATTATTACGTGCGGCGTGACGGAGAGATCTGTTCCATGCGTCCGGTGGGGCAGGTGGGCGCACATGCGAAAGGGCATAACGCGAACAGCATCGGTATTGCGTATGAAGGGGGACTGGATGCGGGAGGGAATCCGGCAGACACCCGGACCGAGGAACAGAAACGGTCGATCCGCGTACTGGTGAGGGTGCTCTGTGAGGACTACAGAATCCGGAAGGTGGTGGGCCACAGGGATCTGAGCCCGGACAGGGACGGCGACGGAGTGGTGGAACCGGAAGAGTGGATCAAGCTCTGTCCCTGCTATGACGTGGAGAGTGACCTGGCAGAACAGAAATGCCGGGGACGGTGCAGGCTGTTCGGATAATCCCCCGGAATTTTTCCTGAAAAATATCCCGGAGCACTTGGTGTTCCGGGATATTTTTTGTATCTTTATAGGTAGTAAGAAACCTGGAAAACTGAAGAAAAATGAACCTGAATGAACGATCCTGTGTGGCAGAAGAGACCGGGGAATTCCGGCTGCGGATCTACCACAAGAGTGAACTGGCCCGGATGTATTTCCCGCAAAGCCGGCAGAAAACGGCTTCACAGAACCTGAGCCGCTGGATACAGGGGTGTCCGGAACTGTGGGAAGGCCTCCGCCGCATGGGCTATGAGAAGACACGGAAATATTACCTGAAACCGGAGGTGGAACTGATCGTAAAATGTCTGGGCGAGCCTTAGCGGGGAAAGAAGTGCGAAAAATAGGCGGAAGGTTTGGGCATGTAAAAAACATGTATTATCTTTGTGCGAAGAAAAAAACAAGATTGAAGATATGTTCAGAAATCATACATGCGGCGAACTGAGAATCGCTGATGCAGGAAAGAGCGTGACGCTGGCCGGATGGGTACAGCGTGTACGCAAGATGGGAGGTATGACTTTTGTTGACCTCCGCGACCGTTACGGTATCACCCAGCTGGTGTTTAACACGGACGTGAACGCAGAACTTTGCGAACAGGCCAGTCACCTGGGCCGTGAGTATGTCATTCAGGTAAAGGGTACGGTGAACGAACGTTCCAGCAAGAATTCCAACCTGCCTACGGGTGAGGTGGAAATCACGGTGGAAGGGCTGACCGTGCTGAATTCGGCACAGACTCCTCCGTTTACCATCGAGGACAATACCGACGGCGGGGATGACCTGCGTATGAAATACCGTTATCTGGACCTGCGCCGTACGGCTGTGCGCAAGAACCTGGAACTGCGTCACCGCATGACCATGGAAGTGCGCCGTTATCTGGACGGACTGGGATTCCTGGAAGTGGAAACTCCGATGCTGATCGGTTCTACTCCGGAAGGTGCCCGTGACTTCGTGGTTCCTTCACGTATGAATCCGGGACAGTTCTATGCGCTTCCGCAGTCTCCGCAGACGCTGAAGCAGCTGCTGATGGTATCAGGATTCGACCGCTACTTCCAGATCGTGAAGTGTTTCCGCGATGAAGACCTGCGTGCTGACCGTCAGCCGGAGTTCACGCAGATTGACTGCGAAATGAGCTTCGTGGAACAGGAAGACATTATCGAGACTTTTGAAGGTATGGCCAAGCACCTGTTTAAGGAACTGCGCGGCGTGGAACTGACTGAACCGTTCCTGCGCATGCCCTGGGCAGATGCCATGAAATATTACGGCAGCGACAAACCGGACCTGCGTTTCGGCATGAAGTTCGTGGAACTGATGGACATCCTGAAGGGATACGGATTCTCTGTATTCGACAATGCAGCCTATATCGGCGGTATCTGTGCCGAAGGTGCTGCCCACTACACCCGCAAGCAGCTGGACCAGCTGACCGAATTTGTGAAACGTCCGCAGATCGGTGCCAAGGGACTGGTTTACGCCCGTGTGGAAGCTGACGGCAACGTGAAGTCAAGCGTGGACAAGTTCTATTCACAGGAAGTATTGCAGCAGATGAAGGAAGCCTTCGGTGCCAAACCGGGTGACCTGATTCTGATTCTGAGCGGTGACGATGCGATGAAGACCCGCAAGCAGCTGTGTGAACTGCGTCTGGAAATGGGTAACCAGCTGGGACTGCGCGACAAGAACAAGTTTGCCTGTCTGTGGGTGGTTGACTTCCCGATGTTCGAATGGAGCGAAGAGGAAGGCCGTCTGATGGCTATGCACCATCCGTTTACTCATCCGAAAGATGAGGATATTCCTTTACTGGATACTGATCCGGCAGCTGTACGTGCAGATGCTTACGATATGGTGGTCAATGGTGTGGAAGTAGGTGGAGGATCTATCCGTATCCATGACTCACAGCTTCAGGCCAAGATGTTTGAGATTCTGGGCTTTACACCCGAGAAGGCTCAGGAGCAGTTCGGCTTCCTGATGAACGCCTTCAAGTTCGGTGCTCCTCCTCACGGAGGTCTGGCATACGGACTCGACCGCTGGGTATCTCTGTTCGCAGGACTGGATTCCATCCGCGACTGTATCGCATTCCCGAAGAACAATTCAGGACGCGACGTGATGCTGGATGCTCCGGGATTCCTCGACCAGAAACAATTAGATGAACTGAATTTGAGGATTGTAGATAAAGATTAATTTTTTATCGAAGTTTTTTTGAAAATTTTTCATAGGAAGGACATGGGATGTGATATTTCGTGTCCTTCATTTTATGAAAAAACGATTTGTGAAAATTTCTATCGTAAAAACCCCTATTGTGAAAACCCTGAAAACTTGGTGAATGAAAGAACGTGTACGAATTCTGCGCTTTACAATAATCGGAACGCTTAATGCGCTCATTGCGGCCTTTGTGGTCTGGCTGATGATGCACATCAGGAAGGAGGATTACATGCTGGCCAATGTGACGGCGTATGTGGTGTCGCAGATTCATAACTTTATCTGGTGCAAGTACTGGATTTTCCCGCTGGACAAGGAAAACAAGAAGAATACGGTATGGCATCAGATGCTGTTCTTTGCGGGGGCTTTCGCGCTGGCTTACAGTGCGCAGTTTGTGTTCCTGCTGGTGCTGGTGGAACTTCTGCACTGCAATGAGTATCTGGCTCAGTTCCTGGGGCTCTTTATTTACGGGGCCGTGAATTTCTCCTGCAACAAATTTCTGACTTTCCGCTGAGAGCATGCGGACTTTCTGCGGGGCTTTCACGGAATAGCCGCCTGTTATTTGTGGATTCTTGCTGAAGAAGATTTTTCCGGACAGATGGGGCACCCTGTCTCCGGAACCTTATATGAAAATCCTCCTGTTTTCCGGCCTGGACTTGTCTGAGGCTGAAGACAGGAGGATTTTCATATAAAGTTGTTTCAGATGATTCAGATGGCAGTGAGTGCCTGCTCGTCGATGTAGTTCATCCGGTGGGTCAGGATGACGTCGCGTGCCAGATCGTTGCTGTCGGTACGGAACACCAGAATACCTTTTCCTCCGAGCAGGAAGGAATAGAGGTAGGAGATGCCGATTCCGGCTTCACTGAAACGGCGGACCGCATCGGCTGCCTGTCCCGGGGTATTGTCGAGGGTGATGGCAAAGACTTCGGACATGCTGACGGAAATGCCGGCCTGCTTCAGGGTGTCATACGCCCGCTGCGGTTCGGAACAGATGATGCGGTAGATTCCATATTCCACCGTATCGGAAATGGTGGAAGCGATGAGCTGGATGCCGGCTTCCTTGAAGAGTTCGAGCACCTGAAGCAAGGTTCCCGACTTGTTTTCCACGAAAACGGATAATTGATGAATGGTCATAAGTTTGTTTCTTGTTTTGAAAGTTCATTAAATCAATGTCTTGCGCAGGTCTTTTACGCGGACTGCCTTGCCTTCCTGCTTGGGCAGGCTGCCTTTGGGCACGAGTTTCACACGCGGAGTGATGAGGATTTCGTCCTTCAGCTGGCGGGTGATTTCCTTGGTCAGGCGCTGGAGGAAGCCGTAGTCGTCGGTAAACTCGTTGAGTTCCACTTCGACGGTCATTTCGTCGTTGGCTTCGAGGTTGGTCAGCGTGATGAGGTAATCGGTGCCCAGTTCGCGGAACTGCATGAGGATGTTTTCGATCTGGATCGGGAAGATGTTGACTCCCTTGAGGATCATCATATCGTCGCTTCGTCCCTTCATGCGGTCCAGACGTTTGTGGTGACGGCCGCAGGGGCATTCTCCGGGAAGGATGCGGGTCAGGTCGCGGGTGCGGTAGCGCAGCAGAGGCATGGCTTCGCGGTTGATGGTTGTCAGCACGAGTTCGCCCACTTCACCGTCGGGTACCGGCTCGAGGGTCTGGGGATCGACGATCTCCACGATGTAATAGTCTTCCCAGATGTGGAGTCCGTTCTGTTCGGGGCACTCAAAAGCCACACCGGGACCGCACATTTCGGACATTCCGAAGGAGTTGTAGGCCTTGACGCCCAGCATCTGCTCGATGCGGCGGCGCTGTTCGTCGGAATGGGGTTCGGCTCCGATGATCAGGGTACGCAGGCGGGTATCCCGGCGGGGATCGATGCCCATTTCTTCCATCACTTCATACAGGCGTCCGGCATAGCTCGGAATGGCATGCAGGGCCGTTGTGCCGAAATCGGTGATGAACTTGATCTGCCGTTTGGTGTTTCCGGCAGCAGCAGGAACGGTGAGCATGCCCAGGCGTTCGGCACCGTACTGAAAGCCCAGACCGCCGGTGAACATGCCGTAGCCGGAAGAGTTCTGGAAGATGTCTCCCTTGCGCAGTCCGACCATATAGAGGCAGCGGGCTACGGCGTTGGCCCATTCGTCAAGGTCGTGCTGTGTGTGCAGGATGACGGTGGGAGTGCCGGTGGTACCGCTGGAAGAATGGAGGCGTACGACCTCTTCCAAAGGAACGGCAGAGAGTCCGAAGGGATAGTTGTCGCGCAGATCCTGCTTGGTGGTAAACGGGAGTTTCCGTACGTCGTCGAGGGTTCGGATATCTTCAGGCCGGAGTCCGCAGGCAGCGAACCGTTGTTTATAGAAGGGAATGCGCATACAGCGGGCAAGGGTCTGCTGCAGTCTTTCCATCTGCAGCTTCTCCAGTCGGGAGCGGGAGAGCGTCTCCAACTCGGGGTGTAAGTACAAATTGTCGTTTTTCATAAGTTTTCATTAGTATTTGCCCGCAAATATAGCAAGAAGTCGGAAATATCCGCAATTTTTCTTTCATAATTTCCGAATGTTGTACAATCTTTTCCTATTTGGCAGCGTTCTGTAAATTAAGACAGGGGAGAAGGCAAAGGGAGGGGAAATATTGCTAACGAATATGTCGAAATGTTACAGAAATGTAATATAAATTGTTTATTTGAAAGTGTTTTCTTGATGTTCGTCAATAAATGACGCATTTCTGTGTTTTTATCTGTTAATTACTTTTCTGTTTGATTTCCGGTGCTTACCTTTGCGAAGGTAAAAGAAAGTTTTTAAGGTAACAAGATTCTTATTTTAAGGTTTTTAATTCAGGTATTAATTAAATTTTTAAGGTAAAAGATGAAAAGAACAGGATTAACATTGGTAGCCGCATTGGCTTTTTCCGCATCTGTATTTGCGGGAGGAACTCAGGGAAATGAAACGAAGTCAGCTGCACGTTGGGACGCCAGCATCAATAAGGTGAAGCTGAGCCGTTATTTGCAGTTGACTTCTGACCAACACACAGAAGTAGAGAACATCTGCGACTATTTCCAGGGCGAGATGAGCCGTGCCTTGCGTGCGAAGAAGAACAGCGATGAGAAAGTGCGCAACGCTGTTTACGGAAACCTGAAACTGATGAAGCAAACGCTGAACGAGAAGCAATATGCTGACTATGTGCGTCTGATGGCTGTTACTCTGCGGAATAAAGGCATTGATGTTGCACAGAAGTGATTTAGATTAGTTCTGCCGGACAATCCTGTCCGGCGGTGTTGTTTTTTGGCCCGTGCAAATGCATGGGCATTTTTGTTTTCATTTCTCCCGTGGCAATGAGAGATCCGCAAAATTATTCTATATTTGCAGGAAACATAAATGACTGTCATATGAAAACACTGAAAACTGGAAGAAAATGGGTTGCCTGCCTGCTGATGCTGGGCGGCGTCGGGGGAATGAATGCACAGAACGAATGGATAGAACCGCCTGTAATGGGGTGGAGTTCCTGGAATACATATCGGGTGAACATTGATGAAGCACTGATCCGGAAGCAGGCTGATGCCATGGTGGAACTGGGACTGAAGGAGTCCGGATACCGCTACGTGAACATTGACGACGGATTTTTCGGCTACCGGGACGAGAAAGGACGGCTGCATACGCATCCGCAACGTTTCCCGAACGGGCTGAAGGGCGTGGCTGCCTATATTCACTCACTCGGACTCCAGGCCGGAATCTATTCGGAGGCCGGGGCCAATACCTGCGGATCGATCTGGGATGCCGACAAGCATGGCATCGGGGTAGGGCTGTACGGCTTTGAACGCCAGGATGCAGACCTGTTTTTCAATGAATGGGGATTCGACTTTATCAAGATAGACTATTGCGGGGCCGGCCAGCAGCTGGAACTGGACGAACAGGAGCGCTATACGGAGATCGTACGGGCGATCCGGGAAGTCTGTCCCCGGAATATCTCCCTGAATATCTGCCGCTGGGCTTATCCGGGGACCTGGGTACGGAATCTGGCCCGTTCCTGGAGAATCAGTCCTGACATCGCTCCGAACTGGGCAGCCGTGAAACGCTGCATTGATATGAACCTGTATCTCTCGGCATATGCGGGAGGCGGGCATTACAACGATATGGACATGCTGGAGATCGGACGCGGTCTGAAACCGGAAGAGGAAGAGACGCATTTCGGCATGTGGTGCATCATGAGTTCGCCGCTGCTGATCGGATGTGACCTGACCCGGATTCCGGAGGAGTCGCTGAAACTGCTCCGCAACGAGGAACTGATTGCCCTGAACCAGGATCCGCTGGGGCTGCAGGCATACATCGTGCAGCATGAAGGAGGCGGTTATGTGCTGGTGAAAGATATCGAACAGAAACGGGGCAAGGTGCGTGCCGTGGCCTTGTATAATCCCTCGGATTCGGTCTGCTCCTTCCGGGTGCCTCTGGAGATTCTGGAGCTGGCCGGCAAGACACGGGTGCGTGATCTGGTGAAGCGGAAAGACGAAGGACGGGTGACGGGCAGTTTCCAGTATGACGTGCCGGCCCACGGAGTCAAAATCCTTCGCGTGGAAGGCGAGGAACGGCTGGAGCCGGTGCGCTACGAAGCAGAACAGGCTTATCTGCATCAGTTTGACAACCTGGCCAAGCGTCCGCGGGGGGTGGCTTATCTGCCTTATGAGGGAGCTTCCGGAGGCATGCTTGTCACCAATCTGGGCGGTCACCGGGACAATTATGCCCGTTGGAACGAGGTGTTCAGCGAAGAGGGCGGCCGTTACAGGATGACCGTCTGTTATGTGCCGGCAGCCAAGCGGGAACGCGAAATCAATGACCGGAGACTGGAAGTGACGGTCAACGGAACCCGGGTAAGCCTGACGGAGCTGGAAACGGACCGTTCGAAAGGAGTCTGCCGCGCGGAACTGACCGTTGACCTGCAAAAAGGATACAACACGGTGAGCATCGGAAGCCGTCTGACCTGGACACCGGATCTGGACTGCTTCGTGCTGGAGAAACTCTGACCGGTCCGTCTGTTATCCGCTTGTCTGCTATCCGTTCTTCTGTTTGAGAATCTCTTCGAGCCGGATCAGTTCGTCGCGGTACTGGGCAGCTTCGATGAAGTCCAGTTTCCTGGCTGCTTCCTGCATCAGCTTGCGGGTGCGGTCGACACTGCGTTTGAGCTGATCCTTCGACATGTATTCCACAATCGGGTCGGCAGCTATCATGAGGCCGTCCGGCATGTCGGCATATTCTTTTGCCTTCTTTCCCTGTCCTGTCTTTGCCTCCTGGTTTTCCAGCAGGATGTTGGTGTGACTGCGCCTGATCTGGCGGGGAGTGATTCCGTTGGCTTCGTTGTAGGCCAGCTGCTTCTCCCGCCGGCGGTTGGTCTCGTCGATGGTCTGCCGCATGCTGTCCGTGATCTTGTCCGCATACATGATCACCTTTCCGTTGACATTCCGGGCAGCACGTCCGGCAGTCTGTGTCAGGGAACGGTGAGAGCGCAGGAATCCTTCCTTGTCGGCATCCAGAATGGCTACGAGGGACACTTCCGGCAAATCGAGTCCCTCACGCAGCAGGTTGACACCGATCAGGACGTCGAAAATACCCTGACGCAATTCTTCCATGATCTTCACCCGCTCCAGGGTTTCCACATCGCTGTGGATATAGGTACAGCGGATGCCGTGGCGTGACAGATAGTCCGTCAGTTCCTCTGCCATACGCTTGGTCAGTGTGGTGACGAGCACCCTTTCCTGAGCCTCGATGCGCTGCTGGATTTCTTCCATCAGGTCGTCGATCTGGTTCAGGCTGGGGCGTACTTCGATGACCGGATCCAGCAGTCCGGTGGGGCGGATCACCTGTTCCACGACCACCCCTTCACTTTCCTGCAATTCATATTCGGCAGGAGTGGCACTGACATAGATGACCTGACGCGCCATTTCCCGGAACTCGTCGAAGGTCAGCGGCCGGTTGTCCATGGCAGCGGGGAGGCGGAAACCATATTCCACCAGGTTGGTCTTGCGGGCCCGGTCGCCTCCGTACATGGCCCGGATCTGCGGTACGCTGACATGACTCTCGTCGATGACAATCAGGAAATCCTTCGGGAAGAAATCCAGCAGACAGTAGGGCCTTGTACCCGCTTCGCGTCCGTCGAAGTAGCGGGAATAGTTCTCGATGCCCGAGCAGTGTCCCAGTTCGCGGAGCATTTCCATATCGTAAGTGACCCGTTCCTTCAGGCGCTTTGCCTCGTAGAACTTGCCGGTCTCCTCAAAATGCTGTACCTGCAGGGTCAGATCGTCCTCAATCTGATGGATCGCTCTCAGGGTGCTTTCTTTGGTCGTCATGAAAAGATTGGCCGGATAAATCTTGTATTCATCGAAGGTGGAGATACGGGCTCCCGTGTCCGGATCGACTTCCTCAATGCCGTCAATTTCGTCATCCCAGAACATGATGCGCAGGATGTGATCCGTATAAGCCAGGAAGATATCCACCGTATCTCCCTTGACCCGGAAATTCCCGCGGTTCAGCTCGGCATCGTTGCGGGTGTAGAGACTGTCCACCAGCTGGCGGAGCAGGACGTTGCGGTCCATGCGCTTGCCCCGTCTGACTTCGATCACATTATTATAAAAGTCGGCCGGATTTCCCATACCGTAGATGCACGATACGGACGAAACCACGATGACATCCTTCCGGCCTGAAAGCAGGGCAGAGGTGGCCGCCAGCCGGAGCTTGTCGATTTCTTCGTTGATGGCCAGGTCCTTTTCAATATATGTATCCGTGGAAGGCAGGTATGCCTCCGGCTGGTAATAGTCGTAGTAGGAAACGTAATATTCCACCGCATTGTTGGGGAAGAACGCCTTGAACTCCCCGTAGAGCTGGGCGGCCAGCGTCTTGTTGTGGCTCAGGATCAGCGTCGGTTTGTTGACATTGCGGATCACGTTGGCGATGGTAAAAGTCTTTCCGGAGCCTGTCACTCCCAGCAGTGTCTGGGCGGGCAGGCCGTTCAGTACTCCGTCAGTCAGTTGTGCGATAGCCTCCGGCTGGTCGCCGGTGGGCTGATAGTCGGATTTCAGTTCAAAGTTCATAATCAGTGAAATTGTGATCAAAAGTGAGTGTAAAGGTACGTATTTCTGTCGGAAAAGCCACGGAAGCGGACCTTTTTTGCCCCGGAGAAAGCGAAAATAATATTAAAATATCCGCGGGTATTGATTTATTCATTGGAAAAGAGTAATTTTGCACAACTATATTGATTGACATGAAAAAGTACATAGCAATGGCCCTCCTTTCCGCGGGAGTCTTAACTTCGTGCGGAGAGTACAACAAGGTGCTGAAAAGCACGGATTATGAATACAAATACGAAGCAGCAAAAGAGTATTTTGCCAAGGGGCAGAACACCAAGGCCGCTACACTTCTGGAAGAACTGGTCAATATCCTGAAAGGTTTGATGAACGGGGAAGAAGCCCTGTATATGCAGGCTATGACCTATTTCAATCAGGGTGACTACGTGACGGCTTCGCATTATTTCAATACCTATTATACAACCTATCCGCGCGGAACCTATACAGAACTGGCCCGCTTCAACTGCGGACGCGCGCTGTATCTGGATACTCCCGAACCGCGTCTGGACCAGAGCAGTACTTACAAGGCTATTGAGGAACTGCAGATGTTCATCGAATATTTCCCGATGAGTTCACGGAAGGATCAGGCTCAGAGCATGATCTTCGAACTGCAGGACAAGCTGGTGGAGAAGGAGTATATGTCGGCCAAGCTGTATTATGATCTGGGTTCCTATACGGGTAACGCCGTGTACAGCAGCACCGGTAACAACTATCTGGCAGCCGTGATCACTGCCCAGAACATCCTGAAGGAATATCCTTATACCAAGATGCGTGAAGATCTTTCGATCCTGATCCTGCGTGCAAAGTATGGCATGGCCAGGGAAAGTGTGCTGGAAAAGAAGGAAGACCGTATGCGCGACACCATCGACGAATATTATGCTTTTATCAATGAATTCCCCGAAAGCAAGTACCGCAAGGAGGTGGAATCCATTTTCAAGGAAGCGAACAAGTATGTGAACCCGGATGAGGACACAACAACAACTGAAGAATAATTAATCACATTAAATGTATAATTAACAATAAGTTATGGATTACAAAAAAACAAATGCCCCTACTAACACCGTTACCCGTGACATGATGGAACTGTGCGAAGATACAGGCAATGTATACGAAACCGTAGCAATTATCGGCAAACGTGCCAACCAGATTGCTGTGGAAATGAAGAACGATCTTTCCAAGAAGCTGCAGGAATTTGCTTCATACAGCGACAATCTGGAAGAAGTCTTTGAAAACAGAGAACAGATTGAGATTTCCCGTTACTACGAAAAACTTCCGAAGCCGACTCTGATCGCTACTCAGGAATACATCGAAGGAAAGGTGTATTACAGAAATCCGGCCAAGGAAAAGGAAAGACTGCAATAAGCCGGAACTATGATACAGCGCATTCAGACCGTTTATCTGCTGGTTGTAGCCATTCTGGCAGTAGTAATGATCTCACTGCCGGTAGGAAGTTTCGTTACGCCGGATTATCACATGAGTGAACTGACCAATCTGGCGCTCGTGTCTGAAGAAGGAGTGTCAGACTATGCTCCGTGGGCCTTGTTTGCCTTGCAGACCGTTTCTGCCATCCTTGCTCTGGTGACGATCTTCCTCTACAAGAAGCGCATGCTTCAAATCCGTCTGACTCTGTTCAACATGCTGGTGCTGGTGGGCTATTATGTCACACTGGTCATTTTCGTGCTGAACCTGAAAGGAGATGCCTCTTTCGTTCCGTCATGGACTGTATGTCTGCCACTGATTTCGATCATTCTTTCGTGGCTGGCTATCCGTGCCATCGGCAAGGACGAAATGCTGGTAAAAGCATACGAGAGACTGAGATAAGCCGGAAGGGCTGGTCTGAGTCTTGCATATATTGAAAAAACACTTCGGCGTGCAACCTGAAATGCTTCGATATTCAGGATTGCACGCCGAAGTGTTTTGTTTCTCCCCGTTCTAGATTTTCTTGTTCTTCCAGCTTCCTTTCCGCAGGTAAAGATAGCTGACGATACCGATGCAGGAAGCATACAGATGCTCAGCAGTCCAGCAGAAGGCAACGTCTGCTTTCAGCCCCTGAATGACGATGGTGATATAGACCAGATAAATCACCAGCGCACCCAGTTCAAGGATAAAGGCAGCCTGTGTATTTCCGGTGCCTGAAACGGACTGAAAATAGATGTTTCCCGGAATCATGACCAGGTATGAGGAACACAGTACCCAGAGGGTTGGAACACTGGCCTCCACCAGTTCCGGAATGTCTGTATAGATGCGGAGTACCGGATGGGGAAACAGGGCAATCAGCGCAATGACCGGCAATACGATGCAGGAGCACAGACGGATATGGCGGCCGATAAGCGAGCGGACCTGAGCGGTATCACCCCGTCCGATGGCATTGCTGACCAGGGCACTGCATGTCGATGCAAAAGCCATGATGGTCATGAACGGCAGACTGGAAACGCTGCGGATGATGTTTGATATGGCCAGAGGGCGTTCACCGAGATGTTCCACGAAAATGAAGAACAGGAACCAGGTAGACAGGGAAATGAAATTCTGTACCATGGTCCACAGGGAAACGTTCATGATCTGTGTAAGCGAACGGGTACGGAAAGCCGGAATCCGGTTAAGCCCGTATTTTCGGTAGTCTATCCGGCGCCAGGTATAGATCACGAAGAAGATTACAGATACCAGTTCGGCAAGGGAGGAACCGATGGCTGCTCCGGCAATACCCAGAGCGGGGAAACCGAATTTTCCGAAGATCAGGGTATAGTTGAATATCACATTGGCCAGTACCATCACGATGGAGTTCAGCGTCAGGGTACGGGTCTGGGTAGTTCCTACGAAGAATGCACGGAACATGGCGCCGATGAAAGAGAAGAAAAAGCCGTACACCCGCCAGTGGATATAGCTGGAGGCTGCTCCGGCAATCTTGTCGGAAGTGACCAGCAGTCCGAGTATCTCCTCAGAATAGACCTGGGAGACGGTAAAGATCACTGCACTCATCAGCAGGAGGAAGTAAATTCCCTGATAGAAGATACCTCCGATTGCTTTGTAGTTGCCTTCTCCGTTGCGGCGGGCCATCAGAATCTGCGAACCGACCGTGAAGCCGAAACCGATCATGAAAATGGCCAGATAGTATACTCCGGCAATGGCTGAAGCACCCAGTTCCACTTCACCGACCCTTCCCAGAAAGGCGGTATCGGTGATTCCGATCATCTGTTCCATAATCAGACTGATCAGAATGGGGTAGGCCATCAGCCAGATACTGCGGTAAGAATAATCAACGGCTTTCTGTTCCATGGGCACCGGCTGTGAATATCGGGTTAGTTTTGGCACTGATCTCTTCGATATCCAGACGAACGATTTCTGTGCGCAGGAAATTCTTTTCGGCATATCCCATGCCTGCTATCTTATGGCCGGGACAATACCTGGCAATCAGCAGGGAAAGAGCTGACATGCGTTCTGCTTCATGCAGGGTGCGATAGGCTGAACAGCGCAGAACGACACTCTCGTATGCGGTTGTAAACTGATCAGGGCGCACTTCCGTATGTCCTACCACGCAGAAGGAGACCTTGTTGCAGGCGTCCATGCAGCGCAGTTTCCGTCCCACGGGGGCGCAGTGTATATAAATAGAATTTCCGTGATCCCAAACATAATTGACTGGGATTCCGTAAGCTCCTTCTCCATTTTCATCCTGCATGGAGAGGATGCCGTATGTACCTTCCTTCAAAAGCTGGAAAGCTCTCTTTTCGTCCAATAGCCGGTCCTGCCGACGTAACTGTGAATTGTTGAATTGCATGACTGTCGGATTTTTTTGGTTAGCGGACCAAAGGTATAAAAATTTTTGAAGACACGGAGACAGCCGGCTGACAATTCTACAGCCGGCAGAACAGAGATACAAAAAACGGAACGCTCATGTCGATCAGGATGCCGTGGAAAATGGCGACAGGCATCATGTCTTTGCCTGAATAGCGCGTGATCAACGGAAGAACCACGTCCATGGAGTTTACTCCCGCTGCTGAAATAGGCGCCAGTTTCCCGAAATATTTGCAAAGTAAGGGAGTGCCCAGAAGTGCCATCATTTCGCGGAAGATGTTTGCCAGCAGGGCAATGGTACCCAGTTCCGTTGCCAGTTGCAGTCCGATGGAGGGTTCCTTGAACTGTGTAATCAGGATGGACGAGAGCGAATAGTAGGCAAATCCGCTTCCTACCGCCATGCAGTCGAAGATGCTCCAGCGTGAGAGCAGCAGGCTGGCCAGTGCGGAGAAGAGAAGTGTGCCACATACGGTTCCCAGCGGAATCAGCAGGTACTTCGGACGCAGGCTTCCCACGATGAACTTCAGGTCCTTGCTGGAACCGATGCTCAGTCCCACCTGCAACATCAGCGCACAAAGCATGTATAAGGTGAGGTTACTGCCTTCCGGATTGAACGGAAGCCATCCCATTACTCCCAACAGACATCCTGCCGCAAAGAAGAGCAGGACAATGATACTGCCTTTCATTGTTCACCTCCTTTCCTGAAAAAGAATCTCAGTACCATCCAGGAAGCCAGGATGCTGCCGCATGTAGCCGAAAGAGCCAGTATGGCGGCCTGTCCTCCGAAGGTGGCCAGATTGTTGACGATTAGCTGATTGGAGCCTACTGAGGTTCCCAGAAGGAACAGCAGGAGGATGATGGTCAGTGAAATGCTTTTTTCTGTCTTTTGCAGCCAGGCAATATTTCTGAACAGGTATCCTAATGTGATACCCGTCAACATAAATCCGATAATGGTAAACATATTAAACGTAATTATGAGGTTGGATAAACTGATTTCTGATCTCGTATCAGGCCGCCGGACGCGGCAAAACCTCATTGGAACCCGCTGAACCAATGGATATGCACGATCCGGTGGCTGCCACAGGCAATTTTGTGCGGCAGACAGGAAGTCGGGATATGTATCATTCTTTCTTTCATTGGTTCTTGTAATTTGACGGTGCAAAGGTAAGTATGATTTGAATATTTTCCAAATCTTTATGCAAAATAATTATTCAGACGGTATTGCAGAAGGGGTTACACAGGTCTGCCTGCAAGGATTTCCGGAGGGCTGTCTGCCCATCTTACAGCTGCTTGAAACAGGCTGAATCCGGAGAGACCGGAACGAGAAAGCGGGAAGGGAAGCTGTTCACTTGCGAAACATTTACTATCTTTGCATACGGATCATGGAAACGACAATTTATATAAAGAATATGGTATGCCGCCGGTGTATAATGACCGTTACGGACATTTTCCGGAAAGAAAGCATTTTGCCGCTGAAAGTGGAACTGGGTATGGTCACACTTGCCGCTCCCTTGTCTCCTGAACAGTTCCAGCGCATTCGGGAACAGCTGGAGGCGGTCGGTTTTGAGGTGATCGACGACCGGCGGATGCGGATGGTGGAACAGATCCGTCTGGGAGTGATCGGGTATGTGCGCGATCCGGATTTGCAGGACCGGCAGAACCTGTCCGAATATTTGCAGGACAAGTGTCACCGCGAATATAGTTTTCTCAGCAAGCTGTTCACCGAGCTTCAGGGGATCAGTATTGAAAAATATTCCATTCAGCAGCGGATCGAACGGGTGAAAGAACTGCTCTTCTATGACGAACTGAGTGTCAGTGAGATTGCTGACCGGATGCATTATTCGAGCGTAGCCCATCTGAGTGCCCAGTTCAAGTCGCTGACGGGATTGTCGCCTACCCAGTTCAGGCGGATGAAGGAACACCGGCTGAAGCCGCTGGATGAAATCTGAAATTTCTATTGACAAACTCCAATTATGATAAAAGCATTATTTTTTGACATTGACGGGACACTGGTCAGCTTCCAGACCCATCAGATACCGGTTTCGGCCGTACGTGCCATTGAGCAGGCCAAGGAACGGGGAATCCAGGTATACATTTCTACAGGCAGGCCGTTTGCGCTCATCAACAATCTGGGGGATATCCGGCATCTGATCGACGGATACATCACCGTCAACGGAGCCTATTGCTTTATGGACGGACAGGTCATTTCCTGCAGCCCGATTCCCCGCAAGGATGTGCAGACCCTGATTCGTCTGGCTGACGAAATGAATTTCTCCTGCATGGTGGTGGGCGAGAAGGATCTGGCAATGTACAATGCCAATGAGAAGTCCGACTTTATCTTCCGGCAGATGCTGAATGTCCGGGATCTGAAAGAAGTGGATTCTCTGGATTTCCTTCAGGGGCAGGAAGTGCTCCAGCTGACACCGGTCATCACTGAGGAAGAAGAGAAAATCGTTTTGCCCCAGTTGTCCCAATGCTGTTCGGGGCGCTGGTATCCGGACTTTGCCGACATTACGGCCCGGGATACCGACAAGGGGAAGGGGCTTCGGGCTGTCATGGTCTGGAAGGGACTGAAGCGTGAAGAAACCATGGCTTTCGGAGACGGAGGCAACGATATCCCCATCATCCGGGAAGCCGGAATCGGAGTGGCCATGGGCAATGCCAACGAGTCTCTGAAGGCTGTGGCCGATTATGTGACCTCGTCCGTTGAAGAAGACGGTATCAGCCAGGCACTGAAGCACTGGGTGCTGGACGCTGCTTCCATCTGAAATCCGTCACCGCAGGGAGGATTCTCCGTTTTTCTTCGGATATTCCGGAGATTTTTGTTAACTTTGTGCTTTCAATTTTCAAACTACGTATGAAATCGGATATAGAAATCGCACGCAGCATCGAGCTGGTAAAAATCAAACAAATTGCACGGGACTATGACATCCCCGTAGAAGAAATCTCTAATTACGGACGCTATATTGCCAAGGTGTCCGAGTCACTCATTGATGAAGAAAAGGTGAAACGCAGCAACCTGATCCTGGTGACTGCCATCACTCCGACCAAGGCCGGTATCGGTAAGACCACTGTTTCCATCGGTCTGGCACTGGGACTGAACAAGATCGGCAAGAAAGCCATCTGTGCTCTTCGTGAGCCTTCACTCGGCCCCTGTTTCGGTATGAAGGGCGGAGCTGCCGGAGGAGGATATGCACAGGTACTTCCGATGGAGAAGATCAACCTCCACTTTACGGGTGACTTCCACGCCATCACTTCGGCACACAACATGATCGCCGCTTTGCTGGATAATTATATGTATCAGAACCAGGACAACGGATTTGCCCTGAAGGAAGTGCTCTGGAACCGCGTACTTGACGTGAACGACCGTGGTCTGCGTTACATTGTAACCGGGCTGGGAGGCAAGACCAACGGAATTACCCGCGAATCAAGCTTCGACATCACTCCGGCTTCGGAAATCATGGCTATCCTGTGTCTGGCTACGGATGAAGACGACCTGCGTCGCCGTATCGAGAATATTCTGCTGGGCTTCACCATTGACAACAAGCCTTTCACGGTGAAAGATCTGGGTGTGGCCGGAGCCATCACTGTATTGCTGAAGGATGCCATTTCGCCGAACCTGGTGCAGACCACTGAGCATACGCCTGCCTTCATCCACGGAGGTCCGTTTGCCAATATCGCTCACGGATGTAACTCTATCCTGGCTACCAAACTGGCGATGACTTTCGGTGACTATGCCATTACGGAAGCCGGATTCGGTGCGGATCTGGGTGCCGAGAAGTTCTATGATATCAAATGCCGCAAGGGCGGACTCCAGCCCAAGCTGACCGTGCTGGTAGCTACTGCACAGGGCTTGAAGATGCACGGAGGTGTGGCTCCCGAACTGATCAAGGAACCGAACATGGAAGGTCTGAAAGAGGGTATCAAGAACCTTGACAAGCATATCGAAAACCTTCAGTCGTTCGGTCAGACGGTTGTCGTTGCGTTCAACCGCTATGCCAACGATACGGATGAGGAACTGGATTTCGTACGCCGTCATTGCGAAGAAATCGGAGTGGGCTTTGCCATCAACAACGCCTTCATGGAAGGTGGTGACGGTGCCGTAGAGCTGGCTCAGCTGGTAGTTGACACCATCGAAAAGCAGCCTTCTCAGCCATTGAGCTTTGCTTATGATGAAACGGATTCTGTTGAAGAAAAAGTAACCAAGGTAGCCTGCGAACTGTATGGAGCCAAACAGGTACTGTTCGGTCCGGCTGCCCGCAAGAAACTGAAGATGATTCAGGAACTGGGCTACACCCGTTTCCCGATCTGTATTGCCAAGACTCAGTATTCATTCTCAACCGACCCGAAGCTGTATGGTGTGGCAAGCGGATTCAACTTTGCCGTGCGCGACATCGTGATCAATGCCGGTGCGGAAATGCTGGTCATTGTAGCCGGTGAGATCATGCGTATGCCGGGACTTCCCAAAGAACCGCAGGCACTGCACATCGATATTGTCAACGGAGAAATCGAAGGTCTGTCCTGATATATCAAAGGTATTTGTCCCTGCTGCATATCTGTAGCGGGGAATTTATAAAAAACGTTTCGACGTAATGGATGAAACAACGAAACAAATTCATCCGGACGCCGAAACGTTTTTTTTATAGCCGGAGCAGTCCGGCTTTCTCAGTTATGGTCGTAGCGCTGGGCTTTGATGATCATATAGATGGTTCCTGGCACAAGGATCAGTACGGAGACCAGGCTGATGATCATGTCACTGGTGAAAGGCTGAAGGAGGAGAGACACAAGCAGGATGGCGATTCCCATGACGCAGAATGCACGGCACATGAATGTCTTGAGCCGTTTGATGTCCACTTTCTTCTGTTGCTCTGGAGTCATGGTATTGTATCCGGCAATAAGTTTGGGGAATTTCAAGACCAGCAGGCCTATAAGGACCAACATGGCTGCAGTGATGATGGAAGATGTCATATCTGAATGTTGTTAGAGAGTTTCGATTTTGATGTCCTGAATATTCCGGATCTCGTCACTGAAGTTGACACCGATCCTGTAGACCGTACGTTTGTCCTTGGCAAAAGGCTCTGCGTAGCCTTTTGCCCGGATCTGTGCCAGCGCTTCTTCCGCACTTCCGTTCAGTTTGAATTCCATGATGTACACGTAGTCCTGTGTCTGGAGCACCAGATCAATCCGTCCCCGGTTCGTATGGTATTCCACCTGCACATAGAAACCCATCAGTTTGAAAATGATGTAAAGAATATTCTGATAGTGCACTTCCCGGTCACGAACCAGTTCGTAGGGAATGTCGGCAAACATGGTTTTCAGACGCTCAAAGAAATCGTCCACCTTTCCTGCCATGATTTCTTCCACGAAACACTGGATCTGGTAAGGCGACTTGCTGACGCTCACTGAAGCGTAATTTGGCAGGAGGAATTTGAAGAATCCCTGTTCCACCTCCCGGTTGGGGAAGCCCAGCGTGTAGTTTTCGAACATCCTGTTGTAACCCTTGATGGTCAGGTAACCGCTCTGGTAAATGACAGGGATGGGATCAGTGGAAGCTGTGTCGATGCTGTCCAGTACCGGCTGGCTGGTTACGATGTGTTCCAGATCCTCAATCGGAAAATGGTGCAATTTCAGCAGTTCAACCAAATAAGTCGGCGTTCCCGTTTCAAACCAGTAGCTGCCGAAGCGCCGGTTGGCGAAGGTATTCAGCAGGCTGAACGGGTTGTACATGCCGATTGCGTTTTCCGTGAAATGATAGCCGTCGTAATTGGTTTTCAATTCCTTGCAGGTCTCTTCGTAACTCATCCCGGTAGCTGCAGCCAGTTCATGGATATCTTCCTCAAACCAGGTATGGATTTCCTTCTCACTGATGCCGCAAATCTCTGCATAGCGGTCATCCATGGATATGTCCATGAGGTTGTTCAGGTCACTGAACACACTGACCTTGCCGAACTTGGTCACACCTGTCAGCAGGGCAAAGCGGATGCATCCGTCCATGGATTTCAGAGCCCCGTAAAAAGCCTTCAGGGTACTGCGGTATTCATTCTGCAAAGCTTCGTTGCCGATAGCCTGCAGCATGGGCTTGTTGTATTCGTCAATGAGGATCACTACCCGGCGTCCGGTCTGTTCGCAGGCACGGCGGATAATGCCCTGGAAACGGAGAGAGAGGCTTGTCTCACTTTCACGTGCGCCATATCTGTTTTCCCAGGTGCACAGATTATCATTCAGAATGCTGGTCAGCGATTCGGGAGTATCGTATTTCTGTGTGTTCAAATCCAGATGCAGTACCGGATATACGGTCCAGTCTCTTTCCAGTTTTTCCAGCGCCAGTCCCTTGAAAAGATCCTTCTTTCCCAGTGCGTATGCTTCAATTGTCGACAGAAGCAGACTCTTGCCGAAACGCCGCGGACGGCTCAGGAAGTAGTATTTGTTTGTGTTAAACAGTTCATACACCTGTGCCGTTTTGTCTACATACACATAACCGTCGTGTATCAGACCTTCAAAATTCTGTACTCCAACCGGATATAACTTGCTCATAACAACTGGATTTTGATTTTACTGCGAATTTAGCAATTAAAACCGAATATTCAAGTTGTATGCATGAAAACCAGGACTGAAATTTGAGAACTTTTTTACATTCACGGAAACTTTATGCTTTTGCGGATGGATCAGTGATTGAGAAATTATGAGATAGCCGTATCAGGACTGAACTTCAGACGAAGAATTGTGATAACACCGAAAGATTTTTTATATTTGTCACATCTAAAAATGTATAGACAAATGATGAAGAAAATTCTTGTTTTATCCTGTCTGTTCGCCTCCTTGAACGTACAGGCACAGCATGCTGATGCACGTATCAGCCAGTTGATGAATGAAAGCCGCTGGTTTGATCTGGCACAGGAATTGAAAACCACTCCGGCTGATTCGGTCACACCATGGGTCCGTCAGATGGGAGTGGCTATGACACACTATTTCTTTAACCGTCCGGATTCGGCCTGTATGGTACTGACGGATTTGCTGGGCAAGCATCAGCAGGAGCTGGGCGACCATACACTGAACATGGTCGTTTTGCTGGCTGTCAATCTGGGACGGACAGAACAGTATGCCGATGCTGCCGGACTGATCCGGAATCTTTGTGACCAGCTTGGTGCCCTGGGAATGGACAGTACGCAGACCGCTCCGTATCGGATGCTGGCCAGTCAGTATGGCATTCTGGCTTCCTGCGGGCCTGTCTGTCAACCGCTGCACAAGGCAGGAGAATACCGTTTCCCGATGGTGACGGAGCATGAAACGGATCAGCACTTTATTGAAATGGACGGAAGCATAAACGGACAGGCGGGCCGTATGGTACTCGATACGGGAGCGGGCAGCAACATGCTCACTCCGGAGCAGGCAGAAAAGTATGGCTTGCGGCGGCTGGGTATGGATGTTACCGTCGGAGGGATTGGAGGCATGAAGCAGGGATATTATGCGATGGCAGATACCCTGCGCATTGGTGGAATGGCTTGGATAAATGTACCTTTTTATGTGGTAGATCTCCAGACGGGACATGCCGAAGCTGACAGATTGGGCAAGGATCTTCAGCTTCCGCCTGTCGTTGGTCTTCCCATCCTGCTTCGTATGCAGGAAATCCAGCTGGACTTTGCCCGTCGGGAGTTTGTCATACCGGCTGTTCCTACGCCCAGTCCGCTCAGGGAAAGCAATATGATCCGCACAGACTCGGAATGCTTGCAGGTAAAGGTGGCGGACGAGACAGGTGCTCCACTTTATTTCCATTTTGATACGGGTTCCTATTACACCAATATGCAGCCGGCCTGGTATGGGCGTCACCGGAAAGAAGTGGAAGCCGTGGGCATTCCGGATTCGCTCCGTCAGGCGGGAATAGGAGGGGTGAGCATTACCCGCAGTTACATTCTGCCGCAGAAGAAGTTCCGTATCGGAAGCGGTACGGCAGTACTGGATTCGGTCGGTGTCAATACCGGAATTGACCTGCATACGGGACAACTGGACAAGGCGGCCTTCTCGAACGGACAGGAAGACGGTTTTCTCGGCCTGAACCTTCTGGAGAAATTCTCGAAAGTGATTATCAATCTGAAAGACATGTATCTGGAGGCTATACCATATACAGATAAATAACAGCCTATCAACTAAATATGATATAAATCGTACCATGAAAAATTTAATGAAAACGGCAGCAGCATTCTTACTGGGCATTCAGGTCTGTGCCTGTAGCCAGGTAGAAAACAAGGTATCACCTGCCATACCTTCTGATCCTGAGATTGAAGCCAACATCCGTCAGTGGCTGAAAAAAATGACACTCGAAGAAAAGATCGGACAAATGTGTGAAATCACGATTGATGTGGTGACGGACTTTGAAGCCAGCAAGAAAAACGGTTTTACGCTCAGCGAGGCAAAACTGGACACGGTGATCGGGAAATATAAAGTGGGATCTTTGCTGAATGTTCCGATGGGAATAGCCCAGAAGAAAGAGAAATGGGCGGAAGCCATCCGGATTATCCAGGACAAATCGATGAAGGAGATCGGAATACCTTGCATTTACGGGGTTGACCAGATTCACGGAACCACCTATACACTGGACGGGACCATGTTTCCGCAAGGAATCAACATGGCAGCATCTTTCAACCGGGAACTGACACGAAAAGGTGCTGAAATCTCGGCATACGAGACCAGAGCCTGCTGCATCCCCTGGACGTATGCTCCTGTGGTTGACCTGGGACGTGATCCCCGCTGGCCACGAATGTGGGAAAATTATGGAGAAGACTGTTATGTCAATGCCGAAATGGGTAAGGCTGCAGTAGCCGGTTTCCAGGGGAATGATCCCAATCATATCGGAGAATATAACATTGCTGCCTGCATGAAGCATTACATGGGGTATGGAGTTCCGGTGTCGGGAAAAGACCGTACGCCGTCTTCCATTTCACGCACAGAGATGCGGGAAAAACATTTTGCTCCTTTTATGGAAGCCGTACGCAACGGAGCATTGAGCGTAATGGTCAATTCGGGAGTGAATGAAGGTATGCCTTTCCATGCCAACCGCGAACTGCTGACCGGATGGCTGAAGGAGGAACTGAACTGGGACGGAATGATCGTTACAGACTGGGCAGACATCAACAACCTGTGTACACGTGATCATATTGCAGCTTCGAAGAAAGAAGCGATCAAAATTGCCATCAATGCGGGAATTGATATGTCGATGGTTCCCTATGAGGTGAGTTTCTGCACCTATCTGAAAGAACTGGTGGAAGAGGGAGAGGTACCGATGAGCCGGATCGATGATGCAGTTGCCCGCGTGTTGCGTCTGAAATACCGTCTCGGCCTTTTTGAGAACCCTTATTGGGATATCCGGAAATATGACAAGTTCGGCTCGGAAGAGTTTGCCAAAGTTGCTCTTCAGGCAGCAGAGGAGTCTGAGATCCTGCTCAAGAATGAGAACAATGTCCTTCCCCTTGTTCCGGGAAAGAAAATTCTGCTGACAGGACCCAATGCCAACTCCATGCGTTGTCTTAACGGAGGCTGGTCGTATTCCTGGCAGGGCGATCAGGCAGACAATTGTGCAGGTGCGTATAATACGATCTATGAATCTCTGTGCAACAAGTATGGAAAGGAAAATATCATTTATGAGCCGGGTGTGACGTATGCTGCTTCCGGCAACTGGTGGGAAGAAAACACTCCTGAAATAAGCAAGGCAGTAGCTGCTGCTTCCCGTGCAGATGTCATAGTGGCCTGTATCGGTGAGAACTCTTACTGTGAGACACCCGGTAACCTTACGGATCTGACGCTTTCTGCCAACCAGCGCAATCTGGTGAAGGCATTGTCTCAGACAGGCAAACCGGTCATTCTGGTTCTGAACCAGGGCCGTCCGCGTATCATCAGTGACATAGAGCCGCTGGCCGAAGGGATTATCAACATTATGCTTCCGGGCAATTACGGAGGAGATGCACTGGCTAATCTGATGGCGGGCGATGCGAATTTCAGCGCCAGAATGCCGTTTACTTATCCGAAATATGCCAATGCACTGGCTACTTACGATTATAAGCCTTGTGAAAGCATGGGGCAGATGAATGGCAATTACAATTATGATTCGGTGATGGACGTGCAGTGGTCCTTCGGATATGGCTTGAGCTATACTGCTTATCAGTATGCAAATCTGAAAGTCGACAAGCCGACATTTACCGCCTCTGACGAAATTACCGTATCTGTGGATGTCACGAATGTGGGCAAGATGGCAGGCAAGGAGGCCGTATTGCTGTATTCCCAGGATCTGGTGGCAAGCACCACTCCTGACAATATCCGCCTGCGTAACTTTGAGAAAGTGGCTCTGCAACCCAATGAGACCCGGACTGTGACCATGACGATCCGGGGAAGTGATCTGGCTTTTGTGGGATACGACGGCAAATGGCGTCTGGAAGCAGGAGATTTCAAATTGAGATGCGGAGATCAGTCGGCAGACCTGAAATGCAGTGAAACGAAGGTTTGGGACACTCCCAACAGATAAAATCAGGGACTGTTCCTGAAAATATAAGAGGGTGATGCTTAAGTTTTAAACCTTATGGCACACCCTCTTATTTTTATGATGAAATAAATAATGCGACCCGTGTTAAATACAAAGTCTTTTAAATATTATTCCCGGACAGATCAGTCAAAGCTGCCGTAGCGGGTAGGAAGAAGTTTGCGGTCACCCAGCGTATTGTCTACACGGGCTACATTGATCCAGAACTTGTTCCAGCGGACGCTTTCAATGGGGTATGCAGCCTTTTCGCGGCTGTAGCCATGATTCCACTGGTTGCCTACCACTTCGTATTCAGGATGCGGTGCATTGACCAGCACATTGTCTTCACGGGCAGCGTCTCCATTTTTCACTTCTTCAATTTCCTTCCAGATAGCCTGCATCGTATCAACAAAATTATCCAGTTCCGCCAGGCTTTCACTTTCGGTTGGTTCCACCATCAGTGTGCCATGTACGGGGAATGACAGGGTAGGAGCATGGTAGCCGTAATCCATCAGTCGCTTGGCAATGTCGTTTTCCGAAATACCGCTTTCTTCGTGGATCTTGCGGCATTCCAGAATCATCTCGTGACCGACGAAACCATTCTTTCCATGGTAGACAATGCCATAGGTATCCTTGAGACAGGCTGCCAGATAGTTGGCGTTCAGAATCGCAGCTTTCGTTGCACGGGCCAGTCCGTCAGCTCCCATCATGCAGATATAGGCATAAGTGATGGGAAGAATGCCGGCACTTCCGTAAGGAGCCGCAGATACTTCATTGGCATCGTTGCCGAACAGGGCATGTCCGGGCAGGAACGGAACCAGGTGTTCGGCTACGCATACAGGACCTACACCGGGACCGCCTCCTCCGTGAGGACTGGCAAAGGTCTTGTGCAGATTCAGGTGGCAGACATCAGCTCCGATGGTTCCGGGATTGGTCAGGCCTACCTGGGCATTCATGTTGGCCCCGTCCATATAGACCTGGGCGCCGCATGCATGGATAATCTGGCAGATTTCTGCAATTTCTTCTTCAAAGATTCCATGGGTAGACGGATAAGTGATCATCAGGGCAGCCAGATTGTCTCGGTTAGCTTCTGCTTTTTCGCGCAGGTCATTCAGATCCACGTTTCCATGTTCGTCGCAGGCGCAGGTCAGCGGCTGGTAGCCGGCCTGTACAGCCGAAGCCGGATTTGTTCCGTGAGCCGAAGCCGGAATCAGCACGAGGTTACGGTGTCCCTGTCCGATACTTTCCAGATAACTTCGGATGATACGCAGACCGGTATATTCTCCGGCAGCTCCGGAGTTGGGCTGTAAAGTTACTCCTGCAAATCCGGTAATGGTCTTCAGCTGTTCGGAAAGATTGGCAATCAGCGTGCGGTAGCCCTGTGCCTGGTCTTCCGGAACCAATGGATGCATACCCATCCAGGCCATGTTGCTGAGTGGCAGCATTTCGGATGCGGCATTCAGTTTCATGGTGCAGGAACCAAGTGAGATCATGGAGTGGGCAAGGGAAATATCTTTCCGTTCCAGCCGCTTGATGTAGCGCATCATTTCTGTTTCCGTATGATAACGGTTGAAGACTTCGTGCGACAGGAAACCGCTTGTTCGTTTCAGGTCGCCGGTGAAAGCCGGGGCATCGGGGATTTCGGCAACGTCAGGAACCGGTTCTTCTGCTGCAATGCCGAAGACGGTCATCAGCAGGTTGGCATCGGCTACGGTAGTTGCCTCGTCAATGCTCAGTCCCACTTCTCCATTGTCAAAATAGCGGAGGTTGATTTCCTTGCTCAGGGCGATGGTACGCAGCTTGGGAACAGAAACATGATCCGGCAACTGCAGGCGCAAGGTATCAAAGAAAACTTCATTCAGCTGCTTGTATCCCAGTCTGGTCAGCTGTTTGCTCATCCAAACCGCGATGCTGTGAATTCGTCCGGCAATTTCTTTCAGGCCTTCCGGTCCGTGATAAACGGCATAGAAACCGCTCATGGTTGCAAGAAGGGCCTGTGCGGTACAGATATTGGAAGTCGCTTTTTCACGCTTGATATGCTGCTCGCGGGTCTGAAGTGCCATGCGGTAACACAAGTGTCCGTATTTGTCTTTTGAGAGACCGATGATACGTCCCGGCATATACCGTTTGTATTCGTCGCGGGTAGCGAAGTAGGCTGCCGACGGTCCGCCATAGAACATCGGGATACCCAGCCGCTGGGTGCTTCCGAAAACGATGTCAGCTCCCCATTCACCCGGAGGAGTCAGCAGTACGAGTGCCATGATATCGGCATCGACGGCTACTTTGCAGCCGGCAGCATGAGCCTGTTCGGTGAAGGCGCGGTAGTCTTCCACACTTCCGCTGTTGTTCGGATACTGAACGATGCAGCCGAAGATATCGGGAGTAAATTCCAAAGTCTTGTAATTGCCTGTCCGGATTTTCATGCCTTGCGGAATGGCACGTGTGCGGATCACTGCCAGTACTTGCGGGAAGACCTCTTCGTCTACGAAAAGTGTATCGGCTCCAGCTTTCTGCTGGGCACGTGAACGCAGGCCGAACATCATGGTAGCTGCTTCGGCAGCAGCTGTTGCTTCATCCAGCAGGGAGCAGTTGGCCAACGGCATGGCGGTGAGGTCACTCACCACTGTCTGGAAGTTCAGCAGGGCTTCCAGTCGTCCCTGTGAGATTTCAGCCTGGTAAGGCGTATAGGAGGTGTACCATACGGGGTTTTCAAAGACATTACGCTGGATGACGGCCGGTGTAACGCTGTCATACCATCCGGCCCCGATGTACGTTTTGTAAAGTTTGTTTTGTGATGCGAGTTCCGCAATGTGCATGGCAAATTCCCGTTCTGTCATAGCCGGAGCAAGCGGCAGCGGCTGTTTCAGACGTATCTGTGACGGAATGGTCTTATCAATCAGCTCATCAAGTGTTTTTACACCTATTTTCCCCAGCATTTGAGGAAGATCTTTCTCCTCAATGCCAATGTGTCGGTTCGCAAATTTTGTTGTTTCCATGATACGTATAAGGTTTATTTCGTTAAAAAGATTTATCTGAAAAACGGATTGGTCATTTTTTCCGCTCCGATGCTTGTCGGTTCTCCATGGCCCGGATAGACAACGGTTTCAGCCGGAAGCGAAAACAGGTTGCTGCAGATGTGTTCTCTCAATGTTTCAAAATCGCCGCCTTCCAGGTCTGTACGTCCGATGCTTCCCTTGAAGAGAGCATCTCCGCTGAACAGACAGTTGGCTGCCCGGCAGTAGAAGACCAGGCTGCCCGGGGAGTGGCCGGGTACATGGATGGCTTCCAGATTCGTATTCCCAAAGCGGATCACATCGCCGTCACAGATATATCCTCCCAGAGGAGCCGGTGATTCGTTGATCTGAAAGCCGAACATACGGCAGTGGCCGGCAGCCTTGGCCAGCCAGAATTCATCTTCCTGATTGGCCTCAGGCTTTATACCGAATTCCCGTTCCATGAATGCATTGCCGAAAATGTGATCCAGGTGAAGATGGGTATTCAGCAGATGTTTCAGCTGAAGGCCGTTATTGACCAGAAAATCCTTGAGACGCTGTTGTTCTTCCGGGTAATAACATCCGGCATCGATGACTACAGCTTCTTTGGTGTCGTCCCACAACACGTAACAGTTGACGGGAAACATATTGAATTCAAAACGTTTTATATTCATAGCGGTAGAGTTTTAAAGTCTGATTCATTGTCCGTTGATGGTCACGTAGACCACTTTCTTGGTTTCGAAGAATTCTTCTGTGAAGTCTTCCTTGAGATCGTGGATCAGCGTCTGGTGCTTGACGGGGAATACTTCTTTTTCCAGTTCTCCTCCCTTCAGGCAAATCAGTCCGTTGGGAAGGGCATTCCGCTGTTCCTTGCTGATATTCTTACGGATGATCTTCAGCAGATCGGTCAGAGGCATGACTGCCCGGCTCACCACAAAGTCAAAGCGCTGTTTCTCTTCCTCAGCCCGGCAGTGACGGGTCGTGACATTTTTCAGTCCGACGGCAGCAGCGATTTCCGTAGCTACGCGAACCTTCTTGCCGATACTGTCCACCAGATGAAAGTGGGTATCGGGGAAAAGTATAGCCAGAGGAATACCGGGGAAACCGCCTCCTGTTCCCAGATCCATCACCTCTGTACCGGGCTTGAAGTTAATCACCTTGGCGATGCCCAGGGAATGCAGCACGTGATGTTCATAAAGATTGGTTATGTCCTTGCGCGAAATGACATTGATCTTGCTGTTCCAGTCTGTATAAAGATCATAGAGGGCAGCAAACTGTGCCTTTTGCGTATCGGTCAGGTTAGGAAAATATTTCAGTATAATATCCATATCTTTTTCTTTGTTTCGGTTTTATTTTTTCAGTAAGCAGTTTTCTATCTCGGCATAAGGTACGGTAAGCTGGAAATCTCCCATAGTGTAGGGAGCAATGTCATAACGGTTGTAGAGGAAAGTCACTCCATCCTTACCCAGCTTGAAGTTGTCGGGAACGAACAGGTCTCCTTCCAGCAAAGCTCCGACGGAACGAAGTCCTTCGATGGAACTAATCGTGTCTGTTTCAAGACGTTTATTCGCTTCGTTCAATAATTGCTTTAAGATCATTTCGCAGATGGCCTGATCGGTGTTGGGGAGGAAAACATCCTTGCGTGTCAGCAGCTTTCCGGTGGCAGCATCAATGTTGACCCATTTTCCGCGGGTGTTGGGATGTGCACCTCCGGTATCTTCAAAAATGGATACCTGATAATTCCATACGCTGTCGCGTCCCATTTCCAGGGTGGAGGTAATCTCATACTCGTTGTTATACCAGGCAGGGATATCTTCTTGCTTGACTCCGTTGTGCAGATCTGCGTCGTAGAATTTCTGAAGATTTTTTCTGTATCCGTCGATGTAGCCCTCTTTCATGGAATTGACAAAGGCTTCCGGAGTCAGTGAACCTGCACCTGCCGTCTTCTCTGAAACGGTCTCATAGAATATCCGGTTGACAGCTTCCGAAACGGAATCTGTGGGAGAAGCCGGCTTCAGATACATAAAATCAATGGAAATGCGGCAGTCCGGTGAAGTTTCCACTTCCGGTTTCAGCAAAACGGTCGTGTCTGCCTGAATACTGGCAATTTCGGGGAAGGCAGGAGCGTGCTGCTGGATGCATCCCTGCATGAAAAAACATCCGGTAACGGCCAGTACAGTGGCGGTAAGTAAAATAATTCTTCTGTTCATATATTCATTTTTTTTGTCATGGACACCGGAAGCAAAAGTTCCGATAGGACAAATATAGCATAAGTTCCCGAAACGACCATTTAAAAAAAGTAACTAATTTCTTGCTATATGTTAAAGAAATGTGCTTATTTTGCACGAGTAATTCATTAACAGACTGATATGGAAATAGAAAACTGGGGAGTAATCTCGTATCCGGAAGCCTGGCAGCGCCAGACAGAACTGTTCGACGAACTGGTAAACGCCAAACAGGAGGGACGTCCGTACGTCAATCGCATCGTGTTTTGCCAGCATCCGCATGTATACACCTTAGGCCGCCACGGCAAGGCAGCCAATATGTTGCTGAGTGAAGAGCAGCTGGAGCGCATCGGAGCTTCCCTGTTTCATATTGACCGCGGAGGGGACATTACTTATCATGGTCCCGGACAGCTGGTGTGTTATCCGATTCTGAACCTGGAAGATTTTCATCTGGGACTGAAGGAATATCTGCATCTGCTGGAAGAAGCGGTCATCAGGGTCTGTGCGTCTTACGGCATTGAAGCGGGAAGGGTGGACGGAGCCACCGGAGTGTGGCTGGAAACGGGAACTCCCCGGGAACGCAAGATTTGTGCCATGGGAGTGAGAAGCAGTCATTTTGTTACCATGCACGGGCTGGCGCTGAATGTCAATACGGATCTCCGTTACTTCAGCTACATTCATCCTTGTGGCTTTATAGATAGAGGAGTCACCTCCATAGCCCGTGAAACAGGGCATGAAATATCAGTGGAAGAAGTGACGGAACGTCTGCAACGGGAACTGGAAACGTTGCTGGCCGGAAGATGAATGAAGGTGTAGACTGGCGGATCATAACGCACGTAATCAAGATTAGAAAAGGATAACAAAAACAGCAGTAGAATGAGAAAAACGATGATGGCTGCAGTCGCAGTGGCGATTGCAGGGATGGCTTGTGCAGAAAAAGTACAGGCAGGTGAAAAAGTGGAAGCAAGTGTAGGGGCTGATCTGGTAAGCCGGTATGTCTGGAGAGGACAGGATCTGGGAGGTGTCAGTGTCCAGCCAACCATCGAACTGGGATGGAACGGGCTTTCACTGAGTGCATGGGGTTCTGTCGGCTTTACCCGTGAGGATACGGAAGAAATAGATCTGACTCTCGGCTATGAGCGGGGCGGATTCAGTGTGTCCGTTACGGATTACTGGACCAATGAAGGACCTGGGTATTTTCATTACGGAGCGCACAGCACCAGTCATGTCTTCGAGGCACAGGTCGGTTATGATTTCGGCTGGGCAGCTCTTAACTGGTATACAAATTTCGCCGGTGGTGACGGACAGACGGAAAGCGGGAAGCGGGCCTATTCTTCTTTCCTGTCAGTGAATGTTCCCTTTGCTTTGGCAGGGATCGACTGGAATGTGGAAGCCGGTGCTGTTCCCTGGGCAACCGACTACTATAATGCAACCGATGAAGAAAGTTCCGGAGCCAATGGATTTGAAGTAACGGAAGTCAGTCTGCAGGCTACGAAAGAATTGCCGGTGACGACTTCATTCACATTACCCGTTTTTGCCCGTGTAACATGGAATCCGGCTACGGAAGGAGCGTATTTTGTCTTCGGCCTCAGCCTGGGCTTCTGAGGCTTTTCAGGAGAAACAGTTCCCTTTTATGACAGTATCGAGGACTTTCCGTACAAATTTCTGTCCGTTTTTTCGTTAGTTCCCGAATATTCTCTATATTTGTTCGGGCAAAAAGCCTGAACTTAACTAACAAAAAACTGAAAAACCATGAACATTAAAGCCCGACTGATTTTGATGAACTTCCTGCAGTTTGCCGTGTGGGGGGCCTATCTGACATCGATGGGGACTTATCTGGCCGGAATCGGTTTGGGTAATCACATCGGAATTTTTTATGCCATGCAAGGAATCGTTTCCTTGTTTATGCCCGCCATTATGGGAATTATAGCCGACCGCTGGGTGCCGGCACAACGTCTGTTGGGCATCTGTCACTTATTGGCCGCCCTGTTTATGGGAGGGGCGGGATATTATGGAACGGTTTCCGGAAATGCAGTATCTTTTGAGGTCCTGTTTGCCTTCTATTCCGTCAGTGTTGCATTCTATATGCCGACACTGGCTCTTTCCAATTCCGTTGCATATTCGGCTCTTGACCAGGCCGGTCTGGATACCATCAAAGCTTTCCCGCCGATCCGGACTTTTGGAACCATTGGTTTTATCTGTTCCATGTGGCTGGTTGATTTACTGGGATTCCAGGCTACCCCCAACCAGTTCTTCACCTGTGCTGCCTGGGGAGTTCTGCTGGCTCTTTATGCCAATACGCTGCCGGAATGTCCGACAAGCGGAGGTGGCCAGGAGAAAAAATCTTTTGTTGAAGCCCTGGGCCTGAAAGCCTTCCTGCTGTTCAAGCAGCGGAAGATGGCCGTTTTCTTTATCTTCTCCATGCTGCTGGGAGTTTCCCTGCAGATTACCAACGGATTCGCCAATCCTTTCATCACCAGCTTCAGCGTGATTCCTGAATATGCGAATACATTTGGCGTACAGCATGCCAATCTGCTGATTTCCCTCTCTCAGATCAGTGAAACCTGCTGCATTCTGCTGATTCCGTTCTTCCTGGGACGTTTCGGAATCAAGCGGGTCATGCTGATTGCCATGGGAGCCTGGGTACTTCGCTTCGCCTTGTTCGGTGCCGGTAATCCGGGAAACGGAGTCTGGATGTTTATTCTGTCCATGCTGGTCTATGGCGTTGCCTTTGACTTCTTCAATGTCTCCGGTTCCTTGTTTGTTGACAAGGAAACTGATATTTCCATCCGTTCCAGCGCACAGGGACTGTTTATCATCATGACGAATGGTATTGGAGCTACAGTCGGTACGCTGAGTGCCCAATGGGTGGTCAACCGCTTTGTTGATTTCAACAGTACAGCTCCCCAGATTGAAGGCTGGAGCTGTGCCTGGTACATATTTGCCGGATACGCCTTGATCGTAGCTGTCGTTTTTGCCTTTGTCTTTAAATATAAACACGTAAGGAAATGAGAATGATTGAAATGTTTTTCGGCGATATGTCAACGGTGTTGAAACCGTCTGATTCCTATGCAATGGTACTGACAGAGGCTGAAGGAGGAAAGGACAGAAAACTGGCGGTGATTATCGGGGCTCCGGAAGCCCAGGCCATCAAAATGGCCCAGATCGGTTACCGGACACCGCGCCCGTTTACCCATGAACTGCTGATGAACCTGATCTACGAAGGAGGAATGGATTTCATTCAGGCAGTGATTTATGATGTCAAGGATGGAATCTATTATACGCATTTGTACATGGAGCGTCCGGATGGTTCGGAATATGAAGCGGATGCACGTACGACAGACGTCGTGGCTTTGTCCATGCGTGCTCATTTCCCGATCTATATCGAAGAAGAGTTGCTGGAACGTGAGCGTCTGAGAAATATCTCTCCGGACGGATCTGTCTATACGCTGACGGTCAATGCTGTCAGCACTGATATGCTGGAACAGGCCCTGGCAGAGGCTGTCAAACAGGAAGATTATGAGCGTGCATCGCAGTTGCGCGATGAAATCAAGCGCCGGAAAGAAGAGAAAGAAACAGAGGAACCCAATCCTCTTCATTTATAAAACAAGGAACAATATGCATGTATTTTATACTCCGGACATTGCTGTCAGCAATGAGCTCCCGGAAGAAGAAGCCGGACATTGTCTGCGGGTGCTCCGCCTGGGTATGGGCGATGAAGTTATGCTGACCGATGGAAAAGGCTGTTTCTACAAGGCTGTCATCAGTGCGGCTACGAACAAACGCTGTCAGGTGAAAATTCTGGAAACCATTCCGCAGGAACCTTTCTGGAAAGGACATCTGCATCTGGCTTTGGCACCTACCAAGAATATGGACCGCATTGAATGGCTGGCTGAAAAAGCGACGGAAATCGGTTTTGATGAATTGAGTTTTCTGAACTGCCGTTTCTCGGAGCGCAAGGTTATCAAGACGGAACGGGTGGAAAAGATTGTTGTTTCTGCGGTAAAACAGTCGCTCAAGGCCCGGAAACCTGTCGTCAACGAGATGACGGATTTCATGAAATTTATGGAGCGCGATTTTCCGGGACAGAAATTCATTGCTCACTGCTATGAGGGCGAGAAACCCCTGCTGAAGGATGTGCTGGTTCCGGGCGAAGACGCCCTGGTGCTGATCGGACCGGAAGGGGACTTTAGTCCGGAAGAAGTGGCCAGAGCCGAAGAAAAAGGCTTCCGTGCCGTCAGCCTCGGCAAATCCCGCCTGCGTACGGAGACGGCTGCACTGGTTGCCGTACATACCATGAACCTGATAAACAGCTGACCATGCATGTCATTGAACTCCAACAGGTCCTGCCGGAAGTATTTGCCGGCAATGACCGCATCACTTCGGATGTCTGGCATCGTCAGCTGGCCTTCCAGAAAGGACAGAAATATCTGGTAGAAGCTGCTTCGGGTACCGGAAAATCTTCTCTGTGCAGTTTTATTTATGGATACCGGAAAGACTATCAGGGCATCCTGTCCTTTGATGGAGAAAATATCCGGAACATTTCCGTATCCCGCTGGGTAGAAATCCGGAAACGTTCCCTGAGCATGCTGTTTCAGGAACTCCGTCTGTTTGAGGAACTCACAGCCTGGGAGAATGTGCAGCTGAAAAACAGCCTGACCGGTTACAGGAAACGTTCGGAGATCCGGCAGTGGTTTGAAGAACTGGGCATTGCCGATAAATGGGACCGCAAGGTGGGGCAGATGTCGTTCGGACAGCAACAGCGTGTGGCATTTATCCGCTCCTTGTGCCAGCCTTTCGACTTTATTTTTCTGGACGAACCGATCAGTCACCTGGATGACGGGAACGGACGTTGCATGGCCCGTATTCTGACAGAAGAAGCCGCCAGACAGGGAGCCGGAATCATTGTAACCTCCATCGGAAAACATCTGGAACTGGCGTATGACCGGGTACTTTCACTGTAATACATTAATTTGAAATCGGATGAAGATATGGTTTGGAAATTATTAAGGCAGCATCTGAGCGTGTCGCAACTGACCGGGTTCTTTCTGGCAAACCTCTGTGGTATGGTTATTGTCCTGCTCAGTGTACAGTTCTATAAGGATGTGCTTCCGGTATTTACACAGGGAGACAGCTTCTTGAAAAAGGATTACCTGATTATAAATAAAGAAGTCAGTACACTCGGTTCGCTGGTCGGACGGGACGGCACTTTTTCGGATGCGGAAATGGCAAAACTGGAGAAGCAGCCTTTCACGGAGAGCGTGGGGGCTTTTCAGCCAGCCCGTTTCAAAGTGTCTGCCGGTATGGGAATGCAGGGCATGCAGCTTTCTACGGCCATGTTTTTTGAATCGGTTCCCGACCGTTTTGTCGATGTGAAGGTAGATGACTGGACTTATCGTCCGGGACAGGAAGAAATACCAATCATTATTCCCCGGAATTATCTGAATCTCTATAATTTCGGTTTTGCCCAGAGCCGCAATCTTCCCCAGCTTTCGGAAAGTGTCATGGGAATGATGACGCTGGATATCCGGATGTCCGGACGCGGACAGGTGAAGACACTGAAGGGACGTATCGTGGGATTCTCGAACCGGCTGAATACGATTCTGGTTCCCGAAGATTTCATGAACTGGGCCAACAGCACTTACGGAGAAGAAAAAGAGAAGAGTCCGTCGCGCCTGATTCTGGAAGTGAACAATCCGGCTGATGAACGGATTGCCCAATACTTTCAGCAGCAGGGATACACCACTGAAAGTGACAAGCTGGATGCCGGGAAAACAACCTGGTTCCTGCGAATGACGGTCGGACTGGTGCTCTCGGTCGGGCTGGTGATCAGTTTCCTGTCATTTGCCCTCCTGATGCTCAGCATTTATTTACTTTTGCAGAAGAATACGGTCAAGCTTGAAACCTTGCTGCTGATCGGCTATAGTCCGGCCCGGGTTTCACTCCCTTATCAGATGTTGGCCGTTCTGCTGAATGCAGCCGTCCTGCTGATCGGTATGGCTCTTGTATTGCCAGTCCGTTCTGCCTATCTGGGAACTCTGGAACATCTGCTTCCGGGCATGGAGGCAGGGAGTCTGCTCGCAGCCTGGATAACCGGTCTTTTCCTCTTTATTCTCGTCTCGGCAGCCAATGTTCTGGCCATCCGCCGGAAGGTTCAGGCCATCTGGTTAAAGAAAAAATAAGAAATCTGAACATTTCACTTTTGCACAAAAAACGGCTTTCTGTGTACTCCAGAGCCGTTTTTTTATTTTTCTCCGTGTGAATAAATGTTTAGAAACCTTTTGTTCTATAAATACACTTGTTCTATATCCCTTGATTTATGTCTGATAACATAGTTTTAGGGCTAAAAAATGTTACATGCGATAACACCTTAGTGATTTTATTCAGTAAATTTGCGTAACCGAAACAAACGGAAAGGCACTTTCTGAAAAAGGAAAAAACCAGACGTTTGAAGAACAAAATCGGAGATACTTTTAATTTAAAAAGAATTGCTTATGTCAAAAATCGTTGGACACATTTCGCAGGTAATCGGACCGGTGGTCGATGTGCACTTCAATCTGGAAGGGCAAGATGCGGACATTGCGTTACCTAGTATCCACGATGCGCTGACAATTGTGCGTAAAGATGGCCGTACACTGGTCGTTGAAGTACAGCAGCACATCGGAGAAGATACGGTGCGTACCGTAGCCATGGACAGTACCGACGGATTGCAGCGCGGAATGGAGGTCGTCCCGACCGGACAATCTATCACGATGCCGGTAGGAAACCAGATCAAGGGACGTGTGATGAATGTAGTCGGTGAAACCATCGACGGAATGAAGGAACTCGATCGTACGGACGGTTTCCCCATTCACCGCGAACCGCCTAAGTTTGAAGATCTGGCTACGACCCAGGAAGTCCTTTTCACAGGTATTAAGGTAATTGATCTGCTGGAACCTTATTTGAAAGGTGGTAAGATCGGATTGTTTGGAGGTGCCGGAGTAGGTAAGACGGTCCTCATCAAGGAATTAATCAACAACATTGCCAAGAAGCACAACGGATTCTCCGTATTCGCCGGTGTCGGTGAACGTACACGTGAAGGTAACGACCTGTTGCGTGAGATGATTGAATCCGGAGTTATCCGCTACGGAGACGAGTTCCTGAAGAGCATGGAAGAAGGCAACTGGGACTTGTCAAAGGTAGACTACAACGAAGTTGAGAAGTCTCAGGTAGCGATGGTGTTCGGACAGATGAACGAACCTCCCGGCGCCCGTCAGTCTGTGGCTCTTTCCGGACTGACCCTGGCAGAATCCTTCCGTGACCGCAAGACCGGTGACAACGGTCCGCGTGATATCCTGTTCTTCATTGACAACATCTTCCGTTTCACCCAGGCCGGTTCAGAAGTTTCAGCCTTGCTGGGACGTATGCCTTCGGCCGTAGGTTACCAGCCGACACTGGCTACGGAAATGGGACAGATGCAGGAACGAATCACTTCTACGAAGAACGGTTCTATTACTTCAGTACAGGCTGTCTATGTGCCTGCCGATGACTTGACAGACCCGGCACCGGCAACCACCTTTACTCACCTGGATGCCACAACCGTGCTGAGTCGTAAAATCACCGAGCTGGGTATCTATCCGGCTGTTGACCCGCTGGAATCAACCTCACGTATTCTGGATCCGCTGATCGTGGGCAAGGAACACTACGAGACTGCACAGCGTGTGAAACAGATTCTGCAGCGTAACAAGGAACTTCAGGATATCATCTCCATCCTGGGTATGGACGAACTTTCTGACGAAGACCGTCTGACAGTCAACCGTGCCCGCCGTGTACAGCGTTTCCTTTCACAGCCGTTTGCCGTGGCCGAACAGTTTACCGGCGTTCCGGGTGTGATGGTTTCCATTGAAGATACAATCAAAGGTTTCAAGATGATTCTGGACGGTGAAGTCGACTATCTGCCTGAACAGGCCTTCCTGAATGTAGGTACGATTGAAGACGCCATCGAAAAGGGTAAGAAACTGCTGGAGGCAGCAAAGGGATAAGCGTATGGATACGAAAGAATTACATCTGACAGTCGTTTCACCTGAACGGACCGTATATGACGGAAAGGTACTTTCGGTGACATTGCCCGGTGAAGTGGGTAGCTTCCAGATTCTTCCGGGACATGCTCCGCTGATTTCTTCATTAGGGGCCGGAGAGTTGAAATATACTGTCGGAAAGGAAACACAGGTCCTGCAGATTGCAGGAGGATTCGTGGAGGTCAGAGACAATTCAGTTTCCGCATGCGTGGAACTCTGAACGGGATTGCTTCTCCCCACACAGGCATTTGTTGAATCAAAGATGTTTTTAGCAGCTTTCCGGATGAAAAACTGCACGATACTATGTTTTTGTTAACCGTAAGAAAAAAGTTTATCAAGGAACTCACCGTCATCGGTGTAGTGTTGACAGGTCTGGTGGCCATAGTGTATCACCTATTTATACCGGAAAGGTATTTCCTCTGGTTTCCTGCCATTCCGATATTCTTTTATCTGTTCGGTTTGCTTTACATAGCATTCTTTTCGTTCAGCTATCGCCTGGGTCTGGAAAAACTGGCCATGACCTATCTGGTCTGTAAAGTGCTGAAATTTATATTAAGCGCTTTCGTCCTGATTTTCTACGGATTCGTAATCAGGCATGAAGTGGTGGCTTTCATTGCTACATTCATGTTCTTCTACTTTGCGTTTCTGATTTTTGAAACTCGTTTTTTCCTTCGCTTTGAGGAGAAACTGAAACTAAGACAAAAGAATAAAAAATGAAAAAATTACGGTACATAGTCCTAATGCTTTCCCTGCTGCTGGCAACGTCGGCCAGTGTTCAGGCACAGGAGGCGTCTGCAACGGAAGCCGGGGAAGTAAATGTGAATGAACTGGTATTCGGACACATCGGTGACGCTTACGAGTGGCACATCGCCACCATCGGGGGCAAGACGCTGAGTATTCCGCTTCCGGTCATCGTGCATAGCAGTACCGGCTGGCATGTCTTTTCTTCTTCCCGTCTGGAAGAAGGGGAATATGAAGGCCTTTACATCGCCAGGGGAGGTGCTTACGACGGAAAGATCGTGGAGCGCAACGCTGCCGGCGAGGAAGTAAGGCCGCTGGATATTTCCATCACGAAGAATGTGCTGGGACTCTTCATCAACAGTGCCGTGCTGCTCATTATCCTGATGAGCTGTGTCCGCTGGTACAAGAAGCATCCGGTAGAACAGGGAGCACCGAAAGGCGGAGTCGGCATGATTGAAGCTCTGGTGCTGATGATCTACGAAGATGTCATCAAAGGCTGTATCGGTGAAGACTACAAGCGTTATGCTCCTTATTTGCTGACCGCCTTTTTCTTTGTGCTGGTCAACAACCTGATGGGACTGATTCCTATCTTTCCCGGAGGAGCCAACGTAACCGGTAATATTGCGATCACCCTGGTGCTGGCATTCTGTACATTCGTGCTGACCAACCTTTACGGTTCAAAGGAATACTGGAAGGAAATCTTCTGGCCCGATGTTCCGACCTGGCTGAAAGCTCCGGTACCCATGATGCCGCTGATCGAGTTCTTCGGAATATTCACCAAGCCGTTCGCCCTGATGATCCGTCTTTTTGCCAATATCATGGCAGGCCACGCAGCCATTCTGAGTCTGATCGCTATCATTTTCATCACCGTAAAGGCCGGACCGGTCATCAACGGTTCCATGACCTTCGTTGCCGTGGTATTCGGTATCTTTATGGATGCGCTTGAAATTCTGGTAGCTTTCATCCAGGCTTATGTATTTACGATGTTGTCAGCCGTATTCATCGGACTGTCACGCGTGAAAGGTCACGCAAAAGAAAACTAAAAGAGATAAAAACAGAAAAAGTATAACCATTTAAATTTGAAGAATTATGTTAATGTCAATTTTATTGCAGGCAGCTGCAGGTGTTGGAATCAGTAAGTTAGGCGCAGCAATCGGCGCAGGTATCGCAGTTTTGGGTGCAGGTATCGGTATCGGTAAGATCGGTAGCTCAGCCATGGAAGGTATTGCCCGCCAGCCGGAAGCTTCAGGCGATTTGCGTATGAACATGATTATCGCAGCAGCGCTGGTAGAAGGTGTCGCTTTGATTGCGATCGTTGTTTGTCTGCTGACATTGTTCTTATAATTTCACCGTCCAACTTAAACAGGTAAAAGATTATGGGATTATTAACTCCGGATCCGGGGCTGCTCTTCTGGATGATTATCGTTTTTGGAGTCGTATTTTTCATCTTGGCAAAATATGGCTTCCCGGTAATCATCCGGATGGTAGAGGACCGGAAAGCATACATTGACCAGTCGCTGAAGGCGGCACGTGAAGCCAACGAAAAGCTGGCCAGCGTGAAGCAGGAGGGTGAAAGAATCCTGGCACAGGCCAATGAAGAACAAGTCCGTATTCTGAATGAAGCAGCTGCCACTCGTGACCGCATCATCAACGAAGCCAAGGAACGGGCCCGTCTTGAAGGCGACCGTCTGATGGAAGAAATGAAGAAGCAGATCGAGACCGAAAAGGAAAGCGCCATTCGTGACATCCGCCGTCAGGTAGCCGTATTGTCTGTAGGAATTGCCGAAAAGGTAATGCGCAGCAAGCTGGCTGACGAAAAAGAGCAGATGGAACTGATCGACAGAATGCTGGACGAAATGATAGAAACTTCTAAGAAATAACAGGTCTTATGAATACAGGAGTCGTATCAATGCGTTACGCAAAGGCACTGCTGGCCTATGCCGATGCACAGGGAAAGGAAGACCAGGTCTATGAGGAAGTCAAGACTTTAGCCGACCATTATGTGACTGTTCCCGGATTGAGGCGTGCCGTAGAGAATCCTGTACTGGATATCGAAACGAAGCTGCAACTGCTTCAGGAAGCGGCAGGCGGTAAGGATGTCAGTGAGGAATTGAAACGCTTCTTCCGGCTGGTGCTGGAAGCCAAGCGGGAGAAATTTCTCCAGTTTATGACATGGTCATACATCGATCTTTACCGGGAAGAGAAGCATATCCTGATCGGAAAGCTTACTACTGCTGTTCCTTCGGAAAGACTGGTGCAGCATCTGGTGGAACTGATTGGTGCCCGGACGCATGAAAATGTGGAACTGGATGCACGGATTGATCCGAACATTATCGGAGGATACATCATTGAATTGTCCGGTTTCCGGCTTGATGCCAGTGTTGCCAATCAGCTGAAGCGGGTGAAACAGCAGTTTATCGCCAGAAACAGAAGAATTGTTTAATCCAAATCGATTAATTATGCCAGAAAATACAATCAAACCCAGCGAAGTCTCTGAAGTGCTGCTTCGCCAGTTGCAAGGAATCGACACCTCCCTTAAATTCGACGAGGTAGGTACCGTCCTGCAGGTGAGCGATGGTGTGGCACGTATCTATGGCTTGCGCAATGCAGAAGCCAACGAACTTCTGCAATTTGAAAACGGTATAATGGGTACCGTGATGAATCTGGAAGAGGATAACGTCGGAGCTGTGCTGCTCGGTCCTACTGACCAGATCAAGGAGGGCATGATCGTAAAACGTACCCGGAGAATTGCTTCCATCAATGTGGGAGAAGGAATGCTGGGACGTGTCATCGACCCTCTGGGTGTACCGATGGACGGACGCGGCGAAATCAGCGGCGAACGTTTTGAAATGCCGCTGGAACGCAAGGCTCCGGGAGTTATTTTCCGTCAGCCGGTAACAGAACCTCTTCAGACCGGTCTGAAGGCGATCGATGCCATGATTCCTATCGGACGCGGACAGCGTGAGCTGATCATCGGTGACCGCCAGACTGGAAAGACGGCTATTGCCATCGATACCATCATCAACCAGCGTTCCAATTACGAAGCCGGTAATCCGGTGTACTGTATCTACGTTGCAATCGGACAGAAGGGTTCTACCGTTGCCAGCATCGTAAGTGCACTCCGTGAAAAGGGAGCCATGGATTATACGGTGGTTGTGGCTGCTACGGCTTCCGATCCGGCTGCCATGCAGTATTTCGCACCGTTTGCCGGTGCAGCCATCGGTGAATATTTCCGTGATACCGGCCGTCATGCCCTGGTAGTCTATGATGACCTGTCCAAGCAGGCGGTAGCCTATCGTGAGGTATCTCTGATTCTGCGCCGTCCGTCAGGACGTGAAGCTTATCCGGGCGATATCTTCTATCTGCACTCCCGTCTGCTGGAACGTGCGGCAAAGATCATCAGCCAGCAGGAAGTGGCCGAACAGATGAACGACCTGCCCCCCAGCCTGAAAGGAAAAGTCAAAGCCGGCGGTTCACTGACTGCACTGCCGATCATCGAAACCCAGGCAGGCGACGTTTCCGCCTATATTCCTACAAACGTGATCTCCATCACCGACGGACAGATCTTCCTGGAAACCGACCTGTTCAACCAGGGCTTCCGTCCGGCCATCAACGTCGGTATCTCCGTATCCCGTGTCGGTGGTAGTGCACAGATCAAGAGTATGAAGAAAGTGGCCGGTACGCTGAAGATCGATCAGGCACAGTACCGTGAACTGGAAGCGTTCTCCAAGTTCAGCAGCGACATGGACCCGGTAACCGCCATGGCCATCGACCGCGGACGTAAGAACAACCAGCTGCTGATCCAGCCGCAATATTCACCGATGCCTGTCGGCGAACAGGTTGCCATCCTGTATTGCGGAACCCACGGACTGATGCGTGAAGTTCCTCTGAGCAAGGTTCGTGCTTTCCAGGATACCTTCCTGACCACCCTGCGCGCCAACCACAAGGAAGACGTGCTCGACGTTCTGGCATCCGGAAAGATCAACGACGAAGTAACAGCAATCATCGAAAAAGTAGCGGCCGCAACGGCTTTACAGTATAAACAATAAGCATCATGGCATCACTGAAAGAAGTAAAGGGAAGAATCAACTCGATAAACGGGACGCTGAAGATCACTTCGGCCATGAAGATGGTGGCCTCTTCCAAGCTCCACAAGGCGCAGGAGGCCATCGAGAACATGCTTCCTTACGAACGAAGACTACACCGCATGCTGACGAACTTCCTGAGTGCGGGGCTGAGCGTGGAGTCGCCTTTCATTGTGAAGCGTGAGGTCAAGAAAATAGCGATTGTAGTGTTCGCGTCAAACAGCAGCCTCTGCGGCGGATTCAACATGAATGTGATCCGTCATCTGCACGAGGTTGTTGATGAATATGGCGCGAAAGTGGGAAAGGAGAACCTGCTGGTCTATCCCGTTGGCCGCAAGGTGGCCGATGCCGTGAAGAAGATGGGAATCACTCCCATGGGAGATTTCCAGCACATGAGCGGAAAGCCGAACTATAAGGAGGCTTCTGATCTGGCGACTGACTTGATCAACCGCTTCCTGAGCGGGGAAATACAGCAGGTAGAACTGCTGTACAACCATTTCAAGTCGACTTCCACACAGGTGCTGACGCGCGAAACCTATCTGCCTTTCGACCTTTCGGCTGAAACTGCCGGAAAGGACAAGGGAGAAGGAGCCGACATGCAGGCCGATTACATCGTTGAACCTTCATCGGCACAGGTGTTGCAGGAATTGCTTCCCAAGGTACTGCGCATGAAGATCTATACCGTTCTGCTCGACTCGAATGCAGCCGAACATGCAGCACGTACCATGGCTATGCAGATTGCTACCGACAATGCCAATGAACTGATACAGGATCTGACCCTGATTTACAACAAGAGCCGTCAGCAGGCCATTACCAATGAACTGCTGGATATCATCGGTGGTACGATGGCATAAGGCGTTGTAAACATCCATAAAGATACATCCTCACTCCTTCGGGAGCGGGGATGTATTTTTTTTTGCACGTCATTCTGCTTGTCCGTCTGTTTTTCTTACCTTTGCAGACAGTGCCGTTTCAACGTGCAGCCGATGCGTCTGAATCGTGCGGTCATTGCGGTCAGATCGACCGCTCGTTGCGGCCGAATCGTGCAGTCGTTGCAGGCTCATCGACCGCACGATTGATATAATTGTTTATAGATTTGAATATTGTTAAACTTAAAAATATATCTATATGAAAAAAATGGTAATTTTACTTGCTTTGTTTTTGACACTTAGTAATTGTTCTAATAAGAAAAACAATTTTGAGACAACTATTCTTTCTGATTACAATATATACAAAGTAGAAGTATCGACAAATAAAAACTACTACGACTCTATTATTAACTTGATATCAGACACTGCATTTGTAATCCTTAAAGAAAAGGAAAATATTATGTTCTCTTATGCTAATAAGATCATAGAGCATAATAATAAATATTTCATTTTGGATAAAAGTTCACTTCGTTCTATCGTTTCATTTAAAAAAGACGGAAATCCTATAACAAAATACGGGCGAATTGGACAAGGTCCGGGAGAATATGTTTCTCCATGGGACTTTGATATAGATACAACAGGTCTATATATCTTAGACACGAAATCAAAAAAAGTCATCCATTATAGTGAAGAGGGTTCTTTCCTGGAAGAAAGAAAAATTCCTTTTTTTGCAGATGCTATAAAACGACTTAAAAATGGTAATTTCGTTTTCAATACAACACCTGATGGAACACAGCAACCAAGCCTGATCTATACAGATTCTGAAATGAATATTGTTGGTAAATCGTTGAATTATAGAAGCAATTATATTGGAGGATATACAACAAATAATATTATAAGAGAGAATAAAACAGGATTAAATTTTTATCGGGCACCCTCAGATTCTCTAACAATATTGGATAAAGATGGGAAAATTAAAGCGTTTATAGTTTTTGATTTCTTAAACAAATCAGTTCCTCAAATTGCAAAGACTGATTACATCTCATTTAGCCAAAAAGAACAATCTGCCGATTTCTTGCATTTTGTCAACAATCCAATCTGTATTTCTGACAGCATTTGGATAGGACTTATAGAAGATGGGAACAATCAATACACAGCTATTTTTAATCCATTTACCAATGATTTCGGATATAAGAAGTTTACAAGGGAATCTTCTGTATATGACATTATAGAACCTATGTTTTCTGATAACAATGGAGCTATAATTAGTCTTATCAGCCCAGAATTGAACGACATGTGCAATGATTATAACATGTTACCTGACTCTATAACAGACGCATTAAATGAAGGAAATAGAGTTTTATTAATCAATAGTTTCAAACGAAAATAAGTGATAATATCAACGTCAGCCGGAACATTCCACTTATCTGGTTGCACACGACCTGAAGAGTCTCGACTATGTCCGTCAGATTGACTATGCACAGTTTGATTACATCTACCTGATGGCGGCTCCCAACTGGAAAGAATATGATTTTTCAAAGTCCTGCTGTCCTTTGCCGGCGAGGGATTCCGGGAGAGGGTAGAGGATCCCGCACTCCGGGCCAAATTTGTGGATTTCATGGTAGCCTTCATCGACAAATATGATCTTGACGGAATCGAAGTGGACTGGGAAACAGCAGTCACATTTCGTTTTGAGGGATCTAAACAACGCCTCGACCGGTCGGATCGGCTGGAAAAACAGTATGCTATCTGTGGAAGAACACCCGGAAGTACCGGCCATCGGTTCAGGCCGCATCATCATCCCCGAAACGAAAATTCCCGTTACGCCAACAAGGGGTTGGAGGAGCTGAACCTCCGGAACTGTTGCGCGTATGCGGCATGACCTGCGAAGAATTGCTGCAATACTTGGAAAGTGGAAATGATGAAAATCAAAAATGTTTCACTGCATCGTATGTATTCAGTGCCTGTTAAAAACTAAAAGCGGAAAATCTTTCCGCTTTTAGTTCATAATTTTTCATGTTAGCTTTATTAGCCGCCGAAAGCACCGGAACCATAACCTCCTCCTTCCCAACTATCATTATTCGCGTGGCCGGAATTCCCGTCGTCAAGTGCGCTATTCTTCTAATTTTTGGTTAGACAATATGTTAATCAACTCGTTCTTTCCGTTTCCCCAATATCACATAACTGTTGTCATCCGGTGAAATCTTAGACTTCCAAACGTTCAGGAACTCGCGGTTGCCGGTGGGAATCTTCGGGTCTGCCAGCCGTTCCTCTATCAGGTCCAGCAGGTCACCCGGATCCATGCAGACAACATACCCGTATTCTAACCATCCCCACCATTGGTTATATTTCTGTAATGCTATGCCACCCAGGTAGTCGTTTTCCAACTTATAAAACGCTCCTCTCAAGGTGCGTTTGTCAACAAACAGCCGCTTCACCACCGTACCTGTGAACATGTGCATGGTTGCGGGGTCGGTGTTGGATCCCCAAATATAGGTGAGGTAATAGTCGCCGAAATCCACATAGGCATGATGGGGTATTTCGCTACCGAAATCCGTTGTAAACCGCGGGGAAAGCCTGTTGCTGTTCATTCGATAAACATATAGCGAATCTGAATCAGAGGCGGTTCGGGCTATTGAGAAAACCGCGTCATTTCCTGTCACTTCATGGTAAAGGACTTCAGGGCCATATCCTCCTCCGGATAAAGCCAGTTGGGGCGCCCTGTTCTCATGGACAATATTTCCTTCCAGATCTTGTATCCACAGCGGCGGGGAAGGATTTCCACCGTCATAAAAATTCCTGGTTAGAGACAGCTGCACGACGGTGACCCGTTGCCTGTCATAATCCACATGTATCCGCCCTTTGTGTATCAGGTACGCTAATGGAATTGTTCCGATAGAATTACCTTGAAAGTCATAAACAAGGATTTGCTCCGTAGCCCAAGGAAGCAGGTAAACCCGGTTGTGTGCTTCGTCAATCTGACAGCCACCGTTTAATATATCATATTCACCGGGACCTTGTCCTACGCTTCCGATGGAGGCTACAAATTTACCCTGGCGGGTAAACAACCGATAAGGGAAATGGGCTACATTTATTCCGATGTAGTTGTCCGAAACATCCACTATTCTTGTATCTCCTACCAACGCTTCTTCGGTGTTGTTGTCCAGCTTGATGACTTCCAGACTGTCAACCCACATGCTGAAGGGTATGCGTACGGATTCTTTCACGGCAGAGTAGTCGCACACGATCATCGTGTCACCGTCTGCGACAACCCTGTCGGCCACGACGCTGCATCTTTCTATCCATTGAGCATTTTCATCGCCCCTGCTTCCGCACGAAGCCATTAGGGCAGGCAGGAGCGCAAATGTGTACGCGGCAAGTTGACGCGTGAGTTTACTGCACAAGGCAGGTCGTTTCATGGTAATGTTTTGCATGCGATTAAAATTTGTAGACAATGTACGAAAAAAAAATAAAAAGCCACGCATAATAGGTTAAATTATATATTATTTTTCTTATTTTTTTGCATATTCATAATATTACGATAATTTTGTAGATTGTATAAAAACCACCAAATTTAGCGATAAAACATCTATTAACTATTCAATCTAATTAGTATGAAACATTTGAGTAAGATTGGCTTACACGGTTTGAGCCAAGCCGAGGTGGCAAAGAAGAAACAAATTCTCGTAAGAGGTAGTGGTCAGTATGGATGTATTTATGATTTTATGAAACGGTATATTCTACTTTCCATTTTAATGTTGTGTGGATGCAATGGAGGAAAGGCTGGTGAAGGGAAAACGCAGCCGGAACCTGTGGCTGAGGCAATGGAAAATGTACAAACTGACAATTCACCGGTAGATACAGATTCTGTTCCTGCGATAAAACAGGATCTTGTTGAAAAGGGGAAAACAGTCATTGATACAACCAAGATTTATAATATGGGGGAAGTCGATACTCCGGCTGTATCGCTGATGTCGGACAAGGAATTAATGGAATACCTTACAAGCCGTTTCAAATATCCCGATATAGAGCCGGTTACTGGGAGAGGGATTGCACAGTTGACCATTGAACGAGACGGCAGCATTTCGGATGTGAAAATTGTCCAAGGTATCCATCCGGAATTGGATAAGGAATATGAAAGGGTGCTTAGGCTATTCCCGAAGTTTAAGGCGGCTACCATTGATGGGGTTCCTGTCCGTTCGATATTGGAATTCCCTATTTTTGCAAAAGCTATGTAAAGGAATAAAAACAGAACCGTTATGAAAAAGACTGTATTGTTGGCATGGGTGGGCATAGGTGCATTGTGCGCAGCCTGCAAATCTTCAAACAACACTTCCGTAGTGAAAGATGGTACAGGTAATGAGTTTTTTGTGGCGCATTATCAGGAAATAAAGGATACGGTCGTAATGAAACTGAGCGATCTGGTGGAGGATTACGAACTCATCCGCTTCGAAGACAATGACAGTGCCCTGCTGGGATTACGGGTCATGCCTACCATCACGGAACATTATATCGGTGTTTCCCAAAGACGCGGCCATCCTTACCTGTTGTTTGACCGCCAAGGTAATTTTCTGTGCAATGTGGGAAATGTCGGTCAGGGGCCGGGTGAATATGCGTGGCCCATTTATGACGCCGCCATCAGTGAACAAAAAGGAGAAGTCTATCTGGCACAGTTTGCCTTTTCACCCAAAATATTTGCTTACAACCTGCAAGGGAAACTGACGTGCGAGATGGAAACCGGCTGTACACTGTCTAAGCCGAAAATAGAGATGGACGATGAAGGAAACCTGTGCGTCGTACAGATACCGATGCCCAGTCAGAAATCTCTGAATCTGGCTATTCAGATGGATGGCAGTGGAAACGTGACACGGACATTGAAGGCGGAGGAGCGTTTTTGGATGGACGACTTCAATGGGGACTTGTTTGCCTATCACAACGTGCCGGAATTCAGCTTCCACATCACATGTTGCGATACGCTGTTCCATTATGACAGGACGGAAAACCGTGTTGTGCCGAAATATACGTTGGACTTCGGCATGATGGATGAAAAACCGGGTCATATCTACAATGAGATTCCGGGATATTACATGGCAACTGTATTTGGTAAAGGAATAATTCTGACGGATAAGCAGAAGTGTACTTCCTATTACGTGAAATTCATAAACGACTTGTATGGCGGTATTAGCCATCCTGTTACCTTCAAAGACGGTTATGTTTTTGCGTTGCGCGAACCGGCTCATTGGATTCATTATATAGAAAAGCGTTTAGCCGCAGATGACTGTTCGGATGCCGACCGCAAGCAGTTGACCGAATTGTTGGAGTCCATAGACGAGGAAGGAAACAACCTTATGTTCATAGGAAAGTTGAAGTGACAATCGGTATATGCTATACAATTGTTAAATTAAAAGTTAAGATTAAACATGCGTAGACTTTTTTTATTGTTTATTTGTTTGATTGGCGTCGTGTCCTTGTTCGGACAATCTTTGACATGTACAGATCGCATTTGGGGACTTACTAAGATCTGGAAAGATGTATCAGTGAACTTTTACGATGCACATTATTTGTCGTCAATAAAATGGGATAGCTTATATAACGTGTACATTCCTAAAGTTATGGCGGTAAAAAGTGATAGGGATTATTATTTTTTGTTGCAATCCTTTATTGCACAAACCAATGATGGTCATACCGAATTTTCATTGATGAATTTTTTAAAAAAAGATAGACAAACTGACGTATTGCCAATAGGAACCAACTGGATTAAAGATACTTTATATGTGACTTACGCTGCAAAAGATTGGTTAAATGAAGTTCCTTTAGGAAGTCGCATTATTAGTATCAATGGGCTGTCTTCAGAAAAATATTTTGAACAACATATCTATCCGTATGTGAGTGCTAAAACCTTACAAGATAAACGAAAAAAATCCAGTTTTTTATTTGGAATTGGTTTATTGGAGGATACAATAAGTATATCGTTTATAACACCAAAACGGATATGGCGGCATAAGTCTGTCATATATGATGGATTTAAATTTAGGTATAAAAACAGTGATTTTGTTAGCATTCAAAAACAAATGGTTCATAAAAATTCTTGTTATGAACACAAGGTTGCAGTAGATGGGAATAATGCCTCTTATTCTTATTTGCGTGTTGATGATTTTTCAAGGAATTTCCGAGTGTTGAAGTTTATGGATAATGCGAAGAATGGACTTATGCAGTCTGATTATGTTATATTAGATTTAAGAAACAATCCTGGTGGAAGTGAACTGACTGCCGATTCTTTATTGATGTATTTTGTGAATGGTGATACTCTAAATACATACAAGTCTATTACAAGAAGTCATAATTCCTTTTATGCTGCCATGGGCTATAGTTACGAAAAATATAGGGACTATTATCAGAATCTGCATGAAGAAATGATGTGTGAAGAAGAGTTCGTGTTTTCTCCCCCTTATCGAGTTGAAAAACCTCTTTATATACTTGTAGGAGAATTCACGTATTCTGCTGCTGAAGATTTTCTCATTTCTTTAAAGCTTAATTTCCCTAATAGAGCGGTTTTAGTTGGCAGTGCAACAGGTGGTTCTACAGGAGCACCAATGGTGTGTCCACTTTTCAATGGGCTTTATTATCGTATTTGCACTCGCTTCCCGTTAACACCGATTTTTCAAAATGGATTACAACCAGATTGTACATATGAACCTACTATTGACGAACTTTTAAACAGAAAAGATTGTATATTTAAACACATAGAATATTTATACAATATTTCGGTAAATAATTAAAATGATTATCCGTATGTTGTCCGTTAAATTTTAGCACTCAGACTGTAAATATACCATGTGAAATATTTTATATATCGTTGAAATTCAGTATATTTATACCCTGAAACATTAAAACCTACCATTATGAATCTTCTGAATTTCATGAGTAATTTCGCAGATGAGGAATCCTGTGTGACCTATCTGAAAGAACAACGGGAACGCCGCGGAGTCGTATGCAAGCATTGCGGTTGCACCGAACACCGTTGGGATGCTCACAAACGTTGTTTCGAGTGTCGGAACTGCCACAGCCGTCAGTCCTTACGTTCAGGTACTGTCATGCAGAACAGCAAACTTCCGTTCCGCTACTGGATTGCCACCATGTTCCTGCTGATTAGCACCAAGAAATCCTTTTCCACAGAGGAAATCCGTCGTCAGCTGGGGCATAAACGATACCAGCCTGTCTGGGAGATGGTCTGCAAGCTTCGTGACGTCATGGGTAAACGTGACGCACAGTACTCCCTGGACGGACAGGTCGAGCTTGACGACGGCTTCTTCACCACGGAACGTCCCGAAGAGGAGAAGGATACCCCCTTAAAAAGGGGACGTGGCAGTCATAAGAAGTCCAAAGTGGTGGTCATGGTGGAAAGTGCCCCTTCGCAGAGACATCCCAGGAAAGGAAAGCCCTCCAAAGTGGTAGGACATCTGAAAATGCACAGGTCATTCCGGACCTGAAGACACAGACAGTCACCGACGTTGCGAAGAAACACCTTGAACCGTCCGTCGAACTGACCACTGACGATTCCACCTCCTACCATAAGCTCGTAGAACATGTACAGAGACACCAGACGGTGATTTCGGACAAGAAGAACATGGAGAAGATACTGCCGTGGGTACATATCGCCATCAGCAATGCCAAGAGATTGCTTCTGGATATGCACCACAGAATCAAGTACGAGTATTTACAGTATTACCTCAACGAATTCTGCTACAAGTTCAACAGAAGGTATTTCGGAGAGAAGCTCTTCGACAAGGGTGTCTTGGCAGCAATCAGCTACAACACCGAATTCAAGTCAAGAACATACAGACAGACAACATGCAGATAATCATAAAAAGTTTTTTCTTTTTGTCGGTTTTGTAATCCGAAAGTTCTGATTATAAGAATCTTAAATCCGCTTGTGCTTGTTTCTCGGATGGTAAATTCTTCATTTAATCTTTGTCGGGGTAGCGGCAAATGCCCAAGTACCTTACCTGGTCCCAGGTTCCCGATACAGTCAAATTCGAGTCCACTCACCTGAATGTGGAGAAGCTGAACGAAATGGTCGGCGAGTTCATGCAACGACGTGTAAATTTCCTTGTATCTGCGCTAGGTTCCGTGAATTCCACCCTTGAAGAAGCCTCCGAGACTATGGACGTAGATGTGCAGATGCAGCCATACAAATTGGAGGATATTAAGAATAAGATTGATATAGCCATCAAAGCAAAAGACGAGGAGATTTGGTCACAACAACGAGCCATCACCTTTGTGGGGAACGTGGATGCTGTTTTGGACGATATATTGCTATTTTATAATTATATTATTTAGAATTAAATTTTGAAAAATAGAATTTAGTTCATATCTTTGCAATATGACAAATGAGTGAA